>OASD01000030.1_pt1 | contig 110859 bp, 88 predicted proteins | sample 1475531 | NCBI WGS metagenome assembly OASD01 (sample SAMEA3360668, study PRJEB22359) | human gut metagenome | biome: ENVO:urban biome; feature: ENVO:human-associated habitat; material: ENVO:feces | place: Bangladesh | collected 2011
ACTTTTTGTTGCTCAGGAACTTAAAAAGTTTAATTTATAATAGTGTTGCGGAATTAAGGTTTATAAGGAAAAAGTGGGATAAAAATTAAGCAGGCATAAAAAAATTTACGCATTTTTTTAATGACAACAAATCAAATCGGCAACATAAATATTGGGACAAATAGTTTGCTCTATCGTTGATTACTCGTAACTTTGCACATAGGATAAGACTGAATATAAAAGAAAGCATACCTATGGCAGAACTTCCAGCCCTTGTAAAAGACTTGGCATTGATACTCATCGTCGCAAGCATGGTGACCCTCATCTTCAAGCGCCTCAAACAACCCTTAGTGCTTGGATATATCGTAGCCGGCTTCATAGTGTCTCCACACTTGCCACTTACCATGTCGGTTGTTGACAAGGCCGACATACAAACGTGGGCCGACATCGGCGTGATGTTCCTGCTTTTCTCGCTCGGTCTTGACTTTTCATTCAAAAAGATCCTGAAAATGGGCTTGGCTCCCGTCATAGCGGCCGTGTGCACGGTGTTTTTCATGTCCATGACCGGCATGAGCGTGGGACACCTCTTTGGTTGGAGCCAGATGGACTGCGTTTTCCTTGGTGGCATGCTCGCCATGTCGTCCACCACCATCATCTACAAGGCATACGACGACATGGGGCTTTCCCAACAATCGTTCGCCAAGCTCGTCATGAGCGTCTTGATTCTTGAAGACATCCTCGCCATTGTGATGATGGTCATGCTGTCGGCAATAGCCTCTGGCAGCGACCCTGACGGGGCGCAAATGATAGGTTCGTTGTTGAAAATAGGCTTTTTCCTCATACTCTGGTTTCTCGTTGGCCTTTATGTCATCCCCACGCTGCTTCGCGTCACCCGCAAGCTGATGACCGACGAGACCCTTGTCATCGTGGCCCTTGGCCTTTGTTGCGCCATGGCATGGATAAGCACGGCCGTAGGTTTCTCCTCTGCCTTTGGCGCGTTTGTCATGGGCAGCATACTTGCCGAGACGATAGAGGTGGAGCGTATCGAAAGGGTCGTAGCTCCCGTGAAAAACCTCTTTGGCGCGATTTTCTTCGTATCGGTGGGCATGCTCGTTGACCCTCATGTCCTTGTAGCATACGCGTTGCCAATCATCGTTCTCGTGGTTGCCATCATGGTTGGCCAAGGCGTATTGGGAACATTCAGCTACATGTTGTCTGGTCAACCATTGAAAACGGCCATGCGTTGCGGTTTTTCCATGGCGCAGGTTGGCGAGTTTGCCTTCATCATCGCCTCTCTCGGACTGTCGCTTAAAGTCATCAGCGATTTCATCTATCCAGTAATCGTGGCCGTGAGCGTTGTCACAACGTTCATCACTCCCTACATGATACGTGCTGCCGTACCAGCCTATAATGGCATCACGAAGATATTGCCACGCAGATGGACCCGACGGCTCAACCACTTGGGCACCGCCCACCAGACCACGACCAAGGAACAGTCGGTCTGGCGTCGCCTGTTGCGCAAGATGGCCATAAACACGCTCATCTACACCGTGTTGTGCATAGCCGTGACCGCGGTAATGCTGACTTTCACGCTGCAATTCTTCCGCCACATCCTGCCCCATTGGTGGGCGAATGGAGCCACAGGACTCTTGACGTTCGTCTGCATATCGCCTTTCATGCGAGCCTTGGTCATGAAAAACAACCACAGCGAGGAATTCAAGGAGCTGTGGACCGAAAGCCGCCTCAACCGTCTTCCACTTATCTTCACCGTACTGTTCAGGATAACCATTGCGGCTGCCATACTGTTCTATGTCTGCAACTACCTCGCTCGTTTCGCAAACGCCATAGTGATAACCCTTGCCGTGACGCTCATATTCATCATGGCTTTATCGCGTAGGCTCAAGAAAAGTTCGATAAGCATGGAACGGCGTTTCATAGCCAACCTTCGTTCTCGCGAAATCAAGGCACAGGTAGAAGGCAAAAGCAAGCCACAATTTGAAAAGAACCTCGTTGAACGCGACATACACATTTCAGATGTCGACGTGCCCATGAACTCGTTTTGGGCAGGCAAGACCCTTGGCGAACTAAAGCTCAGTTCGCGGTTCGGGGTGTATGTGAGCAGCATTCTCCGTGGCCACAAACGCATAAACATCCCAGGTGGCAATACCATTGTCTTTCCCAACGACCGCCTACAAGCCATTGGCAACGATGAGCAACTACAAGTCTTCGCGCAAGCGATAAAGACTAACCTTGAGGACGAAGACACACAGATTGAACATAGGGAGATGAAATTGCAAAAGGTCAAACTTGGCAAGAACAGTCCTTTCATTGGCCGTACTCTCAAAGAGAGCGGCATACGAGAGCAATACAATTGCATGGTGGTTGGCGTTGAGGAAGGTCAAGACAGTCTTACCTGCATGAATCCCAATCGCGAGTTTGCCGCTGGCGACATAATATGGGTAGTGGGCGAAAAAGAATCCATCAAGAGCCTACCCGACACTTGATGGATAAAAACAAGAAGTTGGTCTACACTCACTCGTGCGTGGCGAAGCGTTCCTCTGCCAACTCCGCATACTTCGTGCCCGGGCGGCCATAGTTGGCATAAGGATATATGCTTATGCCTCCACGTGGGGTAAACAGTCCTGTCACTTCTATGTATTTCGGATCCATCAGCTTTATCAAGTCCTTCATGATGATGTTCACGCAATCCTCATGAAAGTCGCCGTGATTGCGAAAGGAGAACAGATAGAGCTTCAAGCTCTTGCTCTCCACCATCCTCACGTCTGGAATGTAACTAATGCGAATCTCCGCGAAATCGGGCTGGCCCGTGATAGGGCACAGCGACGTGAATTCAGGGCAGTTGAACCTCACCCAATAGTCGTTGCCTTGATGCTTGTTCACGAAAGTCTCAAGCACTTCGGGAGCGTAATCCATCCTGTATTGAGTTTTCTTGCCAAGGGCCTTGAGCCCCTCCTCGTTTCTTTCTGTCATTGTATGTGTTAAATATTGAATATCTTAAGTATGTTGTAGTCAACGCCATTGTCATAGACATCCTCACTCTCGTGCTCTTTCAATAGTTTCACCACGCGTATGGTGAGCGGCAAGGCTATTACCTCGTAAAAGGTCTTCAGGAACACTTGCCACAACATGAGGCTTGGTATTTCAGCCCATGGCACCACTCCACCAAGGGCAAGCGGAAAGAATATCACGGAGTCGCAACTCTCTCCAGCCACGGTGCTCAATATCGCGCGGGCTGAGAAATGGCGTCCCTGGTCATGGATCTTCATCCGGCTCATTACAAAGGCGTTCATGAAACTGCCAACGAGAAACGCCACGAACGAGGCGGCGGCAATACGAGGCGCGAGCCCGAAGATGGCATGGAAACCGTCATTGTTGTTCCAATATGGCGCTCCGGGAATCCAATCGCACAATGCGCCCATTGCCACGAAAAAGAAATTCATGGCAAAGCCCATCCATATAAGCAATCGGGCCTTGCGATAGCCCCATACCTCACAAACGCAATCGTTGATGATGTAAGAAACCGGAAAAACTATTAAGCCCCCCGTCAAGTTTACCGGGCCGATGGCTATCTGCTTGGTTTCAAGAATGTTTGCCAATATGAGGCAAACACAAAAAAATACACTGAAGAGCATGAACATCACACTCACTTCAGCACGTGGTTGTCTTGTCATTTCTTGTTTTGTTAAAGGGGGTTTAGCAAGTACCCCTGTCATAAAATCATGTTATCGACTGCAAAGTTAATAATAATTTCTGAATATCCGCCTATCCACGAGCGTATTAGACAGATTTTTAATCTGCAGTCAACCCTTATTATCCCAAATACTGTTTCAGGATCTTTGCCGCAGGCGAGTGCCTTATTTTCCTTATTGCCTTTTCCTTCACCTGCCTTATGCGCTCCCTTGTCATGCCCATGTCGCCGGCAAGTTCCTCAAGGCTTTTCTCAGGACTCCCTATGCCAAACGACGCCTTCACGATGACTTGCTCGCGATCGGTAAGCACCTCTTTGAGCAAATCCTCAATAAACTTGTTTAGCGACGCGTTGTCTACCGACTTGTCTGAAATGAAGGTATTGTCGTCCGACGTTAGCATTTCGCCAATCGTGTTGTCACTGGTATCGTCGCCCAATGGGGCGTCAATGCTTGTCGGCCTATTGTTTGCGTCTTTTGCTGACTCTATCACGTCTTCATCAAGTCCTGTCTCCACCGAAATCTCATGAACGGAAGGCATCCTCCCGGTTTTCTGAAGGAAAGCCTCCGTGGCCCTGTTCACCTTCAGGGCCACGCCCATCTGGTTCATTGGCACGTGTATGATGCGACTTTTCACGGCAAGGGCTTCCATGATGTTTTGCCGAATCCACCAAACAGCATAGCTGATGAACTTGAATCCACGGGTCTCGTCAAACTTCTCGGCGGCTTTCACCAAGCCTATGTTTCCCTCGTTGATAAGGTCCACAAGCGAGATGCCTTGATGCTGATATTGCTTTGCCACGGAAACCACGAAACGCAAGTTGGAATTGACAAGCCGGTCTCTCGCCTTCAAGCCCTCCTTTCCCCCAAGATGAATTTTCTGGGCAAGAGAGGCTTCATCTTCTGGTGTGAGCATTGGCTCACGGGCTATCTCAGCGAGATAGCGATCCAAAGATTCGCTGTTACGAGCTGTAATAGCTTTAGTGATTTTTATTTGTCTCATTTCAGGCTTACGTTATTGTCCGGTTATATATCTCTCGCAAAGATACTGCCTTTTATAGACAAAACAAAGGGAAAAGAAGATAATTTATCGTTTTTCTTCATAATAATGCGCAAAATTGAAGAAAGGCTCACTTATCACATCGTCGGTCGACGACGTGTACGTGTTGCCATAAGCGTCTTTCACCTTCACCATTATGCGGCTCTCGGCTGAGCGAGGCACATAATAATATAGATGGTTCATTATGAGATAGCCATTCTTCTTGCTCACGAACTGGTAGCTCACCGACTTTGAGTAACGGTGATGATAGCCAGTGGCGAAAGCGTCTTGCCCCTGATGATTGACGCGTCGCATCTCACGCTCAACGCCGTTTTCCACGGCATAGACTCGCCACCGCGAGTCGGCATTGAACACGTTGGCTATAATCGCCCCACTGTCTTCTGGCAACTGCCAATCGGCTGCATACGACTCGCCATTGAAATCGGTCGAGGCCCTGAACAATGTCATCTGCCGTGACCGTGGCCAGAACGTGCCCTTATAGTAGCAGTCCGTGATGTTCGTCCCATTCAAGGAATAGACATAATATCCATTTGGCGTGCCGCAGATGTTTATGTTAGACTGCCAAATGTTGCCACAAGCGGCGGCATGGCAATGCTCTATTATGTGCCCGCCATTGAAATCAATCTCGTGGTTGATGGCAAAATGGGTATGGCCGCAAAACAGTTCGTAGCCTCCTCTGAAAACTTTCAGTTCATTGAGCACACGCTTAAAGACCGACGACGTGTAATGGCCTGGCTCTGAATCAAGGTTTAGCGGTGACGCTCCCCTGCGTGGGCGATTGCCCATGGTGAGAGGGATGTGGTAACACAACACGACCTTCTTGTCGCGACCGACGAAAGATAGGTCTTCGTGAAGCCAACGCAGTTGTGATGCCGTCAGTTCACCTGGTTGCCAATAAAGCATGCCACGATAGAAATGCACGTCGTTGAGACAGACATAATGCACGTCACCACGGTCAAAGCTGAAGTCGGTCGGGCCAAAGCTCTGTTCCCACTTTCTGACATACAGGCTCTTGCCGTCTTGGTCGTGGTTGCCTATCACGGAGAACACCGTAGCTCTCGACGAGCCCAATGCCTCACGTATCTGTCGTTCCAATCCCGCGTTGTAGCCACCGTAATACTGCACGTCATCGCCCATGGATATGGCATACACGGGCATGGCCTCCGGCAAGGAGGCTATGGTTTGTCTCACGTCGGCCATTGTCTCGTCGGTGAAACGGGCAAGGTCACTCTTCTGTATCGGGTTATCGTCGGGGCCAGTGTAATAAGGACTAAAGGCATTGGTTATCTGTGGGTCTCCGAAGACGATTAGTTTATAATCGCGCTCCGGGCCTCCAGACAGGCGTTTCAAGGTGAAGTTGTATTCGTTTTGCCTTGCCAGCAATGGCTTATAAAAAAAAGCAGTCCTGTCGGTTGACGAATGTGTCGGTATCTCACAATCGGCAGGCACTGAATACCACACGAATCGCGCGTTCTTGTCGCGCATGAATATATACATGCCCTTGTCGTTGGTGACAGTGCACGTATAGCCGTCGCTCACCACCACGCCACTCATGGGATTGCCCCAACTGTCGGTAAGCGTTCCCCTCACGGTTGGGTCATTGTCGGGCAGCGAGTCGGTCACGGTGACCTTGCGCACCGTGTCCCTCTTTACCGTCACGGTTTGCGACTTCTTGACCTGCCGCCTGTCCACCGTGTCTTGTGGCATGGTGTCGTCAGCCCTGAATGTAGCCAGACCGATTGCCGCGAAACTTGCAAGGATCACGAAGGCCACAAGAGCCATGATATATATATGAGTATGTTTTCCATTCATAATCGTTGCAAAGTTAAACAAATTAGCTTAAACACCAATGCCTTCCTTGCCAGATTAAAGAGTTATTGTTAGCTATTTGCACAATACCCGAGAAGTCTGCCTCTGACGACCTAACCGGCGGTGCCCACGCCTCCTGCCAATTGTGGCACCGACACCGTCAATGGGTTCATGTAATGGTCTGTCCTCAACTTTCTGCCTCCTCCGTCATAAGTATAGGTTATCCGGCTTCCATCTGTGAAGTCGACTCTCCGATGGCAAATTCAGGCAATTATATTCAATCACACAAATTTAACGGTTCAAGTCTTTATTCATGTTACCGTTTTCGTCGTATTCATATTCCGTATCTTCCTCTGAGCCGTCAACGAATGTGAAGCAGTCCTTATACACGGGGGCGATGGCTATATTCTCAACTCTTGCGAGCTGGTTGCAGTCATACGTGTACTTGAATCGACAGTCATGCCAAGAGTGTTATCAACTGTACCAATTACTATTCATTTCTATTATATTTGATTAATGTCACAGCATTTCCATATGACCTTTTCAGGATCAGTTTGTTGTCATTTATCTCTAATAATTCAAACGAACCAGACGGAATCTTTCCTTGAGCTCTCCAACTAGTAAAAACACGAGTACCAGATATTCTGAAATACATTCCCTTTGTTCCTATCTCCATACAATTTCCATATCTCCTTTTGAGATTTGAGTCATAAGTCATTATTCTGCGTGTTCGTTTGTCGAAAGACATATAATAGTCTTTATCTGGATAATCCTGCCAAAATCTTATACTTCCCCCTGTCAATATATCAAGGTACGAATTGGATTTGCACGACACAAAAAGAAGTAGCAAGATACCAATTGCAAAGACGAAATGAAAGGCACTCCTTTGTTTATTTTTTACGTTTTCCATTTACAATTACTTCATTAAGAGTATTACCTACTGTTATCATGTTGTTCTCTATTGAGAAAGTACAAAGGCCCACAAAGGCTTCATTCAATTTATTTACATATTCCTCCATTATTTTATTATGCGGTTCATATTTAGATGTTTTATTTAACCATGTAGCCGCATAGCTTGCCTGAGAGTGTGCAAAAGACATCGTAACTTTGTCCCAAGAAGGGTGTTGGGTCTGAAGCAAATGACAATTGGGCCGCTGAGAAAATACAGCATATGGAAACCAACAATATGGGCACGGCTCTTTTCATACGCGGATAATTGGGGTTGGTATCGATGAATTTGCCCGACTAGGCAATCTTACGCCGCAATTTTACTGATAATTTCCCATATCTCCAAATTTATTCAAGGAAAATATAAGCAATTAGCACAAAAAACAGAGTTTACGTGTCTATCATTTCATGTTCATTGCAAAACAACACAAAATAGCTTAAACAGCAACGCTTTCCTTGCCAGATTAAATAGTTATTGCTACCTTTGTGCAGTACTATAAAGAATATTTTTTGACACTAAACTTTATAAAAGCCAAAACATGAAAAAAAACATCATTTTGCTTGCCTTTCTCTCGCTGCCGTTGATTGGCATTAACGCCCAACGCTCGAGACAGGAAATCAAGGAGAACCCAAACCTCGCCGCCAACAACTATCGCGACTATCCCGTGCCAACCAAGAAGCTCACGCCTTCGCCAAGTGGTTACGAGCCTTTCTATATCAGCCACTACGGTCGTCATGGCTCTCGCTGGCTTATCGGCAAAAACGCGTTCAACAAGCCTTACTACACTCTTGCCCATGCCGACTCTCTCGGCAAGCTCACCCCACGAGGCAAGGAGGTGTTTGCATTGGTGAAGGAGATGCGCGCTCAGGGCATGAGCCGCGAAGGAGAACTGACGCAGCTGGGCGCCGAGCAACACCGTGGCATTGCCAAGCGCATGTTCGAGCGTTTCCCGCAGGTGTTCGCCGGTGTTACCAACGTTGACGCACGCTCCACGGTGGTCATTCGCTGCATACTGTCGATGGAGAACGAGCTGCTGCAACTTGCCGCACTCAACCCGAAAATAAAGTTCAAGAGCGACGCTTCTTACCACGACATGTACTACATGAACGATGACGCCACGAGCCCTTACGCGTCGCTCACCCGCACCAAGGCAGCCGTGGACAGCCTGAACGCGTTTAATAAGCGCCACAACAAGGCACCACACATGATGAAGACCATCTTCAATGACCCCGACTACGCTAAGCACGTGAACGAGAGCGCGCTTGCCAAGCAACTGTTCGACACGACCATAGCCTTGCAAAGCACGGAGCTGCGCCATCAGTTCAAGCCCATGTGGGACATCTTCTCCGAGGAGGAGCTCTACAACCAATGGCTCATGACAACGGCTTTCTGGTATTCGTACGCTGGACCTAACAAGCTCAACGACGGAGCCGGAATGTACACTCAGCTCAATCTCGTGAAGAACATCATGGAGACTGCCGACACATGCGTCACCTTGCCTCATCCCGGCGCCACCATGCGCTTTGCCCACGAGAGCGACGTGCTGCCGCTTGTCTGCCTGCTCAACATCAACGGCTACGGCAACCCACGCTCTTCGCTCGACAAGATCGACGCTGAGGATTGGGACGTGTACAACGTGTTCCCGATGGCGTGCAACGTCCAGTTCGTGTTCTATAAGGATGCCAAGCACCCAAAGAAAGACGTGCTGGTGAAGGTGCTGCTCAACGAGAACGAGGCCACGCTGCCCATAAAGGCATTCAAGGGGCCTTACTACCGCTGGACAGACGTCAGGGCCTACATGAACAATATCGTAGGCAAGATAATAAAGAAATAAGCATCCGTAACGCATCGTATGGATGTTTTCATTTCACGCGATGCGTTATTGAGACTTTCTCTTACGCAGCAGAGGCCGGCATAAAACCGGCCTCTGCAATATGATAATAATAATTTACAAATGGTATTCTGAGAATCCATTTTTTTCAACCAAGCCGTCGCTTCGCTCGAAATGAGGCGATTATGGGTTATTTTGATAAACATCTGACTATCAAGATATTATATTTCCAACAGTTTTCTGACAGCAAAATTGCGTCGCCGTTACGGTGCAATCGCGTCGCCGTTACGGTGCAATCGCGTCGCCGTTACGGTGTAATCGCGATGCCGTTACGGTGTAATCGCGACGCGATTGCACCGTAACGGCAACGGTTTTTGGCCAAAAAACTGCTGGCGATGCTGCAAAAGGGCACCTCCGAGCCTTTTTCCCGCTCTAAAAGCACCAGTTATCAAGTGTTAAATTTTGGCAATAATATTTTACATTTCTACGTGGCTCGCGTTGCCGTTCATGCGAGCATCCAAAAAGGGCAGGATCCCAAACGAGGAGTCCTGCCCTGACTTGTATACTCTAAATAATATTACCTATCAGCTATATCAATATGTGTAGTCGACGAAGAACTTATAGTCGTCTTCGTTGAGTTTCTGCTCTTTCAGCACACTGTCAAGGTGGGCGAACCGGTCGCGGAAGAAGTTTATTATCTCCGTGAAGCACTTTGGATCGTAGGTGATAGCCCTTCCGGCGCACTCCATGTTGGCTAGGTCATCGGTGAGCACTATGCCGGCGTTGCGCGTCTTGAGTTGGTAAACATTGTTGCGCACACGGCGCATCTGGCCTATCTCACCGTTGGCGACACACTGGTTGTTGTCTGGATATGTAATCTCCACCGTCTTGACAGCTGAGCAGTTTGTATCGCTCAAGTCGACAAGCAATGATAGCGACATGCCGTCGTAGCTGAAATTGACGGTCTTGCCGTTCACCTTCACCTCCTGCGGAACCACTGAGGCCACCACCTTCACTTGGTATTTCCTGTCTTGCGGCATTCCGGCGTAAGAGCCTTTTCGCGCGCCGATTGTCACAGCGAGCTTGTTGCCCCTGCGAGAAGCCGAGAGAGGCGTGACCGCATATTGCGAGGCATATTGCTTGTCGTTGCCAGCGTCCTCATAATATTCGGCCTTGGATTCGCAGTCACCGTCAGCCGGGTACACGCTCACGACCACGGGGTTGTCGTTGCCCCGAAGGTTCTTCAGCGTGTCGGCATACATCGGTATCACGCTGCCGGCTTTTACATAGACTGGAATCTCATCGAGCTGGAAACCATTTCTCACGGTCTGCCCACCTTTGACGAGCTTGCCTGAGGCCGTCTCATACCAGTCGTTGCCCTTTGGCAGCCAAACCTCGGCGGTGGCCTTGGCTCCGTCTCTCGGTGTCGTGACAGGGCGAACAATCATGTCGTCGCCAAACATGTACTCATTCTTCATCTCGTAAGCCTGCGGGCAGTCGGCATAGTCGTAGTACATTGGTCGGCAAAGGGGCAACGCGTTGTCATAAGTCTTGCGCGCCATGGTATAGATGTAGGGGTTTAGCACATATCGCTCCTTCACGATGTTGCGTAGAATGCGCGTGACAGGATAGCTGAACACCCATGGCTCCTTGTTCAAGCCAGCGTTCTTCGTGGAATGGCTACGCAGTATGGGGCTGAACAAGCCAAACTGCATCCAACGCACATACATCTCCGGGTCAATGCTGTTGGCATGCATGTGACCGCCAATGTCGTGGCTCCAATAGCAATAAAGTACATTTGAGGCTGTGCTGTTGAAATAAGGCTGGAAGTCGAGCGACTTCCAAGAGATCATGGCGTCACCCGAAAAGCCTATCTGGTAACGATGGTTGCCAAGTCCGCCCCAACGGTGGTAAAGCATTGGGCGAGTGTCGCGGTTACGCTCCATGTCGGAGAACATCACATAATTTATCCACCACGTGTTGTTAAGGTTGGTCAGCTTCTTGTCGTTAATCCATTGTTGCCAATCAAGCCACCAGAAGTCAACGCCATCTTTCTCCATGGGATGAAGCACGTTGTTGAGCCATCCTGTCATGAAACGCTTGTTTGAGCCCTCATAAGGTATGTCCTTGTGCAGAGCCGTGTCGTTGCCCATCCATTCAGACATGGCCGACCATTTCTCCTCCCACGTCTTTATGCCGTCGGCGGGATGGAGGTTCATGGTCACCTGCAGCTTGTTGTCCTTGACCCAGCTCAGGAATCCCTTGGGGTTGGGGAAGAGGGAGCGGTTCCATGTGTAACCCGTCCATCCGCCTCGCGGGGCTTGATTGTAATGCCAGTCCATGTCGACCACAAGCACGTCGAGCGGAATGTTATACTGATGGAAGTTGTCCACGAGCTCACGAAGCTCGTCATCAGAATAGCTCCAATAGCGCGACCACCAGTAGCCGAAGGCATAACGAGGCGGCAAAGGCACCTTGCCTGAGAACTTGGTGAACATGCGAAGCGCCTTCTTGTAGTCGTGGCCATAGGCCAGGAAATACCAGTCTTGGGCCTTAGTCGTGTCGGGCCGTTCCTCAACCCACGGCCACTCGCTACGGTCGAAGAGATACGACTTTGAATCGTTGATTAATGTCCATCCGCTCTTGGAGAGCACCCCGTCTTCAATGGGCATTGGCTTGCCATTACGCAAGTCGCCATCATAGCCGTCGAGCGTACGGTAAGTTCCCTTCAGGTTGCCATCGTCTTTCTGTCCGGGTTTCCATGAGAAAGGCAGCGCGCCTTTCTTCTTTGCCGAGACGATGGAAAGGTTGGCGGAGGTGAAGGGGCCTTTACCCTTTACGTAAGTAATGGTCATGGCGTCGGTGCTGATGCGCACCGTCTTTGACTTGTCGCTCACCTTATAGCTCACGGGAGCGTAATCCCTGATGACCGCCACCTGCGATTTGTTGTCCACGAACTTGCCGTCAGGCGCATACTCAAGCCTGGCTGCGCCATCGGCTATCATCGTGATGCGCACGTTACCGTCTTGATAAGCCACGTTGGCCGACGTTTGCGCCGATGCTGGCACGCCAAGGGCGGCAACAGCAAGCGTTAAAAGCATTGTTTTCATATTGTTTGTAATGTTTAAAGATATATATTTATACTACATGAACTTTTTAAGTTCCTCGTAAACGCGCTCAACAGGAAGACCCATGACGTTATAAAAACTGCCGTCGATATGGGTAACGCCTATATACCCAATCCACTCTTGCACGCCATAAGAGCCAGCCTTGTCGAACGGCTTGTAACGGTCAATATAATAATTTATCTCATCATCGGCCAACTGCCTGAAAGTCACGGCCGTGACGTCAGAGAACGACTTGCTTCCCCGCGTGGTCTTTATAGTCACGCCTGTCACGACATGATGGGTGTGCCCGCTCAACCGGTGCAGCATGTCACGTGCCGCTTCAGCGTCTTTAGGCTTGCCCATTATCTCACCGTCGAGTATGACCACGGTGTCGGCGGTGAGCAATATCTCATCATCGGTTATGTCGTAAGCGTCAGCTTTCTCCCTGGAAATATACTCTGACACGCTTTCCGCTGGTATGTCTTTGGGAAACTTCTCTCCCACTCCACGTTTCACCCTCACCTCAAAGTCGAGGTCAAGTCCCTTGAGCAACTCACGCCTTCGAGGAGAGTTGCTCGCCAAAATCAACTTTTTCAATGCTGAATACTTCCTTATATATTTATCACCACCCAAAAGCCTTTGATGAGCTGAGCCATTTGCCTTGGGCACGCAACACTTGCTCCAGAACATCGCGCGCGCAGCCGTTTCCGCCACAGTAAGGCGAAACGTAGACCGACATCTGACGTATCTCCTCGCATGCGTCGCTTGGGCAACACGGACAACCGACACGCTTCATTATCTCATAGTCGGGGATGTCGTCGCCTACATATATTATATTGTCATCGCTGAGACCATGCTCCCTCAGGAACATCTCATAGGTCTTGATCTTAACCGAGCATTTCATGAACACGTCGGTCATGCCAAGATACTCGTAACGCTTCCTGATTGCCTCCGAGTCGCCACCTGTGATAATGGCGCACTTGAGACCCATCTTGGCGGCAAGCTGTATGGCATAGCCATCCTTGATATTGAGCGTACGCAATGGCAAGCCATTTTCATCCATCGACACGGTATTTGCCGATAGCACGCCATCGACATCAAAGATGACCGCCTTTATCTTTTCAAGGTCATATTCTATCATAAGCAATGTGTTTGTTCGTATGCAAAGTTACAACAAATCCCTTAATGTATATTGCCTGAGGCACATTTAATTGACCAAGACCACAAGATTATCCTCTATCATCACAAAAAGACAACAATTGCATTTTATTTGTGACAGTATGAGAAAATAAAACCGCGAAAACATTGCCAATTAATAATAATTGAGTAACTTTGCTTGCAAATTAAATAACAAAGAGAGAAAACCAAAACAAAACATGAGTCAATTAATAAAGCCAAAAGATTATAAGACGCTCTTGGATCGTCGCCAGACAGAGCATGGCATCAAGATGATAAAAGAGTTTTTCCAGCAAAACCTCTCCACCGAGCTTCGCCTCAGCAGAGCCACGGCGCCATTGTTCGTGCTCAAGGGCTTGGGCATCAACGACGACCTCAACGGCGTGGAACGTCCAGTATCGTTCCCTATCAAGGACATGAATGAGGCAAAGGCAGAGGTGGTGCACTCTCTGGCAAAATGGAAACGACTGACTCTCGCCAAGTTCGGTGTGGAGCCAGGCTATGGCATCTATACCGACATGAACGCCATACGTGCCGACGAGGAGCTCGACAACCTGCACTCGCTATATGTTGACCAATGGGACTGGGAGGCGGTAATCACCAGCGAACAACGCACCATCAGTTTCCTGGAAGACATAGTGAAGAGAATTTACAGCGCCATTCTTCGAACGGAGTTTCTCGCCTGCGAGAATTTCCCGCAGCTCAAGCCTTTCCTGCCAAGGGAGATTCACTTCATCCACTCGCAAGACTTGCTCGACATGTATCCAGACTTGACCCCACACGAGCGTGAGAACGCCATCTGCGAAAAGTATGGCGCCGTGTTCGTGGAAGGCATTGGAGGGAAACTGTCGGACGGCAACAAGCATGACGGCCGCGCGGCCGACTACGACGACTGGTCCACAATATCAGAAAACGGCAAGGCCGGACTAAATGGCGACATCCTGATTTGGTATCCCGTGCTTGGACGCTCGTTTGAGCTTAGCTCGATGGGCATACGTGTAGACAAGGAGAGCTTGATACGCCAGCTGAAGATTGAGCATCAGGAAGAACGCGAGAAGCTATATTTCCACCAGCAGTTGCTCAACGACAAGTTGCCCCTCAGCATTGGCGGCGGCATAGGCCAAAGCCGCCTCTGCATGGTGATGCTCCACAAGGCGCATATCGGTGAAATACAGGCAAGCATCTGGCCAGAGGACATGCGCGAGGAATGCGCAAAGCTCGGCATGCCACTCATTTAGCAAGATGTCAACTTAGCTCCAATTTTAATCCAAGGCGCAACTTCTCAATAGCGGGGTTGCGCTTTCTCATGGCATCGAAGACCTCCAACTTGGTAAGAGCGCGCTCGTTCTCGTTTTGCTTGGCCAGACGAGGCGAGAACTCTATCAAGCTGTTGTGAAGACGCACACGCATGGTAGCACGGATGTTTTTCTTGATGGCTGATATTTGGTCAAGAAGCAACTGATTGTCCACCACGACTTCCATGTTGGGGTACTCGGTAATGCGCGGAACTATATTCTTCAAGCGAGACGCAAGGCCCACGAACTTTTGAGGCATGCGGTTGCACATGGAAACCCATTCCCTTATGAGGTCATCATCGGTGAATGTTTCCTCAACCTTTTTCTCCTCAAGCTTCTTCGCGGCTGCCTCGTCCACGGCCACAGCCTCTACTCCGTCACCAGTCTTTGGCTTTCGGCGAAGATCGCCGAAAGTCATTCCTATGTTCTTAAAATGGAAAGTGGTTCCGCCACTTACCGCGATTGTTGGCTTGACAGGCCTTTCGACGACTGTTGGTTTTTCCGCGGTTTCAACTTTTTGTTTATTGTCTGTAGAGTTGGCATGCGCCACCAGTCTCCGTGCGGCCCCAGCCACCTGTATGGCCGGTTTAGGCTGCACCACGTTGTTTTTCTTGAACAGGGATTTCAATCTCATAGGGCTACGCCCACCAGCCGGCACGTCAGTGTCGTCTGGCTGGGTGAGTTGAGCCACGCGTATGAGAGTCAGCTCAACCAAAAGACGCTTGTTGCTGCTTTGGCGATATTGCACATCACACTCGTTCAGGATTTTCAACGCCTTGTAAAGGAATGGCAACGGGCATTTCTTAGCCTGCTCCTTGTATTTGGTTCGTTGGCTCTCGCTCACTTCAAGAAGGCGAAGCGTCTGCTCGTCTTTTGCCATCATCACGTTGCGCACGTGCGAGGCAAGACCATTGACGACATTGCTTCCATCGAAGCCGCGCTGAATGATGCCGTCGAGCAACACCATTATGTCTGAGGCCTTGTTCTCAAGAGAGAGGTCGATAATCTTGAAATAGTTGTCGGCATCGAGCACGTTGAGATCCTGAAGTACCTTCTCATAAGTGATGTGTCCCTGGCAGAAACTCGACACTTGGTCGAAAATGGACAACGCGTCACGCATTCCGCCATCGGCCTTCTCGGCTATGACGTTCAGGGCCTCTTCCTCACACGTTATGCCTTCCTTGTCTGCCACCATGGTTAAATGGTTTACTATCTCAGGCACCGTCATGCGCTCGAAGTCATAAATCTGGCAACGGGAAAGGATGGTCGGGAGAATCTTGTTCTTCTCTGTGGTTGCAAGGATGAATATGACATGCGCTGGCGGCTCTTCCAATGTTTTAAGGAAGGCGTTGAAAGCGGCCTGCGAGAGCATGTGCACCTCGTCTATGATGAATACCTTATACTTGCCTGTCTGTGGCGGTATAAGGGTTTGCTCCATGAGCGTCTTTATGTTCTCCACAGAGTTGTTGCTTGCCGCGTCAAGCTCAAAGATGTTCATAGACCTTCCCTCGTTGAAGGCCCGGCAACTCTCACACTCGTTGCAAGCCTCACCGTCGCTTGTGGGGTTCTCGCAATTTATGGCTTTCGCGAAGATGCGGGCGCAAGTGGTCTTTCCCACTCCACGCGGCCCGCAAAAGAGAAAAGCATGTGCCAGCTTGCCTGTCCTAACGGCATTCTTCAAGGTTGTGGTAAGCGAATCCTGCCCCACAACAGAAGAGAATGTCATTGGCCGGTATTTCCTTGCGGAAACAATATAGTTGTCCATAGATAATTGTAGATAGTATTGGTCTGCAAACTTACAAAATAAATTCCTAATCGCGCCCCCTTTTCGCTGAAAAGATTAGGCCAAGAATAAAAAAAGCGTTGCCCCCACCTATAGTGAGAGCAACGCCCGATTTTCCTGATAAGACTTTTACGAAAGGCTTATGCCTCTGCAGGAGCCTCAGCATTGTCAGCCTCAGCAGCCTGTGCGGCCTCAGCAGCCTTTGCAGCTTCAGCCTCTGCCTTTGCGGCAGCCTCAGCGGCCTTCTTGTCTGCCACTTTCTTCGCGATGGTCTCGTTGACTTTCTTCTCAGCCTCGAGAGCCTTTGCTGCAGCCTCCTGACGGCTCTTAGACTGTGCGTCGAGAGCGGCGTTGAGCTTCTGCTCCTTAGCAACCTTCCAAGCGTCGTACTTCTGCTGGCAAGCAGCCTCGTCGAAAGCGCCCTTCTTGACACCGCCACGGAGATGCTTCATCATGTAGACACCCTCACCCTTCAGGATGTTGCGTACGGTGTCTGTAGGCTGTGCGCCTGCCTCTACCCAGTAGAGAGCACGGTCGAAATTCAAATCTACGGTAGCAGGATTGGTGTTGGGATTGAACATGCCAATCTTCTCGATAAACTTACCATCACGTGGTGCTCTAACGTCAGCGATCACAATTCTGTAAACTGCGTAGCCCTTGTGGCCGCCGCGCTGCAATCTGATTTTTGTTGCCATTTTGTTTAAGAAAACTATTATAAAGGTTTGAATTTAATGCTGCCAACACGTGACAGCGAGTGCAAAGTTACTGCTTTTTACTTATATCTCAATGGATTGGCAATAGTTTTTTAACAAAACTTACATCACGCCGTCCTCACGGAGCTTCTGCTGCCACTTCCAAGCGGAGCGCATCACGTCGTCGAGCGACGTGTCAGCCTTCCATCCGAGCACCTTGTTGGCCTTGGAGCAGTCGCCCCAAATCTTTTCGATGTCGCCCTCACGACGCGGACCATACTTCCAATTGAGCTTCACGCCCGTGGCACGTTCAAAGGTCTCAACGATCTCAAGCGTAGAGTTGCCACGACCCGTGCCAATGTTGAAGTAGTCGATAACCGGGCTGTCCTCATCGTCAAGGACACGCCTCATGGCAGCCACGTGAGCCTTGGCGAGGTCAACCACATATATATAATCACGAATACATGTTCCGTCGGGCGTGTTATAGTCGTTGCCGAAGATGGTAAGCTGCTTGCGGATGCCTATCGCGGTCTGGGTGACGTAAGGTATGAGGTTATTGGGCACGCCATTGGGGAGCTCTCCGATAAGAGCCGAAGGATGTGCGCCTATCGGGTTGAAATACCTGAGGATGATGCTCTTAATAGGAGCGCCACTGTGGATGTAATCGTAAATGATCTGCTCGTTAATTTCCTTTGTGTTGCCATAAGGCGATGTCGCCTTTTGGTGAGGTGCCGTCTCGGTGACAGGCAGGTTCTCAGGCTTGGGCTGGCCATAAACGGTGCAGCTCGATGAGAAGATGATGCCCTTCACATTATATTTTGGCATCAACTCAAGAAGGTTTATCAATGAAACTACATTGTTGCGATAATAGAGCAAAGGCTTCTGCACGCTCTCGCCAACCGCCTTGCTTGCGGCAAAGTGGATAATGCCCTCAATGTCAGGGTATTTTTTGAATACGTTTTCAGCAGCTTCCTTGTCGCGCAAGTCTACTTTTTCAAACGCCGGGCGTACGCCAGTGATTTTCTCTATGCCATCAAGGACCTCAATCTTGGAATTGGAGAGGTCGTCGACAATCACCACTTTGTATCCTGCCTCGATAAGTTCAACGGAAGTGTGGGAGCCAATAAAGCCGGTGCCTCCCGTGACGAGGATAGTCTGTTTCATAACTAAATAAGTATAAAAGGTTTGTAATTCCGCCCACAAAGATACTTAAAAATCCATTAACCGCAAGCTATTGGCAGAAAAAAGTTGTAACTTTGCACGAAAATTGTAAAACACAATAATAAAAGAACATAACATAAAAATTATGAGCATTCAAACTGAGAAGATTAAGGAGCTTGTCGAGAAACGTGAGCAAGCCCGCCTTGGAGGTGGACAGAAAGCCATCGACAAGCAGCACGCCCGTGGCAAGTACACAGCTCGCGAGCGCATAGAAATGCTTGTCGACAAGGACTCTTTCGAGGAGTACGACATGTTCAAGCTTCACCGTTGCCACAACTTCGGCATGGAGAAGAAGCAGTTCCTTGGCGATGGCGTCGTGGCAGGTTCTGCCACCATCGACGGCAGGCTTGTATATGTTTACGCACAGGACTTCACTGTCAACGGTGGCTCACTTTCAGAGACCATGGCACAGAAAATTTGCAAGGTCATGGACATGGCCATGCAAAACGGCGCTCCAGTAATCTGCATGAACGACTCTGGCGGCGCGCGCATCCAGGAAGGCATATCGGCACTTGCCGGCTATGGAGAAATTTTCGAGCGTAACATCCTCGCCTCTGGCGTGATACCTCAAATATCAATGATACTTGGCCCATGCGCTGGTGGCGCGGTCTACTCTCCTGCACTCACCGACTTCATCCTCATGACTGAAGGCACGAGCTACATGTTCCTCACTGGACCTAAGGTTGTGAAGACCGTAACGGGCGAGGACATCGACTCAGAGCATCTCGGAGGAGCAAGCGTGCACGCAAGCAAAAGCGGTGTGACGAGTTTCACGGCCAAGACAGAGGAGGATGCCATGGATATGATCAAGAAGCTCCTGAGCTACATTCCATCCAACAACACAGAGGAAGCACCACGCGTGGAGTGCACAGACCCTGTTGACCGTAAGGCAGACCTGCTCAATGATATTTTGCCTGACGACCCCAACAAGGCATACGACATGTACAAGGTCATCACTGCCGTTACCGACAATGGCGAATTCTTTGAAGTACAGCCTAAGTTCGCAAAGAACATCATCACTGGTTTCGCTCGCTTCAACGGTCAGAGCGTGGGCATCGTGGCAAACCAGCCTTCAGCATACGCCGGCGTGCTCGACGTGAACGCCTCGCGCAAAGGCGCTCGCTTCGTTCGCTTCTGCGACGCGTTCAACATTCCTATCGTCTCACTTGTCGATGTTCCCGGATTCCTTCCTGGCACAGGACAGGAGTACAACGCGGTCATCTTGCATGGAGCGCAGCTGCTCTACGCTTACGGTGAGGCCACGGTGCCAAAGATTACCATCACACTCAGGAAGAGCTATGGCGGCAGCCATATCGTTATGGGTTGCAAGCAGCTTCGTTCCGACCTCAACTTCGCATGGCCTACATCCGAAATCGCCGTCATGGGCGCAAGCGGCGCCGTGGCCGTGCTCTGTGGCAAGGAAGCCAAGAAGGTCAAGGAGGAAGGCGGCGACGTGAAAGCGTTCCTCGCTGAGAAGGAAGACGAATACACAAAGACATTCGCCAACCCTTACCAGGCCGCACAGTTTGGCTACATCGACGATGTAATCGAGCCCCGCAACACTCGCTTCCGCATTTGCCGCGGACTGGCACAGTTGGCCCACAAGCGTCAGTCGCTGCCCGCGAAGAAGCATGGATGCATGCCAATGTAATTAAGAAAAGAGCGAAGTAAAAATGGACAAGAACATATACGCGGCAATAGCTATGGCTATCTTCGAGTACCAAGGCAACAACGTACACGACAGAGAGCCAGGCATCATCACCATAAAGCCCAAGTGCACGTTATGGGATGCCAAGCAGATTTCATTCACCGCAAAACCATAATAAAGATGAAGCAGTTTAAATATACAATCGCTGGCAAGGAATACGAAGTCGAAATCGTCGACATCAACGAAGAGACTAATGTAGCCAACGTCAAAGTGAACGGGGAAGAGTTTGAAGTGGGCATGGAGAAACCTGCCGAGGAGACTGAAAAGCCAAAGGTGACACTTGGCAAGCCAGTAGCCGAGGAAGACGATGAGACCACCGCCACGGCAAACGTGAACACGGCCAACGCAATAAAGGCTCCACTGCCTGGCACCATCACTTCAATCAACGTGAAGGTTGGCGACGAGGTCAAGGCTGGTGACACACTGCTCGTGTTGGAAGCCATGAAGATGGCAAACAACATAGAGGCAGAAAAAGACGGCAAGGTTACTGCCATCTGTGTCAAGGCCGGCCAAAGCGTCATGGAAGACGACGCGCTCGTCGTGATTGAATAAATAGCCAATACGCTACATTTTATATACTAAACGCCTGTTTTTGTGTGAAATCATGCAAAAACGGGCGTTTTGTCATTATTTATGGCTACCTTTGCAACCAAAAGTAGTTATTAGAATAAAATCATAATGGCCAAAAAGAGAATTTTATTCATCAATCAAGAGATTGTGCCCTACGTCCCTAAGTCGGAAATGGCTTTGCTCGGACGTGACTTGCCTCAGAAAATGCAGACAGGTGGTTTTGACGTACGTACATTCATGCCAAAATGGGGTAACATTAACGAACGTCGCGGACAGCTTCACGAAGTTATCCGCCTGTCAGGTCTCAATATCGTAATTGATGACACCGACCACCCATTGATAATCAAGGTGGCAAGCATACCTGTAACAAGACTCCAAGTCTATTTCATCGACAACGAGGATTATTTCATCAAGCGTCGCTCAATGACTGAGGACGAGAATGGTGACGAGTATGACGACAATGGCGAGAGGGCCATTTTCTTCGCTCGTGGCGTGCTTGAGACCGTAAAAAAGTTGCGTTGGGATCCAGACTTGATACATTGTCAAGGATGGATGGCTGGCGTCATTCCTCTTTACATAAAGACGGCTTACCACGACGATCCCTCTTTCGCCAACACCAAAGTGGTGACATCCTTGTTCTCAAAGCAATTCAAGGCCAACTTCGGCACGAAGTTTAAGGAATGCGTTGAGTTCGGGACTGCCAAGGCGGATTTGTTGAAGAAATACTCTGAGCACTTCGACTATATCGACCTCGCCAAGCTTGCCATAGACTACAGTGACGGTGTCATAGAAGCAGCCGAAAACGTCAACGACACTTTGCTCGCATACGCCAAGGAATCTGGCAAGCCCCTTATGGAATATCCTGGTGAAGACTACGCCACCGCCTACAAGGATTTCTACAACAAGCTATTAGGATAAAGCATGAAAATAAAGACCATATTTTTTCTTCTCTCAGGTCTCATAATGGCAGCCTGCTCTGACAGCACTGATGAGATAGGCTCGTCGCTTACAAAAAACACCGATGCCGTAAAAGTGGAAACAAAATCGTTTGGCATCGCCAGCCAATCCGTGCTCGCTGACTCAGTGTTGTCAAGGAACAATTTAGGCTATCTTGGAAAAGTCAGAGACACCGAAACCGGTGACTACATCACCGGCAACTTCATGGCTCAATTCTTCAACCTTGAGGGTTATAAATTCCCCGACAAGAGCAGCATGGTAGGCACCGACGCCAAAGGCGACACTATCAAGGGGTTGATAAAGGCAGACTCTTGCGAGATAAGATTGTTCTATGCCAAACATTACGGTGACAGCACGCGAACAATGAAACTCACGGCGTATGAGATGGGCAAGCCAATGACCGAAGACAAGAACTATTACAGCAACTTCGACCCATTGGATGAAGGATACGTGAGAAAAGGCGGTATCGCAAAAGACAAGGTGTACACTCTCACCGACTTCATGGTGCCTGAATCAACACGCGACACATCGACTTATGAGCCTTATATCACCATAAAGCTCAACGACAAGTACACCGACGCTAACGGAAAGGTATACAACAACTACGGCACATACATACTTGAAACGTATTATGAGCATCCGGAGTATTTCAAGAACGCTCAAACATTCCGCAAGAACGTGGTTCCTGGCTTCTACTTCAAGCATAAGGCTGGTTTAGGCAACATGGCGTATATCGACGCCTCGCAATTGAGCATATCATATAAGTTTGCCGAGAAAGACAGCGTGATGAACGGCATAACGGTGTTTTGGGGTACAGAAGAGGTACTGCAGACTTCTACCGTTACAAACGACAAGAGCACACTCGCAAGACTCGCAAGCGACAACTCCTGCACATACTTGAAAACGCCATCGGGCATTTTCACGGAGCTGACACTTCCCGTTGAAGACATTGTCTCGGGACACGAGAATGATAACATTGCGGGTGCTTCCCTTACCATCCCAAGAATCAACAGTAAGACGACAAGCAATGAATACACTTTCAGCATACCGCAAAACTTGTTGATGATTCCAAAGGATTCACTCAATAGTTTCTTCGAGAACATGGAGATGTACAACAACCGCACATCATTCCTTGCGTCATACGCTGGAAAATCGTCAACCAACGGCTATACATTCGACAACATCTCCAACATGATAACTTCGATGGCAGCCATTGACAAGCAAAAGCGTTCAGCCAACTGGAACAAGGTGGTGCTCATCCCCGTGACACTGTCATCGACATCGAACTCTTCCACAAATAATAGTTATAGCTATTATTACTACTATTATTATGGAAATTCAAGTTCCTCTTCAAGCAGCACTGTCACAAAGATATCACACGACATGTCGTTGACAAGCACAAAACTTGTCAAGGGAACCAACGATGACAACAGCCCGTTGAAGCTGAACGTCATATATAGCAGGTTTAAGTAACTGAAACTTTTAATGGCAGACCTGAGCAAAAGCCAGGTCTGCCATATAAACCTCATTGAAACAGCATATAACGTCATGGCCGACAATTTTCTCGAAAGACATCGCAGAGACTACGAAGAGCGCAAGGAAGCTTGGCTGAGGAACAAGAAACACATGCCAAAGGTGAAAAGGAAGCTCCAAAGGCCCGACGACGAAAGCTTATAAAACAAAAAAGGCGCATCATGGGAATTTTTGGATTATTCAGCAAGAAAAAAAAGGAGACGCTCGATCAAGGTCTTGAGAAAACCAAGCAGAGCGTTTTCTCTAAGATAACTCGTGCCATTGCTGGCAAGTCTAAGGTTGACAGCGACGTGCTCGACAACCTTGAGGAAGTATTGATAACTTCAGACGTTGGGGTTGACACAACGGTCAAGATTATCAATCGCATTGAGGAGCGCGTGGCAAGAGACAAATACGTCTCCACATCGGAACTAAACAAAATACTTAAAGAGGAAATAGCCTCTTTGCTCACGGAAAACAACTCTGACGACAATACCGATTGGGACTTGCCAGCCGACCATAAACCTTATGTCATACTTGTTGTTGGCGTGAACGGCGTGGGCAAGACTACAACAATCGGAAAGCTCGCCTACCAATTCAAGAAAGCAGGAAAGAAGGTATATCTCGGAGCCGCCGACACCTTCCGCGCCGCGGCTGTCGAGCAAATACAAATTTGGGGCGACCGTGTTGGAGTGCCAGTGATAAAGCAGCAGATGGGCTCTGACCCGGCAAGCGTGGCATTCGACACCCTGCAAAGCGCAAAAGCCAATGGAGCTGACGTAGTTATAATCGACACCGCCGGACGTTTGCACAATAAAGTTGGCCTGATGAACGAGCTAAAGAAAATCAAGGACGTGATGAAAAAGGTCATACCCAACGCCCCTGATGAAGTGTTGCTCGTGCTTGACGGCAGCACAGGACAGAACGCATTTGAGCAAGCAAAGCAATTCGCCGCTGTCACCAATATCACGTCTCTCGCCATAACAAAACTTGATGGCACGGCAAAGGGCGGTGTCGTAATAGGTATATCCGACCAACTGAAAGTGCCTGTAAAATATATAGGCTTAGGTGAGAAGATGGAAGATTTGCAATTATTCAACAAGAAAGAATTTGTCGATTCGTTGTTCTGATTGACATTCGTTAATATGAAGAAAAACCAAATTGACTTTATCACCATGGGCTGTTCAAAGAATCTCGTTGATTCGGAGCAGCTCATGCGTCGTTTTGAAAACATAGGTTATCATTGTAACCACGACCCTAAGCACCCTCAAGGCGAAATAGCCGTAATAAACACTTGTGGCTTCATTGAAAGTGCCAAGGAGGAAAGCATCAACACGATTCTCGAGTTTGCCAATGCCAAGAACAACGGACGCATTAGCAAGCTGTTCGTGATGGGTTGCCTGTCACAGCGTTACCAAAAGGAATTGGAAGAAAGCCTTCCTGAAGTAGACAAGTTCTACGGTAAATTCAATTTCACGCAACTGCTCAAGGACCTTGGGCCTGCAAAAGATTCCACATCAGAAAGCAAGAGTTTCGCCGAGAGAAGGGTTACCGCCAACACTCGTAGACTTCTCACCACTCCTTCGCACTATGCTTATATCAAGATTGCCGAGGGGTGTGACCGCCACTGCGCTTACTGCGCCATCCCACTCATAACGGGAAAGCACATAAGCCGGCCAATGGAAGACATCCTGAAAGAGGTGGAAGAGCTTGTAGGTGAGGGAGTGACTGAATTTCAGGTCATCGAACAAGAACTCACCTATTATGGCCGTGATCTTTATGGCAAGACAAGGATAGCTGAGCTTATCGACAAAATGGCAAACATCAAGGGCGTGAAATGGATAAGACTTCACTATGCCTATCCCAACCAATTCCCATTGGAACTGCTTGACGTGATGCGTGAGCACGACAATGTGTGCAAGTATCTGGACATCGCCTTGCAGCATATCTCCGACCATATGCTGTCGCAAATGCACAGGCACGTCACAAAACAAGAAACGATAGACCTCATCCATACTATAAGGGAACGCGTACCGGGCATAACAATAAGGACAACGCTGATGGTTGGCTTCCCCGGCGAGACAGAAGAAGACTTCAATGAGCTTCTCGATTTCGTGAAGCAAGAGAAGTTTGAACGCATGGGCGCCTTCGCATATTCAGAGGAAGAAGGCACATATTCGGCAATACATTACAAGGATGACGTGCCAGCCGATGTCAAGCAAGCACGTCTTGACAAACTGATGGCCGTACAGGAAAAGATAAGCAGTGAAGTGGAAGCCGCAAAAGTGGGAAAAACTCTCAAAGTAGTAATAGACAGAAAAGAAGGCGACTATTATATCGGCCGTACCGAGGCTTGCTCACCCGAAGTTGACCCAGAAGTTCTCATCCCTGTGGGTGAACACAAGTTGCGCGCTGGTCGTTATTATAATGTACTGATAACCAACAGCGACGAGTTTGACCTTTACGGTGAAGTGAAATGAACAACAAGGAGTTTATCGCGCAACTTGCCACAAAAACGGGCTTTACGCAAACCGACACTCAACAGATGGTGCGCACGTTAATCAGCGAGATGAAACTTCATCTTGAAGATGGCGACACGATACAGATCAACGGTTTTGGCTCTTTCGAGGTAAAAAAACGTCTGGAGCGCATCGTCGTCACGCCAGGCACGCAGCAACGTATGCTCGTGCCGCCAAAACTCGTGCTCAATTTCAAACCCATAGCTTCGATTAAAGAAAACTTGAAAAAGCCACAACAATAATAACACACAATAATAATGAGCAAAACCACTATAAAAGAGCTCGCCTTATCACTCTCAGAAAAACACGACTTGAGCAAAGCCGACGCTGAGCGATTTGTGGCTACCATCTTCGAGGTCATCAATGATGGACTTGAAGACGACAAGCTCGTGAAAGTGAAAGGATTGGGAGCTTTCAAGATCATTGGCGTCGCCGCGCGTAAAAGCGTGGATGTCAATACAGGTGAGCCCATTGTCATTGAAGGCCGAAACAAGATCAGCTTTACCCCAGACGCCTCCATGCGCGATGACGTGAACAAGCCTTTCTCGCAGTTCGAGACCGTAATAATCAACGATGGTGTCGATTTCTCAAGCATAGACAAGGAATATGAGAACGAGACGGTAGAAAATGAAGAAAAAGTCACAACCGACAAAGACGACAATAAAGAACAAGAAAAAACAAAAAACGAAATCTCCAAGGACACTGAAACATTGATAAAAAGTGAGCCCGGAGATAGAGAGAGGCTTACGAAAGACCATTCTCAGGAAATGCCCCTGTCTACAGAAAGTGATTCAGCCGCGAAAAACGACCCACCAACGGAAAGCGTTACTCCCGCGGAAAGCGGTTCTTCTGCGGAAAGCGATATTCCTGCGGTAAAAGACGAAACTCCCGCGGAAAGTGAAACTTCTACGGTTAATAAAGAAACTCCCGCGGAAAGTGAAACTTCTACGGTTAATAAAGAAACTCCTGCGGAAGAGGAAACTTCTACGGTTAATAAAGAAACTCCTGCGGAAAGCAAAACTCCTGCGGAAAGCAAATCTTCTGCAGAAGTGGACTTCGCCACGGAAAGACGCGACATAGAAAGGGAAGTTGAGAAGGAATTAATCAACTATAAAGAGACTCACCCAAGCCATGCCATGAAAGTGTTGGCCATTACCGCTGTTGTCTTCGTCATAGCCTGCTTATGCGGTGGCTATTACCTCTTCTCGCAAATTCAAAGACGCGACAGCCATATTGAGATGCTGGAGAAGCAAATGAGAATGGTCGCGCAACAACAAAAGGAAAAGAAGGTAGCGACAAAGCCAAGCAAGCAAATTCCGCAAGCAAAACAAGAACAAGACACATTGCCACAGGAAACCGATGGCAAGCAAGATGACGCAAAGCTGATGCCGCAAGCCGACAGCAAGCAAGAGACGTTGAAAGCAGCTGACAAGCAAACGGCTTTGCAAGACCAATACAACAAGGACGTGAGAATCCGCACTGGAGCCTATGTCATAGTTGGTATAAAGAAAACTGTCACCGTACGCTCCGGACAGACCATGGAGGGCATAAGCAGGTCAAGCCTCGGCCCTGGCATGGAATGTTATCTCGAGGCCGTCAATGGCGGGAAAAGGGAGTTGAAAGCTGGCGAAAGCTTGAATATCCCCGAACTCAAATTGAAGAAACGGCTGCGCTGACAGCATTTGCCAAACGCGCCATAGCAACATCCTTGTCGAGCGCGTGTTCCATGGAAAGGCCGTCATTTATGTTGATAACTCTTGAAAAGCCTGCCGTAAGCAGGCTTTTTTCGTCCTCAACCTTTCCAGCCAAGAGAAAGACCGGAACGTTACGCGAGCTACATTGGGAAAGTATCACGCTTGGCAATTTCCCCATCAATGTCTGCCTGTCCGCCTTTCCCTCACCTGTAATGACCATGTCTATCTTTTGGGAAGACAACGACTCGTCAAATCCATTCGACCGCAATATCGTTTCCGCCCCACTCTCCACCTTTGCGTCCATAAACTCCATGAAGGCATAGCCCAGTCCTCCAGCCGCGCCCGCTCCCGGCATTGACGAACAATCGCGACCTTGATGCTTTGCCGCCATCTTTGAGAAGGTCAAGGCCCTTCGCTCCAATTTCTCAACCATCATTTCGTTGGCGCCTTTTTGGGGGGCAAAGACATGAGCGGCTCCGTTTGGCCCGCACAATGGATTGTCCACATCGGTGGCAAGTGTCACCTTTATGTCTTTCAGCCACGACGTGTCAAAAGGCTCATACCATGCCTTGCGATTAGTGACCTGCCATTCATGTTTCAGCGCCTTCAACATTCCAATGCCGCAGTCGCTTGTGGCACTTCCACCAAGACCAACCACAAACTCTCGGCAACCTCGGCGCAGCGCCTGGACCATCAACTCTCCCACTCCATAGCTCGTGGCTACAAGCGGATTTCCGTTCTCCGGCTCTATCATGCCCAAGCCCACGGCTTTTGCCACTTCTATTATCGCCTTGCCACCTTTTATCCCAAAGGCCGAATCACACCATCTCATCAAGGCGTCGTGAGCATGGCAACTGACTATCTCGTCGGGCTTTGAGGCTTCAAGAAAGCCCTCGCCACCATCGCTGACTTCATAACAACTAACCTCCGCGTCTGGTTCCCGCCTCATTATGCCAAGTCGCGCGGCCTCATTGGCTTGCTTCGACGTAATACAATTCTTAAAACTATCAATCGCTATAAAAATCTTCATACCTTTATGCTTTTCAATAAAATAATAACGCGAAAAGAACGTTATATCTTGTATGAACCGACTGTTTTTTATCATCATATCGTTGCTTGCGTCATTATCTACGCTCGCCCAATCGTTTACTCTCAAAGGCCGTGTCGTCGACGAGGAGGGTAAGCCATTAGAGTTTGCTTCCGTGGCTTGCGTGTCGCAAGGCAAGGCTACGGTCACGTCGCTGAAAGGCAACTACAGCCTGACGTTGCGCTCTGCCGACTCTGTTATAATAAGATTCTCCATGTTGGGCTACCGCACTAAGAAACGCGTGCTCATCAAACCTAAAGGCGCGCAATCGCTTCAGGTGACATTACTCCACGGAGAGAACACGCTTGGCGAGGTTAGCGTGGAAGGACAGAAGATACAATCGGGACAAATGGAGGAGCTCAAGACCAAGCCTCTGAAAAACATGCCTTCCACTACTGGCAACGCCGTCGAAGAACTAATACAAAGTCAGGCTGGCGTGAGCACTCACTCTGAACTTTCGTCACAATACAACGTCAGAGGCGGCTCTTTCGACGAGAACTCCGTATATATAAATAATGTGGAGATATTCAGGCCGTTCCTCGTCAGGAGTGGCCAGCAGGAAGGCCTTTCGGTCATCAATCCCGACATGGTTGGCAGCATCGGCTTCTCCACTGGCGGATACGAGGCCCGCTATGGCGACAAGATGTCTTCGGCCCTCAACATCACGTATCGTCGGCCTAAGCGATTCGAGGCGGCTGTTGAAGCGTCGTTGCTTGGAGCCTCGGCATACGTGGGCATTGCCAACAAGAAGTTTTCGTGGAGCAACGGCTTGCGTTACAAGACAAACCGTTACTTGCTCGGCACGTTCGAGACCAACGGTGAATACGACCCTAATTTCCTCGACTACCAGACTTTCCTGTCATGGCGGCCCAACCGTCTATGGAGCTTCGACTTGATAGGCGACATTTCAGACAACCACTACAACTTCAAGCCCAAGGACCGTGAGACACGCTTCGGCACACTGGAAAGCGTGCGCTCGTTTCGCGTGTATTTCGACGGCAAGGAGCGCGACCGCTTCCGCACGTTCTTCGGCTCCATGAACATCACACGGCATTATGGCGACTCCACATCGGTATCGCTCATCACGTCGGCTTTCAAGACCGACGAACAAGAGAAATACGACATTGAGGGGCAGTATTGGCTCACGCAGACCGAAACTTCGGAGAACCTCGGTGTCGGCACCTATTTCCAGCACGCGCGCAATTATCTAAAGGGTAACGTGGAGAGCCTAAAGCTCATGGCCCGGCACAAGGCTCGCCAACACGACATTGAGGGAGCCATGACTTACAAATGGGAACACGTTGAGGAGAACTCTGCCGAATATGAGATGCGCGACTCTGCCGGCTACGTGATTCCCCACACGGGCAAAGACCTGTACATGATATACAGCTTGAGGGCGAAAAACGAGCTTGACAGCAAACGCCTTGAGGTGTATCTGCAAGACACGTGGCGCTTCAAGTCGGGAAACAAAGAAAGTGGCGACAGCGCGCTGGTTTCCACTCCAACACTTTACACGCTCAATTACGGCATACGTTTCTCCAATTGGAGCTATACCAGGGAGACTATCGTATCGCCAAGGGTGTCGCTGAGCATTATTCCGGCGTTCAACCAAAACCTCAGCTTCCGCGTTGCCGCAGGACTTTATTATCAAGCCCCGTTCTTCAAGGAGTTGCGAGACACCACTACCGTTGGCGGCATGACCTACGCCACGCTAAACCAGCACATCAAGAGCCAGCAATCAATCCACATCACGGGTGGCATGGAATACAGGTTCAGGATAAGCAACAGGCCATTCAAGTTCACCACCGAACTTTATTACAAGCTGCTCTCCAACCTCGTGCCTTGTTCTGTCAACAACATGAAGATAACTTATTATGGCGACAACAACGCAAGCGGTCACGCGGCCGGACTCGACATGAAGCTTTATGGCGAATTTGTGCCTGGCACCGACTCGTGGCTTACCTTGTCGGTCATGAACACCGGCATGAAGGTCAATGGCAGGAGAATGCCTCTGCCCACCGACCAGCGTTTCGCGGCTCACCTCTTCTATACCGACTTCTTCCCAGGCTCCGACCGATGGCTCATGACGCTGAGGCTGACATATGCCGACGGCTTGCCTTTCTCGGCGCCTCACCGCGAACTGGAACGGAATGTTTTCCGCGCCCCTGCCTATCGAAGGGTTGACATTGGAATGACTTACAGGCTTCTCAACAACGAGGATCATCACCGCAAGAGCATCTTAAAGAACATCTGGCTCGGCGTGGACTGCCTCAACCTTTTCGACATCAGCAACGTAAACTCTTACTATTGGATCACTGATGTCACAAACCAAATGTACGCCGTGCCAAACTATCTCACGCGAAGGCAGATAAACGCAAAGGTAAGGTTCGAATTCTGACAGAAGGCAAGCCCGATGATTCAATTTTCAACAGACCTTTTATTCTGATTTTCAAACAGGTTTCATCGTTACTGTAAACGTGGTATGATAGCCTGCGACTGGAGTGTCGGCAAGGCTCAAACTTCCTTCTTGGGCGAGCATCATTTGGCGGGCAAGTGGAAGTCCTATGCCAGACCCCGACGCCTTGGTAGTGAAGAATGGCACGAATATCTCGCGTGCCACCTCTGGCGGAATAGGCGTAGCGTCGTTGCTGACAAGCATTTGCGCCATTTTTCCGTCTGCATCTATCCTCAGGTCGACATTGCGTGCGCCTGCCTCAACAGCGTTTTTCACGATGTTCACCAGCACTTGGCGCATCAACCCACTATCTGCCAAGACCCTCATCTGCTTGTTTTCAAGGTCAACATGCCACTCCACTTGAGGATAGAGCATGCGCACGGTAGACAACACGTCGATTAGCGCCACTTCCTCTATGTGTGGCGACTGCAACTGCGTCAGTTTGCGATAGCTGTCCACAAAAGTCCCCAAGCTCAGGCTCGTGTCGTAGATGGCCCTCATACCCTCTTCAAGAGGAGTGCCTTTTACCAACGAACTGTCAATGTAAACTTGCGTAATGCTCGATATTGGTGTCATGGCATTCATTATCTCATGCGTAAGCACGCGCGTGAGCCGCTGCCACGATTCCACCTCGTTGCGCGCCAGAAGGCGGTTTATCTCGCCAAACATCTCGTTAAGGGCCACATGCAGGTCACGGTCGCCAGGTAGCATCCGTTTGGTCGGCAACCTGAACATGAAGTCTTTATTGCGCAGTGCCTCACGAATGAGCCTCACACGGAGCGACAGCATCCGCTGGTGTCGCCACTGCCAAACAAGGAGCGCAATGATAATGACCGAAAGTATGAATATGACGAGATAAAGTGACATCGCTTCTTATTTCTTCAGTTTCTTGTATAATGTCTGCCTTGTAATGCCCAGCATCTCCGCCGCTCGGCTCATGTTGCCACGACATTGTTCCACGGCCCTTTGCACGTGCTCTTGCTCCATCTTGTCGAGAGGCATGACCTCACTATTCTTCTCGATGGCCTCTCTCAATGTTCGCACAAGCTGACCGTTGTCCCAAGGCTTGGTCACGAAATCGGCTGCACCATATTTCAATCCCTTCACCGCCAACTGCACATTGGCATAAGCCGTCATCAAGACCACTGGCGTATTGGGGTGAAGTTTTTTAATCGTGCGCAACCAAAACAACCCATCCTGACCTGAGTTCAGGCCAAGCGAGAAATTCATGTCGAGCAACACCATGTCCACGTCGTTCTCCTTGGCGAGCGTCGTCACAAGCGTGTCGGGCGACGACAGCGTTACGATGCGCTCATACTCCGTGGCAAGGCAAATGCGCAATGCCGTGAGAATGGCGGTATTGTCGTCTACTATTACAATGGTCTTGAAAGTATGGTCCATGGGTGAATTGTTTTATTCTTGAACAAAAGTACAAAGAAAATATGTAAGCTCAAATAACTCGTTGTATGATTTTCATACACTTTTTCACTAAAACGCCTCGTCAACCTTGTTTTCATTGATAATCATTACATGCGGTGTGCGTTTATCAATAACTTTGCGATGTCAACGACAAGAAAACGAATTGATGAACCACGTAAATACAACAACAACATGTGCGACAATATGAAGAAAAGATTTCTGACCCTGCTTATTTTCTCAGCCTGCATACATCTCTATGCCTCTGAGCCATGGAGCGTGGAGCGTTGCATGCAATACGCCGCCGACCATGGCCACGCCGTAAGGCAACAAAGGTTCGCGCTCGACGACAGCCACGCGGCAAGGACACAGGCCATAGGCGCGTTTCTGCCAAGCGTCTACGGCTCCATTAGCGGCCAAATGAATTTTGGCCGCGCCATAGACCCCGAGACCAACACCTACACCGACGTTAGCACCCTCTACAACGGATATGGCCTGCAAGCGTCGCTCGACATCTTCGACGGCCTGCAACGCTACAACGAACTGCGCATGGCAAAGGCCAACGTGGCCATGGGGCGAAGCGCACTGACGGCTGAGAAAGACGACGTGGCGTTGAAGGTCTACAAGGCATACATGGATTTGGTCTACTGCCTTGGAGCCATCGAGCAAGTGGAGAAGAAACGCGACGAGAGCCGCGCCCTGCTCCACCAGACCGACGTGATGGCTGAGGTGGGACAGAAGAGCGATGCCGACGTGGCCCAGATGCGCGCCACGCTCGCCGCCGACGAATACGAGCTTACCCACATGCGGACGCAAAGCACCAAGGCGCGCCTCGCCCTGCAACAGCTAATGAACTATCCTGTCGACTCCATCCTCACCATAGCCCAGATCATCCCAGAGGCTGACGAGGGCATAAGCCACGAAACAAGCCAGACCTGGGCCTGGGACGACATTGTAAACCCACGAGTGGAGAAGGCAAGGCAATGCGTGGAGGCGGCCATGTACAGTCTGCGCTCGGCTCGTGGGGCGTTGCTGCCTTCGCTGTCGTTGTCGGGCGGCATCTCCACGTCGTTCTATCGAAACATGGATCATGGTGGGCACGAACCGTTCTCAAGGCAATTCAAGAACAATGCCGGCGAATACGTCTCGTTGTCGCTATCCATTCCTGTCTTCAACCGCCTCGCCACGTCATCGACCATACGGCGGCGAAAGATTGCCCTCGAACAAGCCAAGGAGAACCTCGAATACGAGCAATCGGAACTGCGCCGCATCATAGTGGAGGCGGCGGCAGACGTGGAGAACAGCAAGAAAGAGGTTGAGAAGATGAAGGTGCAAGTTGAGTCTGACAGCATTGCCGCACATCTCACCAAGCGCAAGTATGAGGAAGGCCTCGCATCATCGATAGATGTGAAGACGTCCGCCGTGACATTTCTCCAAAGCCGTGTAAAGCTATTGCAAAGCCAACTCACCATGGCCTACAACCGCAAGCTCCTCGCCTACTACAATGGCGAAAAGCTATGGAACGAATGACCTTTCAATTAACACATTAAACAAGGGCAAAAACAGTATATTATGGACAAACCAATTGAGAAAAAGAAATTTCCTCGCCGCTACATCGGGTATGCCGTGGCAGGAGTGGCCGCGCTGGCTTTGATTGCCTGGCTCATCCTCGGAAGCACGGCAAGCACGATGACAATAGACCGGAGCGACGTGACCGTCAGCGATGTCACTCGCAGCAAGTTCGACGACTACGTGCGTCTCAACGGTCAGGTGCTGCCTATACAGATCGTGCAAATCTCGCCAGAGGAAGGCGGCATCGTGCGAGAGAAAGTCGTAGAGGAAGGCGCGCGCGTGCACAAGGGTGACGTGATACTGCGACTGAGCAACAGCAACCTCGACCTGCAGATTCTCAACGCCGAGGCTGAGCTGGCCGAGAAGCAAAACCTCTTGCGCAACACACAAGTGACAATGCTGCAGGATAGGCTCAACAATCGCACAGAGCAAGCCACGCTCGACATGGACTGCCAACGCAAGCAGCGTGCATGGCAACAAAACTCACGCCTGTACAAGGAGAAGCTCATAAGCAAGGAGGTGTTCACGCAAAGCAAGGAAGACTACAATCTCGCCATGCGAAAGAAGCGGCTCATAGGCCAGCGGCTGAAGCAAGACAGCGTATACCGACACGTGCAGATGGCGCAGATGGAAGACAACTTGAGCAACATGCGCAAGAACGTGCTGCTCGTGCGCGAGCGCAAGAACAAGCTTGAAGTGCGTTCTGCCATAGACGGTGAGCTGGGATTGCTCGACGTGGAACTGGGGCAGAACATCATCGCCGGACAAAACATTGGGCAGATCAACGACCTCTCCGACTTCAAGATCGAGGCGAAGATAGACGAGCACTACATTGACCGTGTGCGTCCGGGGCTCATGGCCACCATAACGCGCGACGGCAAGGTGTACAGGCTGCGCGTGCGCAAGGTGTATCCGGAGGTGCGCGACGGGTCTTTCCGCACCGACTTCGTGTTTGTCGGCTCACGCCCCGCGCAGATGCGCAGCGGACAGACCTACTATCTTGAGCTTGCCCTGGGCAAGCCGTCCATGGCGACGCTCATACCGCGCGGCACGTTCTTCCAGGCCACGGGCGGCAACTGGATTTTCGTCTTGGACAAGTCGGGCAACAAGGCATACCGCCGCAACATAAGCATAGCACGACAGAACCCGAAATACTATGAGGTGACCGACGGCCTTGAGCCTGGCGAACGCGTGATAACGAGTGGGTATGAGGCGTTTAAGGACAACGAGGTGCTTATTTTGAAATAACCATAACACATAAAATACACAAGACATGATCAAGACTGAAAACCTTACCAAGGTCTTCCGCACGGAAGAGGTGGAAACCGTTGCTCTCAACGGCGTTGGCATAAACGTGGAAGACGGAGAGTTCGTAGCCATAATGGGGCCCAGCGGATGCGGCAAGTCGACATTGCTCAACATCCTCGGCCTGCTCGACAATCCCGATGGAGGCGAATACTGGCTCGACGGCGAGCCGGTGGGCAAACTCAAGGAGAAAGAGCGCACGAAGTATCGGCGTGGCAGGATAGGCTTCGTGTTTCAGAGTTTCAACCTAATCGACGAGCTGACTGTGGAGGAAAACGTGGATTTGCAGTTGCGCTACCTCGGCGTGCCCTCAAAAGAGCGCCGCGAGCGTGTGACGGAGATCCTGCGCAAGGTGGGGCTTAGCCAGCGCGCCAAGCACTATCCGCAGCAGCTGTCGGGCGGACAACAGCAGCGCGTGGCCATAGCGCGTGCCGTGGTGGGTAAGCCGAAACTGATTCTCGCCGATGAGCCAACCGGTAATCTTGACTCAAAAAGCGGTCTGGCCGTGATGGAACTCCTCTCGCAACTCAACGCCGAAGGCACCACTATCGTGATGGTGACCCACTCGCAACACGACGCGCAGATGGCGAACCGCATAATCAACTTGTTCGACGGTCAAGTGGTTGAAAACACGAACTTTCTTTAAACAGGAGGAAGCATGAAGACATTACTATATATGTTTCGCCGCTACCGCTTGGCAACCCTGCTCAACCTCTTCGGCTTGGGCATCGCCGTGGCGGCGTTCTACCTGTTCATGACACAGGTGATATACAACAAGACCTACAACCACAACTTCGTGAACCATGAGCGCATGTTCCGCCTTGACGTGTATGGCAACGTGTTCGGCAACAACTGGGGAGCGTGCGCTTGCCGCCCGTTTGTGACGATACTGAAGGACGTGCCCCATGTCGAGGCCGTAATGGACGCTTCGCCATACGTGAACAATGCCATCTTGAAGGTGAACGACCGTGAGTTGGAAGTGCCTATTGTAAATATAAGCAAGCCTGGCATCGAGTTCTTCAGTGGCAAGTTGCTCTATGGCAGCAGCAAGGATTGGTCATTCTCCTCGGGCAATGTCATCATCAGCCGCGGCACGGCCGAGAAGATGTTTGGCACGGCAAATGCCGTGGGCAAGACCTTTGTGGCAGGCGACAACAAGATTACGGTCGTAGGCGTAAGCGAGGACATGCCCGACAACTGCACCATTGACAACGGAGTGTACCAGTGCGAGGACGACCGCGGACTGGAGGACTGGGGCGAATGGAGCTTCAGCATATACGCGCGTCTCGACAATGCCGCCAACGCGGCGAAGGTGGAACGAGGCTTCAAACTGGCGTTAATGAAGGCAAACAACATAAATGACGAGAAAGAGTTCGACAAGGAAGTGGGCATGAAGTTCCGCCTCACGCCGATGGACGAGGTTTACTTCTCAGGCACCGGCACGAAGGACAAGGGCAACCGCAGCCTCGTGAACGTGCTCACCGTGGCCTCGCTCTTCATCATCTTCATAGCCATGCTCAACCTCCTCAACTTCACGCTTTCCGAGATGCCAATGCGCATACGCGGCATCAACACGCGTCGCGTGATGGGCGCGTCTACCGGCAGCCTGCGCATGAGGCTTATCATGGAGAACGTGGCACTGGCCATCGTAGGTCTTGCGATAGGCGTGCTGATGGTGGTGGCGTTCCAGCGCAGCGAGGCGTGCATGAAGCTCGTGTCTGGCGACATCGCCTTCAAGACCCACTGGGTGCTTGTGGCTGTCGTTGTTGTCGCCACGCTTGCCGTTGGAGCGTTGTCGGCAGTCATCCCGGCATGGTATGGCACTTCGTTCGCCCCTGCGATGGTGCTCAAGGGATCGTTCGGTCTCTCGCCGCGTGGTCGCAAATTGCGCATGGCGATAATGGGCGTGCAGTTTGTGGTGGCTTTCGCGTTGGCCATATATATAGGCGTGATGGTGAGCCAGTCGCGCTATATCTTCAACACCGACTATGGGTTCAGCAGGAGTCAGATAGTCTACTCCATACTCTCCCAAGAGGCCATGGGCAAGAGGGATGCCATCCGTGCCGAGCTCTTGAAACTGCCATTCGTTGAGAGCGTGGGCTACGCCCAAAACACGTTAGGCATAAGCGACTCGTACATGGCCTGGGGGCGCGGCAGTGGCGACAAGCAGATGTCACTGCAGGTAATCCCGTGCGACTACAACTACCTGCGCACCATGGGAGTGAAGGTTTCCGAGGGGCGCGACTTCCGCGAGTCGGACATGAAAACAGGCGCGTATGTGCTCAACAAGGCGGCAATGCAGCAATACTCATGGTTGCGACTTGGCGAGCTGATAGGAAGGCAGAGCGATTGGAGCGACCAATCCAACTATACGATTGTTGGCGTTTGCGACAACTTCAAGATCAAGTCGATGCGCAACGACAACAGCAAGATAGCCGTGGCGTTCCTGATAATGGGTCCCGACATGCAGCAATGGGGCGACCGACTGGCCCAAGTGTTCGTGCGCGTGGCCAAGAACTACGACAAGGTGGAAGCCAAGAAACGCATAGCCCAAGTGCTCAACCGCCTGGACGGGTCACAGGAATACGACATGAAATTCCTTGATGACGGTCTACAGCGCACATACGCCGATGAATTCCGCTTCATATCGCAAGTAAAATTGTTCGCGCTCATCTGTATATTGATAACCATCATCGGCGTGTTCTCGCTCACGATGTTCGAGACGGAATATCGTCGCAAGGAAATTGCCATCCGCAAGGTGATGGGCAGCTCAACGGGGTCGGTAATCAGGTTGTTCGCCATACGCTATGCCGGGCCTCTCGTGGCGGCATTCGTGATTGCCGCCCCAATAGGCTGGCTGCTCAGCGCCCAGTGGCTCCGGAGCTTCGCCGAGCACACTCCGATATATTGGTGGCTGCTTCCATTGGCCTTTGTCACAGTGTCGACCGTGGTGATACTCACCGTAGTAGTGCAATCATGGAAAGTGGCTACTGCCAATCCTGTGGACAGCATAAAGACGGAATAGGACAAAGATCGGAAAACAACAAGAAAAGGCGCACCGATAACGATGCGCCTTTTCTTGTTATAATGTAATTCAGTATCTGTCTTTACTTCTTCAGCATACCCTCAAGCTCCTTTGTGCGTGAGTCGTCAGCGCCATAGAGAGTGTAATAGCACTGGTAGAGAGGATAAGCCCAGTTGCTTTGCGCGCGATTCGGGTCAATGGTCTTAGCCTGCTCCAGGAAGCCCATCGACTCTGTGTAGAGCTGCTTCTGCTCAACCACGTTGCCATTGATGGCAGATGCCTTGGCATTGATGGCGAAGCCGAGGTATGTGAGCACCACGGAGTTGTCGTTCTTGATGGCCACGGCCTTCTTGAAGTCGTTGATGCACTCATCCCAGTTAGGATTCTGCTCCTTGGACAGCTTGTTGACAAGCATCTGGCCCTTCATGGCCCAAGCCGTGAAGTTGTTAGGATCAGTTGCGATAGCCTTGTCGAGCAACGCGTTAAGCTCAGAAGTCATGTTCAAGCCGCTATACATGTTGCACAGGATGCCAAGCACTGTCTCGTTATTTGGGTCAGCCTCGTAAGAAGCCTGCATCTTCTTGGCGAAAGCAACAGAGTCGGCATTCGACTTCAAGTTCATCTGGGCCATTGAATACTTGAATGTCTCAGCCTGCTTGCGCATGGCAGTGTCTTGCATGGCGATGTCGGCATACTTCTCGGCCTTGTCATACAGCTTAGCCTGGTTAGCATAGAGAGCCGTGTAGTAAGCCACCTGACCGAGATACTGCTTCTCACCTTCCTTTGCCTTGGCAAACAAGGGGTTGTCGTCGGTGTCGAGGAACGTTCCCCAATATTTGAGGACGTTGTCCTGGTCGTTGCGCTGTGCGTAATAGTTGCCGGCGTTGACGAGCTGCATGCGTGCGTTGGTGAGCGAAGGTGTGAGAGCATCAGTGAACTTTGGCTTTACCTTTCCCTTCTCGTTGGGCTGAGCGTCATACTTGACACACTCCAAGCCATTCACCGTGGCGTCGTAAGCCGACTGGTAGAATGCTATGGTGTCGTAAGGAGTTGTCTTCTGCTTGAGCATCTTTGCCTGCACGTTCTGAGCCTCGATAGCGTTCTGCGCGTCAAAGGTCTTAAGCGCGAGCTTAGTCACGTAGTCGTAAGCCTTGGCCTTCTCCTGGGCGTTGGCCATGGAGCCGAGGTTCTGCTTCAGCAGTTGTGAAGCCTGGTTGAAATCCTTGGCGGCAAGCACGGCCTTGAGGGCTTCGCTGTCACCGGCAAAAGCAGCTGACGTGCCAAGCATCATCAAGGCTGCAAACATTAGTTTTTTCATAAGCGATAATTAATTTGTATTAGTTTTATTCTGTCTTGTTATTGTCGTCCGTGTCCGTTGCCTCTGGAGCGTCAACGCCAGCCTCATCGGTTGTGGCGTCAGCGTCCTGCGCTACGATGTCTTGCTGCAACTTCTCGTTGGTCTCGTTCCACTTCTGCCTGCTCTCTTCCTCTACAGTGGCCTCAAGCTCCGAACTCATCACCTTGCAAACGCTTGCAATGGTGTCGTTCTTTTTGGCGAGGTTTATCAGGCGCACGCCTTGCGTGGCGCGTCCCATGACGCGAACGTTGGCAACGGCCATACGGATAACGATACCACTCTTGTTGATAATCATGAGGTCGTTCTCGTCGGTCACGTTCTTTATGGCCACCAGCTTGCCCGTCTTCTCAGTTACGGCGATGGTCTTCACGCCCTTCTTGGCGCGGCTCGTCTTCCTGTACTCGCCTATCTCCGAGCGTTTTCCGTAACCGTTCTCAGACACCACCATGGCGGTTTCCTTCTCCGCGTCGTTGACGACGATCATTCCCACCACGGCATCATCGTCATCGTCGAGCATCATGCCACGAACGCCCATTGCCGCACGGCCAGACGTGCGCACCTGATCCTCATCGAAGCGGACGGCACGACCATTGCGGTCGGCGATAATCAACTCGTTGGAGCCATTGGTCAGACGCACGTCCACCACCTCGTCGCCCTCGGAGATAATCAATGCCTTCACGCCATTGGCGCGAGGACGCGAATACTCTTTCAGGCAGGTCTTCTTCACCGTGCCGTTCTTTGTGGCGAAGACCACATAGTGGGAGTTGACAAACTCCTCATCGCCGAGGCCGCCTCCACGCAAGCGCAGGAAAGCGTTTACGGAGTCGCCCGTCTCCAGGTTGAGAAGGTTCTGGATGGCACGGCCCTTGGATGTCTTGTCGCCCTCTGGTATGTCGTAGCAATGGAGCCAATAGCAACGGCCAAGACGCGTGAAGATGAGCATAGTCTGGTGCATCGTCGCGGGATATATAAACTCGGTGAAGTCTTTCTCCCTGGTGTGGGCACCCTTTGAGCCCACGCCGCCACGCGCCTGCTCACGGAACTCCTTGAGCGGCGTGCGCTTGATATAGCCGAGATGGCTCACGGTAATGACCACGGGGTCGTTAGGATAGAAGTCCTCGGCGTTGAACTCATGCTCGTCGGGTATTATCTGCGTGCGGCGCTCGTCGCCATATTTCTGCTTCACCTCATTAAGCTCGTCCTTCATCACCTTCTTGCAAAGCTCTGGGTCATCGAGTATCTGCTGGAGATAGTTGATGCGCTTCTCCAGTTCATCATATTCGGCATGCAGGTCATCGAGACGCAGCTTGGTAAGTTGCGAGAGACGCATGTCGACGATGGCCTTCGACTGCAACTCGTCGAGGTTGAAACGCTTCTCCAAGTTGCGCTGGGCGTCCGACGGGCTCTCGCTGCCACGTATGATGTGCACTACCTCGTCGATGTTGTCGCTGGCTATGATGAGTCCCTCCAGGATGTGGGCGCGCTCCTTGGCCTTACCCAGGTCGAACTTGGTGCGGCGGATGGTCACCTCATGACGGTGGTCGATGAAATAGCTTATGCACTCCTTCAGCGAGAGGAGTTTCGGGCGGAGCTGCGAATGGTCGCGCTTGTTTGGCACCAGTGCTATGCAGTTGACCGAGAAGCTGCTCTGCAAGGCTGTCATCTTGAAGAGCTTGTTAAGGATGACCTTGGCGTTGGCGTCCCTCTTCACGTCGACTACGATGCGCATGCCCTGACGGCCCGTCTCGTCGTTGACGTTGCTTATGCCCTCGAGCTTGCCTTCTTTCACCAAGTCGGCGATATACTCAATGAGCTGCTGCTTGTTCACGCCATAAGGTATCTCCGTCACCACGATGCGGTCGTGGTTCTCGTCGCTCTCTATCTCGGCCTTGGCGCGTATGACCACACGTCCGCGACCTGTGGTGTAAGCGTCTTTCACGCCTTGCAGGCCATAGATGTAAGCTCCCGTGGGGAAGTCGGGGGCCGGCACAAATCTCATCAGTCCTTCCACGTCGATGTCGGGATTGTCGATATAGGCGCAGCAGGCGTCGATCACCTCGCCAAGGTTGTGGGTAGGTATGTTGGTCGCCATGCCCACGGCAATGCCGTTGCCACCGTTGACGAGAAGGTTAGGAATCTTCGTAGGCATCACGGTAGGCTCCTTCAACGTGTCGTCGAAGTTGTTTGCCATGTCGACAGTGTCCTTGTCGATGTCGTCCATGATGTGCTCGCCCATCTTCGAGAGGCGGCACTCGGTGTAACGCATGGCCGCAGGAGAGTCGCCGTCCACGCTACCGAAGTTGCCTTGTCCGTCCACGAGCTTGTAACGCATGTTCCATTCCTGCCCCATGCGCACGAGGGCACCATATACGGAAATGTCGCCGTGGGGGTGATACTTACCAAGCACCTCACCCACGACACGCGCGCATTTCTTGTAAGGTTTGTCACTTGTGTTGCCAAGCCCGAGCATGCCATAGAGTATGCGGCGATGAACTGGCTTGAAGCCGTCCCTGACATCCGGGAGGGCACGAGCTACGATAACCGACATTGAGTAGTCGATGTAAGAGGTCTTCATCTCCTCCTCAATGTTGATCTTCATAATCCGATCCTGATCAATGGTCAGATTCTCATCCATTATTCTTTATGTCTTTATTTGTGTTAAAATTCAATTTAAGGGCATTTAGACGCACGATAAGCGATTTTGCATGCCTTTTCAAAGTGTAAAATTACGCATTTTTTTCCACATCGCGCCCCTTTCTTAATGAATTTTATAAGAATATTTTGAATGATAAGCTTTTTTGCGCGAAATGGGTAATAAACGCGAAAGCTCGCGCGCTCATCAAGGCATGAAGAGCGCGCGGGCATGCAAATTTCAAGCTGAAGTGTCTATTCAGCTGGCGTCACAAGTCAGCGCCAACCCATAAACATTTTTGTCACATCACCGTCGTGGTGGTCGAAGAAGAGGCTGCGCTTAGTGTCGAGCGACGCTATGGCCTGCAGGTCATCGGCATCAAGCTCGTAATGTATCTCGTATTTTATGCTCATCTCGCTGTTTGTTTTTTAGGGATGCAAAGATAACGCAAGGCGAGAGCAGAGATGCAAGCTTAATTACAATCTCTGCCGAGCCGCAGCCAGCCGGTATGTCTCCCACAATCTTGGCATGCGACCCACCGACTACAGAAGCTGAGGCAGGGCCATTGGCTATTTCCCGTTCAGGAAATACACGGGCGAGTTTTTTGCCCCTTCCCTCTTCAGCAATCCTGTCTCAGTGAAGTGTCGCAGGCATTTCAGCGCCGCGCTTGGCCGCAAGCCGAAATGCTGCTCCAGGGCGCGCCGGGTGATGCAGTTGTTCTCAGCGAGATATTCCTTTATCCTCTCCCGCAACTCTTCCTCAGTGTATTGCCGCGACTTCGACGAGAACTTGGCACGCTCAAACCGCACGTTCTTCTTCACCTCGCTGAGCAGTTCGGCGTCGGGACGGAACTTGATGTTGCGCACGCTGATATCATCGCCGCGCACTTTCTCCAGGGGCTTGCCGTCGGGCAGGTTCAGGTCGACAGACAACGAGAAGTAGCCTATCTCCGGAATGTGGAACCTGTTGCCGTGCGAAAGCTCGCGTATCATGCAGTCGCGCAAGGTCATCAGCGTGGCTTGTATGTCGCCTTTCGTTAGCGAACAACTGTCTTGGATATAGCTTTCGAGTTGGCGGTCGGTCTGAGGCTGATTCTCGAATATCCGCACGAACTCCTGTTCCTTGCCTGTGCCCTTGGCGTTTTTTATGGAATGTATCTCGTATTTTATACTCATCTCGCTGTTTGTTTTTTAGGGATGCAAAGATAACGCAAGGCGAGAGCAGAGATGCAAGCTTGCTTGCAATCTTTGCCGAGCCGCAGCTTATCTTCTGCAAAGATAACGCAAGGCGAGAGCAGAGATGCAAGCTTGCTTGCAGTCTTTGCCGAGCCGCAGCTTATCTTCTGCAAAGATACTAAATAATCGGCAAACAACGAAATTTCTGGCGGTCTCGCATCGTTCGAAACGCACGCTCACACCGAACGAGACGCGCTCTCACATCGAACGAAACGCGTGTGCGTTTCGAACGAGATGAGAGCGCGTTTCGAACGTTGCGCGTTGACCTTGCCTGTGGTTTCGCGCGACCGTCGCGCCGTTATCGCGAAACCATAGTGGCCTATTGGCACCGCTATTGCTTCCTTGCCTCGGCTTCCACGTCACGGCGCGACTTCGACTTTATGACGAGCCACACGCCACTGAAGACGAGCGCCACGGCCAGGGCCTGCTTCCACGTGAAGACGCACATGCCGCACGCGATGCTAACGCTCACCGACACCACAGGTTGCACATAGTTGTAGACGCTCACCACCGTGGGGCGCAATATGCTTTGGGCTTTCTGCATGAGCAAATAGGCTACGCACGTGCCGAACAGCACCACGAAGCCCGCCTCCGCCCAAGCCTTGGCCGGCACGGCGTGCCATGGGGTTTGCGCGGCGTGGGGCACGAGGAATGGCGACATGAGCAGCGCGGCCCACGTGAACATCCACTTGCTCACGGTGATGGGCGAATAGCGGCGCAGGTAGTCGCGGTAGAGGGCGAGATATAGGGCGAAAGAAAGTTGGGCGAAGATGCACATCAGGTCGCCACGTATGTCGCCAACGCGCGAGTCGTGGGCGGCGGCACTGCCCAGGATGAGGATGAGCGCGCCCGAGCAGCCTATGCACACGCCGAGGGCCTTGCGACCGGTGATGGGCTCCTTCAGGATTATGAACGAGAGAATCATGGCGAAGATGGGCAGCGACGTGGTCACGATGCTGGCATTGGAGGGCGACGTGATGCTCAACCCTATCGTGAAGCAGCACTGGTTGCCTATCAGTCCGAGCAACCCGGCCCCGCAGAAGGCGAAGATGTCTTTCAGGGGAACGTGCTCGCGCTTGACAAACAATGACACTATCCAAAAAAACAATGCTCCGCCCAAGGCACGCATGAACACGAGGTTGAGGTTGTCTACACCATTGAGCATGGCATCCTTGCCTATCGGCGACATGAGTCCCCAGCAAATGTTGGCTGAGAGAATGCAGGCATGAGCCAAGAAGGGGCGTTTACTGTTATCCATATTTATATCCCTTATACCTATTATTATAACGACCTGCAAAGGTAGCACAAATCAATATAATCAAACAACATTTTGCCTCGTTTCTTTCCTTTATAGGGCACCACTGCCCAACCAGCACAAAAACACTTGCGACGTGGCTATCTCTCAAATCTTTTTAATCCAGGATTATTCAATAATAGACCTCCTCACAGGCGCACGTAGCATGGCAACGAATGTTTTCAGCATTTTAACCCGACTTCTTTTTGCGGTCTCAAAATGTAGCATTATCTTTGCACCGTAATGCATCAGGAGTGGCCCAATGAGGGCCTGCCAACCGAGCGACGACAAGCCACGGTGGAAACATGATGCGAAGTTGATAAACTTAAACAAATTGTCATGAGCAGAATAGTACTGAACGAGCCCCACTCCATCGAGTTGCTGACCCACGGCAACAAGTTGGCGGATGTCATCGGAAACGTGATAAACACCCTTGACGCCTAAGGCACACGAAAGCAAGCAACACGGTGGAGCAACATAATCAAGCAACATAACAGGCATCATAATCATGAGAGACAATCCAAACGAACAGTTCCCCATAGTGGATGAGGACGGCAACATACTCGGGGCGGTAAGCCGTGGCCATGCCCACGACGGCAGCAAGATATTGCACCCCGTGGTCCACCTGCACGTGTTCAACAGCAAGGGTGAGCTTTACCTTCAGCACAGGCCAGCGTGGAAAGACATACAGCCCGACAAATGGGATACCGCCGTCGGGGGACACGTCGACCTGGGCGAGAACGTGGACCAAGCGCTAAGGCGAGAGGTGAGCGAGGAACTTGGCATAACCAGCTTCACCCCGGAGCCACTTGGCCATTATGTCTTTGAGAGCAAACGAGAGCGTGAGCTTGTGAACGTGTTCCGCTGCGTGTACGACGGCGACGTGAAGCCAAGCAAGGAGGAATTGAGCGGAGGCCGCTTTTGGACGCCTCGCGAAATAGATGACAACATGGGCAAGGGAGTGTTCACGCCAAACTTCGAGAATGAATACCGGAAGTTGTTTATCCACGATAAATAAAGACCGACATTATATATACAATATGTCATGCCCATGACATTGTTCATGCGCAAAGGCAAGGGAAAGCCATCAAGGAAACGACCAACCGCAAAAAGAATGTCTGAATGGCAATATAATTATTAAAAAATAATTTGCCAAGACGCATATTTTGCTTAACTTTGCACTGATATAAAACAACAACGGGAAAACCAATATAAACAAGATAAACAGCTATGAGAGTCATTATCGAAAATGATTATGACAGCCTTTCCAAATGGGCTGCGGAGTATGTAATCAAGCGCATCAATTCAGCCAAGCCAACCGCTGACAAGCCTTTCGTGTTGGGTTTGCCCACAGGTTCATCGCCAATCGGCATGTACGCGGCTTTGTCGAAGGCTTGCAAGGAAGGACGCGTGTCGTTCCGCAATGTCATAACGTTCAACATGGACGAGTATGTGGCGCTGCCCGAAGAGCATCCTGAGAGCTACCACAGCTTCATGCGTCGTAACCTCTTCGACAATATCGACTGCCCTAAGGAGAACATCCACATCCTCAACGGCAACGCCGACGACCTGGATAAGGAATGCGCCAACTACGAGGAGAGCATTCGCAAGGCGGGAGGCATCGACCTCTTCATCGGTGGCATCGGTCCCGATGGACACATAGCTTTCAACGAGCCTTTCTCTTCACTCAAGAGCCGCACTCGCAAGAAGAGCCTGACGACAGACACCATCATCGCCAACTCACGCTTCTTCGACAACGACGTGAACAAGGTGCCAAAGCACGCCCTCACCGTAGGCGTAGGCACAGTGATGGACGCTCGCGAGGTGCTCATCCTCGTTAACGGTCACGCCAAGGCACGCGCCTTGCAGGCTGCCGTGGAAGGCCCTGTCACCCAGGTTTGGACAATAAGCGCGCTGCAACAGCACGCACACGCAATCATCGTGGCTGACGACGCCGCAACCGATGAGCTTAAAGTGGGCACTTATCGCTACTTCAAGGACATCGAGAAAGACAACCTGTAAGCACTAAAACATCTTGCCGCGAGGCCAACGAGGGTTCTCCGCGCAAAATGTGCCACAATAGAAAAACGAACAAGCCAGAATAATTTTTTCGGGAACAGAGGTTTCCTTCATACGCTTTAAAAATACAATTATTGGTATCACAAGGCAACCCTATTCTCATGCTCTCAGTGATGAGGGAGGAGAATGGGGTTGTCATTTTAATGGCCCTAAAAACAAAAGCATTACTTTTCAACGCAAATTAAAGCTTTTCCCGCGGTTTATTCGTAATTTTGCAATTGATTATTGCCACACACTACAAGCAATAAAAGAAGAAACCTATCCAAACAATGAAATTAGACTTACAAAGACTCACGGCCACAGGCGCAATCGCCTTAGGCTATGCCGCACAGATTATGGCGCAATCGGCAAAAAAGCCAATGAACATTGTCTACATCATGAGCGATGACCACTCGTATCAGACTATCAGTGCCTACGACCACCGTTTCATAGAGACGCCAAACATCGACTGGATCGCGCAGCACGGCACACGGTTCACAAACAGTTTCGTGGCCAACTCGCTCAGCGGCCCGTCGCGAGCATGCATGCTTACCGGCAAGCATAGCCACGCAAACGGTTTCACCGACAACACCAAGACATTCGACGGCTCGCAGCAGACCTATCCCAAGCTTTTGCAAAAAGCCGGCTATCAAACGGCCATGATAGGCAAGTGGCACCTGACGAGCAATCCTACGGGATTCGACTACTGGGACATTCTCATTGCCCAGGGCCACTACTACAACCCCGACTTCATCTGCAACGGCAAGCGCGTGCAACGCCACGGATACGTGACAAACATCGTCACCGACCTCGCGCTCGACTGGCTCAGCAACAAGCGCGACAAGACAAAACCGTTCTGCCTGCTGCTGCACAACAAGGCCCCACACCGCGTGTGGAGTCCGGACACGTGCGACCTCGACCTGTATAACGACAAGCTGTACCCATTGCCCGACAACTTCTACGACGACTACAAGGGACGGCCTGCAGCCGCCAAGCAGGAGATGAGCATCATCAAGGACATGGACTTGGTCTACGACCTGAAGATGGCCGACAAGGAGAACGAGATTCACTCCAACCCTGAGCTTGAGGAGCTCGGACGGTGCAACTATAACCGCATGACCCCATCGCAGCGCGCGCAGTGGGACGCTCACTACGACCCGATAATAAAGAAGTTCAAGGAGGCCGGACTCACTGGCAAGGCTCTCGCCGAATGGAAATACCAGCGCTACATGCACGACTACATGCGCGTGATCCACTCCATTGACCGCAACATAGGCCGAGTGATAAACTACCTCAAGGAGAACGACCTGCTCGACAACACCATGATAGTCTACACCTCCGACCAGGGATTCTACATGGGCGAGCACGGATGGTTCGACAAGAGGTTCATGTATGAGGAGTCGTTCCGCACGCCTTTGCTCGTCTACCTTCCCGGCGGCAAGCACGGCGACATCAAGGAGATGGTGCAGAACATCGACTATGCTCCCACCATTCTCGACCTCGCCGGCGTGAATATTCCGTCTGACATACAGGGCGTGTCGTTCCTGCCGCTGCTTGAGGGCAAGAAGGTGAAGAACTGGCGCAAGTCGCTTTACTACCACTACTATGAGTATCCCGCTGAGCATTCAGTTTGCAAGCACTATGGCGTGCGCACAAGCCGCTACAGCCTCATTCATTTCTACGACGACGTGAACTCATGGGAACTCTACGACCTCAAGAAAGACCCTGAGCAGATGCACAACATCTATGGCGAGAAGGGTACGGAGAAGCTGACGAAGAAGTTGAAGGATGAGCTTCACAAGCTTCAAGACCAATACGATGACCCCATAAGGTTCACCTTGAAGGACAACTAATAACCATGACATACATGAAAAACCAGTTATCATTCTTCATGGCGATGTTGCTTTGTCAAACGTCACGACCTCTAAAGCCAGCAATGGCGACATCGTGCTGGCCATGAAACAAGACAAGAAGTTGGGCAAGGAGGGCTATCGCTTGGCGATAGGCAAGGTCAGCAACTTCAAGGTTGAATAGGCTTTACTCGAACTAATATCACCTCCGTCTTAACCGCAAACGGTTATGCGGTGGATTATTAATGTGCATGGGCTGGCCCTGTGCCCGCCCATGCATAGCATATAGCATTATCAATCAGCCAAGCCAATGCTCCTATTAATACTCGTCACAAGCATACAGGCTTGAGAAGACGCTCTGTTTCCACTCGAATATCTCGTCGTCGCGGAAGAAGCGCTTCAGTTCTATTGCGGCATTCTCCTTAGAGTCTGACGTATGCACGATGTTCTCCTGGAAGCTCATGCTGTACCTGCCCCTTATCGTTCCGGGATCGGCCTTTCTGCCGGTAGTGGCACCAGCGAGAGTACGCACGGCATCCACCACTTCCACACCGCTCAAGCACATAGCCACGACAGGAGTGACCATCATGGAGTCTTTCACCCGTTGAAAAAACGGCTTACTGGCAAGGTGGGCGTAGTGCTCGCTCAATATATTGTCGTCGAGCTGCATCATCTTCAGTCCACAAATCTGCAAGCCCTTCTTTTCGAAAACGCTGATTATCTCCCCAATCAAGCCACGCTGCAACGTGCACGGCTTGAGCAATACCAATGTCTTTTCCATAGTAATAGAATCGTATTAAGCCTAATAATAAGAATTATGCGGTAAAGGTAATCAGAAAACATGGCATACCAAAACTTTTTCTGAAAAAAAAGTGTTTCAACCCTTGCGACTTTAATATCTTTTTGAGTAATTTTGCACTTGAAATAAACAGGATAATAAATCGAGGAAGACATACAACAGATTTAGTAACATAATTTTATTAACATGAGGAAACTTTACACTATGAAAAACTTAGTAAAAGGATTGATGCTCTCCGTTGCCATCGCTTTAGGTGCGACAACGGCACAGGCTCAGGATAAAGGCACAGGCACGAGTACAGAAGATGTGAAACCAGCCGCATCAACCGAGTTCTGGATGGGCGAGGAAGCCGCAGAAGGAATGTTTTATCTCTACAATGTTGGTGCCAACATCTTTGTAACCGGCAACACGCCATCAGAGACTGATATCAACAAGGCCACACTTTGGACTGCCAGCGGAAGCGACAAAAGCTTCTCTTTCACTGACGAGAAAGGTAAGCTTGTTATAACAATGGACAATTTAAGTGCAAAAATTACTGAAAAGGGACTCTTTAATTTACCAAAAGCTACTAAATTTGGCTTAGAGCCTGGCACGACCAAGGGGAAGAATGCTTACAAACTGGCCTATTCACTGAAGCCGTTTCGGACCCGTTATTTCAACGTTGATAAGGATAAATACACCCCAGAAACTACTCCTGGCGATTTTAACGACTGGCTCTTCATCTCCGATGCCCAGAAGAACGCTTACACGGAGTACGTTAACCTCTTCAACAAGGCCAAGAGCTATACCGAGTCAAACAGCAAGCTTTTCGAGTCTAAAGACGTCGAGAGTACAAATGCTATCGTAAACCAAATCAACGACGCGCTGAAGAGCTACAACTACAACACTTACGAGAAGGAGAATGGCGGAAAGGCCAAGCTCGAGGCTGCAATCAAGGCTGCTGAAGACTTCATCAACGCCACTACAGGCATCAACGAAATCGGCAGCACGACAGATGCCAATGTCTCTGAGATTTACGGTGTCAACGGCGCACGCAAGTCACAACTGACCAAGGGCCTCAACATCGTAAAGATGAGCGACGGCACAGTGAAGAAAGTATTGGTGAAGTAATCACCCATTACATCCATAATCCACAAGGCAAGTTCTTTTTATAAGGACTTGCCTTTTTGTTTGCTTATTTTCAAAAGGCTTTCCAATGCCGCTTCTTTCACCACGAAACGAGGCTGCAACCGTTTTGAACATGAAAGTTTTGTTAAATTATCCTTTAATTCTATACCCTTCAGCCAATTTCCTCGTTTTTCTTTGACAATTTAGCTAATATTGCAAAATAAAATGAAGATAATCTTTACCTAACACTAAATCTTGTGTCATGCGAAAACTATTCACACTCCTATTCTGTGTCGTGAACATTCTCTGCGCCTACGGCGACGACATCTCCACCGTCAGGGGCCTTGTGCATCGAATGTTCCCAAGCTATGAGCACGCCTTCTCGTTTAAGAAGATAAACAGCAAGGCCGATGTCTTCAGCCTTCAGTCGAAAGGCGGGAAAATAATAATCAGCGGCAACAACGCCAACTCCATGGCCACAGCGTTGAACCACTACATGAAATACTATTGCAAGGTTGACGTGGGATGGTTCAAGTCCGACGCTTACGAGCTGCCCGCCACCCCACCTCGCGTGCCCAAGGCCATCACCGTCAAGGCGAGGGTGAAAGACCGCTTCTTTCTCAACTATTGCACTTACGGCTACACCATGCCCTGGTGGAAATGGGACGAATGGGAGCACTTCATCGACTGGATGGCCCTCAACGGCATCAACCTGCCACTCGCCATCACGGGCCAGGAGAGCATCTGGTATCAAGTGTGGCACGAGATGGGTCTCGACGACAAGACCATACGCTCCTACTTCACCGGCCCTGCCCACCTGCCATGGCACAGGATGATAAACATTGACCGATGGTTCGGCCCCCTGCCCAAGTCGTGGCTTGATGGGCAACTCGAATTGCAAAAACGCATCACCAAGCGTGAGCGCGAATTCAACATGCGCCCCGTGTTGCCGGCTTTCGCCGGACACGTTCCAGCCGAACTGTCGAAAATACACCCAGAGGCTAAAATCACCGAGCTTGCCCCTTGGGATGAGTACCCGAAGGAATACTCTTGCAGTTTTCTCGACCCGATGGACCCCTTGTTCCCGAAAATACAAAAGCGGTTCATAGAGATTGAAGACTCCATCTACGGCACCGACCACATCTATGGCATCGACTTGTTCAACGAGGTCACCCCTCCAAGCTATGAGCCAGACTATCTCCGCCGCGTGTCAAGACAGGTCTACGAGTCGCTCGCCAAGGCCGACCCCAAGAGCGTTTGGCTGCAAATGACATGGGTGTTCTATTACAGGCGCAAGAACTGGACCAACGACCGCATAGAGCCATTCATAACGGCGTTTCCCAAGGAGAAGTCGCTGCTGCTCGACTACTATTGCGAGAAGAAAGAGGTGTGGCAGATGACCGACAAGTTCTTCGGCGTGCCGTATATATGGTGCTACCTCGGCAACTTCGGCGGCAACAGCAAGCTAACGGGAAACCTTTCTGAGATAAACAAGAGGATAGAAAACACCTTCGCCAACGGAGGGAAAAACTTCTCGGGCATTGGCGCCACCCTCGAAGGCTTCGATTGCAACCCTTATATATATGAGTATGTCTTCGAGAAGGCATGGGACTTCCCCACGCACCGCAACATAACTGAATGGGTAAGCAAGCTTGCCGACCAACGCGCAGGAAAAGCCGACCGCAACGCGCGTGAGGCATGGCAACTGCTCGTGGACAGCATATACAACACGAAGTCGGCATCGAGCATGAAGCCCTTTGTCGACAGCCGTCCGGTGTTCAAGAAGAAGCAATCCAAGAACACCTACGCCAAAATAGCCAAGGAGAACCGGTGCCTCATGTCGGCCATAGACAAGTTGCTGCTGGTAGACAGCAAGCAGTCGAGCTACCAATTCGACCTGGCTAACCTCACCAGGCAGATGCTGACAAACCTTTTCCTTGCCGAGTTTCACAAGTACGAAGTGGCCTACGACAAGAAGGACCGTGAGGCCATGAGGCGGCTGGAGAAGGAGATGACGGGAATCATCAACGACATGGATCGCGTGTTGGCCACACAGAGCTATTTCCTGACGGGCAAATGGATCGACGACGCGCGCTCATGGGGCACCACGCCCGAGGAACGTCTCTATTTCGAGAAGAACGCGAGAAACCTCGTCACCACATGGAGCGACAAGGCACAGTGGCTCAACGACTACGCCGCCCGCACATGGGCCGGAATGGTCAAGACCTTCTACGGCAAGAGGTGGCAAATGTTCTTCGAGGCAGTGGAGAAGGCCATGGACGAAGGCCAAGACTTCGACGAGGAGCACTATCGTTGCTACTACGACCAAGTGTGCACATTCGAGAAATACTGGTGGGAAGGCTGCGTGGGCAAGTTCAACGCCACGCCCGCCGGCGACAGCAAGACCATAACGAGAGAACTGATGCAGAAATACCGCCATGCCATCATGCCAATGTAAAAAAAGAGGCTGTTTCCACCGCAAACACTTGCTACTGTCATAAAATTTAGCGAAATTTGCAAAAACAAACCAACTATAACATGACAACAAGGAAAGTAGCCCTCATAACGGGCATAACAGGCCAGGACGGTTCTTACCTCTCCGAGTTCCTGCTTGAAAAGGGATATGACGTGCACGGTGTCATCCGTCGCTCTTCCGTGGACTTCAGGCCACGCATCGCCCACTTGGAGGGTAAACCGCATTTCCACCTCCACTACGCCGACCTCAGCGACTCCATGAGCGTCCTCGGCGTGATTGGCCTGGTGCGCCCTACCGAGATTTACAACCTCGCGGCACAAAGCCACGTGCAAGTGAGCTTCGATTCGCCTGAATACACCGCCGATGTTGACGCCGTGGGCGTGTTGCGCATTCTCGAGGCCGTGAGGCAACTGGGGCTGACCAGCTCTTGCCGCATCTACCAAGCCTCAACGTCCGAGCTGTATGGCAAGGTCGAGGAAGTGCCTCAAAACGAGAACACGCCTTTCCACCCCTACTCGCCATACGCCGTGGCAAAGCAATATGGCTATTGGATAGTGAAGGAATATCGTGACGCTTACAACATGTTCGCCTGCAACGGCATTCTCTTCAACCACGAGAGCGAACGGCGCGGCGAGACCTTCGTCACCCGTAAGATCACGCTCGCCGCGGCACGCATCAAGCAGGGCAAGCAAGACAAGCTCTATCTCGGCAACCTCTCCAGCCGACGCGACTGGGGCTACGCCAAGGACTACGTGCAGTGCATGTGGCTCATACTGCAAAACGAGAAGCCCGACGATTTCGTCATCGCCACGGGCAAGCAGCACACCGTGAGGGAGTTTGCCACGCTCGCGTTCCACAACGTGGGCATAGAACTGGAATGGCAAGGTGAGGGCGCCGACGAGAAAGGCATCGACAAGGCCACGGGCAAGACCCTGGTCGAGGTGTCGCCCGATTTCTATCGCCCCACCGACGTGGTAAACCTCTGGGGCGACCCAACAAAGGCGAGGGCCGAATTAGGATGGAACCCCACACAGACCACCTTCGAGGAGCTCGTGAAGATCATGGTCGACTCCGACATGAAGAAGGTGGCGGCCGACGACGCCGCGGCCCGTGTAAGGGTAAACCTTGAGGAATATCTTGAGAAGGGAATAGTGAAATAAGTTCACTACCGATACAGAATAAGCCAACGCGCATGGATGGTCACCACAGGCCACTCATGCGCGTTCGCGTTTTATCATGACAGAAAGGCCGCATGGCCGTCAGAGTTTCCCTATCTCCCCATTGGCCTGAAGCAGGGCTATTACCACTTGGTTGTAATCGTTTGTCGCCTCGGCACGCTTCACGGCATGCGCCGCGCTCTCGTCCAGCACGTTGGCAAGCTCAAGGTAAGTTATCTCTCCATTCTCATATTCCGTTCGCGCGAGCCGTGCCATCTCGCTAACCTGGCGCGAGCCTTCACCATTGTAATAGTCCATCTTCTCTCGCGCAATGGCCAACTTTCCAAGCAGCACATTATATTCCTGGCTTCTTTGCGCCTCATCCTGCCTCATCTCCAAGTCGGCAATCTCGCGGTCGCGTTTCGCCGCCTTCACCTTGGCCTTCGTCGCGCCGAAAAACAATGGCACGCCTATACCTACCTCAAAGCCCATGAAGCTTCCCCCGCTGAACCTTGAGCGGTCTTGATGATACGGGTTCCATGACGAAATCACGAGCTGGTTGCGCAACGACAACGACAACGACGGCGCATAGCCGTTTTTCGCCAACGCCACTGCCCTGTCAGCGACCTCTATCTTGCTTTGCGCATACTGTCCCTCCACGGTGTTGGCGAAGCAAAACTCGCTCATGTTCGGGTTCAACGCCTCCAAGCGTGTTTCGGCTGGCACCATGGGCTCCGCCATGTTAGTAAGGGCCATCATCTGCTTTTGAAGCGTGGCAAAATCGGCCTTCGCCTGGAGCAGCGCGTTGCGATTGTCCATGAGCTTGCGCTCCATCGACATCCTCTCGAGCTTACTCGCCTCGCCAGCCTCATGCCGCTTGGCGGCAATGGAGCAGAACCTCCCTATCAGGCTGTCTTGCGCGTGCAGTATGCCAATCAGCTCCCGCTTGTAAGCGAGCTGATAATAGAGCGACGCGATGTCGGTCCGCAGCTGGTGCTTGGCCACCTCCGCCTTGCCACGCTCCGCCCGCGTCTCAGCCTTCAGCAGTTTTCCCTTTGCCACGTAGACCGTGGGGAAGTCCATCTGCTGCGTCAGCGACAAGGCGTTGTCGGGACTGCCGCCCGACGTAGGGTCTTGACCCAGCGAGATGTCAGTCTTGTCCAAGTCCCATGCCGAGCCTTGCATCGCCTTGGCCCGCTCCACGCCTTTCTCCGCGGACCTGACGCCATAGTTGTTGGCCAACCCCATGTCTATACACTGTCTCAAAGTCATGGTCTTGCCCTGCTGCGCCATCGCCGGCATAGATAGCAAGGCCACGGAAACGAGAATAAAGAATCTTGTCATCATCACAATACCGTATTCTTATTTTTTGGTAAACATCTTATACACGGCTGGCAACACGAACAAGGTGAGGAGCGTCGAGGTAACCAATCCGCCTATCACCACCGTGGCGAGCGGTCGCTGCACCTCCGCGCCGTCGCCATGCGACAGCGCCATCGGCAAGAAGCCCATCGAGGCCACGAGAGCGGTCATGAGCACTGGGCGCAACCTCGTCTTGCAGCTCTCCACTATGCGCTGGTGTATGTCAGCCACCCCACTGCGCTGCAGCAGGTTCATCTGTCCGATGAGCACTATGCCGTTGAGCACGGCCACGCCAAACAGGGCTATGAAACCCACGCCGGCCGATATGGAGAACGGCATTCCCCTAAGCCACAACGCCCACACCCCACCTATGGCGGCAAGCGGAATGGCGGAGAACACGAAGAGCGACTCGCGCACGTTCCGCACCGTGGCATAGAGAAGCAGGAGGATGACGACAAGCGCCACGGGCACCACCACCATGAGCCTGTCGGTAGCGCTCTTCAGGTTTTTGAACTCGCCGCCATAATCGTAATAGTAGCCCTCGGGCAGCTTCAGCTTCTTGTCAAGCAATGCCTGTATGTCGTTCACCGTGCCTTGCACGTCGCGGCCCTTCACGTTGAACCCCACGTAGATGCGCCTTGCGCCGTTCTCGTGCGACACCTGTGCCGGAGCGGGCTCATACACGATGTCGGCAATCTGCGACAAGGGCACGAAGCCTCCGCCCAGCAATGGCACGGCGAGGTCGGCAAGCCGCTTGGCGTCGCGCTCGGTGTTGTCGATGCGGACCACGATGTCGAACTTGCGCTCGCCCTCGTAGACGCTGCCGGCCGTAGCGCCGGCAAAGCTCGACTCCACCACGCCGTTCACGTCGTCGACGTTGATGCCGTAGCGTGCCATGCGCTCATGGCTGTACTTGACATTGATTTGCGGCAGACCGGTCACTTCCTCCACGGCAATGCCGCTCACGCCCCTCACGCCGCTTATGATGTTTTTCACCTTGACAGCCTGGCGCGATAGCTCGTCGAGGTCGTCGCCGTAAATCTTTATCGCCACGTCTTGCTTGATGCCCGTCAGCAACTCGTTGTTGCGCATCTGTATGGGTTGCGATATCTCCGCCTCAAGGCCTGGAATGGTCTTTAGCGTCTCCTCCATCATCTCCATGAGATCCGGCGTCGACTTCGCCGAGGTCCAGTCGGCCTTGGGCTTCAACGCCACCATGATGTCGGCGCGCTCCACGGGCATTGGGTCCGTGGGAATCTCGGCACTGCCAATGCGGCTCACCACCTGCTTTATCTCAGGGAACTTGCGCTTCAGCAGTGTCTCGGCCTTGCCGCACGTCTCCACCATGCGCGAGAGCGACGTGCCTTGCGCCATGCTCATCTCCACGGCGAAGTCGCCCTCGTCGAGCGTGGGAATGAACTCGCCGCCAAGAAACTTGAACGCCACGAGGCTCACGGCAAACAGCGCCACGGCAACGGTCGTCACGTCCTTGTAGCGTGCCAGCGCCCAATCGAGGGCCTTGGCATACACGTTTCTCAGCCGGCGCATCATCTTGTCGGCGAGGCTCTCGCCCACGCGTATCTTCTTGCTCAGGAAGAGGCTGCTCGCCATGGGCACATAAGTGAGCGACAGGATGAAGGCCCCGAGTATGGCAAAGAACACGGTGAGAGCCATGGGGCGGAACATCTTGCCCTCGATGCCGACAAGAGTCATCAAGGGCACGTAGACTATCATGATGATTATCTCGCCAAAGGCCGCGCTCTGGCGAATGCGCGACGCCGAGAAGCTGACCTCCTGGTTCATCTCCTTCTGCGTGAGCCTCAGCGCCGGGTATTTCTCCCTCGTGCCGTTGATGTGGCTCACCACGGCCTCCACTATTATCACGGCCGAGTCTACTATCATTCCGAAGTCGATGGCGCCGAGACTCATCAGGTTGCCGTCTATGCCGAAGAGTTTCATCATGCCGAAGGCGAAGAGCATGCTCAGCGGTATGACGCTGGCCACGACAAGTCCGGCACGCGCGTTGCCAAGGAAGAGTATGAGCACGAAGACCACTATCAGTCCGCCTTCTATGAGGTTGCGGGCTATGGTGCCTTCCACGCGGTCGACGAGGTTGGTTCGGTCTATGAACGGCTCTATCACCACGCCTTCGGGCAGGCTCTTTTGTATCTGTGCCATGCGGTGCTTCACGTTGCCAATGACCTCCTGGAAGTTCTCGCCCTTCAGCATGATGGCTATTCCGGCCACCACCTCGCCCTCGCCGTTGCGCGTCACCGCCCCGAAGCGCGTGGCGTGACCAAGTCTCACGTCGGCCACGTCGCCCACCCTGACCGGCGTGCCCGCCACGTTTTTCACAGTGATGTCGGCAATGTCGCCGAGCGACTTTGCCACGCCAATGCCCCGAATGAAATATTGGTTGGCGTTCTCTTCTATGTAGCCGCCTCCCGTGTTGGCGTTGTTCTTCTCTATGGCGCTGAACACGTCGGCTATGGTCAGGCCGTTGGCGTTGAGGCGGTCGGTGCTCAACGCCACCTCATATTGCTTCACGTAGCCTCCCCATCCGCTCACCTCCGCCACGCCCGGCGTGCCGGAGAGCTGCTTGCGCACTATCCAGTCTTGTATCGTCCGCAGGTCGGTGAGGCTGTATTTGTTCTCGTAGCCTTTCTTCGCCCTCACGGTGTAATGGTAAATCTCGCCAAGGCCCGTGGCTATGGGTCCCATCTCGGTGTCGATGTTCTTGGGCAGGTCTTTCACGGCCTCGCTGAGCATCTGGCTCACCTGCGACCGCGCCCAGTAGATGTCGGCATCGTCGTCGAAGACGAGCGTGATGACCGACAAGCCGCCGCGCGATATGCTGCGTCGCTGCTCCAGGCGCGGCACGTTGGCCAACGCCATCTCTATGGGCGTGGTGATATACTGCTCCACCTCTTGCGCACCAAGCGACGGCGCCTGGGTTATCACCTGCACCTGATTGTCGGTGATGTCGGGCGTGGAGTCGAAGGGAAGGTTAGCGAGCGACCACGCGCCCCACGCCACGAGGGCCAAGGTCAGCACGCCAACGACGAGCTTATGGCCTATCGAATAGTCGATGAGTTTCTGAAACATAACTTGCGATGCTCTATGGGTCAATGGTTGTGTTCGCCGTGCTCGCCTGTCATGGAGGCGAGATATGACGCGCTCTCGGTCACTATCTTCTGGCCGTTGCGTATGTGCTCGCACAGGGCCACCTCGGTATATCCGCCTTGGCTCACGCCCGTGGTCACCTCGTGGCGCGAGAACTCATACTTGCCGTCGCGTGGCCGCTTGTTGAGGGCGAAGACATAGGTCTTGCCGTCCGCGCTCACGATGGCGTCGGAAGGCAGGGTCTTGCACTCTTGCCGCCCCGTGGCAATCAGGCCGGAGACATACATGCCGTCCAGTAGCCTCGCGCCCTTACGGTTGTCGAGCCTCACGTGTACGGCCACCGACTTGGTCCCGTCGTTGAAATATTGGTTCATGCCATAGACCGTTCCCGTGAGGGTCACGTTGGGCTGGTTGGCGAGCTCCACGCGCACGCGGTCGCCATTCTTCACCTTGTTGATGTCTTTCTCAAACACGTTCAGGTCGCATTCCACGGCATTGTTGTCGCGTATCTTCATCAGCGGCGTCTGCATGTCGGCATAGCTGCCGAGGCTCGCGCTGACTTGGCTCACGGTGCCCGATATGGGTGCGCGCAGGGGGAAGACCGTGGTGAAGCTGCCGCGTGATGCCCTGGCGGTGCCAATGCCGAGCTGCGACAGTTGGCGCGCTATGCCCACCATGGCGGCACGCGCCACCTGGAAGTTTTTCTCAGCCTGCTGCAGGTTCTTGCCCACACCGGCGCCCTTGCTGGAGAGCTGGCGTTGCCGCTCAAGCTCCAGGCGCGCCATCTCGCTCTCCTTGTAGGCTGAATAATACTCGCGCTGGAGCGACACCACGTCGGTGTTCTCTATCATGGCCACCACTTGCCCGCGGCTCACACTCTGGCCATCCTTCACGAGCAGGCTTCTCACTATGCCTCCCATCAGGCTCGCCACCTCGCCCTGGCTCTGCGGACGAAGCACCAAGGCCCCAGTGACCTTCAACGTGGCGTCGAGGGCCCTCGTCTTGGCAATGTCCATGCGCAGGTCCACGGCATCCACTTGCCGCTGCGTCAAGGATATGTTCTGGTATTCATCATCGTCTGCCTGGGCCTGTTCGGCGTCGTGGTCATGACCGTCGTCGCCGGCCGCCTGGCCATGCCAAAGGGTAAAGGCCGCCAAGGCCACGATGGCCGAGCCGACTATGAAAAACACTCGTCTGAAAAGGTCTGCCTTGCTCATGTAAATCATCATAATGGGTTTCTGTTCGGCTGCAAAGTTACGGATAAAGGAATGCAACCCCGTTGCAAAGGACCGGCGTGGGCATGAAAAATAAAGAAAAGCCGCAAAGGGAAGACGCTTCTCGTTATTTATGGCTAACTTTGCATTATCTTGCCCAATAAATAGGTATTAGTGAAATGAAATACAAGGCTATCGTCCTCGATCTCGACGGGACACTGACAAACAACAAGAAGGAGATAACACCACTGACCAAGGAGGCTCTCATGAGCGCGCAACGCGATGGCATGCGCGTCATACTCGCCTCTGGCAGGCCCACTTACGGCATACGCCCCGTGGCCGACGCACTGGGCATCGGCTCTTACGACGGCTACGTGATGGCATATAACGGCGGTTGCGTGACCAGGTGGGCCGACAAGACCATCATCTTCAACCAAACGCTCGACACGGCCTTGGTGCCCGTGCTCTACAACGCGGCAAAAAACGCGCCCCACCCTTTCAATATCCTGACTTACCAAGGCGAGGACATCGCCGCAACCGACATCAGCGACGAGTATGTGCGCCACGAGGCGTTCATCAACAAGATGCCTCTCGTGCAATACGACGACTTCCCCAATCAGGTGCAGCCGCCAATAAACAAGTGCCTCATCGTGGGCGCCCCCACCCCGCTGGCACAGCTGGAAAAGGAGTTGGCCGTGGCGTTGCAGGGCAGGTGCGGCGTTTATCGCTCTGCCGACTTCTTCCTGGAATGCGTACCTTGCGGCATAGACAAGGCAGCATCGCTCGCAAGGCTCATCATGGAGTTGGGGCTGAAGCGCGAGGAAACAATAGCCGTTGGCGATGGCTACAACGACCTGTCCATGATAGAATACGCCGGACTTGGCGTGGCGATGGCCAACGCCGCAAGCGAGGTCAAGGCCAAGGCCGACTTCGTGACCCTCTCCAACGAGGAAGACGGCGTGGCTCACGTGCTCAAGACGTTTTGCCATTAACGCAACGCCATTTTGTAAATAATTATTGCCGAAATTTAACACTTGGCGGCAGCGTGTTCCAGAGAGAGAAATTGGTCGAAAAAGGGCACGCGACACCCATTTTTCCCAAATCGCAGTCCCGTTACGGTGCAATCGCATCGCGATTACACCGTAACGGCAACGCGATTTCACCGTAACGGCATCGCGATTACACTGTAACGGCAACGCGATTACACTGTAACGGCGATGCCTTTTTAGCGAATTTGCAACACCGAAAAGTCACTAAAAATATAATTATTTAATAATCAGGCACTTACAAAAACAGCTCATAATCGCGTCATTTCCACACAAGCGACGGCTTGGTTGAAAAAAATCGATTCTCAGACGACCATTTGTAAAATATTTTATCCAATAAAATCGATGCGTATCGTGTGCTTTGCAGGAGCTGCCACAGGGGGGAGGGCACTTCATCAATGAAAGAAATCGACTTCATACGCCGAAAGATCATATTTTGGAACTATAGGAATGGCACGGAAGGGATGGATTTCCAAACTTATTTATTAACTTTGCACAGAACATTTCATTCTGCCGACATTATTAAAAAACATCCACAATAAAAAATGAACAAGTCTATCCTTCCGGCAATTGCCATTGCCTTCGCTTTCTCCATGCCTTCCATGGCGCAAGACGGTCTGCTAAAGAAATACGCGCGGCTGCTGACAACACCACGCCATTATGTGTGCTACCGCACAAACGAGAAAATAAAGATTGACGGCAAGCTCAACGAGAAGTCGTGGGCGAAGGCTGCCGAGACAGAATCGTTTGTAGACATCAGCGGTGAGGATTTTCCCAAGCCCAAGTACGACACCAAGGCCCGCATGATGTGGGACGACGACTATCTATATGTGTCGGCAGTGCTGGAGGAGCCTAACATAGTGGCCAACCTGACGCAACGCGACACCATAATATATCACGACAACGACTTTGAGGTGTTTCTCGACCCAACAGGCGACGGACAATGCTATTTTGAGATTGAGAACAACGCGCGTGGCGTGGTGTTCGACCTGATGCTTGACCGTGCTTATCGCTCGAATGGCAACTTCTACGTGCAATGGGATTGCCCTGGCATGAAACTTGCCGTGCAACGTGACGGCACGCTCAACAAGCAGAACGACCGCGACCGCTCGTGGACAGTGGAGATGGCCATACCACACAAGGCCATAACGCGCAACTTCACAAACCCATTGCAGGCAGGAAACACGTGGAGGCTTAATTTCTCGCGTGTGGAATGGCTGAAGAAAGGCGGACCAGAGGAAAACTGGGTGTGGACACCCACTGGCGAAATAAACATGCACGCTCCTAACCAATGGGGCTTCTTGCAGTTCTCCGACAAGGCCGTGGGAACGGGAAACGACGAGTTCCACTACCCTTACGACATGGCGGCATATAAACTGTTGTGGGCCTTGTTCCACGCTGAGTTTGAAAGCCACGGCAAGAGAGGTGCCTACACCAGTTCACCTTCGCTACTTGGCTTGACCGGAGACGACATCTCCACCTTGCCCCAAGGCAGCAACGTGGAGATAGAGGCAACAACCAACATGTTCACGGCGAGCATTCTCGTAGGCGGAACGGGCAAGCGATATGTCGTAGACCAAAACGGCAAGTTTGAAATGAAATAACATTATTAAGGGCCGGTCCACAAGTAAAGTGGCCGGCCCTTAACAATTACAGTAACTATTCTTCCCAGACCAGATAAGCCGAGACGAGCCAGTGGTTCATCTCGTTGCCCTTTATGGGTTGTGCATGGGGTATGGCAATGCTCAACGTGTGATGCCCGGAAGCCAAACCATTGAGAGGTATGTCCTCTGGAGCGACATCGGAACCAGGACACCAGTTGGAGCGAGAGAAGTCTGACGAGCCGACAGGCTCTTCTATCTCCTTCTCCGTGTAATTGCCGTCTTCGCCAATGTAGGAAGCCATCCGCTTTTCGAGCCAAACTCCCGTGCCGGGGTTGAAACGGCGGAACGAAGCGCAATCATCGCGCCAAGGCGTGAACTTGTACACCACCTTGCCGTCCACTGACAAGATGTTTTCTTGTGGCGTGAACTCATCGCCACCATCGTGACCTCCATGACCGGTAACTATATATCTCAACTTGACATTCTTGGCTCCCTTGGGGAGGTTGAAATCGGTCACAAGCGGTCGGCGCGCGAACAAGTCGGGATATTCCTGACCGATGTAATACACCGTGTTGACGAGTGGCAACACGTGGGCGCGAGGCATACGCACACAGCTCACGGGACTCTCCTGAAACTGCAAGTCCACGCTTGCCAAATAGCCCTGCTCTGTCCATGTGTCAATAAACACGCCCACATAAGCCTCATCCTCAAGCTCTGGATACAAGCAGGAGATGTCCTGTCCCCACTCCACGCAGTCGGCCCATTTGGGTATGTAGACAGGCCGCCGCTTTGCCGACAGCTCATTGTCCTTACCACTATAATAGCCAACGCCGAAGGGTGTCATGAATCGCATCAACTCTACCGTGGGAAGATAATCCTTGCCTGCGACAATGCCAACAAACTTCTCATATTTAGTGGAGTCTACGGCTGGGAAACGGTTCTTGCCCTCAGCTATTGTCATGAGGTTGATGGCCGACTTCTTTGGCAAGACAAACACCGAGCCAGACTTGTCCCAACGGTCACCATTGGAAGCCACCGTGGTCTTTATATACACCCTCGTGTCGCGCTCATAATGAGGCACGTGGATTTTCTTCAGGATGATTCGCCCATTCACAAGGCGAATGATCCCGTCTGCGTCGGCGGCATTGTAGTTGGCAAGCTTCGACGGCACGAAACGCACGTTTGCCTTTTCAAAGACCTTTATGATCGTATCGCCCTTGGCGGCATACTCCTTGTGGTTTGCGGCAAACGACGCGACGGAACACAAGATGGAAAGTAAAAGAATGATATGCTTCATCGAAACGGTAACTAATCAGTGGGTTTAGTTGCTTTCAATAACCTTGCCCGCTCCGCGGTAAAGCTTTATCGGACCATCGAGCAATACAGCGACAACGGTTATCATTGGGTCAAGCGAGCGTTCTGGCACGTCGATGTACAGATTGCCTGGCACGTCGCTCCAATAGTTCTTGTTGTACACCTTCCAAGGTATAATCTCGCCGTCGCCAACTACCCACACGCGGTTAACCTTGTTCATCAGTCCCTTAACTTCTATCGGGCCATTGGGCTTATATGGCAAATAGAGATAGAGTATGTCGCCAGCCTTGTTCAGAGTGGTGTAACCTTGGAAGTGCTCGTTAGGTATTCCGGCACGCGTGTCGTAAATGGCCTCCTTGTGCTTCTTTGTCCAACGTCCAAACTCCTTTAGAATAGCCACTTGCTCCTCAGGTATCGTGCCGTCTTCCTTCGGGCCTATGTCGAGCAACATGTTGCCACCCATCGAGAGGCAATCGACGAAAGTGCGCAACAAGATATAAGGCGACTTATAGTTGGTGTCGGCATGCTGATAGCCCCACGAGTCGTTCATGGTCATGCATAGCTCCCAATGCTTGTCTTGCGGACGCACCACGGGCACGCCTTGCTCAGGAGTGGCATAGTCGCCATAGCCCTGTATGCGAGAGTTTATTATGACATTCTTGTTAGCCTTGCGCAGGAAAGCCGACAGGCCCTTAGCGTTCCAAGTGTCAGCGGTCTGCTCCCAGTCGCCATCAAACCAATACAGGTCTGGCTTGTACTGGTTGAGTTCGCCAAGCTGGTCGAAGTCGAACTTGAGGAACTTCTTCCATCTGGCGGAGTCGTCTTTCACGCTATAACGTGTATCGGTACGCGTGAAATTGGGATAATCAGGGTTAGACCAATCTATCAAAGAATAATACAATCCGAGTTTAAGACCATGCTTGCGCACCTCCTTCACGAACGGCGTCACGATGTCGCGCTTTGCGGCCGTGGCCTTCACGGTGTTGAGGTCGCTATACTTGGTATTCCACAAGGCCACGCCATCGTGGTGCTTTGTGGTGAGAACGGTATACCTGGCGCCGCTCTCCTTAATGAGGTCAAGCCAAGCCTTCGGATCGTAGTTCTTGGCGGTGAAGCCATCGCGCTGGCTCATATACTGCTCGTATGGCAAGTACTTGTTGTAAAACGACCAGCTCTCCGAAACTCCATTGACCGCGTATATGCCATAATGAATGAAGATACCCAACTTGGCGTGGTCGAACCACTCCATGCGTTTGTCTTTTTGCTCCTCCGTCTCTGTATTTGACGTGGCTGTTTGGGCCGTGGCACCCGTCACGGTTGCGGCACATAACAAGGAGCACAATAAACGATTGATTGTCATAAATGATTATATTTGTTCAAAAGTTAACATGTTTCACATAATATACAAAGGTAAGAAATTATGCTCACGTGGCAATGTTTTTCCTCGTTTTTCTTGCCGTTGAGGTAATAATAAGTTTTTATGGGCCTTTTAATATTGTTTTCTCGAAATAGACCATTACCTTTGCATAAAGACTAAAATTTTGACCATTTAATATTACAAAAACTGTAACATGAGAAAACTGTTTTTAACCCTCACTTTAGTATTGACAGCCTTGCTCGCAAGCGCGAAGGGAAACAAGATTCCCGTATACGCGTGGACTGGCTTGGAGAAAGACGCAAATGAGAAAAGCCTTGCCGCCGATTTCAAGGCGTGGAAGAAGCACGGCGTGACTGGCGTATGCGTCAACGCCGGCATGGACATTGAAAAGATTCGCCTTGCCTCAAAGGTGGCGAAAAAGGTTGGACTGGAATATCACGCGTGGGTGCCGACCATGGTGCAAGGAGGAAAACCCAAGAGCTGGTACACGGTAAACCGGCTTGGGGAGTCGGCTTACGACAAACCTGCCTACGTGCCTTATTACACTACTCTCGACCCTCGCAATGAAGAGGTAAGAAAGTTCCTCAAGGAGAAGTTTGAGGAAATAGCCTCAATACCAGATGTCGACTACGTGCAACTCGACTACATACGCTACGCCGACGTGATTCTCGCGCGTGGGCTATGGGACAAGTACGGACTTACCATGAACGGCGAGTACGCCAAGGCCGACTATTGCTACTGCCCCGACTGTGTGGCAGCCTTTAAGAAGCAGAGCGGAATAGACATCACAAAGGTTACTGACCCATCGAAGATTAAGGAGTGGGCACAGTTTCGCTGCACCGCGGTGACTGACCTCGTAAACGCCATAGCGGACGCCGTTCACGCAAAAGGCAAGAAAATCAGTGCCGACGTGTTTCCTGGGCCCAAGAGCTATGCGGAATGGATGGTGCGCCAACAATGGAACAACTGGAAACTTGACGCCGTGTTCCCAATGAACTACAACGACTTTTACATGGAGCCCGCCGCCTGGGTTGGAAAAATAACCAAGGAAGAGGCTGAGGCCATCAAGGGAAAGAACATATTGCTGTATAGCGGCCTTTTCATCTGCCATGACTGGAAAAACAAGGACAAGGTGGTTGACCCTGAAAACTCCGGATTGCTGCCTTCAGAAATAGAGGAAGCCGTGGAATCGGCGATGGCAGCAGGCGCGAATGGCATAAGCCTATTCACACCTAACTCCATGACCGACGAACATTGGGCGGAACTGGCGAAAGTCATCAAAAAATTAGAGAAGTAACCTTCGCTATACGTAGACTTTCTTAAAGCGATACCACATCATGACACCTGCCGATGTAAGCCCGAATGGAAACGCCATCCACACGCCGACAAGTCCGAAATTGAGCACGAAGCCACAGAAATAACCCACTGGGAGAGAAATGACGAAGAAGGCGATGAAGGCTATTACCATGAGTGGCTTTACATCGGCAATGCCTCGCAAGGCGTTGGCATAATTGATTTGCAGACCGTCGCCAAACTGGTAGATGAAGAATGGCACCATGAGCGAGATGACTGTCGATGACACTTCCGCTGAGTCGGTGAACCAACCGCCAATGTGGTTGCGCAACAAGAAGATAATGCCACTCAACAACAACTCCAAGGCCACCATGACTTGCAAACCGGCAACAACGGTATGGCGAACGTTGTCACGGTCGTCTTGGCCGTTGAAGTAGCTTGTACGCACGGCAACAGCAGCGCCCAATCCATAATAAACCATAAAGGTGAACTGCGATATGGTTATCATTACCTGGTGGGATGCCAAGGCAATGGTGCCCAGCCAGCCTACCATGATTATCGACAGCGAGAACGACGCTGTCTCCATGCCCATTTCCAAGGCTATGGGCGTGCCGAGCGAAACCAGGCGCCGCACCAACTGCCTCGACCAACCTAAACCAAAGAAACCTTCACAATATGGCCGCATCTTCTTTCTCGAAAGGAAAACGAAAAGGAACAGTGCCACCATAACAACGCGCGAGAAGAGTGTTGCCACGCCGGCTCCCACCACTCCCATCTCAGGCATGCCCGCCTTGCCGTAAATCAACACATAGTTGCCGATGATATTGAGCAAATTGCCAGATAGCAGAATCCACATCGACGTGCGTGTCTCCGTGATGCTGTCGGTGAATTGCTTAAAAGCGTTGAACAGCATCACGAATGGAATGGAAGCCAACAGTACCAAATAGTATGGCTTGATATAGGGCAGCAACTCCTTTGGTTGCCCTATATTGCCAATATTGAAATACAGTATGCCCAGCGCCGCCATCATTATCGCCCCGGCCATCAAGTTTGCAAGCAGCGCGCAGCGGAGCGCCCTGCCTGCTTGCGGCAGCTCTTCGCGCCCGAAGAGCCCGCCCACTATTGGAGTCAGACCATAAGAGAAACCAGTGGCCGTGATGATGACAAGGTTAATGATGTTGTTGACAAAAGACGCGGCGCCCAGCTCTGTGGTGCTGTGGTGGCCAACCATCATGGTGTCTGCGAACCCCAAGATTATCATCCCCAACTGCCCTATCATTATGGGGAGCCCAAGTGAAAGAAGTGAGCGGTAATGGTATGGATACAATCTCATTTAAGCGTATTCTTCAACAGCACGTGCGAGTTTTTCCAGTGCCGCCTCAATGTAAGCTTTTGGCGAACCGACGTTCAGTCGCATGAAACCTTCTCCACCAGGCCCGAACATCTCACCGTCGTTGAGGGCAAGATGCGCCTTGTCGATGAACAGATCGAGCAAGGCATCGTGACCAAGGCGCAGCCCTTGGCAGTTGAGCCACACCAAGAAGCTTGCCTCTGGACGAATGGGCTTGATTTGCGGCATACGCTCACGACAGAAGTCCTCGACGAAGCGGATATTGTCTTCCACGGCGGCAAGCATCTGCCTGCGCCATTCACCACCCTTACGGAAAGCAGTAATGGTGGCTATATGGGCGAAGATATGCGCCTCGTCAAGTTCGTTAGCCTTCAGCCAGCCAAAGAAGCGCTTGCGGATGTCTGGATTGGGCACTATGGCATGAGAAGACACGATTCCAGCTATATTGAATGTCTTTGTGGGAGCTTGCATGGTGATGCTGATCTGTGCGGCCTTCTCCGAGACAGAAGCGAAAGGTATGTGCTTGTGTCCGAAAAGGGCCATGTCGCAATGTATCTCATCGCTGATGACAAGCATGTTGTGGTCGTAGCAGAAATCCGCAAGGCGAACGAGCGTCTCACGACTCCAACATATTCCGCCAGGGTTGTGAGGATTACACAGGATAAGTATTCTGCATTTGTCATCACAAACTCGCTCAAGACCCTCAAAGTCCATCTCATAATAGTCGCCAGCCTCCACGTGGTCGGCCTCAAGCGCCTCTGGATGAACTTTCAGCGGATTCCACACCACCTCACGCTCGTTGGCGCGTGGCACAAGGAAGAACGGATGATAAACCGGTGGCATGACGATGATTTTCTCATCGGGCTTGCAGAAAAGGTTGCTGATAAGCCCTATGCCCTTGACGATTCCCGGTATAAAGCTAATCCACTCTGGCTTTACATCCCAGTCGTGGTGTGTCTTAATCCAGTCTATTATCGCGGGGCGATAGTCGGTTGGTTCCACGGTGTAACCAAGGATTGGGTGCTCCAAACGCTTGCGCAACGCGTCAAGGATGTCGGGCATAACCGCGAAATCCATGTCGGCCACCCACAAGGGTTGCAGGTCGTCACGTCCCCAACGTGGCAACAGGGCCTCGTGCATGAGGTCGCCGCTGCCCTTTCTGTCTATTACTGTATTGAAATCGTATTTCATGCTGTGTATAATCGCTTTAGCCTAAAAAGGCAATTATTAATTCAAGGATTGCTTAAAGTCAACCCAAGGCTTGCTTTATGTCGCCGAAGATGTCGTCAACGTCTTCCAAGCCAACGCTCAGGCGCACGGTAGTGTCGAGCACGTCCATATCGGCTTTCTCCTTTGGGGTGAAATTGCCAAAGATGGTTGAGTATGGATGAATGGCAAGCGTGCGGTTGTCGAAGAGGTTCGTGGCACGATGCACGAGCTTGAGGTTGTTGAGGAAGCTGAAGCATGACTTTTCGTCTTCCAAGTCGATGCAAACCATGGCGCCAGCCGTTTTACCAAATTGTCTTTGTGCCAGCTTATAGAACTTATTGTCTTCCAGGCCCACGTAGTTGACCGACTTTACTTGTTTCAACCCACGCAATTTCTTGGCAAGCTCAAGCGCGTTTGCCGACTGCACACGATAGCGCGCGTCAAGGGTCTCAAGGCCCATGGTCTGCATGAATGCCACTTGTGGGGTCATGTAAGCGCCGAAGTTGAAAAGCAGCTCACTCTTAATCGTTGAGGTGAAACCTTGGGTATAGTCGGTGCCATAGTCTATTATCAAGCCGCCGAGTGACGTAGCACCCCCACTGATGTATTTTGTTGACGACACGACCTCTATGTCTACCCCAAGCTTCTTAGCCGAGAACATGGTGAAAGGAATGGTAGTAGTGTCAGCGACGAGAGGGATATGGTGTTCGTGTGCCACACTTGCGAGAGCCGCGAGGTCGGCGACCTCCATTTGCGGGTTGGTGATTATTTCCACGAAGATGCAGCAAGTGTTGTCGTCTACGGCTTGCTTTACTTTTTCCATGTCGGTGAGGTCGGTCGTGTGGAGGCCTACTCCGAACTTCCTCAGCGAACGGTTGAGCAAATCAAAGGTGTTGCCAAACATGTGTGTTGACGACACCACGTTCTTGCCTTGGGCCGTCAGCGCGAGCATGATGTTGCTTATGGCCGCCATGCCACTGTTAAGCGCCGTCACGCTGAACGCGTCGGTAAGGGCACGCACGCGATCCTCAAAATTGTCGACCGTGGGGTTCTCACAGCGTGAATAGTCAGGAGCGTCTATTCTCTCACAGAAAGCGTCAGCCATCGTCTTGGCATCGTCAAACTCGTACGCCACGACATTATATACCGGCATGCTCAAAGCGTCATAAGCATCGCGGCGGCGATAAGGCAAATGAATTGCCTGTGTATTTTTCCTCATCTTAAATTTATGATTAGTACCATTGAACGGCGTTACTGTAACCCGACCGCTTGTCATACTTCAATGCGTCGGTAAGCGTTGAGGCGTTGCAACGGAACGTGAAATTATAGCTTGCGTAAGGAGCGAGGACGACAGAGCAACTCATGTTAAAGCAATGGAGGTCGCGCTGCAATGAGGCGGTGGTCATCGACACCTTGTGGTTGTCAAAGTCGTAGCCCGAGGAGAAGCTGATGTTCCAGCCGTCGGAGATGCGGAGGTTTCCACTGACATTAAGCGTCTGCGTGAATTTATACGGATACCGCATGGTCTTATAGTTGAACTTGTTGATATCCGTATTCTCGCTCATGGTTATGCCATATCCGAAGGTGAGCGACCAAGGCATTGAGAATCTCATGTAGCCATCACCGTCGGTATCGGCCTTGCCACCCTTGTCATCTTTCGACGCACCATGCTGCGCGTCTATCATCGTGTCGTCGACATTGCTCTCTATGTCGGTGTCTATCTCGTCATCATCGCCTTTCTTGTTCTTTTTTGTGTCATCATCCTTGGCGCCACCAAAGAGCTTCTTTATTTTCTCCGGTGTCAAGGTATAAGAAATGTTTTGTGACATGCCTTGGAAGCGTCCCCACTTTCCCATGCCCCAATAGGTGCGATTGCCGACATAAGGCTTGCCTTGATCGTCGAGCTCGTAAGCATACGACGCGAATACGCCCGTCATGTTGAAAGTATAGTTTTTCCACCATTTCAGTCGGAGGTTGACCGTCAAGTCACTGAGCGGTTTCTCCTTCGCGGCCATGTTGTACGACATAGACCATCCAAGCTGGTCGATAAGGCTTATCTTCTTGAATCCGGTAGAGTCCTTGTCGCTCTTCAACTTCATCTCTATGTTGTTGTCGAAACTCCAAGAAATGCTACCGGTGCGGCCTCTGCCTGGCACGCCATACAGCTCATCTTGGTAAGGCGAGTATTGCACGAGTGAGACATTGCCGTCGGCATCCGTCTTTTGGTATGTCTGATAATAACCGTAGCGCGACGCGCTGAAGTCAGGAGCGTAGCTGAAGCTCACCGTTGGCGTTATGACATGACGTATGGCCTGCACCTTGTCGCCAAAAAGCTTGCGGTTTGGCTTCCAGAAACCATAAATCTTCGTCGATGCCGACAACGAGAGGTTCCAGTTGTACACGTTGTGGAAACCATAGGTGGTGTCGGCTACTTCCGTCTGCGTCCTTTCATTCCACGACTTGGTAACCTTGTTGGTATACATTCGGTCGGTGAAGTTGAACGATGGGTTGAGGTTGATGTATTTAAACAATGTGAAGTTGGCGCTTATCGGGATGTTGTGCTGGAATCCATTGCGCCAATCCTTGATGAGGCTTGAATGCATCAGCTTGTTTTCCTTTGTGTTGATGGAATTGGAGAATTGGCCGGTATAGCTCATGGCTATCTTCTCATACCATCGCTCGTCGCCAGCGGCATGCTTGCGACGGAATGGGTAGAAGCGAGAGATGCTAATGTTAAGGTCAGGCAACGTCATCGAGATTGTGGAGTCGCGCATGTTCTGACTCAGGTTTGCCGTGGAGCTCAGCGTCATGCCGATGCTCGAGAACGTGGTGCTCCAGTTTACGGAAGACGTACGTGTCGATTGTGTCAGCGACTGCGGATTGTACATGCTTGTCAGGTTGTTGCGCTCATAGCTCGACGTGGCGAAGTTGACACTCGCTGAGAGGGACATGAACGGATTGGCCTTGGCGTCCTGCCTGTGGCTCCATTGCAACTTGAAACTGGTCTGCTTGGCATAATCGGGCATGCCTTTATCGCCAGTACGCGTGTCTTGATAACTGAAAAGGAACGAGCCATTATACTTGTAACGCTTCCGATAGTTGCTCGTGGCCGTGAGTCCCCATGACCCTTTGGTGTATATCTCGCCTATGAGCTTGAGGTCCATCTTGTCGCTAATGGCAAAATAGTAGCCTCCATCCCTAAGATAAAAACCACGGTTCTGCTCGTCGCCATAACTTGGCATTATGAAACCGGAACTGTAACTCTTCGTGAACGGGAAGAAGCCGTAAGGTATGGCAAACGGCAACGGAACGTCGGCCACGACGATGTAGGCCGGGCCAAAAACCACATCCTTGCCCGGGCGCACCTTGGCACGGGAAAGGGAGATATAAAAGTCGGGATGCTCCTTATCGCAAGTGGTATAGCGACCGTGGGCGAGATAGACGTCGCCGGTGGCCGTACGCTTTGAGAGCTTGCTCCTCAAGAAACCATCCTCTTGCTTGGTCAACGCGTTCTGCACCAAGCCTTTCTTGGTCTTAAAGTTGAAAGCAATGGTGTCGGTGTCATAATTGTCGGCTCCCATCACGAAGACCGGGCGACCCTTAATGCCGCTTTTCTCCGTGCTGTCTGGCGAGCCCGTGGCGTGAACGAGAGAAGAGTCGAGGTTCATGCGAATCTTGTCGCTCTTCAAGTCCATGTTCTCATACTTCACTTCCGAGTTGCCATATAGCTTGGCGTCCTTGGTCATGGCGTCATAGACCAATGAGTCATTAGCCGAATAGGTGACGGGAGCGTCAATGCCCCGCTTGCTCGCGCGATTTATTGAATCGGCCCTGATGGAGTCGTCAACAGCCTTGTTGTGATGATAAACCGCAAGCTGGAGTGAATCCATCGAGAGTGTATCTATCTCGGCCGTTTCTATTTTTGTAGAATCGTTGCTTCCCTTGCCGTCTGTCTTCCCCGCCTCATGCTTCTTCACCGGCAGAAGCGAGCTGCTTCCTGCCCAAGCGCATACCACGGCGGAAATGAATAATATGATGAAAGACTTAGTCCTTAAATATGTCCACATTACTAATGCATATATTTTAGTGCATATATTACTGCATAATTTCATGCATAATATCGGTGCAAAATTACAATATTATCTTGTGAAAAACGCCCTATTTTCGCAAAATTAACGTCTTGTCAAGAATTTACATCGCGATTGCATCGTCGCGGATAATGCTTTGCCGAGTACACCTTTTATCGCATGCAATAGATAATCTTAATTCAGTCTTAGGCTTGTGTTAATATTGCCTAAATGTGATTAATAATCCACCTTCCGTTTTTGCAATTGTAAATAAATGGTTAACTTTGCAGAACCATAACGGATTATTCACGTAATTCCGAGTGGCTAAAATCATAATGGATGGTTCCGTAGCTCAGCTGGATAGAGCAACAGATTTCTAATCTGTGGGTCTAGGGTTCGAATCCCTACGGAATCACGATTCAACTAAAAGGAAGCTTGAGGAAGGCTTCCTTTTTTGTGTTTATAATCAAGAGGAAGATTTTTCTTCATACGCATTGTATTTAGGTTGTATATATACGCTATTTCTATATGTCAGAAATCTCACTTACAATTACCGTGTTGCTAAAAGCTAAAATAAGGAGCATCTAACCGAAGAAAAGTTGTTGTAAAAGAGGTCGAACATTTTTCGTGGGCCGACACAAGACCGCCCCGTGCAATACGACAAAAGATTACCGACTTTAGCAGATAATAATATTTTACAAACGGTCGTCTGAGAATCGTTTTTTTTCAACCAAGGCGTCGCTTTGGTTGGAAATGACGCAATTATGGGACGTTTTAATAAACAGCTGACTATCAAGAAATTATATTTTTAGAGGTTTCTCGGTGTCGCAAATTCGCTAAAATGGCATCGCCGTTACGGTGCAATCGCGTTGCCGTTACGGTGCAATCGCGTTGCGATTACAGTGTAACGGCGATGCGATTACGGTGTAACGGCAACGCGATTGCACTGTAACGGCAATGGTTTTTGGCCAAAAACCGGTCAACGGCATTGTCAAAGAGCGTAAGGCTACCCTTTTTCCGCTCTAAAAGCACCTGTCTCCAAGTGTTAATTTTTGGCAATAATTATTTACAAAAAGGACACGAGCGAATGATAAAAGGCCTTTTGTACACGCCCCACGGGCTAAGCTAAAAAAAGGAAGCGAGGCGAGAGCCTTTACCCCAAGATTTGGCTGGCATGTTCTTTGACCTTTATCTCCTTAGGCCCGATGACGCGAGTGACGACGCCATGCTCATCGGCGAGGAATGTAGTGCGGAACACGCCCATTACCGTCTTGCCATACATTTTCTTCTCGCCATACACGCCGAGAGCCTCAACAAGACGCTTCTCAGTGTCGCAAATGAGGGGGAAAGGCAGGCTGTTTTTCTCTATGAACCTCTTGTGGCTTTTCGCGTCCTGCGTGCTCACGCCTATCACGGCATATCCCTCGGAGAGGAAACGCTCATAGTTGTCGCGAAGGTTGCAAGCCTCGTTGGTGCATCCTGGCGTGGAGTCGCGAGGATAAATGTAAAGCACCAACTTCTTGCCGCTCAACTCGGCAAGGGTCCATTCCTTTCCGTCCTGGTCAACACCAAGGACCTCTGGCAATTTCTGTCCTACTTCCATAATCGTTTGTTTTTATAGTTTGCAATAATAAGTATCATTTTCTTATAAAATGAGGGTGCAGTTCATCCCCATAACGTGAATCATACCTGAATCCTTCCGACTCGAAACTTAACATGTCAGTCAGCCGCGTAATCCGGCGTTGAATGATATACCTCGTCATGGCTCCACGACAGCTTTTGGCATGAACAGACACCACCTTGATGGTGTCGCCCTTGTCCACGTAGAACAAGGGCTGAACGACCTTCACCTCTTGGCACACCCTCTTCCAGTCGAGAAGGTGCTCAAACTCTTCTGTGGCAAGATGAACGAGGATTCCGTCATCGGCCTTTACCGCTTCTATCAGCATGTCTGTGAGATATTGCTTCCAAAAGGCAAAGAGGTTCTTGCCGCCGGCAGCCTCCAGCTTCACTTTCCCTTCCACGCGATAAGGGTGAATGGCGTCCAACGGACGCAGCAAGCCATAGAGGAAAGACATGATGAAGAGATGTCCTTGGGCAAAACGGAAGTCTTCGTGAGAGAAGGTTTCCGCCTTGAGATATTTGTAAGCCTGCCCAAAGTAGGCGAGGATGGCAGGCAACCGCTCTTCCTCATTCCAGAAACTTTGATATCGCAGTTTGTTCTCAATGGCGATGGCTTGGCTGCACCCCAATTCCTTCATCAAGCGGTGCTTGTCCCATGAGGCAAGTTCCTGTACGAAGCGTACCGTTATATCCTTAAACTTCGGCACGCTATTCATCGGCACCTCCACCGAGGTGGACGCGTTCATGATTTTAGCTGAGGCCAAGACTATTTGCATAGAATCTGTTTCTTTGAGCAAATAAAGTTACGACATTCTATCCTAAACCATGGGATTTTAAATGAATGTTTAACAAAAATTATTTTGAAAGACCTAAACGAAACAAGGACACAAGATTTGCTCCAATAATATGACACTCTCAAAGTTTTTGCCTATTTTTGCATAATAAACCATACCATCATGGAACAGCAAGCAAAACAAGTACCATACGGCGTGTCCGACTTCAAGTCCGTCATTGAGCAGAACCAGTATTATGTAGACAAGACACTGTTCTTGCCGGAATTGGAGAAACAGCCAAACAACCTGTTCTTCATCCGTCCGCGTCGCTTCGGAAAGAGCACGCTGCACCGTATCATTATGCAGTTCAAGGGATGGGAACTGGCGAGGATGGAGGAAGTGTAAGGCAAGATGCCGCCCCCTCTTCCAGTTATGTATTGACAGTTTCTACTGGACAGCAATAATTACTTATTTATAGGTAAATTTAAACCAAGTCCTTGCCAGTCCGCAATATTATCCATAACTTAGCCGTACAAAAAAGCAAATGAAATTATGACAAACGTATGGATAAGCGCCGCTGGACTTTGCGGAGCTACAATAATAGGCAGCATTCTTGGATTCGGGATAAAGGAGTTGCCGCACAAATGGAACGACGCGGTGCTTGGCTATTGCGCCGGAGTGATGCTCGCCGCCTCAACGTTAGGACTGATTGTCCCTGCCTTTGAGTCAGAGGCAACGCCATGGTGGCTTGTCGCCGTAGGAGTAATGGCAGGTGCCTTGTTCCTCAACGTCCTCGACCTCGTGACGCCCCACCTCCACCACATCACCGGCCTCGACGTAGAAGAGCACCGCAACAACTCCACCCTCAACCACATTCTTCTATTCGTCATGGCCATCGCCATCCACAAATTGCCCGAAGGTATTGCCGCAGGAGTGAGCATGAGTGAGGGCGAGGAGACGTCGTGGACTGTGAGTTTCGGCATCGCGCTGCAGAACATACCCGAAGGCATGGTTATAATAGCGCCGCTGCTGCTCGCCGGAGTGAAACGCATGCGTACATTCATAATATCCGTAGTCATCGGTCTACTTGAGGTCATCGGTGTGTGGACAGGATTCGCCATGGGCAACGTGTCGGCCTCCACGCTTCCCGTCATGCTTGGCTTCGCCGGTGGCGCGATGCTATACGTCACGAGCGACGAAATGATTCCCGAGACCCACGCCCACGGCTATCAGAAACAAGCCACCTACGCGCTACTGCTCGGCTTCATGACATTTGTTTTGTTGGAGAGACTGTTGTGAAACCTAAGCGTCATCTTGGTTGTGCAGATGTGATTAAGTTTCAGTGCCATAATTCCTTATTCTTTATGACTTCAACCACTTCCATGTCGGCCGGCAGCCAATTCACCGTGCCAAGTTCTTTCTCCGCAAGCCACTTGGCGGCCTCAGCCTCCACAAGACGCAATTCGCCGGCTGCTACATGGCATAGGTAGCACGCCATGTGGAGATGGAACGAGGGATTGTCGTAGTCGATGGTCGTAAGGTGGCGGTCGACGGAGATTTCAGTTTCCAGTTCCTCGCGTATCTCGCGACGCAAAGCCTCCTCGGGTGTCTCTCCTGGTTCTATCTTTCCGCCGGGAAACTCCCACCAGTCCTTGAACTCGCCATAGCCACGCTGTGTGGCGAAATACTTGCCGCCGCTTTCTATCACGGCAGCCACTACATTTATTGTCTTCATCATTCTTCACACGTTTCAGTATCAGCCACGGCTTACACTGCCTTTATGAATTTTGCAATGGCAGGCTTTCGCAACTCCCACTCTATGTTCATCGGATAATTGCCGTGCGAACTCACATAATCGAGCAATCCCATGCAATAGTATGGACTCGTGTTGCCAAACCCGTCTTTCTTGTCCTCACGCACGAAGAGAAGGAATCTCCGGCCATTGCTGCTTTGGTTGACGTAACGCGCGCCGGCATTGGAATGCGACATGGTGTTTTGCGACTGCCAGTGGAAGCGCCGCTCGCTTATGAAATAGTCGTTGTATTGCGTTGATGGCGAGAAATCCTTCTCTGACTTGTTCAGCGTTACAAACAGCAACTCAGTGTTGCTCTCTTCGATGGAGAACACTCCTGCCGCCACGCCCTGCATCTTCTTGTTGGCTGTCTGACGGCCATACAAGGCGAACACCTCCTCACGGGTATAGCAGCCGTACAGCTCCAGCCCACAGGGGAAGTCGTTGCTCATCGGATAGGTCTTGAATTCCAGGTTGGAGTGTAGATAATCCATTAGTTCAGCCATTTCCTGCTTCAACAGTGGATACCGCTCCACCCTGGCCAACGCCTCGTAAATGCTCGAGAACCCGAGTTTCCCTATCTTGTCCTGAAACAAGGCATAATAGAGCATTATGGCGAAATGGCCATCTGCCGTGTTGTCGTCAGCCGTGTTGTCGTCAGCCGTATTGCCTTGCGCCCTGTCCGGCTTGCATCCATTGGAAAGGAAACGCCTTATGAAGCTGATGAACGCCACCGAATTCACATGAGTGAGGTTACCCATGCCTTTCACGAGCCGGCGCGAGATGTCATCATTTTCAAGCGGCGCGCACTTGCCCGCGTCTGCCTTCAGTGTCGTCCAGCAGTTGTTGCCTTTGTATATCAATCGCACGTCCTGTCCGCAATTCCCGACAAATTGCGACAGTGTCGGCACTTTGTCGTAGGACATCAGCTCCTTTACGAGGCGACGCGTGTTGTATATCGCGCCATGAATATTCGCCAAGACATATTTCTGCGCCTTGCGCTCCATGTATATTGAGCATCCGTGCGGCAAGAGCGTAAACCCATTCTTCACCTGTTCCTCCATGCTGCGATCCTTGCGTAAGCACAAAGCGCGGAAGCGACTCGCGAAGTCGTATTGGCGGTTCACCTGTGCCACGAAGTCGAGAACGGTGAGAAAGTCCTTGCCCGCGCTCAAGCGAAGTCCGCGGCCAAGCTGCTGCAGAAAGACGGTAAGGCTGTCGGTAGGACGAAGAAACAGCACCGTGTCTACCTCCGGAATGTCCACGCCCTCGTTGAAGATGTCCACGACGCACAGATAGTTGACACGCCCCGCTGCCAAGTCACGGTTCAGCCGCGCTCGCTCCTCGGCGCTCGTTGCCGAAGTCAACGCGGCGGCCTTCAGGCCGTAGCCGTTGAGTTCATCAGCCATATAGGCTGCATGGCGCCTGTCGGAACAGAAACAAAGGGCGTGGCAACGGGTCTCGTCGGGCAGATATTCAGCGAGTTTGCGTATGATAAGCCCCACCCTCTCATGGTTGCAAAGCCTGTCGGAAAGACGCGACACTATGTATTTGCCGTTGGCCCATAGCTCATCGTCCGACAAGTCTACGTCGTCGGTAATGCAAAGATATTGAAACGGCGTGAGCAGTCCCTCGTCAAGGGCCTGCGGCAGGCGTATCTCGGCACTTATCCTTCCGCCGAAATCCGGCAGCAAGCTCTGTCCGTCCATACGCTCGGGAGTGGCGGTAAGTCCGAGCAGCAGCTTGGGCCGAAACTCGTCCACTATGACCCGATAGCTTGAGGCCGCGGCATGATGGGCCTCGTCTATGACAATGTAGTCGTAATAGTCGATACCCTGTTGGCGGAAGAGTTCAATATTGCTGTTTAGCGTGGCCACCGACACGAACAGGTGATCCTTGGAATCCTCTGGCCTGTAATTGCCCACCCACAACTCACCGAAGTTGGCGTCGCCGAGCACGCTTCGGAACGTGCGCAACGACTGCTTCAGTATTTCCTCGCGATGCACGACAAACAGCAGGCGGTCGTGCCGCGGATTCGTCTCGCGGAAGCGTTTATAGTCGAAGGCCGAGACCACGGTCTTGCCCGTTCCGGTAGCCGCCACCACAAGGTTGCGAGTGAGCCCGTTTTCCTCGCGCTCCACTTGCAGACGGTCGAGAATGGCCTTCTGATGCGGCAACAACTGGTAGCGCGAGAGCACCTCGACCGGCGAGCCGCTATTACGGCTGCGTTGCACGGCCAACTCTCGACGGAACTTCTCTATGCCTCCCTTACGGAAATCCTCGAAGTTCTCGCTGTTCCAGTACATCTCAAACGTGGCGAGCGCCGACTTTATGATATGCGGATTCTCCACGTTTGTCACCCTGATGTTCCACTCAAGTCCATCGGTCTGGGCAGAGTGCGACAAGTTGGATGACCCTATGTATGCCGTGCTGAATCCGGAGTCGCGAACAAAAATATACGACTTAGCGTGCAGGCGCTCGATGTTGGTGTTATAAGAGATGCGAATGTCGGTGTTAGGCAATGCCGCCAACTGTTCCACGGCCTTGGCCTCGGTGACACCGCAGTATGTGGTTGTTATGACACGCAGCTTATGGCCCTCGCCCTTGCAGAAGTCGCGCAACTGGTCGAGCATCATCCTTATGCCCGACATTCTGAGGAACGACACTATTATGCATATCTGGTCGGCAGAGGCTATGTCGCGCATTATCTCCGCGCAAAGCGGCACGCCAGACTGTCCACCAGTGAACAGGTTGCTAACGCGGAAGCCCGACAACGGGCGCACTATCTTCTTCTTCGTGGCGCGCAATGCGGCCTCGCGTTGTCCGCTCACCACGGCAGACAGCAGCTCTGGCACAGCCGATAGTTTTTCGTCTTCATCAATATCCACCGACTCAAGAATGCTATTGGTCATTTCTATCTTGTCCTCCACCGGCACGTCAGCATCCTCAAGCTTTCGGCGTATGGCATCGGAAACGAAGTCGGCCAACATCTTTGCCGATTCAGCCGTGTCAATACTCTCCGTGTGGCACACGTAACCCGAAGCCTCGGTCTGGCGCATATCGTCCAGAAGCCTGTCGCTAATCAGATTTTCATAAACACCTTCTTTTAGTTTCATAAGCAACAAAGAGCTCACCAGCGGGGGCATCAAATCTCCGCCGCAAGGATATTACAATATGTTATTCCACCTGCAAATGTACTAAAAGATACTGGCTTACACTATATTATTCCCACTTATTTTCCACATCTCTATCCTAATTGCTACATTTCGGTTCCGCTCCGCGACATTGCCACAATAAAAAAGAGCTTTACTATCCTGCAGCCCCTGCAAAGCACACGATACGCATTTACCGGAAGAGACAGAAAAAGAGCCAGAAAAAAGCCATAAGCCCCAAAACATCATGACAACATGTTCCAAGACTTATGGCTCCAGCCTATTACCACTCCACCTTCTCGTTGAAGATTACGCCATCGGCGGCATCCTCTGCCGTGAACGTGGCGCCACGATACTGCACGCAGAGCATCACCAATGGCTCGGTGCCGTTGTTACGGACGGAACGCTTGCCATCCGGGGCCACTCTCACCACGCTTCCCTCGGCTATCGGGAACACCTGGCCATCAACCTGGAACTCGCCCTTGCCGCTGAGGAAGAAATACAGCTCCTCATGGTTCTTGTGGGTGTGAATGAAGCCGGTCTCCGTGCCCGGAGCGAACGACTGGAAGGAGAACTCGCCACCTGTCGCGCCTACCAATGCGCCACCAAACACCTTTCCGGGGATTTTCACCTCAGGTGAAAGCTCCAATACATACTCGTTCAGGTCGCTGAACTTGCCGAAATCCACGGCTGTGGCATTCTCTGCCTTGAAAATGGTCTTTGCCTCTTTCATTGTCTTTGATAATTAAGAAAAGTTATTCGTTTGCTTGTTATTACTATATTAGTTTTGATATCGCAAAATTACGGTTTCTTTCCTGTTCCCACAAGAGGACACTTCCACGTGGGTTACTTACCTTGAGGTAACCAATGCTGATTATCAAGCACTAAAAGTTTTGAGTTTTAAGTTACTTTAGCACACGAACTTGCGGCACGTCGGGAAACTTGGTTACTTTTGTATACCATTTTTGAAAACAAGATGATTACGAACACATCAACAGGAAAATCCATCACGCGCAACCAGATAACCGACACCGTTTTCCCCGACTGTCCCATACGCAATGTCTTGTCACACATTTGCGGCAAGTGGTCGTTGCTGGTCATCTACGTGATGCGCCAAGGCGACAGCATCCGCTTCAACGCTCTCCACCGTGCCATTCCCGACATTTCGCAAAAGGTGCTGACCTCCACCCTCCGCTCGCTCGAGACTGACGGGTTCATCACCCGGCAGGTCTATGCAGAGGTGCCGCCAAGGGTGGAGTATTCGCTCACCGACCGCGCCCGCTCGTTCATCCCCTTAGTGGAAAGCATGATAGCATGGGCACAAAACAACATGGCTGGTATATTAAAGGACAGAAACAGGAAGGCTTCTTGCTAAATGGTAAAAAAAAATCAATAATGTGAATAACATGTCCCCCAAAAAACGTACCTTTGCAACAATATTCACATCCAGAAGTTAATATTTTATAGTTATGAGAATCAAAAAATTGTTTTGGTTGACACTATGTGTGATTGGTTTAGGAGCTTTGTGCTCTTGCGACTCAAGCAGCGCCCCCGATGATAACGCCACAAGTCTGCCAACACAAATCTCTGATGATTTAGCCAAGCGTTGTCCTGGCAACACCATTGAAAAGACATTCACATTCACGGGCAGCGACTTTTACGGCCACTCCGACTCAGAAAAGACTTATGTTTATTCGGTGGATAAAAACAAGGACGAATGGCTGGTGATCTACACTGATCGCTCATGGAGCAGGACTATACACACGCTTAAAGACGTCAACACGTTGAACGAGGCCGTGAGGTTCCGCTTGTTCAACGACTTCCAGGAAGATATAAAAAATGGCTTCAGCGAGATAAAGGAGGTATCGCAAAACTGCATTAACGGCAAATATTACATCTTGCGATACGTTTCTGACATTCCATCAGCCAAGAATTGCGAACACACCATCGTGATGGGAGCCGACGGAAAGGTCCTAAAACTGACGACATACCAACTCAACAATATCGATGACGTGCGTCCTTTAGCCTCAGACATAGACTGGATAGCCAAGCATTATGACGGCGCGTCGGTAGCGGCCTATGTCAACGACATGGGCAATGACGATTATATCACAATGCACAACGGTGTAGTGAAAAACATCTGTTTCAAGTCTTACGGATCGGAGAGAAAGTGGGAAAAGACAGAATACGATTTACCACAGGGCGAAACCGTGCCAACTACCGTGCTCGACAATCTGAACGCCTCGGCCCCAGGGTTCAATTATACCCAGGTGACAGTGACGGAAACGCCAATCGGCAAAAGCTACACTTTTATCGACGGCACAAGTCCTGAGCGCATAGGGCACATCATCTGGGCACACCTTGACACGCAAGGCCTATAAGGGTTATTCCTTGTCGGTATATATTCCGAATTGCTTGAAGATGATATATGCTTTGCAGGGGGCGACCCCCGCAAAGCGTTACCCAGATTCGCGTAACGAGCTTATTCGTGAATGTCCTTCACGGCACGTCCCGATGGCTCATTCATGTTCTTGAACGCCTCGTCCCAAGCTAGGGCCTCGGCCGTGGAGCAAGCCACGCTGGGCACGCTGGGCACCGAGCGCGCCGCGCTGTCAGAGGGGAAGTGCTCGGCGAAGATGGAGCGATAATAATACTCCTCCTTGTTGCGAGGCGGGTTTATCGGGAAGCGCTCGGCGGCGTGCGCCATCTGCTCATCGCTCACGGCAGAGGCGGTAATCTGCTTCAAGGTGTCAATCCACGAATAGCCCACGCCATCGGAGAACTGCTCCTTCTGCCTCCACGCTATCTCCTCGGGCAGCATGTCGGAGAAAGCATCGCGCACCACCTTTTTCTCTATCTCCTTGCCCGGGCACATCTTGTAGCTTGGGTCTAACGTCATGGCCACGTCGAGGAACTCCTTGTCGAGGAACGGCACGCGACCCTCGACGCCCCAAGCCGACAGCGACTTGTTGGCACGCAGGCAATCGTAGAGGTGAAGCTTTGACAGCTTGCGCACCGTCTCCTTGTGAAACTCTTCCGGCGTTGGCGCCTTGTGGAAATAGAGGTATCCGCCGAAGATCTCATCGGCACCCTCGCCCGACAGCACCATCTTTATGCCCATCGACTTTATGACCCTGGCCAGCAGATACATGGGCGTGGAGGCGCGCACGGTGGTGACATCGTAGGTCTCGATGAAATATATCACGTCGCGTATGGCGTCGAGACCCTCCTGTATGGTATAGTTTATCTCATGGTGCACCGTGCCGATGCGTTCGGCCACCAGCTTTGCCTTGGCAAGGTCGGGCGCGCCTTTCAAGCCCACGGCGAAGCTGTGGAGGCGAGGCCACCATGCCTCCGTGGCACCGTCGTTCTCCACGCGGTGTGAGGCGTAGCGCGCGGCAATGGCGGAAATGACACTTGAGTCGAGACCGCCGGAGAGGAGCACGCCATAAGGCACGTCGCTCATGAGCTGGCGTTTCACCGCGCTCATCAGTCCGAGGCGCACTTCCTCAACCGCGTCGCCGTAAGACAACTCTTCCTTTGGCACCGTCTCGCCCTGCATCCAGCCACGTGTGTACCACCGCTGCATGCCCTTGTCGGCCTCTCGGCTCCAATAGTAATGGCCAGGAAGGAAAGGCTCGTAGCAGTCGCACTGGCCTTCAAGGGCCTTCAGCTCGGATGCCACATACACCTTGCCGTCCTTGTCGTAGCCAATGTAAAGAGGTATGACGCCTATCGGGTCGCGAGCGATAAGAAACGAGCCATCCTCGACATCGTAAAGGGCGAAAGCGAAGATGCCGGACAAGCGCTCAAGCAACGGCACGAAAGAAGACGCGCCATTGGCCTTCCACTCACGATAGAGGGCCAGGATGACCTCGCAGTCGGAACCCGTCTGATACTGGTAATCGCTCGTCGACTGGCGGATGGAGGTATGGTTGTAAATCTCACCGTTCACGGCAAGCACTTGTTTCTTGTCGGGCGCGAAGAGAGGCTGCCTGCCGCTTTCCGGGTCGACAATGGAAAGACGCTCATGGCACAATATGGCAGACGGGCCAGTGTAGATGCCACTCCAGTCGGGGCCGCGATGACGTATTTTTTGACTCATACGCAGCGCCTTCTGGCGCAATTCGGGCGTCTGCTCACCGATATTGAATATTCCTACTATTCCACACATAATCTTCTCCTTGTCTTTTTCTTTTATGATGGTTTGTTTATAAACTCTCGTTTGCAACCAAATCTTTAGGTTACGGTTGCAAAATTACAACATTAGCAGGAAACCAACAAACAAAAAGACAATTATTTTATGATTTTCTTGTCATTTTGTCATCAGCGATAAAAGTTTGCTATCCCTTGTGCATGATATTGCGCGGATGATGCTCAAGAATCTCTTTTCTCAACGACTCGTCGTCGAGGTGCGTGTATATCTCCGTGGTGCCAATGTTGGCATGGCCAAGCAGCACCTGTATGACACGCAGGTCGGCTCCGCCCCTGAGCAGAGCCGTGGCGAAGGAGTGGCGCAAGGTGTGCGGCGATATGGTCTTCTTGATGCCGGCCAGTTTGGCTTGACGTTTCACCATGATGAGAATCATCACGCGCGTGAGGTGGTGGCCACGCCGGTTGAGGAACACATAATCATCTTCGCCCGGCTTGACCTTCAAGCGGTCGCGGTCGATGAACCAGCGCTGAAGCTCGGTTATCGCCCTGTCCGACATGGGCACGAGACGTTCCTTGTCGCCCTTGCCCGTGACGCGCATGAAATGCTCATTGAGGTTAAGGCCAGACAACTTCAGGTTGACCAGCTCCGACACCCGCAACCCGCAAGAGAAGAGCACCTCTATGATGGCGCGGTTGCGCTGCCCCTCGTTGCTCTCGAGGTCGATGCTGTCCTCGAGCCTGTCCACTTCCTCGGTGGAAAGATATGTGGGCAGGTGCTTGGGTAGGATTGGCGACTCCAGAAGTTCGGTGGGGGCTACCTCAAGATAGCCATCGAGGGTGAGGAAGCGATAAAACGACCGCACGCCGAAAAGAATGCGCGACTGGGACCGAGCGCCTATGGCATACTCGTGGAGAGAGGCGGCAAACTGTTCCAAATCATCAAGCTTCACGTCAATGGGCGACATGTCGCGCTCGGAGAGGAAGCGCATGAAGTAAGTCAGGTCGTGGCTATAAGCCTCCTGCGTGTTGACCGAATAGTTTCGGTCAAGCTTGAGATAACGCATGAAACGACGCACGAGGTCTTCGCCTAATGATAAATTATTTTGGTTTTTCTTTTGCAATTTAATCGTTTATCTTTAATTTTGCCGTCAAAGTTAACCATTTGTTGGCAGAAACGGCTAACATTATTATTAAAAGAACATGAGAAAGATTCAGATAATCAACGGTCCCAACCTCAACCTCCTTGGCGTGAGAGAGCCTGGAATATACGGCAACAACTCGTTTGAGAGCTACCTGCCGGCGTTGCGCGCACTGTTTCCCGACGTGCAGATTGACTATTACCAAAGCAACATCGAGGGCGAGATGATCAACAAGATGCAAGAAGTGGGCTTCGGCTACGATGGGATCGTGCTCAACGCCGGCGCCTACACCCACACCAGCATAGCGTTGCTCGACTGCATCAGGTCACTGCGCTGCCCAGTGGTGGAAGTGCATATCAGCAACGTGCACCAACGCGAGGAGTTCCGCCACCACTCCATGATAAGCTCGGGCTGCAAGGGCGTGATATGCGGCTTCGGACTGCAAGGCTACGAACTGGCAATAAGAGGACTTCTGAACCATGATTGAGCCTGAAAGCATCGTCGATTACGCCACCGCCAAGTCTGACGCGGAAGGCGACTACCTGTACCGCCTCTGGCGCGCCACCAACATCCACACCGTGCATGGCCACATGGCCTCAGGCCACCTCCAGGGACGGCTATTGAAAATGCTCGTCATGATGCAACGCCCACGCGCCATCCTCGAGGTTGGCACGTTCTCGGGCTATTCGGCACTGTGCATGGCGGAAGGCTTGAAAGAGATTGCCGGGCAGGCAGACAAGCCTTATGGGGCAGACAAGCCGCGACTGTACACTTTCGAGATAAACGACGAGATGGAAGACTTCACCCGTGAATGGATCGACGGCTCCGACGTGGCCGACCTCATCGACTTTCGCATCGGCGACGCCGTGGAGGAAGCCCCTAAGCTGGGCGTGAAGTTCGACTTCGTGTTCATCGACGGCGACAAGCGCACATACAGCGAGGTCTACGACGCTCTGTTCCCACTCGTCAACGAAGGCGGAATAATCCTCGCCGACAACACGTTGTGGGACGGCCATGTCGTGGAAAGCGCATACGACCACGACAGCCAGACAATAGGGATAAGGCGTTTCAACGACCACATAGCCGAAGACACTCGAATAGAGAAGGTTATAGTGCCCATTCGCGACGGACTGACCATAATACGCAAGAAAAGGCTGGCAAACGCAAGACACGAAAAATAAGAAACCGTTTTTTACCGATTTCTTTTGAACATGTCATTACTTTTTCGTAATTTTGCAAGAAATATTGACACACTCAAATGAGCAGACAGAAAACGAACCTCATGCTTAACGACGCGATATGCCGTATGGCCGCACCAGAATCATTGCAAGGCCTGTTTCATGAGCATGAGGAAGGTTATCCTCTCCCTTCAAGCGAAAGCCTTGAAGAAATCATACAGCTGGCTCGTGCCATCCTCTTCCCTGGCTATTTCGGGAAGTCGCAAGTCAATATCCATACCATCAAATACCAGATTGGCGTCAACGTTGAGCAGATGTACCACTTGCTCTGCGAGCAGGTTCTCGCGGGATTGTGCTTCAGCCATGTGTCTGATGCCGACACCGACAAGGTGAAAGTGGCCGACACCGACTTGACGATGCGCGCCCACGACATAGCGAGAGAGCTCATAAGCCGCTTGCCGGAGATAAGGCGCGTGCTTGCCACGGATGTCGTGGCGGCATACAACGGCGACCCGGCCGCACACAGCCACGCCGAGATAATATCATGCTATCCTGTCATAAAGTGCCTCACCAATTATCGCGTGGCCCACGAGCTATACCTCTTGGGCGTGCCACTCATACCGCGCCTCATGACAGAGCTTGCCCATTCGGAGACAGGCATCGACATCAACCCTGGCGCGACCATTGGAGAGTATTTCACCATCGACCACGGCACGGGCGTGGTGATTGGCGAGACGTGCCGCATAGGACGCAACGTGAAGCTCTACCAAGGCGTGACTCTCGGGGCGAAGAGCTTCCCTCTCGACAAGGATGGCAACCCGATAAAAGGCATACCACGACACCCCATCATCGGCGACAACGTGATAATATACGCCAACGCCACCGTGCTGGGAAGGGTGACGATTGGAGCGGGATCCATAATCGGCGCCAACGTGTGGATTACCAATGACCTTAAACCAGGCTCAAAGAAATACAAACAACAGAAAAAAGATATATTTGATTTAGAATTCAATAATGGAACAGGAATTTGAACTTATCGCCAAGACGTTCATGGGACTTGAGAACGTCCTTGCCCAAGAGCTCATCCAGCTTGGTGCCAACAACGTACAGACAGGTCGACGCGTGGTCACTTTCACCGGCGATAAAGAGATGATGTATCGTGCCAACTTTCAGTTGCACACCGCAATCCGCATCCTCAAGCCGATAAAGCATTTCAAGGCGCGCTCAGCCGAGGACGTATATAATAATGTGAAAACCATCGACTGGGGCAAGTATATCCAGACGGGCAAGACTTTCGCCGTCGACTCCGTGGTCTACTCTGATGAGTTCCGCAACTCACACTTCGTGACCTACAAGGTAAAGGACGCCATCGTTGACCAGTTTCGCGAGAAGACCGGCAAGCGCCCCAACATCTCCGTGGCCAACCCCGACATCCGCCTGCATATCCACATTGCCGGCGACGACGCCACGATAGCACTCGACTCGAGCGGCGACTCGCTTCATCGCCGTGGCTACAGGCAGGAGAGCGTGGAGGCCCCGCTCAACGAGGTGCTCGCGGCTGGCATGATACTCATGACCGGCTGGCACGGAGAGTGCGACCTCATAGACCCCATGGACGGCTCCGGGACAATAGCCATAGAGGCAGGGCTCATCGCCCGCAACATCTCGCCCGGCGTGTTCCGCAAGTCGTTCGCCTTTGAGAAATGGCCCGACTTCGACAAGGAGCTGTTCGAGGACATATACAACGACGACTCGCAGGAGAGGCCTTTCGAGCACCATATCTATGCCTACGACATCGACATGAAAGCCGTGAACACGGCACGCATGAACGTCAAGGCAGCCGGCTTGTCGCAAGACATCAGCGTGGAGCAACAAGACTTCAAGGACTTCAAGAAGCCTGCCGAGAAGAGCATCATCATAATGAACCCTCCTTACGGCGAGCGCATCACCACGCCTAACCTCCTGGGCACCTACCACATGATTGGCGAGAAGCTGAAGCGCGAGTTCGGTGGCAACGAGGCTTGGGTGCTGTCGTACCGCGAGGAGTGCTTTGAGCAGATTGGACTGAAGCCTTCGATCAAGGTTCCGCTTTATAACGGCTCGCTCGAATGCGAACTGCGCAAATACACACTCTTCGACGGCAAGCTGGCCGACTTCCGTCGCGAAGGCGGCATAGTGAAGACTGAAGAGGAAAAGGCCGAGATGGCCCAGAAACACAGGTTCAAGAAGAACCGTGAGTTCAAGGAGCGCGTGAGCGGCAACGACTTCTATTCGCTCAAGCGCGAGGCTCAGGCCAACGAGGAAGGCGACATCCGCACATTCAAGTTCCATTCGTTTGAGGAACGCCGTAAGCCGTCACGTCCACGTTTCGACGACGACAAGCGCGAATACTCACGCCCGAAGAGAGACCACGGACGCAAGGACGACTTCAGAAAGGAGCGCCGTGGCGCGGCTCGCAAACCAGACCGCCGCAAGCGCGGATTCGATGAGGAGGATTAAAAGGCAAGAAGATCAAGAAAAGAAAAAACATGATTAAAAAGATATTCGCGCTTATGTTATCGGTAGCGTCGCTGTTTGGCGCGGAAGCGCAGGCCCAAACGAAACAGTTCACCCTTGAGGACTTGAACTTCGGCGGGGTGAACTATCGCAAGTTCGTGCCGGAGAACCGTTGGACAACATGGTGGGGCGACGAGCTCGTAAGACTCGACGCGGAGTATTGCTCCATCGTTGACAAGAACAGCGGCAAGGAGAAGACCTTGCTCACGATAGAGCAACTCAAGAAAAGCGGCCTGAACGTGCATTCATTATACTCGGCCACGTTTCCTGAGGCAGGAAAGCCAATCGTAATGCTGACTTCAGGCAACCAGACCGTGGCCTACAACTGGAAGACGCGTAAAACACTTTGGGCCATCAACATGGCCTCGGGCACACAGGCCTCAGACTTCTGCTATGCCACACGCTCGTTGGCTTACGTCAAGGACTGGCAGCTCTACGTGGCTCAACCCACCGCAGGCAACAGCGCTGAGCCCGTGAGCGCGACGAGAAAGCTCACGAACGACGGCTCGCGCGAGATTGTATACGGACAGAGCGTGCACCGTGATGAGTTTGGCATCAACGGAGGCCTCTTCTGGAGCCCAGACGGAAAGAAGCTCGCCTTCTACCGCATGGACCAGTCGATGGTGACCGATTATCCACAGGTTGACATCCCCGACCCTGACGTCACGCCTAAGTCGGGTTCGCGCATAGCCAAGGCCGCCCCTGACAAATATCCCATGGCGGGTGAGACAAGCCACAAGGTGACGCTTGGCGTCTACGACATGACTACACAAAAGCTCGTCTACCTCAAGGCTGGCGATCCAACCGACAGGTATTTCACCAACGTGGCGTGGAGCCCAGACTCTAAGACCATCTACATGTTTGAGCTGAACCGCGACCAGAACGATTGCCGCCTCGTGAACTACAACGCCACGACGGGCGACAAGCTGCAGGAGTTATATCGTGAGACCGACGACAAATATGTGGAGCCTCAGCACCCTATCGTATTCCTGCCCTGGGACAGCAACAAGTTCATCATGCAGAGCCAGAAAGATGGGTACAACCACTTCTACCTTTGCGAAATAAAGAATGGAGAACGAAAAACGAAGAATCCTAATGCGGAGTCTTCACAAGGTTCCGCAGCCAACCAGGAGAATTCTTCACTCTCCGCACCTCACTCTTCACTCAACATGCGTCAGTTGACAAGCGGCAAGTGGGTCGTGGAGAACTTCCTCGGATTCAACACGAAACAGAAGGCTATCGTGTATGAGAGCAATGAGTGCAGCCCAATACAAAAGAACATTTGGATGGTTGACGTTGCCACGGGCAAGCGCGCCCTTATGGACGACAACGGCAAGGGTTGGCACAACGGAACGCTTAGCGGAAGCGGTCAGTATGTGGTGGACAACTACTCAACGCCGACCACCCCACGCAACATCGCCATCGTGAACGCCGCAAACCGTCATCACACTCGTTGGCTCACGGCGGCTGATCCTTGGAAAGGCTACGACGTGCCCGAATACCGTTGCGGAACAATAAAGGCGGCTGATGGCACCACAGACCTTTACTACCGTATGGTGATGCCAACTGGATTTGACCCCAACAAGAAATACCCTGCCATCATCTACGTGTATGGAGGCCCGCACGCCCACAACGTTGACGCGCGTTGGCATTATTCCTCACGCTCGTGGGAGACCTACATGGCGCAACACGGCTACCTGCTTTTCATCCTCGACAATCGCGGCTCCGAGAATCGCGGCAAGACCTTTGAGCAAGCCACGTTCAGGCATCTCGGCGACAACGAGGTGGCAGACCAGATGAAGGGTGTTGACTTCCTGAAGACCCTTCCATACGTTGACAGCACACGTCTTGGAGTGCACGGATGGAGCTTCGGCGGATTCATGACCATCAACATGATGACCACTCATCCCGGAGTGTTCAAGTGCGGAGTGGCTGGCGGCCCCGTGATTGACTGGAAGTGGTATGAGGTGATGTACGGCGAGCGCTACATGGACACGCCGCAGACCAACCCGGAAGGTTACGCGCAGTCGTCTCTCCTGCCCAAGGCAAAGAACCTGAAAGACAGGCTCGAGATAATCATCGGCGGCAACGACGCTACGGTGGTGCCACAGCACGCATTGTCGTTCTTGAAAGAATGCATCAAGTATGGCACGCAGCCCGACTTCTTCATCTACCCTGGCGAGCCTCACAACATGCGCGGACATCAAAGCGTGCATCTGCATGAGCGCATTTCAAGATATTTCTTCGATTTCTTAAAATAAAGACATTTATTCGAATTATTAAAACATAACGGTCATGAATATATTACTTTTAGGCAGTGGCGGACGTGAACACGCCTTGGCATGGAAAATCGCACAGAGCAAGAAATGCTCTAAACTGTTTATCGCACCAGGCAACGCCGGCACGGCTGCCGTTGGCGAGAACGTCGCCATAAGCGTAAACGACTTCGAAGCCTTGAAAGACTTTGCCGTGAACAACAATGTGGGCATGGTTGTGGTAGGCCCTGAGGATCCATTGGTGAAAGGTGTTTACGACGAGTTCAAGGCTGACCCAAAGACAAATGGCATAACCGTTATTGGCCCTTCTAAGGCAGGAGCGCAACTGGAAGGCAGCAAGGACTTCGCCAAAGGATTCATGAAGCGCCACCACATACCAACGGCCGCCTACGAGACCTTCGACGGCACGACAGTGGAAGAAGGATGCAAGTTCTTGGAGACATTGAAAGCTCCCTACGTGCTCAAGGCTGACGGATTGGCCGCAGGCAAAGGCGTGCTGATTGTACCCACACTGGAAGAGGCGCAAAAGGAGTTTCGCGAGATGCTCAACGGCATGTTTGGCAATGCCTCGGCAAAGGTGGTCATCGAGGAGTTCCTCTCTGGCATAGAGTGCTCGGTGTTTGTGCTCACTGATGGCAAGCACTACAAGATTCTGCCAGAAGCCAAGGACTACAAGCGCATTGGCGAACACGACACGGGGCTCAACACCGGTGGCATGGGAAGCGTGTCGCCCGTTCCGTTCGCGACAAAGGAGTGGATGGAAAAGGTGGAGAACCAGATAATCCGCCCAACCGTGGACGGACTTGCGGAGGAAGGACTCGACTACAAGGGCTTCATATTCTTCGGACTCATCAATGTCGACGGCGACCCAATGGTAATCGAGTACAACTGCCGCATGGGCGACCCTGAGACAGAGACCGTGATGCCACGACTGAAAAGCGACATCGTGGACCTGTTCGAAGGTGTTGTCAACGGTGACCTCGACAAGCACGAGGTGGAGTTTGACAGTCGTGACGCCGTGTGCGTGATGCTCGTCTCAGGCGGCTATCCAGGGAGCTACAAGAAAGGATTCGAGATTAAGAACATCGACAAGGTGGACCCGGAAAGCATCGTCTTCCATTCCGGCACGGCACTGAAAGACGGCAAGGTCGTCACAAACGGCGGACGCGTGATATGCGTCACGTCTTATGGAAAAGACAAAGACGAGGCATTGCGAAAGAGCATGCTCGGAGCCGGGCTCATCGACTTTAAGGGAAAATACTTCCGCAAGGACATAGGGCAAGACCTGTAAGCCTCCTATGACATTAATCATAAATTTGAATTAAACAAGTAGTTTGAAGCGACTTCAAAACCGTATTGCGACATCCCGTTGGTCACTGCACGTGACAGTGGCCTACGGGTTGTTAATAAGCCTTGCAGCCGGACTCCTGACGGAGGCATTATGGCTGAACTTCGCATTGCTCTTCGTCTCCATGATGATGATGGTAGAACTGAACAACAGTAACGCGCTCATTCGCATTTATTCGCGAATGGTGTCTTGCTCGTTCCTCGTCATGACTACCATGTCATTATTTCTTTTCAGGACAATTGACGTGGCGGTGGTCCAGATATCGTTCATCGCATTCCTGCTGTTCTTGCTACGATCCTATCAAGAGCCTAATGCCACAGGACTGACCTTTTACGCTTTCTGCGCCCTCGGCATAGCGAGCATAGTGTTTCCGCAAATACTTCTCTTCCTACCGGCGTTGTGGATTGTCATGGCCGTATACATGCAAAGCTTCTCGCCACGCACCTTCCTGTCATCAATCATAGGTGTCATAGCACCGTATTGGTTTGTGGCGGCATGGCTCATCTACACTGGTAAATACGCGTGGCTTGGCACGCATTTCATCAGCACCCTGCAATTCGGCACACCGTTCTATTTAGCTGATGTCAAGTTGCACGAATGGATCACGTTCGCGTTTGTATTGTTGTGCGCCTTGATCGGAAGCGTCCACTTCATGATATACAGCTACCAAGACAGGATAAGGATAAGGCTTATATACGAGATGCTCATCGTGCTCGATGGGCTCACCATGTTCTTCGCCCTCATACAGCCACAGCATTTCGATTGCCTCTTGGGCATGGCCATCGTGCTCACCGCGCCCATCATTGGCCACTGGCTTGCGCTGACGTCATCAAGGCTGAGCAACATCGTTTCCATGCTGCTCGCGGCAGCCGCATTCGCATTGACAATATACAACATGATAGGTGCATAAAAGTCTTCACGTCTCTCCCTGTCAATCATCATTATGGCTCAGGCTCTAACAGATTCTCTCCTTAACTATGGCTATTGGGGTATGCTCGTCGCGGCATTTCTCGCCGGCAGTTTCTTCCCGTTTTCAAGCGAAGCGGTAATGCTTGGCCTCTTCGCGGCTGGACTCAAGGCCGAACCTCTTATAATTTATGGCACCATAGGCAACGTGCTCGGCTCATTGTTCAATTACAGCGTTGGCCGCATGGGGCGCATGGAATGGATTGAGAGATACCTGCACGTCAAGCAGGCGAGCCTTGACAAGGCAAAAAGGTTCATGGCAGGACACGGCGCCTGGATTGGCTTCTTCGCTTTTCTGCCCATCATTGGCTCTGCCATAACAATATGCCTCGGCCTTATGCGCGCCAATATTGCCATCTCAACCGTCAGCATCACTATTGGCAAGCTATTGCGCTATGTCATATTGATGGCAGGAGCCGGACTATTGGTGTCATGACATAATTATCTACAAGAAACCAGCAAGCGAGCCACATGTGAAGCTGCAAAAGAATCACAAGGATAAATATCAGTAACTGCTGTAAATGAATACTGAAATAAATAAGTAACTTTGCAAATCGAAAGAAGAAAGAGATAATGCAAAACCAATTTTCACGCACGCAATTATTGCTTGGCAAGCCGGCCATCGACACTCTCAACGGCTCACGTGTAGCGGTATTTGGCGTAGGAGGCGTGGGAGGCTATGTGGTTGAGGTGCTGGCGCGAAGCGGCGTGGGCGCACTCGACATCATAGACGACGACCGCGTTTGCCTCACCAATGTCAACAGGCAGATACTTGCCACCATATCGAGCGTTGGCCGACACAAGGTGGATGTTGCCGAAGAGCGTATACACGACATCAACCCACGTTGCCATGTAAGGAAATACCAAACGTTTTATCTTCCGTCCAACTCGGCAGAGTTTGATTTCTCGCGTTACGACTATGTTGTCGACTGCATTGACACGGTAACAGCCAAGCTCGACCTCATAAAGCGATGCCATGAACTCAACATACCTATTATTTCGTGCATGGGCGCCGCGTATAAGCTCGACGCCACACAGTTGCAAGTCACCGACATCTGGAAGACCATCAACGACCCATTGGCAAAGGTGATACGCAAGAAGTTGCGCAAGACGGGCATAAAACACCTGAAAGTGGTCTACTCGCCCGAACTTCCCATTGAGAGCATCGACCAACCAGACATTAGTTGCAGATACCACTGCATCTGCCCTGCCAAGGACATGCGCGCCTGCACCGAGCGCCACACCATACCGAGCTCCAACGCTTGGGTTCCTGCCACAGCCGGACTGATTTGTGGCGGCGAGGTCGTGAAAGACCTTGTCAACAATGCCCACACCATGCGCGTGGACCTGCAAGAAGACCCCGACAACGTTTATGCCAAGAAGGCGGCCGAGAAGAAAGCCGCTTATCTGGACGACTACAAGAAAAGGGTGGCTGAGAGGAAGAAGGCAAAGGCCATGGCTGACAATGACAACAAAAAAGGCAAAGTGCTGGAAACCGAAGGCGGCAAGGAAGCCCTGCGGGCCGCGGGAGCCGACATCTGAGTCTGGCACATGAAAGGCAAAGGGTGTTCGCGGTCATTATCGTTGGTTGATTATGTTTTTAATCAGTTTATGCCCTTTCAATATAATAACCCATTGGGCATAAGCGTTATTCTATAGATGGAAAAGAAGAAACGGAACAACGCTTATGCTAACATCCTGAAATACACCAGCCTGTTTGGTGGCGTGCAGGCCTTGAGCATTCTCGTGGCATTGGTGCGCAACAAGCTCGTGGCCGTGCTATTAGGCCCCATGGGCGTGGGACTTCTCTCCCTGTTCAACTCCACGATACGTTTCATTGGCGACTCTACCAACCTTGGCATTGGCACGAGTGCCGTGAAACACATTTCCGAGGCTTATGCCCAAGACGACGAGCAAACAACAAGCCAGACCGTGCAAACCGTAAGGGCATGGAGTGCCATCACCGCTTTATTAGGCATGCTGGCATGTGCCTTGCTCAGCCCCTTGCTCAGCAAATACACCTTCGGCTGGGGCAAGCACACGCTACATTTTCTCCTTCTCTCGCCCGTTGTCGCCATGACTGCCATCATGGGCGGTGAGCTTGCCATCCTCAAGGGCACACGCCATCTGGGAGGCTTGGCACGCATATCCATCATCAACGTGGCGCTGGCCGTCGTCCTCTCCGTCCCGCTCTTCTTTGTCTGGCGCGCAAAGGCCATCGTGCCGTCAATGATAATCGTGGCCTTTGCCCAAATGATCATCACCATGGCCTACTCTTACCACTACCAACCGTTGAACCTGCACATCAGCGCGTCAGCGTTGCGCAATGGCGGAAACATGGTAAGGCTCGGCATCGGCTTTTTTCTCGCGGCAACGTTCGGCAGTTGTGCCGACTTCATCATCCGCTCGTTTGTCAACAACGCGGGGTCGCCCGACACGCTCGGACTGTTCAACGCCGGCTACATGATAACCATGACTTACGGCGGTATGGTTTTCTCGGCCATGGAGACCGATTATTTCCCTCGTCTCTCAGCCATAGCCCGCACGGGCACGACGCTCAACGACACGGTAAACAAGCAGATAGAAGTGTCGTTGCTCATCATATCGCCCATGCTCGTAGGGCTTATCATTGGTTTGCCCATCATTCTCCCCTTGCTCTATTCCCACTCGTTCCTGCCCGTCACATCCATGGCACAGCTCACGGCCCTCGCCATGTTTCTACGTGCCGTGAAACTGCCAATAGCCTATCTGCCCTTGTCGCGTGGCGACTCCAAGGCTTACCTGCTCATGGAAGGCATCTACGCCGTGGTTTATGTCATCCTGTCCATTATTTGCTTTCAGTTTTTTGGTCTCATTGGCATGGGAATCGCCATCGTGCTCGTTGCCTCTTTCGATTTCATTATGCTCAATGCTTATATGGGGCATCGCTACGACTACCGCTTGTCGGGTTCCGCCATTAAACTCATGCTCCTGCAGTTTCCTATCGGCATTGCCGCCTACGTGCTCACGCTGAAAACGCAAGGCATCTACTATTGGGTATTAGGCGTTATGCTGACCATTCTAAGCGCTGTCATTTCCTATATTTCCCTTAACAAGCGTATTCATTGAGCGCCAAGACTACCGTTTCCACGTCTTCGTTGGTCATATAAGGATTGCAAGGTATGCTCAACTCCTCACGATGTATCCTTTCGGTAACAGGCAACGAAAGATTGTTCCATTCCTTATAACAATCTTGCTTATGAGGTGGAATGGGATAATGAATCATCGTGCCAATGTCCTTGCCTGTAAGATATTCTTGTAGCCAGTCCCTTGTCTTACAAAGCAATGGAAAGATATGAAACACGTTATCAGCATCGCCATTTTTCATCGAGAGGCTTATCAAAGGATTTTTAATGTTCTCGAAATACATCTTAGCTATTTCCTTTCTCCTTTGATTCTCCTCGTCCAAATATTTTAATTTTACATCCAAGACGGCAGCTTGCAACTCGTCTATCCTGCTGTTCTTGCCTTTATACTGGAAAATATATTTCCTCGCCGAGCCGTAGTTGCCCAAGGCACGGCAAACATCAGCCAAATCCTCATCGTAAGTGGTTATCGCGCCTGCGTCGCCCAACGCCCCAAGGTTCTTCCCTGGATAGAAACTGTGGGCGGCGGCATCGCCCAAAGAGCCCGTATGCCGGCCTCGATAGGTGCAGCCATGAGCCTGGGCGTTATCCTCCACCAACAATAGGTCATGTTCACGACATATTGCCGCAATCCGCCCTGTCATGGCACAACGACCATAGAGATGAACCAGCAGCAAGGCCTTGGTTCTCGGCGTTATGGCTTGTTCTATCAACTTATCATCGATTTCTAAAGTGTTGATGTCCGGCTCCACCAATATCGGTTTAAGCCCGTTTTCCGTTATCGACAATATTGAGGCTATATAAGTATTTGCCGGAACCACGACCTCATCTCCATCCTTCAGCCGTTCCATCTCCTTGTAGGCGCGGAAGATAAGCGTCAGCGCGTCAAGTCCGTTTCCGCATCCGACGCAATGGCAGTGGCGGCCCCTGTGCCCGTCAGCAACCATGCGGTCATCATTATCAACTGCGACTTCCGACACAGCTTCCATATATTGCGCGTAGTCTTCTTCAAACCTGTGCGTTGCCTCACCTTTGAGATACCATCCGCTATCGATGACACGGTTCACGGCCTCTCGAATCTCATCAATGTGGCGTTCAGTTATTTTCCTCAAATTCAAATAATCCACCATGTCTATCTCTCACCTACGAACCTATATTTCAAAGTGACCTCACATCCTATGTTCTCCTTGAACTCACAAAGCCCATAGTTTGGAACTCCATCCTCGGTTGATGGACCAATGTCAAGAATCCGCAAGCCTTGCTTATAGTAATGGTCCAATAGGGAGTATGCGAGAAAGTTCATCGGCCTCAAGGCAGAATACTTTCTTATGTCACCCCAATAGATTACTTGGGCAATGCCTTCGGCGACATGGGAAATTTGAGCCGCGGCAACATCGCGCCCTTCATGTTCCAGCACGAAAAAGTCAGCTTTCACGACACTTGTCACCGTTTGCCACACTTGCTCCAATGTCATGCGCAAGGGATAGCCGTGCTCCTCACGGTTGCGTCGTATCACCTCATAGGCTCTCTCCACATCATCTCTTTTCCCACTATCAAGCTGCACCAAATGAAAATCCTCTTTCAACGAACGGTTAAGATTCTTACGCGCGCTTCTATCCGTCAATGCCATGTAGTCAGGGAAGCATTGTACATTGAAATAGTAATTGAGGTCTATCACTTGTCTGAAACCTCCTCGCGAAAACACGCTAACCCACTTTGAAATTTGTGACTCATCATAAAGCAAGGGCGGCAACGTCACTTCCACACCCAATTGCCTTTCAGCCGCATAGCCTTTAAGCAAACCTACAGCACTCTCCATAAACAGGATATTCTGCTTGCCATGTTGCTCGAAACCGCCAAAAGGCGCGGAGAAAGGAGATAGAAGTCGTCCGTCGCGCTCTCCGAATATCGCGCCAAGGCGTGGTCTTCGTCCGTCTTCGCCAATGGCAAGATAATGCACTTTAATGACCTTTGAGGCATTGAGCCGCGCAAACGATGCCGTGTTGTAAACAAAGGACGGCTCGAAAAACGAATCGAATTCTGTCGATGATATATCTTTTATCTGCATTGTCATTTTTTCCCGTCCTTTGCAGAAATATAATCGATGAACTCACTGTAAGTGCCAAGATAATCTTCCTCCTTGAACAAGTCGGAGGCAAGAACCAAGCAAACGGCTCCATCAGAAAAGCCAGACAGTTCTGCCCATACGCATTTGTCGATAAATAAACCCTTGTCAGGACTGTCGAGAACAAAAGTCTCCTTTTCCTTGCCATTGTCAAGGGTGACCCTGAACCTGCCACACATGGAGACCACAAACTGCCTCAATGTCTTATGGGCATGTCCTCCCCTACCCTTGCCCTTAGGCACGCCATACATCCAAAAGCAACGTTTTATCTCAAACGGCACTTCCTTCATTTGTTCAGCCACCGTGAGGTTGCCACGCGGGTCAACTATCTTGGGGAGACTTATCAATTGTCCAAGTTGGTGTTCCATATATGAAATAACGAATATCTTAAAGGAATATTGTCATTAAGCCATGAAGAAAGTCAAATTCTCACCCTTTTAACCAAGAGCCTGCTCAAGCCCAGCCGAGCCAACCATGCAAATAGGATTATGGCAACAATGTAGAAAGCATAAAGCACAAGTGGATGAACTCGACAAAGGCCATAATGAGCCACGACAACATTAAGGACATAAATCACAATCTCATGGGTCAAGAACATCTCCATTGAGATGTCTCCAAGAAATGTAAAGATCTTTACAAGCGGTAGGGAAAAGAAACGAGGGCGCGACCTCTCTATAACCATCAATGAAATTATAAAAAGGAAGGCAAAGGGCCAAAAGAAACTCACGCCACGGAAATTAACAGGCAACACGTCACGATAAGCAAAAAACGCAAGGCAAAACGCAAGGAGCACCACCAAGATAAGGCTTTGCCAACCATACGCCTTCTTGTCCATCTGTTCTGATAACCGTTCACCCTCACCGGACATGACAAAGCGATAAAGCGCGATGCCAAGGCAACAGTCAATCAGTCGAAACAACGGAAAACTGTAAAGGGTGTAATTGAAACGCTCGGAAGGAATCAAGAAAACAAAAGGGGCGTATATCACGACAACGGCAACCCACGTCAGGACAAGGGATTTCACGCTCTTCCCAATGATACAACGGTTCAACGGCTTGAAAAACAAGTAGAAAACGAGTATGTCGCACAAGAACCAGGAAGAACCAACGTAGGAGAACACCAAGTGCCGGCTGCAAAACCACGTTTGGATCAACAATAGGTTTGTCAACAACTTTCCATAATCAACGGGGTAACCAGCGTGCCAATAAGCAAACACGAAGAATGATAATGACAATGCCAAAAGGGGATAAAATTTCCTCAATTGGTGGAACACGAAACGCATGGTTTGGAATTTCCCCGTTCTCAACTTTTCATCATTTGCCATTGAGAGAACAAAACCGCTCATGACGAAAAAGAAGCAAACACCCGACTCGCCACCAAAAGCGAAACCTCGCCCAACGACATGAGACATCACTATCAACAAGATAGCGAAGCCGCGAAACGCCTGAATACCCTTTAGCTTATGGCATGGTCTTGACTCGGTCATTGGGAAATTGCTTAGTGATTTCGGCTGCACGAGGATGGTTCACGTTCGTGGGCCATACGGTTCACGAACGCGGACCATACGGTCCACGTTCGTGAGCACTGTTGCCCACAAACGCGAGCAATAGGGATCACGTGCGTGGGCAATAGAAAGGAGGTTGATATCACCGCGTAATGTGGTCATCAATTCTTCATGAAGTCCTTGATTATTTCTTCATGTAAGGGTCGGTGCCAAGCACGGTCTTCGCCAATCGCTTGGCCTTGTCGCGCAGGGCGTTCATGTCGCAACCCACCTCGTCGTAGCACAACACCACGCCCATGCGTCTGCCGACGTGGGCGACCGGCTTGCCGAAGACGCGCACGCGAGCGTGATCCTCATGGCAAACGTCATCGAGGTTATAGTCAAGAGGCTCTGTGCTTTCCTTCGGCGAGAGCACTACCGCTGAGGCTCCGCTATGCTCCAAATGGATGGCCGGGATATGAAGTCCCATCACGGCGCGGAAGTGAAGCTCAAACTCGGAGAGGTTGGTGCAATGACTCAGCGTCACCATTCCCGTGTCGTGTGGCCTGGGGCTAAGCTCGGAGAATATCACCTCGCCCTTCTTCGTCAGGAAGAACTCCACGCCCCAAAGACCGTAACCTGTGAGCGCCTTGGTTACCTCGTCGGCCATGTGCTGCGCTTGCGCGAGGGCCTCATCGCTTATATGGAACGGCATCCAGCTCTCACGATAGTCGCCGCCCTTCTGCACGTGGCCTATCGGCGGGCAGAAAAGGGTTGGCGCGTTCTTTTGGGTCACGGTAAGCAAGGTGAACTCAGAATCAAAGTCTATGAATTCCTCTATTATCACCTCCCTCACGTCGCCACGACCCTCCTCCATGGCATCGCGAAAAGCCTCTTGCAGTTCGTCATCGTTGTGTACGTAGCTTTGTCCATGGCCCGACGACGACATCAGCGGCTTTACCACACAGGGGAAGCCTATCTCGTCAGCGGCACGCTTGAACTCGTCGAAAGTCTTGGCATAGAAATACTTGGCCGTGCGCAAGCCCAGCTCCTTGGCGGCGAGGTCGCGTATGGCGCGGCGGTTCATGGTGTAGTTTACCGCACGCGCTGAAGGCACCACCTGCACGCCCTCCTTCTCAAAATCGAAAAGGCGCTCCGTGCGTATCGCCTCTATCTCTGGCACTATGATGTCGGGCTTATGCTTGCCAACGACGGCGGCAAGGGCGTCTCCATCGAGCATGGAGAAGACCTCTTTCTCGTCGGCCACCTGCATGGCTGGCGCGTTATCATACTTGTCGCAAGCTATGACATACTGTCCGGCACGCTTCGCGGCGATAGCAAACTCCTTGCCCAGTTCTCCTGAGCCCAAAAGCAATATTTTCTTCATATAGCAAAACCTATTTTCCTTTGAACTATCGGTTTCATCCGCCTCATCATCATCTGCCATTCCGGGGAGATGGAGAGGCGATGCAAATCCTTACTTATTATCTCGCGAAGCGCGTCCTGCGTGACACGATATTTCAGCGCCAGCTGCTCCACAGGCTTCACAGTCTCGCCAAAGAGGCCATAATAGGCATCCAGGATGTCCTTGTCGAGACCTCCGAGCATCGTGAGAAGGATGTTGAGGTTAGCCTTGTCAGCCTCACTGACGAGGAGCGCGGAACTGTGGGCAAGAAGCAGATAGCTATGCAACTGTCGTGAGAACTTGTCCAGGCGGAGTTCATCAGACGAGTTGTCCATGACGCTCCTTTCCATACATCTCATCGTAGTATTTCTGGTAATCGCCACTCGTCACCTCGCTTATCCACTGCTGGTTGTCGAGGTTCCACTTGATGGTCTTCACTATTCCGTCGGCGAACTTAGTCTCTGGATACCATCCCAGCTCCTCCTTTATCTTCGTCGGGTCTATGGCGTAGCGCGCGTCGTGGCCGAGACGGTCGGCAACGTGCTCTATCAGCGAATCGTTAATCCACGAGATGTCGATGTCGCCATTGGCGTCGCGCACTTGCTTCCTCAGCACCTTGCGCAAGTCCTTGTCAGCCTCCATCATGTCGTGGATGGTCTTTATGGTGAGCTTCACTATGTCGATGTTCTTCATCTCGTTGTGGCCTCCCACGTTGTAGACCTCTCCGGCCTTGCCTTCGCGCACCACGAGGTCAATGGCCTTGCAGTGGTCTTCCACGTAGAGCCAGTCGCGCACGTTGAGTCCCGCTCCATACACTGGCAGCTTCTTGCCCTCAAGTATGTTGTTTATGATGAGCGGTATGAGCTTCTCCGGGAAATGGTATGGCCCGTAGTTGTTTGAGCATCGCGTTATGCTCACCGGCATGTGGTAGGTGTCGCGATAGGCCTGCACGAAGAAGTCGGCGCTCGCCTTGCTTGCCGAGTAAGGACTGTGGGGGCACAGCGGTGTGGTCTCCGTGAAGAATCCCTCAGCGCCCAAGGCGCCATACACCTCGTCGGTCGACACCTGGTGGTAACGCTTGCCGGCCTTCCACGTGGGATAGCCTTGCGCGTCCTTGCCCGTGACCCACGCCTTGCGCGCCGCGTCCATGAGGTTTTGCGTGCCCAGGATGTTTACGCTCAGGAAGAGCTGCGGGTCTTCTATCGAACGGTCCACGTGGCTCTCAGCCGCGAAGTTGACCACGAAGTCGATGTCGTTGTCAGCGAAGAGGCTGTCCACGAGCTTGCGGTCGCGTATGTCGCCCTTCACGAAGAAGCAACGCTTGTTGTCGATGTCGTCCTTGATGGTGCCCAAGTTGCCGGCGTAAGTCAAGGCGTCGATAATGATGACCTTAATGTCGTCGTTGACGTATTTCTTGTGCAACAGGTACTTGATGAAGTTGGAGCCTATAAAGCCCGCAGCTCCGGTGACGAGATATGTTTTCATAAGTCAAAGCGTGTTTTAATGAATTCTGCGATAAATTTCTCTGTGCCTTCCAGTCCCAGCAAGCTGGAGTTGACGCACAGGTCATAGCTCTCTGAGTGTCCCCAGGTCTTGCCCGTGTAGTAGTTGTAATATGAAGCCCTTGTCTCCTCCTGCGAGTGGATGTATTTCCGCGCCGCGGCCCGGTCAAAGCCGTGTCGCTTGCAAACGGCCTGTATTCTCTGGTCGATATTGGCGGTTATGAACACGCTCACGGTGTTTTTATAGTCGCGCAACACATAGTCGGCGGTACGGCCCACGAAGACGCAACTGCCCTCGTCGGCCACTTTCTTTATGGCGTCGCTCTGGAACTTGTAGAGAGAGTCTTGCGAGAAGTTGTCCTTGTAGAAGTTGCTCTCGCCCATGAGCGGCACCCTGACGTGGAATAGCGATTTCAAGAAGCCTTTGCGCTCATCGTTCTGCTCGAAAAACTTCTCGCTGAAGCCACTTTCCTTGGCGGCGAGGTTCAGCAGTTCCTTGTCGTAGAACTTGCAACCAAACTCCTCGGCAAGCATCTTCGCTATGACCCTGCCTCCGGAGCCTATCTGCCGGCCAACGTTTATGATTATCTTCTTATCAGTTTTCATGAATAGATTGTTTTATTTGCTGCTTGAATTTTCTCATATACAAAACCATGATTACACCAGCCACTGTCGCCGCTATGAAGTCGGACGTAGGCATGGCATACCACACGCCATTGACGCCAAACTGCAACGGGAACACGTAGAGCAAGGGAAGAAGAAACAGCAACTGTCTCGACAACGAGAGGAAGATGCTTATCTTCACCTTTCCTATGCACTGGAAGAAATTGGTTATCACCATCTGGAACCCGACGATGAAGAACACGAGCATGTTCAGCCTTATCGCCGGCACGGCTATCTTTATGAGCGATGGGTCGTTGGTGAAGATGCGGGCGAGCAGATGTGGCAACGTCATGGCAATGAGCCAACCCGTGGTCATGATGACGGTGGCCGTTATCATGGCGAGCTTGAGCACCCTCAGCAGCCTGTCTATCTTCTGCGCGCCATAGTTGTATCCGGCAATGGGCTGCATGCCTTGGTTCACGCCTATGATTATCATCACGAAGACGGTGGATATGGCCGACGCTATGCCATAAGCGCCCACCATCAAGTCGCCGCCATACTTGACGAGCTGGTTGTTGATGAAGATTATTATGAGGCAGGCGCACAGGTTCATCAAGAATGGCGATATGCCTATGGCTATGATGTTTTTCACGAGACGCGCCTTCAGCCCGTATATGCCCTTCTTCAGGTGCAACAGCTCGCTCTTGTTGGTGAAGAGCTTCATTTGGTAAACGAGGGCCAGCGTCTGGGATATGACCGTGGCGAATGCCGCGCCGCGTATGCCCCAGTGCATGACGAGGATGAACAGCACGTCGAGCAGGATGTTCATCACCACGGTGAAGATGGTGGCGTTCATGGCCTGGCGTGGCTTGCTCGCCGCGCGCAACACGGCGTTCATGCCAAAATACATGTGTGAAATCATGTTGCCACACAGGATGATTTGCATGAAGCTGCGGGCGTAAGGTATGGTGTCCTTGCTGGCGCCGAAGAAATAGAGTATGGGGTCAAGGAATATAAGGCATATCGCCGAGAAGCAGAAGCCGACGATGAGGTTCAGCGTCACCGTGTTGCCAAGCAGCTCCTCGGCGGTGCGATAGTCTTTTTGGCCAAACTTCACCGATATGGCGGTGGAAGAGCCCACGCCCACCGCCGCGCCGAAGGCCGCTGAAAGGTTCATGAAAGGAAACGTGATGGCAAGGCCCGATATGGCAAGCGGACCCACCACCTGGCCTATGAAAGCACGGTCGATGATGTTGTACAATGAAGAGGCGACCATGGCAATGACCGCCGGCATGGCATATTGAAGCAAGAGCTTGCCAACGGGCTGGGTACCCAACGCAAGGGTGGCTTTTTTGTTTTCTTTCTCTCTATCCATAGTGCAAAAGTAACATTTTTATTTGGGCTTTAGCGTTTTTCAAGCTACTTTTGCAAAAAATATTTTCCATGGATAGGCACGCCCTAACTCTTTTCGAACTCAACTCGCTTGTCAGCAATGTCATCGACACGGCTTTCGACCACGCCTTCTGGGTGGAGGCCGAGCTTTCCGAGGCTCGTGAGGTCAGGGGGCATTGCTACATGGAGCTGATACAAAAGGACATATTCTCTGCCACGCCCGTGGCCAAGGCTTCGGCCAAGTGCTGGAAGACGACGTGGGCAAGGCTGAGGCCCAAGTTTGAGCGCGCCACGGGGCAAGGGCTACACGCCGGCATGAAGGTCATGCTGCGTGTCACCGCCAATTTCCACGAGGCATACGGCTTCGCGTGGATAGTGCAAGACATAGACCCGACCTATACCCTTGGCGACATGGCGAGGAAGCGCCTCGACATCATACGCCAGCTGAAGGAGGAGGGGGTGTTCGACCTGCAAAAGGAACTCACGATACCGATGTTCGCGCAACGCGTGGCGGTGATATCAAGCGAGAGCGCGGCGGGATATGGCGACTTCTGCCACCAGCTGCTCGACAACGACCACGGCTTCGCGTTCAGCGTAAGGCTCTTCCCGGCCATAATGCAAGGCGAGCAAGTGGAGGCGACCGTCATCAACGCCTTGAACGACATATATAATAATGTGGACGACTTCGACGTGGTGGTCATCATCCGAGGCGGCGGTGCCACGGCCGACATGAGCGGCTTCGACACCTTGGCCCTGGCCGAGAACGTGGCCAACTTCCCCCTGCCCATCATCACGGGCATAGGCCACGACCGCGACGAGAGCGTGCTCGACATGGTTTCCAACACCAGGGTCAAGACGCCGACGGCGGCGGCGGCTTTCCTCGTCGACAACCTCGCCGGCCTCTGGAGCCACATAGACGCCATGCGCGAACGCGTGGCCACGACGGTGAGACGGCGCATGGAGACCGAGCGGCAACGCCTTGGCAGAATATCCGGGCACGTGCCACTGCTCTTCTCCCTGGTGAAGGAAAGGCAGCAGGCGAAGCTCACGCGACTGATGACAGACATCTCCGGCACCATAAGGGAGAGGCTGCAGCGCGCCATGCGTGAGATAGACGTTATCGACAACAACATCGCGCCATTGGTGGAACGCAAGCTCACACTGGAAGGCAACCGCGTAGACCGGCTCGCCCTTCGCGCCGAGGCGCTCGACCCACAGCTTCTCTTGAAGCGGGGATACAGCATTACCCTGTTCAACGGCAAGGCGGTTCACGACCCCGCGACGCTGAAAGAGGGCGACGTCATCGAGACAAGGGTTGAGAAAGGCTCTATCGTCTCCACCATACATCTGGATAAACAAAAACCATGAGATATGACTAAACAAGAACTGAAATACGAGGACGCGGTGCGCCAACTGGAGACCATCGTCGACAAGCTCGAAAGCAACGAGCTCGGCATAGACCAGCTGTCTTCCGAACTGAAGAAAGCCCAGCAGCTCATCAAGCTATGCAAGGAAAAACTGACCAAAACCGACAACGAAATAAAGAAATTGTTGGATAACGATTAAATTATCGCATAAATATTATCGCATTATCGTTTTTATTGCTAATTTTGCAACAAACTATTAGGAAACAGCATTAAATTATTATATTATGAAAGACTTAGATTGGGGGAATTTGACTTTCGGTTATCGCAAGACCGACTACAATGTTCGCTGCTACTACCACGACGGCAAGTGGGGCGAGATTGAGGTTTGCTCAGAGGAATACATCAATCTGCACATGGCTGCCACCTGCCTGCACTACGGCCAGGAGGCTTTCGAGGGCATGAAGGCTTATCGCTGCCCCGACGGCAAGGTGCGCGTCTTCCGCGTGAAAGACAACGCCGAGCGTCTTCAGTCAACCTGCGACGGCATCGTCATGCCAAAGGTGCCCACCGAGATGTTCGAGGAGATGGTGAAGAAGGTAGTGCGCCTCAATCAAGATTACATCCCGACTTACGAGAGCGGTGCCACGCTCTACATTCGACCGCTGCTTATCGGCATCACGCCACAGGTGGGCGTGCATCCTGCCAAGGACTACCTGTTCCTGATTTTCACCACGCCGGTAGGCCCTTATTTCAAGGGTGGCTTCGCCTGCAACAAGTATGCCATCGTGCGCGACTACGACCGTGCGGCGCCTCTCGGCACGGGTTGCTACAAGGTGGGTGGCAACTACGCCGCCTCGCTGCGCGCCCACATGTTCGCCGCCGGCAAGGGATATGGCTCTGAGTTCTATCTCGACGCCAAGGAGAAGAAATATGTCGACGAGTGTGGCGCGGCCAACTTCTTCGGCATCAAGAACAACACTTACGTCACGCCTAAGAGCACGTCGATCCTTCCTTCCATCACCAACAAGAGCCTCATGCAGATTGCCGAGGACCTGGGACTGAAGGTTGAGCGCCGCCCTGTGCCTGAGGATGAGCTGCCCACGTTTGAGGAGGCTGGAGCTTGCGGCACGGCGGCCGTCATCTCGCCAATATCCGAGCTCGACGACCTGGCCACAGGCAAGAAATACAGTTTCGGCGACAAGCCAGGCCCTTGGTCAACAAAGCTCTACGAGACCCTGCGTGGCATACAATACGGCACCATCGAGGACAAGCACGGATGGACGACCGTGGTGATTGAGTAATAATCGCCAATCGGATACCAACAATACGCAAGGCACGGTTCGAACCGGTTGGGTTCAAGCCGTGCCTTTCTCGTTTGCGTTATTCAACCATATAAAAAGATATTCAAGTCATGATGAAAAAACTGTTTTTGGCTATCTTTGCCTCAAGCCTCTCCCTGTGCTCCATGGCACAAGCCGGGGGGCCACAAGTGACCTACCGCGACGGAACCGTCGAGGGCATCGACTCCTCCGGCGTGAAGATTTTCCGCGGCATCCCCTTTGCCCAACCGCCGGTGGGCGACCTGCGCTGGAAGGCCCCGCGGCCCGTGAAGGCGTGGACCGGCGTGCGACCGGCCAAGGCGTTTGGCCCCGACCCTGAGCAGAACAACGTTTTTGGCGACATGGTCTTCGAGGGAAAGGGCAAGAGCGAAGACTGCCTGTATCTCAACGTGTGGACGCCTGCCAAGAAGATGAACGAGAAGCTGCCGGTCTTGATATATTTCAATGGCGGCGGACTCGTTGCGGGCAGCGGCTCGGAACCTCGCTACCAGGGCTTGCGGCTCGCGCGCCGCGGCAACATCATCGTGGTCACGGCAAACTACCGTGAGGGCATCTTCGGCTTCTTCTCTCTCCCTGAGCTGTCGAAGGAAGGCTGCCACGGCAACCAAGGATGGCTCGACCAGGCCGCGGCCATAAAATGGGTCAAGGACAACATAGCCGCCTTCGGGGGCGACCCAGAACGCGTGACCATCAATGGCGAGTCGGCGGGAGCGCAGTCGGTTTGCGCCCTCACCACATCACCGCTCACGCGCGACCTGCTGAATGGCTACATGTGCTCGAGCGGAGCCGTCGTCTCCAACGCCAAGCCCATAACCCTTGCCGAGGCTGAGCGGAAAGGGGCGGCATGGGCCAAGAAGAACCATCTCAAGAGGCTCAGCGACATGCGCAAGCTCTCGGCAGAGCAACTGAAGAAGCTCGACGATGGCACCTTTGGCGAGGGCACAAAGTGCATCGACGGCATCTTCCTCGACGAGGATCCCGACAAGGTCATCGGCGAGGGGCGGCAGGCGCAGGTGCCGTGCTTGCTCGGCAACAACAACGGCGAGTTCGCCATCGCTGCCTTCGCCGGTGGCAAGGCACCGACGTTAGACAACCTCAGCCCGGCCATCGCCAACTATTTCGGCACCGACGCGAAGTCAATCTTCGACCTCTACGACATACACGCCGACGCCGACCTCCTTGGCGACAAGGGCATGGCGCTCGGTGGCGACATGTTCATCGCCTATGCCACATGGAAATGGACCGACATGGTGAGCCATAGCAGCAAGGCTCCCGTCTTCCGATATGTCTACTGTCACCCTCGCCCTAACATGCAGCTCAAAGGCAAGAAGCCCGGACTCGCGGGAGGAACGGTAGACGCCAACGACGATGAGCCTAAACTGCCGGCGGCGACAAGCGCCGTACACTCGGCCGACATAGAATACGCCATGGGCAACCTCTCCACCAACAAGGCATTCCCTTGGACAGCCGACGACTATGCCACGTCGGAGATATTCCAGCAGATATATGTCAACTTCGTGAGAAACGGCAACCCCAACGGGCCTGGCCTGCCGCAGTGGGACACCTACAACAACAATGGCGACGTGCCGCCGGTGATGCTCATCGACACCAACACGCGCCAGGTGAGAGACGCCAAGACGCACGCCCGCTACCGGAAAATAGACGCCTTGATACAGGCAAGAAACAAGTGACAAGCGCAAGACAATAAAGGATAATAATATTTTACAAATGGTCGTCTGAGAATCGATTTTTTTCAACCGACCTGTCTCTTGGCTGGAAATGACGCGATTATGGGCCTTTTTCGCAACTTGCTGAATATCAGCTTGCTACGACTTTTACGCTTTTCAAGAGTCATTTCTACGCTGAAAAGGCGTCGCAGTTACGGTGTAATCGCATCGCCATTACGGTGCAATCGCGATGCCGTTACGGTGCAATCGCGTTGCCGTTACGGTGTAACGGCGATGCGATAACACTGTAACGGCAACGATTTTTGGCAAAAAACCGTCCCACGGCATTTTCAAAGGGCGGAAGGCTACCCTTTTTCCGCTCTAAATGCACCAGTCCCCAAGTGTTAAATTTCGGCAATAATATTTTACATTTTAGCGTTCGCGCTTGTTGCCATCCATGCTTTTTCCACCACCCTTCCAAGTCTACAAGGTGGGAGTGAACTATGACAGCAGCACGCGCACTATCGGCGACTGGAT
>OASD01000032.1_pt1 | contig 108588 bp, 77 predicted proteins | sample 1475531 | NCBI WGS metagenome assembly OASD01 (sample SAMEA3360668, study PRJEB22359) | human gut metagenome | biome: ENVO:urban biome; feature: ENVO:human-associated habitat; material: ENVO:feces | place: Bangladesh | collected 2011
CCGGGGTCATCGGCACTTCGTGCCTCGACACCCGGGCTAAAAGCCGACGATCCCTCCGGGGCTCTGCCCCTTCGGGATCGGCAGGCGGGGTGAGTCTTATGCGGGTGAGCACTTAGGTGTCCATCGCACTTGTCCGACCTGCCCGATTTGTCCGATAATATAGCGCGCCCTTCGGGATCGGACAGCGAGGCATCCCGGCAGGGGTGCTCGCTCCATAGACATCGGTCATCCGCGGAGCGGTGTCCGATGTGCAGAGTCGCCCTCAACGATCTCGACCCCCAGAGGGTCTCTGAAAAGCCCCCTCCCTACAAGCGATGTTCTAATATCGGTATTAGAGAATACTAATACCGATATTAGTCTTCTCTAATATCGGTAAAAGAAAAATCCCCCGGGAATATACAGCGCTACCAATTTGCGACAACGCATTAGAGTCATTATGTGTGGTGAGAGCTTTTGAGTAGTCCGATGAGGGCGATATGTCATCGCCCTTGCCTTCTCTCTATGGTAAACCAGACGCCTATAGGGCGAATTGTAAACCCAAGTTGACGGAAATGCCCTTATTCTGCTACGAAATGGATCAAATTCTCTCCCCGAAGTGCTTTTTCGGTAATTTAAGATTTACCTTGGTGTGAAGAATTATTAAGTTTGTCTATAGCGAGTGACTAACCAAGGCGGTAGGCGACTCCTACCCGATGTGGAAGGCCATAGACAAAACGAGAGAGACAATAATCACTTAATCCAACCATTGTCATGAAGACAAAACAAGTACTTCTTTGGCTTACTATTGTAGGCCTCCTTACTCTAAGTGGCTGTAAGTCCGACAACACACCCGATGACAGCTCAGTCGGCAATGTCTCGGTCAGCAATACCGCACTCACCTTTGCCAATGACGGAGGCTCACAGGACATCACCGTCACCGGATCCAAGGAGTGGACCTATATCTCCAACGTTCCTGAGGGGCAGTGGCTTACTCTGACACAGAGCGAGGATAAGCTTACCGTCAAGGTGGCACCCAATCAGCTGGGAGCTCAGCGGACTGCCACCATCGTCATCATTGGTAGCAAGAATAATAAGAAGATCTCCGTCATCCAATCTGCCGCAGAGGCCAAGATAAGCTTCGGAAATACGGACGAGATAACCCTTACGAATAAGGAAGAGAGCCGGATGGTTACCGTCGAGACTAATACCCAGTCCTGGAGTCTCGAGCCTCTCCCAGCAGAGATTGACTGGCTCAAGGTGACCGCCTCCGGAGATAATAATATCCTCGTCTTGAAGGCGTCTGCCAACAACTCCTACGCTGATCGTACAGCGACCATCATTGCTAAGACGGAGAGCGGAGAGCAATTTGCTCTCAAGGTGACGCAGAAGGGTGTAGAGAGGTACATCCTTCCCTATGTGCCGGGAGAGACCTATCGGACCATCGATATGATGAACTTTGAGAGGGAGAGAGGTAATATCCTCCAAGCCTACCAGCAGCCCGGCTACGATAAGCTGAGGGAAGAGCCTATCAACGGCATTGCGCAGTATATTACCTCCAGTGACGTGATGCCTGTACTCGTCTATGTACAGGAGATGGGAGACCCCAAGTATACCGTCGCTCAGACGCTGATCTATGAGAAGGATAACGTCAGTCATGCTGAGACCGAGGCCTATATGAAGCTCCTCGAGGCTAATGGCTACGAGCTGGATAAGGATCTGTCTCAGGATCTTGTGAAGTCTTACTTCAGAAAGGACGATCTCGTATTTGCCCAGATCAATATCACGGAAGGTGGCTCCGTTATCTCCTTCAAGCCAACGTATCCTCAGACAAAGGCCTACCCTACCTTCAGTAAGTTGCCTGAGGGACCCAAGGGCTTAATGGACCTGATCAATAATCCAGCCGTGAAGTACAAGGAGGTACTCGACTTTGAGACCAAGGCCGGCAGTACATTCAATAAGGGCGGTGAGTGGCCGGTGATGGATAAGGATAATCCTGACCTCTACAGAATGGTCTCCTTTAAGACCAACCTGACCGGCGCACAAGAGGAAGGGATCCGAACCTACTTCTTCTTCACCAAGGACCATCCTCAGGTATCCGGTCTCCTGCAGTCTGTTGGTGAGGTCTGCCTTTACTTCCGTGACCCAAGCCTCGCTATTCGCCTGGAGGGGAAAAATCAGTTTGTTACCTCTGAGTTTGAGGACCTCCTCAAGACCAATGGTTTTGAGTACGACGGACGTAACGACAAAGGTGTATACTACTATGCCAAGCGAGTAGACAGCAAGTGGGTACGGGTACTGTATGTCAGTGCCGTCAGGTTCGTTGATGTCTTTGACAACGCTAAGGCATTGGAGCTTGGCTACTATATGCTCTACAATGAGAAGGCTTCCGGGGCTCAGTCTGAGGCGGCTATCGCCATCCGCCAGGCTAAGAAGGGAGACTACAGCCGTATCGGGTCTCTCGGCTACAATAGATACAGCCATCGTGCTCCCCGTCGATAAGAGAGTCGGACCCCATAGAGATCATAACTTATGAGACTATATAGAGACACAATCCTCCCGCTCCTTGCGCTCTGTGCACTGCTGGTGACGGCCTGCAGCAAGGATGCTCCGGATGAGACTCCCGTTACCATACCGCTCTCAGCCTCACAGATCACGCTCCCCAAGAGCGCCTCTGTAGAGACGGTCACCATGAAGATGGATGAGAGTGAGATGGAGGACTGGGACTATATGCTTACGCCTGATGTCGACTGGCTCCAAGTGACCCGAAAGGGCTCTGACGTCGTCCTAACCGCACAAGAGAATAACGACTCGCAAGATCGCCATACGACGGTGCAATTGCTTCTCGGTCATCGGGCAGGCAGGATCCAGGTGACCCAGTCCGCAGCTGATATGACCTTATCCACTGATCTTAAGGAGATCAGTCTCACCGCAATGGGTGGAGAGAGCGTAGTCCGCGTGGAGAGCAATAGCTCCGCATGGGCAGTCCGCACAGAGGAGGGAGCCGACTGGCTCTCAGTAAGCTCTGTGCCTGAGAAGGGACTGCTCCTGATCCGCGCCACCCGTAATACCACACAGGAGGAGCGGAGCGCTAAGGTTATCCTTGGCTACGAGGGTAAGGAGGCGCAAGAGGTGACGGTCACCCAGGCTGCTCCACTACTCTTCTTCGAGCCCTTTAAGGATGATACCAAGGAGCTCATCTACAGGGATCTGATCGACTTCGAGGAGGACAGAGGCTTCGTCTTCACCTTTATGCAGATTGGGTCCAAAGAAGGGTTTATGGGCTCTCCGGATGTGCTCTCCTTCAAGACCACCAGTGACCTCCTCCCCCAGATCAGCTACTTCCGTGCTGTCGATTATGACAATATCTATGAGTCAGCCAGAGTGACTGTAGAGACCGATGAGATGCCAAAGGAGGACCACCCCTTTGTGCAGTATCTCCTCGCTCAGGGGTATACCAAGAGGTATGACCACCACGAGAATGACGTCCACCTGGTCAGCCCCGATGGTTACTTCTCTGTCCGCACAGCCTACAGCAGGCAGGATGACAACTTCTACTTCGAGTTTACTCCCGAGTACCGTCAGGATGGACCTCTCTCCACCTTTGAGACCCTACCCCTGGGACCGGAGGGGATGCTCGATCGAGTGGATAAGAAGGATGTCAAGTTCCCCGACATAGATAAGTGGGAGACGGAGACGCTCAAGAGTAAGCAGCTCTTCGTGCAGAAGGCAAATACCGATCCGAGTCGTCCGGATGATGTCTATATGGCGCTCTATCAGGCTGCCGAGGGCACTCCCGAGGATATGCGGTGGTACACCTTCTACTTCTCCTATCCCCCACGCAATATCAACCCAGGGGATAAGATCCAGAGTGTCACCGACTGCAAGCTTGTCTTCCGTGACAAGTCCAAGATCCTATTCATCATCGACAAGAGGACGCTGAAGTTCAAGACCACCAAGGAATTCTCTGACCTCCTCAAGGCCAATGGCTACGAGTACCATGGTGTCGCCCCCAGCCTCGGCATGAGGTACCAAAATGCTCAGAAGGGCATGGAGATCTACGTGATGTTGGCGGACTTCAAGGGCGTCGTCGAGGGAGATGATACCGTGATGGCAGTCCTTTACTACAAGAAGATGGCTCCGGCCACCCGTTCTCTTACATCTGCCAGAGTGCCTGAGGCGGCTGCTGTCGCTACCGGTGTGAGAGCGTCCGACACATTCCTATCTAACCGACACTAATGAGATGAAACATATACATTACTTATCAGCCTCCCTGCTCATTCCTGCCCTCATGGGGCTCTCCTCTTGCGTCTCGACGGATCAGCCTGACCAGGAGAGCGCACCCATCGTGGAGCAGCAGAGCAACCATGGGGAGAACTACACCAATGTCATCCCGGGGACACTGGTCGTTAAGCTCACTCCTGAGCAGCTGACTACCTACCGCCAAGGCGGATCTGCCTCTGTCACGAGAGCACTCTCCTCAGACGCCGCGTACTGGCCGGAGACCTTAGGCGAGATCACTATGACCCCTCTCTTCCTCGACGAGGACGCCTTCAGGGCGCGTCGTCACGAGGCAGGGCTGGATCGCTGGATGATCGTTACCTATGCGGGTCAGGTCCCGCCGCATAAGGCTAAGGCTCTGGTAGAGGCGTCTGAGAGTTTTGAGGCGGTGGAGCTCCAGTGGGCTATGGCCACACCGGAGTCTAAGATCACACCGGTCCCGGCTGAGCAGCTCAGAGAGCTTAGTGAGCGAAATGCCACTAGAGCGATGGACCGCTTTGATGACCCCTTGCTTCCCGCTCAGTGGCACTACTACAACGATGGTCATCACTACCCCAATTGCATCGCTGGTGCTGATATTAACCTCCTTCCGGCTTGGCAGATGGAGACCGGAAAGCCCAATGTCATCGTCTGTGTCGTCGATGGCGGTATTGATTACAAGCATCCCGACCTTGCAGGTCATGTCGATGTAGAGCGAAGCTTCAACTTCGTGCTTGATAAGAACAATCACCCCAAGGGTAAGGGAAATATCTACGATGCATCCGGTCACGGAACTCACGTCGCCGGCACCATCGCTGCCGTTAATAACAATGGCATCGGTGTCTGCGGTATTGCCGGAGGTGATGGTACTCCCGGTACCGGTGTTACTCTGATCAATGCTCAGGTGTTCGGCTACGACACGGAGCGCTCCCTCGGTGGTGCCGCAGGCATTGTTTACGGTGCAGACCATGGGGCTGTCATCAGTCAGAATTCCTGGGGCTACAGAGCCCCGGGACCCAGGACCCTCCCGCAGCAGGACCGTGAGGCGATCGATTACTTTGTCCGCAATGCCGGCAAGCTGGAGGATGGCACTCAGGATCCCAAGAGCCCAATGGCAGGAGGTGTGGTCATCTTCGCTGCAGGCAATGACGGACTTACTTTCCACAGCCTCCCCGGCTCGTATGAGGGTTGCATCAGCGTCGCCTCCTTCGGCTGGGACTTCCAGCGTGCCTCGTACTCCAATAGTGGTGACTGGGTGTCCATCTCGGCTCCGGGTGGAGACCAAAACCGCCACTTTGATCGGGGTGGGGTGCTCAGCACGGTCCCCACTGCGTACGACAAGAGTGGGTACGGCTATATGCAGGGGACCTCTATGGCCTGCCCTCACGTATCCGGTGTCGCTGCACTGATCGTATCTAAGTATGGTCGTATGGGCTACACCTCCGAGATGCTCAAGCAACGGCTCATCTCTGCCGTCAAGCCCTATAGCATCGGGGATCTCAACCGGCAATTCCGTGGACTACTCGGCTCCGGCTACCTTGATGCTGCGGCCGCACTGCTTGACGATGGTAAGATCGCGCCAGAGACGCCTGGTAAGATCACGGCTGAGGTTGGTTACACTACTGCCTCCCTCACTTGGCCCGTCGCCAAGGATGAGGATGGGCTCGATGAGACGGCAACTCTCTACCGACTCTACTACAGCCAGAGCCCCATCACTGCATCCGACCTTGAGAAGACTCCTTTCGTAGAGGTCTATGGCAGCGGCTTACCTCTCGGAAAGAGTATCACCGGGCGGATTGCAGGGCTCCAGGATGGAACCACCTACTACGTGGGTGTGGTGGCTGTAGACCGCTTCGGCAACACCTCCGGACTGGCTACTTCTGAGATCAAGACGAGAGTCAATAACGCCCCGGTCATCACGGAGGGGATGCCTGAGAGCCCTCTTACACTTGACAGGACGGAGAATTATACGCTTCGTCTCAAGGTCTCCGATGCAGATAGCCACAAGTGGACCTATCGTCTCGAGGGCGATCTCTCCGGCGTGACTGCCCTACGAGAGGATGATACCATTGTGATCACTATCAGTGGAGCCCAGCACCTCGGGAGTTATGCCCTCAAGCTGATACTCACGGATGAGTATGGCAAGTCGACCAGCGTGGAGATCCCCTTCAAGAGCATCTCCTATACGCCCATTGAGCTCGCTGCTAACCTTACTGAACTGGTGGTCAAGGAGGGTGAGAGCGGTCGCACGGTGGACCTCACCAAGATCTTCCGTGGCACCCCCGGGGCCACTCTCACCTACGAGGCTACGTCTGAGAGAGAGAGCGTCGTTGGGGTGACGCTAAAGGATGGGATCCTATCCCTCAGCCCGAAGTCTGTCGGCTCAGCACCTATACGGATCACGGCCACCGATGGAAGGTCTCACCTCACTATCCGCATCTATGTCAGAGTAGTACGGAAGTAGTGTAGACCATCCACATGTTCTACTGAGGACCACCAAGAGTAGCTCATAGCATCACAAGCGTCAGGAGGACCTTGAGGAGATAGCTCCTTAAGGTCCTCCTGACTACTTGTCTCTATAGGTACCCGGTCTCCGGGATGTCGTGGAAGGGGATATCTGCTCGGCGACACCCTACCGGGGTCCTCTGCTGGATCGCCTCTCGTGAAATAGGGCGGGGGTGTGACACCCCTTGCGGATGCTGGTATGTTGGTGGTCTGGGCTCTGTGCAGGTCGTCTGCCCCGTCCGACTCGTCCGACTCGTCCGACTCGTCCGACAAGACAGCCCCCTCACCACCCCCTCGTCAACCGGCAAATTCTAATATCGGTATTAGAGAAAACTAATACCGATATTAGTCTTCTCTAATATCGGTAAAAGAAAAATCCCCCGGAAACGCACAAAGTTGTAAAATAGTTCTCTTTTGTGAAAAGCTTCAGATTGCTACCTGCTGATGACAATTTCGCCACTTCTCGCCCTCGTAAGTGTTAAAACGGACCGATTGGTTAAGGTTAACCTCCAAATACTTGGACTTGCCTCTAAAAAGAGTTAACATTGAACTACATAGATACAGACGAGAAATCAGAGGCTAATTACTTTGCGAAGTAACCGCCGGCGTCTCAAAATTTTGCACCAAGTCGACGGCCGATAGTCATTATTTTGCGAATGTCGGCCTCTTATCTCCCTGTACGTGTAGTGGAACTTAGACTGCGGATTGTATCATCCGACAGCTAACTTACTTAATCATCAATAGCAAGTATGAAAAGGAAAATTGAACTGCTACTGGCCTTCCTTCTGCTATCGATCAGTTGCGCTTTTGCTCAGAAGTTGACCGTAAAGGGTACGGTCCTCGACGAGACTGGTGAATCGATCATAGGAGCAACGGTCCGTGAGAAGGGTGTGCCATCCAATGGTGCGCAGACCGACATCGACGGCCACTTCACCTTGACAGTTAACCAAGGAGCAACGCTGATCTTCTCCTATGTGGGGTACAAGACCAAGGAGGTCAAGGCAAAAGCCGAGCTGACCATCAAGCTGGAGCCCGACGCACAGCTCCTCGAGGGCGTTACCGTAGAGACAGGGTACAGTAAGATCGACCGCCGTCTCTTCACCGGCTCCGCTGCCAAGGTGGATGCCAAAGACGCTCTGGTCGATGGTAATGCAGATATTTCTAAGATGCTTCAGGGAAAGGTAGCAGGAGTGCAGGTGCAAAATATCTCCGGTACCTTCGGTGCGGCACCTAAGATCCGTGTCCGCGGTGCCTCCTCCATCTACGGCAACTCGACTCCTCTTTGGGTGGTTGATGGAGTTGTCCTCGAGGATGTGGTCAATGTCTCTGCAGATGATCTCTCCTCAGGTAATGCCAACACCCTGCTTGCCAGTGCTGTTGCAGGACTCAATGCCAATGATATCGAGTCCTTCCAGATCCTCAAGGACGCATCTGCAACAGCACTCTATGGTGCACGTGCGATGAATGGTGTCGTGGTGATCACGACTAAGAGCGGTGGTGCCGGCAAGACTAATGTTACTTACTCGGGGGAGTTTACCTTTAGGGAGCGCCCAAGATACTCTGACTATAACCTTCTCAACTCTGCCGAGCAGATGGACATCTTTAAAGAGATGGAGCAGAAGGGGTGGCTGAACTATGCCAGCACCAGTCGCGCCAGCAATGGTGGAGAGTTTTATGTGATGTCCAACTTAATCAACCATTGGGACCCGGAGAGCCAAAGTTTCGGTATGCCCAATACCATGGATGCGAGACTGAAGTTTCAGGAGGCTGCGGCTCGACGGAATACGGATTGGTTCGGCATTCTCTTTCGTCCGAGCATGCAGCAAAATCACTCCGTCAGCATTTCCGGTGGAAATAAGACTACAAACTTCTACGGCTCGCTTTCGCTCCTCTATGATCCGGGCTGGACAGTAGCCGATAAGGTCAATCGCTATACTGCGAACTTCAATATTGGACATAAGTTTAGTGATGATCTGACCCTTAAGTTTGCCACCAATCAGAGCTACCGCACGCAAGTGGCACCGGGTACGCAAAATAGAAGCATCGATGTCACGAGCGGCGAGGTCTCTCGTGGGTTTGACATCAATCCTTTTAGCTATGCCCTCAATACCACCCGTACGATGCGGGCATATGCGAGTGATGGTGTGACGCCATTCTACTACCAGCGCAATTACGCTCCTTTCTCCATCCTTAATGAGCTGAGGGAGAATAACATCCTGATCAATCAGCTTGACTCGAAGTTTCAGCTCCAGCTGGACTATAATCCCATAAAGCAGCTTGAGCTTAGTGTGCTCGGTAGTGCTCGCTTTGTCAAGACAACCACAGAGACTCGTGTGTCTGAGAAGTCTAATCAGGCGATGGCTTATCGTGCGGCTCAGGATGCAACAGTCATCCTCAATAATCAGTACCTCTACGTGGATCCTGACAACGTAGACTCTTACCCCGAGGTGGTCCTGCCTCAGGGTGGATTTTACGACAGGGATGACAACTTGATGCACTCCTATTACTTTAGGGCGACGGCGAATTACAATGACACCTATGACGATACCCACATCGTTAATTTCCTGGTCGGAAACGAGGTGAAGTTTGCCGATCGCCAATACAGCTGGAGTAATGGCCTCGGTATGCAGTACAGTAAGGGTAACTCGGTCTTTACAAACTACAAGATCCTGAAGCAGCTCATCGAGGGAGGTAGCAATTACTTCGGTATGGGCAACTCGTATGATCGGTTTGTCGCTTTCTTTGCAACCGCCTCATACTCTTATATGGGCAAGGCGACGCTCAACCTTACCGGTCGCTATGATGGCTCTAACCTTCTCGGAAAGGCAATGAGTGCCAGATGGCTGCCTACATGGAATGCATCGGCATCGTGGAACCTCCACGAAACTTTCTTCCCGACAAACCGAAAGGTTTCCACTGCACTGATACGTGGTACGTTTGGTCTTACCGCCTCTATGGGACCGGCTCGAAACTCACTGCCCATTTTCTATAATGGCCGCACTTTCAGAGGGCACTCCACATACGATGAGTCTTATATCTATATCTCTTCCTTAGGCAACAAAAACCTTACGTGGGAGAAGCAGTATGAGACCAACCTTGGACTCGATCTCGGATTCTTTAACAACCGCATCAGCTTTAGCGGTGACATTTATTGGCGTAAGGGATTTGATCTGATTGGTCAGGTGGTTACTACCGGTATCGGAGGCCAGCAATTCAAGACCGGAAACTATGCCAATATGGACAGTCATGGCTTTGAGTTCTCCCTGAATACTCGAAATATTGAGACAAGCGACTTTGGCTGGCGAAGTAATTATACGTTCTCGTTTAATAAGAATAAGATTACCAAGCTGCAGAATAACGCTCGTCTCTGGAGGATGGTACAGGAGTATGGTACCCCGCTTGAGGGCTATAGTGTACGGTCGATTTTCTCAATACCCTTCGCAGGGCTTGACAGCCATGGTGTCCCAAGATTTTACCTGGACGAGAAGAGAGATAATCCCACGTATCAGGGGATAGACTTCCAGCAAAATTCCAACCTTGAGTTCCTCAAGTATGAGGGTACCGTGGATCCGTCCATTACAGGTGGTATGGAGCAGTCTTTCAGGTATAAGGGACTGGAGCTCAGCCTCTACTTCACTTATCAGGCAGGTAATGTGATCCGTCTGCCGTACGACTTCTACAGCAGCTATAGCGATCAGTATGCCATGCCTCGTGAGATGCTCAATCGCTGGCGCAAGGCCGGTGATGAGAAGAGGGTGAATATCCCTGCCATCCTGGATTATCGTCTCTATAGAGAGCTGTCGGAGAAGGGTGTAGGACGTGCGTACAGTGCCTTTAATTATAGCGATGTACGTATTGCGAAGGGTGATTTCTTCCGACTGAAGGATGTGACCCTCAGCTACAACATAGCCCCCTCTTGGCTTAAGTCATGGGGATCTCTCTCAAGTGCACAGGTACGCTTCGTTGCGTCTAATCTATGGCTGATCTATGCCGACAAGAGGCTCAACGGAGTAGATCCTGAGTTTGCCAACAGTGGTGGTGTCGCGTTGCCTACTCCCCACCAGTACACGCTCACTTTAAGACTGGGATTCTAATCGATGATGTCAAAGAACGATATGAAGACTTCAAGGATATACAAGTTCTTAGCCGGCTCCCTCCTCTGCCTGACTATTTCAGTCACAGCCGGGTGTAATAAGTTTTTGGACCACGCCCCTGATGATCGGGCTGATCTTACGAGCCTGAGTAACATCAAGGAGCTTCTGACCGCAGCTTACCCGGACAACAGCTACCAGCTACTCTATGATCTTCGATCAGACAACTCTGACGACAAGGGTATGCGTGCCTGGTCACAGTCTCAGTGGTTGCGTGAGGTTTATGCTTTTCAGCCACAGTGTGACAATACCTACCAAGACTCTCCGTCTGGGTATTGGCGTGCACTCTACTGGGCCACTTCCTCTGCCAATCAGGCTTTGGTAGCCCTTGATGAGCTTGAGGATCTCTCTCCCTCTGAGAAGGTCGTCGCCGACGAACTCCGCGGAGAGGCCCTCGTCTGTCGGGCTTACGATGGGTATATGCTGGCACAGACGTTCTGTCGCCCGTATGACCCGTCTACAGCTGACCAGATGCTAGGTCTTCCTTATCCGAAAACCCCCGAGAATGAGCTTCTCAAACAATATACTCGAGGGACACTGAAGGAGCTCTACGATAATATCAAGAAGGACTTTGACGAGGGATATGCCCTCATCGGATCCGATTATGACCAACCAAAGTATCACTTCACCAAGACATCTGCAGCGGCATTTGGCTCACGTCTTTATCGTACCTTAGGGGACTGGGATAAGGTGATAGAGCTGTCTCGGGTGGCTCTTGGGAGTGATCCTGCTGCCAAGGTGAGAGACTATCCTCGATTTGCCAAGATGACTTGGGCAGGCTCCAAGGCGGCATGGTCGTTGCCCGAGGAGAAGTGCAATCTTATGGTCTCTTCCTGTCTCTCCAATGCTCACTATCTCTGTGGTGATAGTCGATACTCTATGACTGTTTCCATATTCAATAAAGAGGTTCAGCCTAATGGAGGATTTCTTGGCTCCGGCCTGACTCACGGGATGAGGCAGTATGGTGGTGATCTGTATCTTAATTTTGCCAAGCATCCTGAGTATAAGCAGTACACCAATTCTCTAAAGACCAATTGGTATGCGTATACGGGCTTTGTGATCTTCTCCGGGGAAGAGGTGTTGTTTAACCTAGCAGAAGCCTATGCCATGAAGGGAGACTTTGCCAAGTCCAATGACCTCATGCAGATCTTTGTCGCACGGTGGTTTACCGGCTACAGCCCCCACTCCTATCTCTACAAGGTGGACACCTCCAAGATTATGGACTTCTACGAGAAGGATAGTCGCGTCTTCAAGCCTTTCTATCCGCTCACGGCGGAGCAGACCTGCTACGTAAAGGCAATTACTGACCTTCGTCGCTTTGCCTTCGTCCAGGAGGGTCTGAGGTGGCTTGACATCCGCCACTACAACCTCCCCGTGAAGCACAAGCTCCTCCATGACAACGACAGAAGGACCACGATCCACGAGCTTGAGCCGGGGGATCCGAGGTATGCTTTTCAGCTGCCATCCAGTGTCTTGGGGTATGAGTTGGAGCCCAACCCCGGATACGACAAGTCTTTACCCATTGACTAAACACAAACATTATGAAGCGTTTTATACTAAAATCAATTGCGGTCGGAGTACTTCTCGGAGGTGTAGGAGCTCTTGTCAGCTCCTGCAGCAAGCAGGGTGAGATCCCTGATGTGGACTACTCTCGCTATGCCCGCACCTTGGGATCTGCAGAGACTCCCACTGATGTCTGGGTACGGGACAATCTGCAGCAGCCCTATAACATTGAGGTGATCTGGAGGTACAACGATATTGAGACGGATATGGGCTATAATGTCATACCTCCACTGGAGAGTAACGTCCGCCCCTTCCTGGAGGTCTTCAGAGATGTATTCGTCAAGTCCTATATTGACATTTACAGAGGAAATCCTGTCTATAAGCATCCGGAGGACTTCATCCGCACCTATATCCCTAAGCAGATAGAGTTGCTTGGAGACTACGAGTATCAGGGAAATGGTAATATCAGATTAGGTGTGGCAGAGGGTGGTCGCAAGATTGTCCTCTCCGGGATCAATTACTGGGAGGATCCGGCGATCTTGGAGCGATTTATGCGCACCATATTCCATGAGTTTAGCCATATTCTTCATCAAAATAAGCTCTTTGACATCAGCTTTGAGCAGGTGACTAAGGAGGGATATACCGCACAGTGGTTCAATCCCCAGGACAATGCGGCGCTAAGGATCAGTCAGTCTCGAGAGCAAGGTTTCGTGAGTGACTATGCCCGCAAGGATCGCAACGAAGACTTTGTTGAGACGATTGCCTACTACTTGATCCTCTCTCCGGAGGACTGGGAGCGGTTGCTCAATGGCATTGATGGTCATGTTGCCTATCAGGAGGCCTACAAGGCCACCAAGGACGCAGGCCTCTCTCCGGACGAGCGTAACGAGGCTCTCAAGAATGCCGCAACCATGGAGGTGACTGATCGTGAGATTAAGGATGCTTATGTCGCAGCCATCATGGCCATACTCGACAAGGCGGCCATTGATGGGCGTATCAAGCTGTCGAGGGACTTGAGGCGTGACTTTGAGAGTGCCGCGAAGAAAGATAAGTTCTCTGATGAACTTTGGGCAATCCTTGAGCCTCTCCTTGAGGGAAAGAGCCTTGATGACATCTGGAATGCGTCAATCCCGGTAGCCAAAGAGACAAAGTCTCTCAGCCAGATGCTGGACAGCAAGGCAGAGCGTCAGGCAAAAGCAGCCGCAATCAAGGTGGCGGCGGAGGCTAAGGAGAAGATCTCCAAGAAGGTTACTTTCATCTCTAATTATCTGAGAGAAAAGTGGAGCATTGACTTGAATCAATTACGAGATATCGTGCAGGACAACTACAAGGCCGCTCTCTCTGCCCGTGCCTCGGGCGCAGGCGGTGGTGTCACCACACGCGCCCTTGAGGATGGTCTGACCGGTGATCTAAGGTATATACATACCTACTCTTGTGATAAGGGTTGCTATGACAAGATCGATCGTGGGGATCACTAACTATTTGATATTGATAGATCATTATGAAGATAAATAGTTGTATATGTGGACTCGCCCTCTCGGGACTTCTCGCCCTGACGGTGGGGTGTAGCCGAGTGGAGCCACAGGCATTTGACAGGCAGTACGGTGAGGTCTCGCAGGATGTTGTGGACATGGCCTCAGAGGTCCTTACCTCTGCCAAGTATGGGTGGGAGACGCGCTATGTATCCGGTGGCGGGGCACCATTTCTTCTGCAGTTCCGCTTTGACAAAGATCATCACGTCACGATCTACTCTGACTTTGACCCAGAGCCGTCCGTCTCCTCTTACCGCTTCAGGCTGAGTCGTGGTGCCGTCTTGTCTTTTGACACGTATGGTCTCTTGCATAAGATCTCAGACCCCTCTATACTGCCGGATATGTGGGATGACTCTATGCGTGGCAAGGGATATCAAGGGGATACTGAGTTTGAGATCTTAAGTGTCTCACCCGAGAAGATTATTCTCAGAGGGATGAAGAACATCAATGACAGTACCATCCTCGTCCCTCTTGATCATGAGCCGGATATTCACAAGTCGGTGCCTGCACTTCATCGCCTGGTGCGTGTTTTCCATAGCTCGATGCACTACTTCCACTCCATAGACCTGGCGGGATCCCCGCAGGCGGACTTCTTTGTGCATGATGAGTCTAATGACCTCATCAGCTCGGCTTGTCTGCCGGTCATTGACGTCTTGATGAAGGACGGCGAGGGGCAGGTGGTCACTCGTAAGCATACCCTTCATCCCACTGACGGAGGCTTCAGGGCTGATCCGGCACTCACCATTGGTGGTGAGACGTACCAGGACTTCCTGATCAATGAGGACAAGATTGTAGCCAAGGATAATCCCTCGCTTGTATTCAATCTTGACTCAGACAAGCCTATGTCACTGCCTAATCCGGGTGCCTTTATCCCAAGACAATTTTACTGGACCAGCTTGAGTAATGGTCAGTTCTCCCAGCTCTTTACCCGTAACGTGCTTGAGCCCTATAGGGCTAATATCAATCCTGACGCCAAGGAGCTGGACCTCGGCTGGTTTAATAACACTGACGAGTGGCGTCCTTTTTCCCTGTGGGCACCAACGGGACCGCAGCCTCGTGTGGAGCTGGGATACTCCTTTGTGGAGGAAGATCAGGCGTGGCTCTTCAAGGTCTTTGTCCCGGATAATATTAAGGCTCTGGTCACCGCCCCGGATAGTGGTTACGCAGCGTTCCTCAAGTACTTCACTAACTACTATGATGCCGACACAAGAGTATATATTCAGGATGTGTCTCGAGAGGGTGACAATAGTGTCTTGCGTTTCATAAGTGGCAAGGACTCTCGTTACTGGTTTACTGTCCATCTGGGCTAGTAGATAGTAGTCTGTCTCCCGAAGGGCTTATAAGAGCCTAATAGGGATCTCGTCAAATTATTTTCAGGGTCTCCTCTGCCAAGCTTGGCAGAGGAGACCCTGGATTTTTTTGTCTCCTTCCGATCGTCTAAGACCTTTGCAAAATGGTCTTTCGCCGAAAAAGCACCGCTTTTTCGGCAGGGATTTTGCAGAATGCCACAGATGCAAGGAACTGAGAGTGAGGGCGAAGGGAGTGTGCTTACGCACATGACTAAGCCCGAATCTCGAAAGTGACGCCGCAGATGGGATATTATGCAAAGGTCTCCGTCTGTGACTCCTCATCCCCTGATGTCCTCCACGCTTTTTCTGAAAGTATTTTTATTCTTCAGGGTGGCTTTCTTAAGGACTATTCTATTTCGGTGTCACGATATTGTAACCCGAAGATTGCAAAAACAGCCTTAACTCGCTTCGTCAAATGTTAAAATGGCGAATCTGCACGCATTCGCTCCTCATCTGTTGGGAATATTCGTTGGAATACTTTAACATTGTGATACGATGGTGTGGGATAGGTCGTCTAATCAAGCGGGAGAGCGAGTCCTCTTGTTGATCATAACCCCGGCTGTCGTGGGAGAGGACAGTTTGCCTTAAGACACATTTAATAACTTTCAAACCAACCGGCGGATGCGAGGCATCCATGCCGGGCATAAAAACTAATCTTCAATAGCAAGTATGAAAAGGAAAATCGAACTATTGCTAGCATTTCTTCTGCTATCGATCAGTTGCGCCTTTGCTCAGAAGCTGACCGTTAAGGGTACCGTCCTCGACGAGACTGGTCAGTCGATCATTGGTGCCACGGTCCGCGAGAAGGGTGTGGCGACCAATGGTGCGCAGACCGACATTGATGGCCACTTTACGCTGACTGTCAATCAGGGCGCTACCATCATCGTCTCCTACGTCGGCTACAAGACCCAAGAGGTTAAGGCAGCTGCACAGCTCACCATCAAGATGGCTCCCGATGCTGAAATGCTTGACGACGTCGTCGTTGTGGCTTATGGTACCGCCAAGAAGCAGTCACTTGTGGGCGCACAGAGTAATATCACCTCCAAGCAACTGGAGACCCGTCCAATTACGAACGTGACGAATGCACTTGCAGGTGCAGCTCCGGGCGTGCAGTCTATCTCTGCTCTTGGACAGCCGGGCTCGTCTGCTGCGATTCGTATTCGCGGTTTTGGCTCTGTGAATGCAGGCTCTGCGCCTCTCTTTATCGTTGATGGTACGGTCTATAATGGATCTCTCGCAGATCTTAACCCTCAGGATATCCAGAGTCTCTCCGTGCTCAAGGATGCGGCCGCAACGGCACTCTATGGCTCAAGCGCAGGTAATGGTGTCATCCTTATCACGACAAAGAGTGGTTCACGAGGTGGCAGTGGCAAGCCGACTTTCACATTCAGCACCAATCAGGGCTTTAGCACACGTGGTCAAGAGTACTACGATACTGTAGGCATTGACGACTGGATGAAGCTGAGGTGGAGTCAGTGGCGTAATCAGTACCAGTATCAGTATGGCTTGGACAATGATCAGGCTGCATACTGGGCAAACTATGAGCTGCATAGCAATGAGAATCTTGCGAATTACAATCCTTACTCTGGGATCCAGAGTGGTGTGGCCGTAGTAGGTATGGATGGTGGTAATCCTGTCCTCGGTGCCTCCAAGGATAAGTCTAAGTGGGAGGCTCCCCTCTATGTCCTCCCTGACGGATCGCTCAATCCTGAGATCACCGGTCTAAAGTGGGGCGATGACCTGAACTGGAATGATGCTCTCTTCCGTGTAGGTTACAGGGGTGAGTATAACCTGAGTGGATCCTATAGCGGGGAAAACGTGCGCAGCTATATGTCTCTGGGGCATATCTCTGAGCAGGGGTATCGTAACTATACCAGCTACCAACGGACCTCCGGACGTGTGAGTGTAGACTACAACGCTACCAAGTGGCTTGACCTGAGCGGAAACGTCTCCTTCGTACAGGCCGTCAATACTGCTCCCAAGAGAAGTGCCGGTAGCTATAGCTCCAATTCATTCTACTTCGCAGCTGGCATTGCACCCCACTATCCCATCCATGCTCATGACTTTGAGACCGGGAAGCTGCTCGTAGGGGAAGACGGGAAGCCTCAATACGACTACTATAGAGGTCGTAAGTATATGGAAAAGTTCAACCCTGTGTATGAGGGCGAGCTGGACTTTGGGATCTACACGAGAGATATGTTGACCTCTCGTGGCAGTGCGATCTTCAAGATCCTGCCGGAGCTTAAGTTTACTACCAATGTGGCTTACGATCTGGTTAACCAGAAGTACAAGCAGCGCTTCAACAATATTATGGGCGATCAGCCTGTAGGTTTGCTGACTATCGAAGATGGTCGCTATACAACGCTGACATTTAATCAGCTGCTTGACTACTCCAAAACCTTTGGCGACCATAGTATTTCTGCCCTTCTCGGTCACGAGAGCTATAAATATCAGTATCAGTCCCTGAATGCTACAAAGAAGGGGATGCTGATCCTTGGGATTGATGAGTTTGGTAACTTCAGTAGTCAGGATGCGCTCTCTTCCTTGACGGATAGCTACAGGAAAGAGGGTTACTTCGGTCGTATCAATTATGACTACTCCGACCTGTACAATTTCTCAGCCTCCTATCGTAGAGACGGTAGCTCGCGCTTTGCTCGTGACAGCCGATGGGGTAATTTCTGGGCAGTCGGTGCCGGATGGCATATTTCCAATGAGGAGTTTATGAAGAGCACCAGTGATTGGCTGGACAACCTTAGTCTGAGAGCTTCCTATGGTCGCACAGGTAATGACGATCTGCTCACTCACGATCTGAGCAATTACTATGCCTATCAGTCGCTTTACGGATTTGGATTCAACAATGGATCTTCCGTAGGTCTTGCGCTCACTACCATTGCTGATCCTAAGATCAAGTGGGAGACACAGGCCAGCTTCGATGTCGCTTTGGAGTTCTCTCTCTTTAATCGCCTGAGAGGTTCTGTAGAGTTCTTCAATAAGGAGTCTATTGACCTGATCTTCGGTAAGCCTCTGGTCATCTCTACCGGTAAGACTGAGATCAATACCAATCTTGGAAAGGTCCGTAACCGTGGAGTTGAGTTTGACTTAAAGTACGATATTATCCGCAGCAACGATTGGGACTGGAGTATCTTCTTTAATGGTACTAAGGTGAGCAACGTGATTGTTCGTCTCCCCGAGGCCAACCGTGAGGATGGTATTGAGCTGGATTACCACAAGTATGTGGAGGGCGGAAGCATCTACGATTTTTACCTCAACTCTTTTGTAAAGGTAGATCCTAAGGATGGTGTTGCCATCTACGAGATAGATCGTAAGAACTACCCCGATGCAAAGGGTCTCGGGGAGAAGGGTACTGAATCAGAGAATTGGACGAAGAATGGAAAGTTTGCCAAGAAGGACTTCTTCGGCTCCTCTATTCCTGATCTCTATGGTGGATTTGGTACTTCTCTGAGATGGAAGAGCGTTGACTTCAACGTCAACTTCGCTTATCAGCTCGGTGGTAAGACGTTGGACAGCGGATATGCTAGTCTTATGGGTCGTAACATTGGTGGAGGTAAAGCTATGCATAAGGATATGCTGAATGCCTGGACCAAGCCCGGTCAGATCACCAATGTGCCACGTCTTGATGCCGGTCCTGACGGACAGTATGACAACATGATTTCCGAAAGGCACCTTATCTCCTCTACTGCTCTGATGCTGAAGAATATCAGCCTCAGCTACACACTGCCAAATAGCTGGCTCGAGGATTATGGCTTCTCTAATGCCCGTATCTCTCTTTCCGGTGAGAATCTCTTCCTCGCCTCTAAGAGAAAGGGACTTAACCCAATGGGTCAGTTTGACGGTGTTGTAGGTGCAGCCGGGTATGCGTTTGCACGTACCGTAACGGCTGGCTTTTCTTTCAACTTCTAAAGTAGATACGCACCGATTATATTATGAAAAGAAATATTATTGCAACAGTGCTACTACTGTGTGGTCTGACGCTAACTTCCTGCTCTAAGGACTTTTTGGATACGGCTCCCACAGACGCACTTACCCGCGGCCAGCTGAGTGGCTCCTTCAACGGAATGAAGGCGTTGCTTGATGGTGTACACAACACCATGTACAACTATGACTACTTCGATGCCATGGGAAATCCTCAGGGCTTTGGAGTAGGCTACGGATCCTTAATGTACAAGATGGACTACCTGGGTGACGACTTTATCAACTCTGTCCCAGCCATCTATATGGGGTTGCATCGCTACGAGGATCACACTAATCCTTATGGTGAAATTAATGAAAGGGCTTGGTTGTTTTTCTACTCCATTATTAATCAGTCAAGCACTATCATCAATTCCGCTGAGGCTTCTAAGCTCTCCGAGAAAGAAAAGGACTACCTCCTGGGGCAGGCATACACCTTCAGGGCTATGTCTTACCATTTTCTGGCTCAGCTCTTCGGAAAGAGGTATGTAAAGGGTGGTGCTAACGACACTCCTGCTGTGCCTCTGAAGCTTGATGGCGAGAAGACTGACCCGCTGCCCCGTGCCTCTGTCAAGGAGATCTATGATCAGATCGACAGTGACATTGCCAAGGCTCTGGATCATCTGTCAAGAGTCGAGACGCAGGATAAGAACCAGATCTCTTATAGTGCTGCTTGTGCCATTGCCGCTCGTGTGGCTTTGGCTAAGCAAGACTATGCCGCTGCTGAGAAGTATGCTGCAGAGGGTATTGCAAAGAAGAATGGCAATATCAAGCTGCAGACGGGTACAGACCTGCTGGATGGGTTCAACGATATCAATGCCACCGAGTGGATCTGGGGCTACAAGCAGGCCTCTGATCAAGACCAGGGGTATTGGGGGTATATGGCCCACGTGTCTTGTAACTTCAAGGCATGGCAGATCGGAGGAACGCACTTCGCGATCAATCGTGACATCTATGATCCTATGGGGAAGAATGATGCCCGTCGTAAGTGGTTCGTCTGCGCCGATCTTGGTGATGAGATCCCAAGCGGAGTAAATGAAGAGCTCTTTGCGCTGGGTAACTATGCCGGTGGCAAGTGGTCGTCTACGGGGCAGCAGGTGAAGTTCTGGGCACAGTCCAGCGACAGCTCCAGAGGTGATATGCTCATCCTCCGACTCTCAGAGCTGTACTACATCAAGGCTGAGGCAGAGGCACGCCAAGGCAAGGATGCTGCGGCTCAGAAAACGCTGGGAGAAATTATGGTGACGCGTGACCCTGAATACAATGCCTCTAAGTACTCTGGGGAGCAGCTTATCTCTGAGATCATGCGCAATAAGCGGATTGATCACTGGGGTGAAGGACTTCGCTTCTTTGATATCAAGCGTCTCGGAATTACCTTTGATCGCTCTACGGCAAGTAATGTGAAGTACCTTAGCGGTGCAGCTGCTGAGATGTTCAGGAAGAGAAATACTGGAGACCTCGTCAGATATATCCCTAAGGATGTTAATTCTCCTGCTTGGGAATTTGCCATCCCTTACGATGAGATTAAGGCTGCCGGAGGTGTTATCAAACAGAATCCTCTGGTACAGTAATTCTAATCCTGCTTTAGTACATTATATGTGAGTGTTAAGCTCACGCTATTTAAGGGGGGTGTGTCGAGTATTATCTTCGGCGCACCCCCCTTTGCGTGAGCTTGAGTAGCTCCTGAAGGGTTTTTGAGCTATAGGGCAAAAACAGTGTGCTTGAGCATTGAGTGAGAACAGATGCTATTACCATAAGGAAATAGGTATATTGTGAAAACAAGTGGTGTATAATAGGAGGTTTAATCACATTGTAATGCATTGCTAATATGCGTGAGACTAATCATCGGGTTACTATGATCATGGGTGCCGGGGCAGTTTTGGATATGAATTTCCCTGGTAATATAGTGACTCCCACGACAAAGAAAATAACGGAAGAAGTATTAAAACCCTATCGTGATATCTTCAACGATAGTAGAGAGATCACTGTGGTGAATGATATTTTTGACGAGTTGATCAAAAAGTTTCCTGTAGATCCAAATATCTGGTGGGAGGATGACTTGAAGCCAAATGTCAACTTTGAGATATTGTTTCATGTTATAGAACAATTGCTCTCATATGAGAGTGTATGGTCTGGTAACAATAAGAATCCATATATATATCCCTACTTCGCACCCTTTACGAAGCAGAATTTTGTGTTTGATAGAAATGATTTATCTGCTGTAAGGAGTGAGTATGTTTTACGTATTATGAGAATTGTAAACGACTATAACGAATACTTTTGGAATGATAAAGGAAAGGAAAACTCGTATAGAGATTTCTTTGAGAGTGATTTCAAGTGGGATGTTTTCAACTTCAATTATGATACTACGGTGGAGCAGAGTTTGGGAGTCTTTGAGGATGGTTTCGAGCAGATTCCAGGTAGGGCTGATGCCATCTTCCGCCCTAAAAAGCTAATGGAGAATAAAGATAAGCTCTCCACTATTAATCATATTCATGGATGTATCAACTACTACTATAAGGACCATTCGAATGATGATATATTTGAGACGGATATACATGACTTGTATAAGTATCCTAGTTTTGATGAAGTGGAGGATCGAATGATAGGACGGGGGCAAAGTAACCCGGTCTCGCAAAATAACGAGGAATATATAGCGGGGCCTATCATTACAGGTCTTCGTAAGACGGAGAAACTTATATGTATGCCATACGACTTTTATCATGGTAATTTGCACAAAGCTATCGTCGGTAGTAATTCTATGGTTATAGTAGGGTACTCTTTTGGAGATTTGTATGTTAACAATCTTATCAAAAGGATGCATGCCATCTGGAGGGGAAAGGAACGCATCGTGTTAATAGATAAATGGTCCAGTGAGAATATGGAATATAGAACAGACCTTGAGAAATACCTGCAAATACTCCCCGGAGGCGAATTGGAATTTATTGAGTTGATGTCCGGATGTACTTATGTCGGAGAGTTGTCAGGTTTTTTGTTTCCCTCGAACTATCACTCCCCTAAGTACTCAAAGAATGGAAATCTTATGCTAGTCGTCTGTGGAATGAAGGAAGCTTCTGTTATGAGACAGGAAATTTATGAGTTTCTTGAGTCTTGAGTTTGGAGTTTTTCCTCAATGTAATCCATAATGATTATAATCAATGGCTTTGGTTGCCCATCTTTCTGGTGGTGTCATTCAATGCTACAAGGGGACCAACCACCTCAATAAGTATTGTTGGAATGTTGACCACACCCCCGATTGGTTTAACTACTGTATCGTTGATACTGAGGTCAACTACAATCCGAATGAGAACAACCCGGTACCTTTCCATGCTGAGGGTAATGATCCGGAGTTTGTCTTCTGATATAGTTAGCCTCTACTGATAAAGCAGTTTTATCTGCTTGCTATGATGGAGGGTGCGTCGCACGAGTTGCGGCGCACCTTCTTTGTGTACTCTGTCAGTGGATGTGTCAAGGGAATTGGTGACGTGCAGTGAGTCTCTGATCCTTTGCCGGCGTCTGCTCACCTGACAAGACCACTCTGATCTCTTGCACAGAGCCTGACCGTGTGACTTGGTAGAGGGTCACCGGTCAGGCTCCGTGGCGAAAGTGTGCTACTAAGACTTAGCTCACTATGGTTATGACGAGGCAGATCACCCCTAAAGCTAGTGAGAGGATACCCACGCACAATGAGAATAGCGCAATGCGGTAGGGGAGTTTCTGAGCATCATCAGGGTGGTGCCTGAGAATGTTGTACGTGCACGATGGGCTAATCGTTACCTTAACGCTAAGAACAACGCACCCCTACCAGGGTGCAGCCCTTTAGTCCGCACTATCTTGTCGGACGCGTCGGATGCCCTGCCCAAACTTGTCGGCTCACATAGCACGCCGGCATCCGCACGGATGCCCGCTCCATTGGCATCGGTCGAGGCACGCAGTGCCGAAGACCGATCTATAGCCATACCCAATAGGCCTCGACCCCTTGCGGGTCGCCGTGAAAGGAGATGCCTGCTCGGCGACGCCCTGGCGGGGTCGAGGGGGAAGGGGATGGGCGCTGTACATCGGTCACCGCTTCGCGGATGACCGATGCCTATGGAGCGGGCACCCACAAGGGGTGCCTCTCCCTCCTCTCATCACGATGAGATCAATGGCTACTGAGCCACTTAAGCGTGTCACCCCTGTCCTGTAGGTAGGACTGTTGTGTGGCGTTTGTCGGAATGGTGGCTGATCAGGGTCGGAGGAGACCCAAAGGGACAATATGCCCTGCCGGGTGTGGTATATTTGCAGCAGTCTTCGGGTGATTTGAGTGTTTAGAGACGTTATTGCCCGGATACACACGTGGTCATCCGGGAGCTTGATGTAGATATTCTCAAGTGTACTTGAAAATTTTGTTGTCGTGATAAAAATTTCAAGTCTGCTTAAAATTTCAGTCTCGGCTATAGCTGTGCAAAAATTTGATCCCGCATGGGCGGAGCCCGGAGGGATCGTCGGCTTTTAGCCCGGGTGCCGAGGCACGAAGTGCCGATGACCCCGGGAAACGGTTGATCATCATAAATAAATGCGACCCCGACAGGGTGTCGCACCGGCAGCCTTATCCTCTAAGCGCGACCCCTGGCGGGGTCGTGGGGGTAAAAGAGGGCTATGCTTACCCGGGGTCGTCGGGGCTACACCCCACCGACACCCGAGCTACGAAAAACGCACCCCTGCCGGGGTGCAGACACCCATAGGTCATACTGATCGCCGATCTGAAAGTGCGACGCCCTGGCGGGGTCGTGATCTTTTCTCTTGTTGTGTGTTCTCCTTTTCATTACATTTGTGGAAGTAAGAGAAGTACGATGTTCATTTTGGCTTTATCAATCAGCGTATTATGAGTAGGATAATTGTAGTGAGCGACATTTTACAGCCTTACCTCAGGCTTCGTAGTAGCGTGGAGGAGCTTATTGCCCGCTATGATGCTATGCCTGCTGATGAAGAGGTTACTTTTGACTTCTCCGGTGTCAAGTTTTCAAGCCGGAGCTTTATGGATGAATTCTATAATAAGCTGATTGTTGAGAGGCATGCACGGGTGACTAATATGACGGGCGAGCTAGCGCGACTTCTCGATGCGGTCGAAGCAACTCAGGTCCCTATTCGTCGAGGCGCATCCTCCCAAGTCCAGATTCAGGAGGTGGAAAATATGGATGAACTGACCCTGTACCTGAGTGAGCTTTCTTGTCTATGAATATAGACGCATCAGTCCGTGTGGGGAGTGGCTTTCTGAGTGGGCTCAGGGAGGCACTCCTGATCTTTGAGAAGATTGAGAGAAGTTCGGATCGAGACAATGTATTAATATTTGAGGAGGGGACTTTCGCAACCCCTCTTTTCCTTTCTGCTCTCCTTGCGAGGAAGTTTGATCCTCTGGCTTCCAGTCGTATTGAGTTAGACGTGCGTACCAATTATTTGTGTACAATCAGTTTTGATGATGGCGGCGTCTCTACAGACGACCTGGATGACGTCGAGGAGTATCTCGGATCCTATAGGGATAAGTCCTATATCCCAATTATGCGATTTCCCCTTTTTGGCGAGAGATCAAGGGCACATGTGACGTCTGTCGGATCTGCCGTGGCTAATCTGTTAAGATCTAGACTTGACTTAAGCGGTAGGATCTTCACGGGTGTTAATTATTTGATCTCGGAGATATTGGATAACGTCATAGAGCACTCTTTCTCTCATGGTGGTGGGATAGTTTGTCAAGACTATGCTCGCAAAGGGTATATGGATATCTGCGTCTTCGATAATGGTGTAACTATTCCGGGAAGCTATAGGAGAGCAAAGCTATTAGATGACAGAAGTACAGATGCTCAGGCTCTTCAGACGACAATTAACCGGAGGCTCTCAACAAAGAATACTGCCGGCTCTGTCAATAGAGGATTTGGCATCTCAAGCTCTCGGCAAATGCTGGTACATGGGCTTCAGGGGGAGTTTCTTTTTTTTCCGGCAGCGCACTCTATGTGAGTACGCCAAGGGAAGAGAAGGTTTTCCCTCTCCCAAACCACCTGGGACTGCATGGTACTATTGTGGGATTGCGTATCCCAAGGGCTGCTGATGACTTTAACCCATCTGATTACTACGAGCTATAGCGTATCTCGTGAGATGTGCGTAAGGATCGCTTATGGTACCTACCTGATCCCTGGATTGCCTGCGATACGCCTATATATATGACCCTGATAGGGTGTCGGTCCCTCCGGCGGTCCCCATTACGAGCGACCCCTAGCGGGGTCGTGGGGAGATGGGTGGGGCGTTGTACATCGGTCACCGCTTCGCGGATGACCGATGCCTATGGAGCGAGCACCCCTGCCGGGGTGCGCCCCGCAAGTCGGACGAGTCGGACAAGTCGGAAGTTTTACTCAAATACACCGGCTTACACAGCACGGCTGCATCCGCAGCCCGCTCCATAGGCGTCGGGTGCAGGGCGTGTCTTAGGAGACTGGGCATACAGAGAGAGGTCGCAGGTGGGGACTGGCGACCCGACCTGCGACCTCTGTATACCTATTAAATAGCTCCTTGGGGGAGGGTTACTTGACGAGGTAGCGCTTGACGCTCATCTTGGGTGTGCGTTCGAAGTCCTCCTCACGGAGCTCCACCTCAGCGATCTGCTGGTAGGGGTTGAGGAGGGTATTGATCTGCTTGCGCACCTCCTCGAGTGCTGCCTTGGGCTCCTTCTGCTCCTTCTCTAAGACAGCGTAGTCAGGGTAGACGACGGCAACGAGGCGCTCCCCTCGCTGCACGACGACGCACTCGGCGACGTAGGGGTGAATATTGTACTTCTCCTCGATCGCCTCGGGGTAGACGTTCTCCCCATTGGAGGTGAGGATCATCGCCTTGATGCGTCCGGAGATGTAGAGGTACTCGTCCTTGTCGTAGTAGCCGAGGTCTCCGGTGCGGAGCCAGCCATCGGCGGTGAAGAGCGCCGTGGTGGCCTCAGGATTTTTGTAGTAGCCCTTGCAGACATTCTCCCCGCGGACCTGGATCTCGCCCACTCGGTGTCCCTCGGCGTCCTCCTCGACGTGATCCGCCTTGGCGATGCGGACCTCCTGGATCATCGACATAATCTTGCCGACACTGCCGTGGCGGTAGCGCTTGGGCTCCACGTAGCTGATGAGTGGGGCGCACTCGGTCATGCCGTAGCCGACGGTGAGGGGAAAGCCGGCCTTCATCAGGAAGTCGGAAACCTCGTCATTGAGTGCTGCACCACCGACGATGAAGAACTTGAGCCGTCCGCCGAAGGTCTCTCGCAGCGTATCGCCTACCTTGCCGTAGATCGCTTTATTCAGCAGCGGGATCTTCAGTGCGAGGCGCGCCATCATATTGCCCTCAATCTTGGGGAGGATCGCCTTGGCGTAGATCTTCTCCAGCACCAGTGGCACGGAGAGGATCACGTGGGGGCGTACCTCCTTCATCGCCTTGACGAGGATCGAGGGGGTAGGCTTGTAGCGCAGGATAAAGACGTGTCCGCCGACGGAGAGTGGCAGGAGGACGTTGAAGGCGAGGGAGAAGGCGTGCGCATTGGGGAGGAAGCAGAGGAGCACGTCACCCGGCATCTCGACCTTCTTCTCTTGAGCCGCAACCACATTGGCGATCAGGTTATTCGCCGTGATCATCACGCCCTTGCTGGAGCCGGAGGTGCCGGAGGTGTAGGTGAGGAGGACGACATCCTCATTGGAAACCCCGTCGTAGTGGATGTCCTCCTTGGTGAAGCTGGACGGGTAGCGCTCGGTGAAGAGTGCCTCCACATCGATGCTATGGAGTCGCTCCTCTCGGGTCATCTCGGGAATGACGTTGCCCGACATGATGTCGACGAAGGCACGTACCTCGGGGAGATGGCCGATCGAGAGGCGCTCCCGGTGCTCAACGTCAGCAAAGACCACTACCGTGTCGGAGTGGTTGATGATCGCCTCCACATCATCAGCCGTAAAGGCGGGCAGGATCGGCACAACGACCGCTCCATAGGTGACGATGCCGAGCCAGTGGATGCACCACTCAGCGCAGTCCTCACCGATGAGCGCCACCCGCTCCCCCTTCTTGACCTCTAAGGCCTCGAGGAGCAGTTGTGTGCGTGCCACCCCTCTCGCCACGTCAGCGTAGCTAAAGGTCTTGCCGGTGTCGTAATTGGTCAGCGCTGCCAGCGCCCAAGAGTCTGCAAACGACTTCTCGTAGGCTTTGATGAAAGGTGTCTCTATCATGTCTTTAATCCATTAGTCTCTAAGCATTACACGTACCCTCTCTCTTGCAAAATTACTCATTTTCCTGAAGATAGGGCTCCTGTACAAAAGCACCTCCGGGGGGACGCATTTCAGGAACTATCGCCTACCCGTACGAGTGGAGCCCGCCGAGTAGGGTATTGACGCCAAAGTAGGTCATCAGCAGTACCGCAAAGAGGAGGACCATACAGAGGTGATAGTGCCTCGGGTCCCGCAGCCACGGCAGCAGCCCCTCGTGGAGGAGTGCCGAGTAGGCGACGAGCGTGATCAGCGCCCACACCTCCTTGGGATCCCAGGACCAGTAGTTCCCCCAGCTGACATTGGCCCAGTAGGCGCCGATCACAATGCCGATGATGAGGAGCAGGAGTGCGGGGTAGAGGAGCAGCAGGCTGAGGTCTCGCTGTCGCAGCACCTGCTCCCGCGACTGTCGCCCGAGGAGGCTGTAGAGCCCGATCGCCGCCGTGGTGGAGAGGAGCGCATAGCTGATCATCAGCACGCTCACGTGGAAGCTCAGCAGGGGCGAGTGGAGCACCGGCATGATAGGCGTCATCGCCGGGGAGGACATACCGAGGTGCGCCACGAGGAGGAAGAACCCTGCCCCGCCCATGCAGAGTGCACCGAGAGGAGCGACACGCCGTACAAGGAGCAGCCCGAGGAGCGTGATCGACCAGGCGATCGCCAGAGAGGTCTCGTAGCCGGTCGCCAGCGGGACTCTGCCGGTGATGTAGGCACGGCAGCCGATGAAGAGTGTGAGGAAGAGGAGCCCCGCAAGGAGTCCCCACCGCACCACTTTGCCTGAGAAGATCCGCGGAAGCGTGAGGGCAAGCAGTGCAAGGACGAAGTAGGTGATGAAGAGGATCAGCGGATAGGGGACACTGTGGTACAGAACCTCGGCGCGGAGTCGGGGACGACTTGCCCTCACCTCCGGGACTTGATCCTGATAAGCAATCAGTGCATCGATCAGCTGCCGGTACTCAGCCGGGCTGTCCCGCTTGCTGATGAGTGTGGGCATGAAGGTGCGGATGAAGAGGCTGTCCCGCTCTGCCACTTCGCCCGGTGCTATGGGGGATCCGGCGGCATACCACTTCACCTTACCCGCCGAGGTGCGGGTGGGGAAGAGGTAGAGGGTCTCTCCCATGCGGATGCTGAACGCAAGCTCCACCGCCTCGCTCACAGCGACAGCCTGACGGGTGGCGGGGGAATCGTCCCCCTCGTCGTACGCTCTGAGGTAAGGCTGGAGGAGATAGCCACGCTCCGGGGAGAAGAGGTCGGTCAGCGCCACCCGTCCGGGGAGATGGGTCTGCTCCCTCAGCTCGCGCCCCTTGACCCGGATCAGTGGCTCTCTCTTGCAGCTGTCGAAGTCGGTCACCCAGCGGCGGAGTAGCTCTCTATGCCCTCGAGCAGATCCTGTGGTCTTGAGGGCAATGTCGCGCGACAGGGTGGAGATCGGCACGACCCGCCCTCGGTAGTATACCGCCGGCTCCTCTGCATGCGCTTCCGAGGCGACGAGAGGGAAGAGGAGGACGAGGGGCAGCAGGGTGCGCCTCAGCAGGCGCCGGAAGCGCCCCCCTCTCTGCAGCATCAGCATCAGGAAGGCGAGGATCAGGAGGACGAAGCCGGCGTAGACGAGATACATCCCGATGGGATCGTAGGTGACGAGGAGGGAGACCTCGTCACTCTCCTCGGAGAGCGCATGGAGGAAGAAGCGGTAGCCCCGGTGGCGCAGGATCTTATTCATCGAGAGTCTGTGGGTAGCCCCCTCCACCTCGACGACGGCGTAGTAGTCGGAGGGAAAGGCTCCCCCCTCATCGGAGTAGGTGGTGCCGTAGTCCCTCAGGGTGAGGGCGAAGGGGAGTGAGTCGGTCACCGCCCCTCCCGAGAGGAGATAGCGCTCCACCGGTCTTCCCCGCTCGATCATCATCTTCCCCTGCCGGCTGAGGAGGGCAGTGCAGAGTCCTCCGACCAGGATCAGGAGGAGCGAGCCGTGGAGGATCAGCGTAGCTGTGGGGAGTCTCCTTCCCCCTCTCACGAGAGAGAAGAGCAACCCCAGCCCGGCGAGCAACCAGAGGGCGATCATCCAGGGCGCCCCGTAGACCTGACGGATCGCCACCTCGTGCCCCAGCACCCGCTCCATCACGGTGCCGCCGGCGAGGATAAGAAGGAGAAGAGCGAGCAGGGCAAATGTGACCCCACCGGCTCTTCTCCTCCATTTCATTTGTAAGTCTCTACTCAACTCAGAGTGCTCTTAGGAAAGCGAGGACGGCGTCTCTATCGTCCTTGGAGAGCGCCTTAAACTTCCGCTTGACATGGTCAGCCTCTCCGCCATGCCAGAGGATCGCCTGCTCCAAACTGCGGGCGCGACCGTCGTGGAGGTAAAACTCGTACCTATTGACCGGATAAGTGAGGCCGATGCCCCACAACGGGCGGGTCTTCCACTCATGACCGTCGGCCAGGTGGTCGGGACGCTGATCCGCCAAGTCCTCGCCCATGTCGTGCAGCAGCATATCGGTGTAGCAGTAGATGGTCTGACCGGAGAGTGCCGCCACATCGGTCTGACCGGTGTGCATCGTGGGGACGTGGCACTTGGCGCAGCCGATCTCGTCGAAGAGCTTGTACCCCTTCTTCACCACAGGGCGATCGAGCCCCCTCGGTGCAGGGACGGCGAGCGTCCTGCCGTAGAAGACCACCGCATCCAGCACATCGTCCGGCACCTCGTAGGTGGTCGGATCACCGTCGCCCTGCCGATCCCAGTCCTCCTCCACGGGGTAGAGGCGGTTGGTGAGGCCCATGTCGTTGACAAAGGCCTGACAGGTCTGCTCCATGACGGAGGAGGTATTGGCCTTCCATCCGAAGCGACCGATGCGCACCTTTTTATACTCACTGTCCCAGACATAATTGGGCTTGCCGGAGATGCCGTCATTGTCCTTGTCGTAGGGGTCTGCATGAGAGAGGATCTCCTCCTCGGGGATCGCCTCCAGCAGTCCCAGACCGTATGTCGGCATACCGATACGGGGCGAGAGCATATAGTAGGCAGGCAGCGGGATGCGGGTGTCAGAGATGGAGAACGTCGGGCGGTGGAGAACCACCTTGGTCCCATCGTCGTAGACCTCTACCTTCTCCGACCACTCGACGTGAAACTTCGCCTCAGGCTTCACACCGTCGATGGCGAGCTGCTGGAGCTGGGCACCGAAGCCGGGGACACCGATGTGCCCGTAGACGGGATCGTTGCCGCTACTGATGCGGAGGAAGAAGCCGCTCGGCTGATTGAGATTACGAGGGAAGGGGGCGCGACCTTCGTTGGGGTGGCACTGGGCGCAGGTGTGATTATTGTACAGCGGTCCGAGGCCGGACATGACGTCTCCGCTCGGCACAAACTGGTGCTCGAAGATGTAGTCGCCGTGATCAAACTTCCGGGTCTGCTCCTCCGTCATCCCATCGACCGGCTGTCCGTAGGCCTTGCTGGAGGACATATTGGTCGAGGCAGCACCGCCGGGACGCAGGTGGGCGACGATGTCGTAGGGGTCGGGCTCCACCGCCGGCTCCTGACGACACCCCGCAAGGGTGAGGGTCAGCGTCCCGCAGACGATGGCTATCCACTCTCTTGTACCCATGGTCATCACTTAGATCTCACCCTGAGAGTCGCTGACGAGCGGTGCGATCTCCTTCTCGAGGATCTCGGAGAGCTTGATCACCTCTGCCTGAGCACTCTTCACCTCAGGACGATGGTGCTCGATGCATTCGGTGAAGGTGCCGGGGAGGTTCTTGAGCGCCGTCTGGGCCTTGATGATCTGAGCCTTAAACCTCTTGTCCAGCTCGGGCTTCTTGAAGACATTGACGATCAGGTCGGAGATGGAGGCGCCGGACTGACCCTTGTAGCTGCAGGTGTAGAGGTTGTAGACACTCTGGAGATTGTCCTGGAAGTCCTGTAGCGAGTTATTGGAGAAGGGGGACTCCTCCTTCTCGAAGTGGGGCTTGCCGTCCTTATTGATATCACCGCCCTCTACGCTGCCGGTGGGGCCACCGCCATTGAGGGGGAACTCGATCTTCTCCTTCCCCACCTCGTCGACGATGTCCTGCATGCCGGTCACCATCTCCTCGATGGCTGCTTTGGTGGTGGGATAAGCCTTGCTGCCCTTACCGGCCGCCTTGATCATCTTGGCAAAGGCGGGCCACTTGGTGGTCAGCTTGTCGCAGACGCTCTTCATGTCGTTGGATCCGGCGACGAGGTACTCCAGGAGACGGGGATTGCCCTGGAGCGTCTCGATGGTGAAGGGACTCTTCTGCGGACCCCACAGGATGAACTCCAGGAGGTGGAAACCGCGGGTCTCATTGTGCTTCTCGATGGTCTCCTTAGTGATCGGCTCATTGGAGGCGATGGTCTGGTTCATCAGGCTGACATCGACCGGCCAAGTATCCATGTTGGGGTCAATGTCGAGGGGATAATTATCCTCCCCCTCAGCGATATCATTGCCCTGCTCCAGCTCGCCGACTGGACCGAAGCCGAAGGCCTCTGTCTGCTCCCAGGTCTTGCGAGCAACCTTCCAGAGCTCCCGCGCCTTGTCGAGATTGGCCTGCGTGGGGCTCTTCTTCAGCTCCATGCAAGCCTTGTCAAGAGCGGTAACCTCAGCGGTGAGGTCAGCAAAGGAGCGGACGGTAACGATGTCGATGGTATTAGCGATCACCGAGGAGGTGTCGTACTGCTTCTCAGGATTTTTGGGCTTGTCACCATCGCATGAGGAGAGCAGCAGAGAACTGCTCATAAGGGACAGGCAGAGCCCTGCCTTAAAGATGTTAGAAAAACGCATAATATGGGTATGTAATAATTTGTTGATTTTGCAATTAGAAAGAGAAACCGAGTCCGACCAGCAGCTCCCGCTCCTTGGTCTTGCGCCCCATGTCCTGCTTGGAGACCGGGTCGACGTAGTTGTCCCCATAGGTGCGGTCGGTGTACTGGGCCTTGGCGACGAGACCGGGCGTGATCATCCAATTGAGCCCCGCGGTGATGACGCTGCGGCTCCACATATCGAGCTTGATCACATCGCCCGAGGTGCGGAACATCGTATCGTAGTAGTCGTATCGGACGAAGGGGTAGAGCCTCTGCTTCGTCTCTCGATTAATCAGCGGGAGGACATTGTATCCCAGCTCTGCCGAGACGGAGAGTGCCTGCTTGCCGACAGCGGTGCGCTTGGCATTGAGGTGCTTGGAGAGGTGGGCGTTCTTGAAGGAGATGTTGTCCGAATTTTGCAGGTCTCCCCAGAGCAGGGAGCTATGGAAGCGCCAGTTGCCCTCATTGACCGCCAGGTGAGCACCGGCGACCTTGAGCCAGCCCTTCACATTCTCCATGTCGTATCGAGGGCGATTGGGGTTCGTATTCCCCGCATAGGCGGAGAAGCCGACAAAGGACTCCCCTAAGCGACCGAAGTGGTAGTCCATACGGAGCGAGTAGGCGAGCGCCTCAGCCACCGGCATCTCGAAGCGGGTCTGATACCCCCTCTTGACCCAGTTGCGACTTGAGAAGCCACTGGAGTCGAGACCGGAGCTGACTGCCAGCTCGTAGGTGAGTCTATTGTGGAAAAAGCCTCCGAAGAGCATCACGCCCGTCTCGTACCAGCCAAGGGGGATCATCGCATCCTCGCCCTCGGGACGAAGTACGGTGAAGTACTTATTGGGTCGGTCAAGGCTGCTGGCGAGCCCCATATGGAGCTTGAAGCGGCCGACACGGAGATTGGCCATCTCGTGGGTGAGGAAGTCGAGGTAGAGATGCTCCAGCTTTACCTCCCCGCCCTGCTCGATCTCCATCTCGTACTCACCAGCCTCCTCCAGTGCGTCAAACTCCATCGTGGCACCGGTACCACCGTGCTCAAACTCGATCTCGCTGCTCATCCGGATCCGATCCGTAAAGCGGAGCTTGAGATAGAGAGCGAAGCGCTCCTGGTCAAGGCGGTCCTTGAGGTACGGGTCGCGCTCCTTGGTGAGATAATTCTGGTAATTGACAGTGCCATACCCCGACAAGGTCAGCCGATCCAGCAGGTCCTTCCCGTGGATGCCCGTCCTTGGGAAGACCCGCTCCTGCTCGACCCGCTCCTGCTCGACCCGCTCCTGGGCCACCGCATTAGTGCCTCCGAGGAGCGCGAGGACGATGCCGGCAATGATGACTTTGGTGATTGCTCTCATATCTACTTTCGAACTAATAACATAAAAGGAGTGAACCAGTCCTCCTCAGCGGGGCAAAAATACGAAATAGAGTCCCTCGTTTTTCGTAAAGCGAAGGAAAATACCCACTGCCGAGTACCTCTCCGGCACCAATTACTCAGATCAGGGTAGGGGGCTGTAGGAAAAACACCTCCGCCACTCTTCGGGGTACGACCCGGGGAGTGGCGGAGGGTATAAGGCGGGGCTGTAAGCCGGTGCTATATGCCGCTCTTGATGGCGGCGGCGAGGTCATCGGTGAGGCGGATCATCCCCTCGGCATCCTCACTGTAGCCGGAGGTGCGGATAAGCGGGTGGATCGTCATCGTGATGCGGTGGGGGTGGACGAAGTAGTGGTCCTTGGGCAGTGCCTCGAAGGTGCCATCTATCGTCACCGGTAGCACGGGCGTACCGGTGGAGAGGGCGATGCTGGCGACGCCCTTACGCAGGCGTCCCACCCGTCCGGTCGTGGAGCGTGTCCCCTCTGGGAAGATCAGGATGCTGAAGTCCTCGGCAATCGTCGCCTTGGCATCATCAATCACCCTCCGTGCCCCACTCGGGGTGTGGTCGACGAAGATGAAGCCGATCCTCTCGCACGCCCAGCCGACGAAGGGGATCTTGCGGATCGGTGCCTTGAGCACCCAGCGGCACGGCATGTGGAGATACCCCCCCATGACAAAGACATCGAGGGCGCTCATGTGATTGGGCGCCACGAGGACCGCCTCGTCGGGGATGTTTTCCTTACCCCGCACCGTGACGGGCGAGAAGAGGAGGGTCATCGTGAGCTTGCTCCAGATGCGGGAGGGGAGGTAAGTGGCTCCCCTCCTCCAGCCGAGCGCAGAGCCGAGCACCGTGAGGATCGACGTGAGGATTGTGGCGAGGACGAAGAGGGGGACAAAGATGAGCCAGTAGTAGATCGCCCAGAGAACCTTGAGTAGTGGATTCATATTAGGAAGTTACTTGATAAGGTAGCGCTTGATGCTCTGCTTCGGGGTCTTCTCGAAGGGCTCCTCCCTCAGCTCCACGGCACTTACCTGCTCGTACATCGGCAGCCGCTGATTGATCATATCGCGGAGGGTATTCATCACCTCGGCGACCTCCTTCTGCTTTACCTTCCCATCGGCCTTGAGTGCATCAAAGTCGGGGACGACGATGGCGACGAGCTTGGAGTCGCGCTGCACCACCACACACTCCGAGACAAGTGGGCTAGAGCCGTAGAGCGACTCGATCTCCTCGGGGAAGATATTTTGCCCATTTGCCGTCAGTAGCATCGCCTTGCTCCGACCGCGGAGGTAGACATAGCCATTGGCATCGATGAAGCCGAGATCGCCCGTGTGCATCCAGCCGTCGGGGGTGAAGAGTGCCTTGGTCGCCTCCTCATTCTTATAATACCCGAGGCAGACATTCTCCCCGCGCACCTGTACCTCGCCCACCTCGTGACCGGAGGAGTCGCTCTGGAAGCTCCCCTCCACCGGGCTGATGCGTACCTGCTCGATCTCGGGGAGCACCTTGCCGCAGCTGCTGTACTTGTGCTCCCGCGGAGGGACGTAGCTGATGAGTGGCGCACACTCGGTGATGCCGTAGCCGACCGTGAGGGGGAAGCCGGTATTGAGGACAAACTTTTCCACCTGGTCATTGATCGCCGCTCCACCGACGATGAATTGCTCGACCCTCCCGCCCATGGTGTCGATCATGATCTTTCCGATGCGATTGTAGACGAGGAGGTTGAGCACAGGGATGCCGATGATCGTCTTGACGGCGTGAGAGTAGGCGTTGATCTTCTTGAGGATGATGCTCTTGTAGATCTTCTCCAAGACGAGGGGCACGGAGAGGACCACCTGAGGCCGCACCTCCTGCAGGGCCTTGATCAGGATCGTGGGGGTGGGCTTGTAGCGGAGGATGTAGATCTGAGCGCCGCTGGTGAGCGGGGAGAGGAAGTCAAACATCAGCGCATACGCATGCGCCAGCGGCAGGAAGCTGAGCATCTGCTGACCGGGGCGGAAGACGCCCCTCGTGTGGGTGATATTGATATTGGCGGCAAGGTTATTTGCCGAGAGCATCACGCCCTTACTGAAGCCTGAGGTGCCCGAGGTGTAGCTGAGGAGGACGAAGTCGCTATTGGACACCTTGTCGTAGACCACGTCACTCCTGCGGAAGCCATCCGGGTAGCGCTCCGTCATCAGCTGGTCGGCATCGAGGGTCCGGTACTCCTTGTGGGGCGTGAAGTCCGGGAGAGGGGCGAGCGTATCGATCCGGTAGGTGGCGCGGATCGCCTTCATCTTCTTGGAGTCAAGGGAGGAGATATGCTCCGGCCCGACGAAGATCACCACAGAGTCGGAGTGCTCTACGAGGTGCATCGTGTCCTCGGGGGTAAAGGCGGGCAGTATCGGCACCAGCACCGCCCCGTAGGTGACGACGCCGAGCCAGACAACGCACCACTCGGCACTATCCTCGCCCAGCAGAGCCACATGATCCCCCTTCTTCACGCCGGAGGCCTCAAGGAGGAGGTGGACTTTCGCCACCCCGCGCGCCACCTCGGCGTAGCTATAGATGGTCCCGGTGTCGTAGTTGCAGAGTGCCGGGCGGATCCAGTGCTTGCGGAATGCTTCCTCGAAGAACTTTACCAATGGCTTCTCGATCATATCATATCTCACTTGTGATGGGAAAATGCGCAGTTAGCTCTATAGAGTACAAAAGTACAGAAACTTTTTAATCATATTCCCGCCTATCCTCGTGGTGGCTTGGGAGGTTGGGGACTCTTATTTTTGCCTATCTTTGTGGTCTGAAATAGAGTTTAATTTTGACAATACTGGTAAATACCTACCCATGAGACAACTCATCTACACTCTGTCCTTCCTGGCGGTCTCTCAGGTCGCTCTTGCCGTAACCCCTATCGATCGGGACGAGGTGCCTGTAGACAGCCTCGAGACGAGGCAGCTGGAGGAGGTGCGAGTCTATGCGCAGACCCCTCTGGTAAAGGAGGCAAATGAGCTCTGGCGTGTGCCGGGCGGTGTCACGATGATCACACCGACGGTGATGCGGGAGTTTCACCTGCAGAATATGACCGACCTGACGGCGCTGGTCCCCGGACTCTATATCCCGGACTACGGCTCGGGATACAATGCCCCGATCTACTACAGAGGGATCGGTTCGCGTAGTGGCTCCTCCGCTGCCTCCCTCTACATCGATGGAGTGCCGACGCTTACTCAGACGCTGAAGAAAGACATCCTCGATGCCGCATCGATACGCGTCATGTCTGCCAGCCAGAGCTCCACCTATGGGCGCAACTCGATGGCCGGCAACATCCACGTGCGGACGGTCAGCCCCTTTGAGAAGCAAGGGCTGGAGGTACTGCTCCGTGGGGGGAGCTATATGACCGGGCGAGGACAGGCGATCTACCGCACGCTGCTATCGCCGGAGTGGGGACTGACTGTGGGCGGATATGTCCAGTACCTCGGCGGCTACTACACTAATCAGTACGATGGGAAGAAGTTGGACCGCTCCCTCACGGGAGGCGGGACCATTCGCGGTGAGTGGCGAAGGGGGGCTCATACCCTGATTCTCTCAGCCAATGCCGACGGAGTGGACCAGGGCGCCTTCCCCTACGCCCCTAAGGATCCCGAGACGGGTAAGGTGATGGCACCTAATATCAATCGCCCCGGGACGTACAAGCGCTTCTCCACCCAGGAGCGGATTAGCTACACTTATGCCGGAGACGAGGCAGACCTCCATGTGACCGGAGGCGTGGAGTACCTCCACGGAAAGATCCATATGGATCAGGACTACAGCCCGGCGGATGTTTTCTCGGTCAATCAGCGGGAGAAGCAGCTTGCCACGACACTGGAGCTGGCACTGAAGTCAAAGGGAGAGGGCCGATTCCACTGGACCACGGGGCTCTCAGCCTTTTACCTCTACTCGGACCACCTCTCCCCGGTGGAGATTTACCCTGACGGATTGCAGAAGCTGGTGCAGCCCCAGCTCAATCGCGCTATGGCGATGATGGCGAAGAAGGGGATCAAGATGCCGGGAAAGCTGCTTGCTGACACGGAGATGGCGCTGAATAACAATCAGTCTTGGAAGAAGGACTACGGCGTTGCCGCGTACGTGGAGGGCAGCATCAATGACTTCCTCATCCCACACCTCACACTGACCGCCGGGCTGCGGGTCGACCTCGAGCATCAGGGCTTTGACTACGACAGTGACTTCGCCTCGAAGGTCATCATGGAGATGAACCGCGGGGGCAAGGTGATGCGCATGCCCCAGCCGATCGGTGGGCGTGTGAAGGATCACGGCACCCAGACTTTCCTCGTCGCTCTGCCTAAGCTGGCACTGAGCTACGATCTGACTGATGACTTCAATGCCTTCATCACTGTCTCTCGCGGGTACAAGACGGGAGGATACAGCGATCAGGTGATGACTCAGACGGCTATGCAGGCCGCCTTTGCCAGCCTGATGCCGAAGCCCGGAGCCAAGCCTGGGCGCCCTGCTCCGATCGATGGGAACAATCTGCCGATCGTGCCATCTGACCCCAAGGCTGCCGCCTACGAGCCGGAGTATGGGATCAATTATGAGGTGGGCTTCCGGGCTCGGCTCTTCGAGAACCGCCTCCTCCTGACCACCACTGTCTTTGACACCCGGATCTCCAATCAGCAGATCACCCGCTTCGTCACAACCAGTGCCGGTCGGTATGTGGACAATGCGGGACGCAGTCGCAGCACCGGTGTGGAGGTGACCGCTGCGTGGCAGATCCTCCCGGGTCTGCGTGCCTCAGCCTCCTACGGATATGCCGCCTCGAAGTTTGAGGTCTGGCATGCGAGCGTGACTAGCCCCACCGGCGAGAAGAAGAAGGTAGATATGGCAGGCAACTTTGTCCCCTATATGCCACAGAACACCGCCTCCGCGCTCCTGAGCTACCACAAGGGACTCGACCGCCGCGTCCTCAAGGCGGTACACGCCTCCGTGGAGTACAGCGGTGTCGGACCGATCTACCGTGATCCGGAGAATACGGTACGGGAGGACTTCTACTCCCTCCTCGGAGCGCGCGCCGGAGTCCAGCTCGGTCTCGTCGACGTCACCCTCTGGGGCCGCAACCTGCTCAATACGGAGTACCACCCCTTCTACTTCAGCTTCTTCGGCCAGGATCTCTTCCAGAAGGGTGCTCCGCTCACCTTCGGAGTAGATCTCTCGATCAGTCTCTGAGCTGTAGAGCGGGCGTGGTTAAACTATTGGCTCACAATTTGATCCAAGTAGTAGATAGGGAGTGTGCGGTATGGAGCGAAGTATCATACTTTTTCGTACCTTGCGGATGGGATCGAGTATCCCATGACACTCTTGTCCACAGAAGAGATGGTGAGTATAACTTATTAGACTAACGACGCGATATGAAAGCTTTACATCGGATATTAACTGCCGCGCTAATGCTGGCGGCAGTCTCTGTGGGTTATGTCGGACAAGCGCAGGACGATGCGTACCTGACCCCCTCTAAGGCTCGGGTAGCACGTCAGCAGGCTAAGAAGGCATACGCCCGCGAGATGGCTTTGGAGAGACAGCGCCAGGCTAAGCGCGACTCCATACGCGATGCTCAGCTGCAGGCCCGGGATCGGGCTACAGACTGGTATAACCGCCGTGACATGAGGGTCACGGTCGAGGATATGGAGCGTAATCTGGACAACCTAGATACGCCTCGCAACGGAGGCAAGTACGCTGCCCAGATGAGACGCTTCAATGGTGAGGATGATGGCCGCATCGTCCTCGATGACGTGCAGAGGGTGTACGTCATGGATGACTATGAGTACGACCCGTGGACTCAGAGCTACTACGGCAGAGGATGGGATCGCAACAATAGCGTCTACATCACCATCAATACAGATCCCTGGTACGGTGGCTATAGAGGCTATGGCTGGGGTGGCGCGTACTCCTCCTACTACTATCCCTGGTATGGTGGTGCCTATGGTCATGGCTACTACGACCCGTGGTACGCTGGCCGCTGGTCTTACCCCGGGTGGTATGACCCCTGGTATGATCCGTGGTACTCCCCCTGGGGTGGCTACTATAGCTTTGGCTACACGTGGTCGAGACCTTACTATCGCTACTATCCCTACGACTACGGCTACTATGGCGGTGGTTACTGGGGTGGCTACTACGATGGCTGGTACAGCCGGGACTTCTCTCGTCGCTACACGCCCGGTGCACGTCGCACGGAGAGCTACTACGACCGTCACGCCGCCACTTATGGTCGCGCACTCGGTCAGGGCAATGTGTCCCGCTGGAGCAATGGCGGCAATGGGGTAAGCTATACCCGCTCCAATAACTCCCGCTACGTCAATGGCGGTCGCCGTCCCACCATCGGTACCACTCGGGCGAATACCTACAGCAATGGGGGAAATTACTCGACCAACCGGACCACCTCGCGGTGGAATAGCGGCTCAAGCAGCAGCTCAAGTAGCAGCTACAGTACCTCACGTAGCACCTACAGCACGCCGTCCCGCTCCTATACGCCGTCTCGCTCTACCACGACCACGACGACTACGACCACGCGCAATAACGGCACCGGAGGCGGTCGTCGCTAATCATCAGGGGCCATCCCCCCTCTCATCAGCATAGATTATACTACAATGTCACGCAATAAGATAGTCCTTCCCCTCTTGGCGTCCACGCTCCTGCTCGGGGTGAGTGTCGCTATGGCGCAGGCTCCCACCGATGTCTACCGCAATAGTATGCGGGAGACCTATGGTACGGCGCGTGCTCAGGGGATGAGCAATGCCGTCGGAGCCTTGGGCGCTGATCCTACTGCGGTCTCCGTCAATCCTGCCGGCATCGGGCTCTACCGCTCGAGCGAGGTGACCTTTGGCTTCAATGTCGGTCACGTCAAGAGCTCCACCAACTGGCAGGATAAGGAGGGAGCCGATATGAGCAGGTGGGTCGGCAACCTCGACCACCTCAGCTTCATCTTCCCGATCTCTAATCCCTACCTCGCTACGTCTGACTGGAGAGTGGTCATGGGTGCCTCGATGAGCTCCCTCTACGACTACGACCGGGACTACGAGATGAGGTCCGTCAATCCTGAGTACAGCCTCTCGGAGTATATCGCCAATAAGGCGACCCTCTTCGGTGCGCCCTACAAGACCCTCGGAGATATGGCGAGCTCGCCCTACTTCCTCGGCACGATGGCGTACAATGGAGGCTTTATTGAGACGAGACCGGGCTATGACAATGTCTACGTCCCCGCTACCTATGCAGCGATTGATCCCTTTGCTCACGACAAGTATGCCGAGTCCAATGTGACGTACCTCAAGCCGGACGCTGGGCGGCTCAATGTCTCCGAGAAAGGGTCCCGCAAGATGTACGACTTCACCATCGGTGGTAGCTGGGCTGACAAGGTCTACTTCGGAGCCACCCTCCGGACTACATCATCGACCTACGCACGGTCGTCCATGTATCGGGAGGACTTCCACTACACCTACAAGCCTAAGTATAATGTCGAGGACCAGGTCTACTACACCGAGCTCGGCAATAATCTGACCGTCTCCGGCGGTACTGTCGGTGCCACGTTTGGTCTGATGGCTGCCGTGGGCGACTTCGGTCGTGTCGGCATCTCCTACAATACGCCGCAATTTGGTCGCTACAATGAGGTTTTCTCTACCACGACCCAGTGGTACAATAATAATAGGACCAATGGCAAGGGAGAGCTCGAGCCGCTCTACACCAATGGCTCGGACGACATGACCAATACCTACGACCTTGTGCTTCCCGGTGACCTGACCGCCAGCGCGATGGTCTTCCTCGGTGGCTACGGTATGGTGACGTACGACTTTAATTGGCGTGACCTCGGCTCTGCTCGCCTGCAGGGAGGTAACTTCCAGGACGCCAACCAGTTCCTCAAGGAGGACTACGGCAGTCAGATGACCCACCGCGTAGGTCTGGAGATCCGCCCTGTGAGCGGCTTCTACCTGCGTGCCGGCTACAGCTACTCCGATGGGGGGCTCAAGTCGGAGGGCATCCGCCCTCAAGAGGGCAACGTGATGGCCTACGACTATATCGCGAGCGGTGCGATCACCGACGCGGTGCTGAGGGACAGCTACCAGACCATCTCTGCGGGGGTTGGCTGCCGACTCTTCGGTCGGACCACCCTTGACCTCGCTTACGTGAGGGGCAAGGCAAGCGAGCGGGTCTTCCCCTTCCCCGGCGCGGGCGAGGTGAAGGACCAGTCGTCGGGTCAGGTGGTTGCTCCAGGCATCTCCTCTGAGGGTGCGGCGATGAGCACGGTGACCAATCGGATGGTCGCTTCGCTCACATTCCGCTTCTGACCCCCTATTTCAGTCCAAGTCGCAAACAAACGCAACGAGCGCATTACGTGTGGTCCCGGTGACCAGCGTAGTGCGCTCTTTTTTTTACCCTAAAAAGTCGAAGCCTATGAATCGTGAGAGATATACCCCTGACCTGATCACCGCCCTTGGTCCGGATGAGGTCTTTGTCTTTGGCTCCAATGCCCTCGGCCATCACGGCGGTGGGGCAGCGCTGCAGGCCTTTGAGCGCTTCGGGGCAGAGTGGGGGATGGGTGAGGGACCCTCGGGGAGGACCTACGCCATCCCGACGCTCGATGCCGTCCATCATCGGGTCACTGAGGAGCAGCTCAGAGCGAGCCTAAGGCGCTTCATCGCATACGTGCGTCAGCACCCGCGTAACACCTTTTACCTCACTCTCATCGGATGCGGCATAGCCGGGTGGGAGCCGGCGACGGTGCGACGTCTCCTTTGGCAGTCCATCGGGGACGAGTCTCAGCTGCCGGACAACCTGATACTCCCTCGAGCCTTTAACCGGCAGGAGGGTGACAGTGAGTAGCTCCTCGGTCGGAGGATCTACTCGCGGGTGACTAAGTGGGTGTCGGCTGAGTGGAGGCAGGGGGTGAGCTTGCGGTAGGTCGCCTGCGCCTGCGCCTCGATCTCGGGTGTGATCAGCTCGCTGACCCACTTCGTGATCATCAGCACCACGCCGAGGTCATCGGAGAAGCCGAGGAGCCCCAGCGCATCGGGGATCAGGTCGACCGGCAGGATGAAGTATCCCAGCGCACCAGCGATGTACGCCTTGCGGACCGCCGGGGTGCTGTCGGCACGGAAGACGTACCATAGACGCAGCACCGGGAGCAGGATCTGCTCGCCGGCGAGACGTGCCACCTCTTGGACCTTCTCCTTGAGCCCGAGCTCGCTAAAGTGCTTTCCATACCTCTTTATATCCTCTACGGACATCCTGCCCACCTGCTTCCTTGCGATGGCGATGAGTCCGCCGAGGGTGAGGAACTTTCTCTTTTTCATTTCGTAGTCATCTCTCTGATAATAGCTCGGGCTCCAGAGAGCCGTCGTCATACATCATATGTCGCGCGCCTGTGGGCGGGCAACTCTCCTGAGATCGCCGTATGCACCGATCGACCAGCAGTGTCACAGTGCAGGGTACGACGATACCGACGATCATACCGATGAAGAATGGTCGTGCCGTGGAGCAGTCGGTGCTGCCGCCTACCGGACAGGGTCTTGTGGATCTATTACTCATCTCTCCCCATTGATTGATTGGTTATCTGTGAGGTAAAGGTACCAAAAGTGTCGCTTACTCGTTATGCGCAAGCTCATCGGGCGTGAAGCTCAGGGTGGTGATGCTGCCGTAGTGGGGTATGTCGATGAAGAGGTCAGAGAAGTCTATCACCCCCTTGATCCACCGGCCCATATTGATCACGCCACCATGGCAAAAGAAGGCTACCCGCTCCCACTCCGGATGGAGGCAGACCTCCTCTACGAGGTCCGTGACTCGGCGACGCATCTCATCGATGCTCTCACCTCCCGGAGGCGTCACCAGCTCGGGATTTCGCTCCTCGAGGAGGAGCAGGTCGGGCTGACGGCGGATCTCACTGTAGAGCTCATCCCAAGGCCTCATCTCCCACTCGCCAAAGTTTCGCTCCGCCAGCCGAGGATCTATCGTCGCTGTCTCGTAGCCGCAGTAAGCGGCGAGCTTGCGAGCGCGCCTGAGCGGACTGGTGAAGGTGGCATCGTACGTACGCCCCTCGAGGGCGCGCCTCACGCTCTCCGCCTCCTCCCGGAAGCTCTCTGCCACATCCAGGTCGGATGCTCCGTAGCAGAAGGAGCCATCGACGTTGTGTAGGCGGGTATGGCGGATGAAGTCTATCTTGGTCTCTCTCATGGATTCTCTTCCTAAATTGTCATCTGTGGATGACAAAGTTAACGATTTCTGCCGCACCGCCCTGAGGAGAGCGAAATCTAATACCGGTAAAAGAGAAAACTAATACCGATATTAGGCTCGACTAATATCGGTATTAGAAAAGTCTAATATCGGTATTAGTTTTTCGCCACAGGCAAGAGCCAGGGGTGACGCATTTGAGCGGTACAGAAGCCTATCCACTCATTGTGAAGGGTGGTGAACGATGCACCCCGACAGGGGTGCTCGCTCCATAGGCATCGGTCATCCGCGAAGCGGTGACCGATGTACAGAGCCCCAGCCTACCACCTCGACCCCTTGTGGGTCGCCGAGCAGACATCTCCAATGCCGGCGACCCGCAAGGGGTCGAGGGATGATGTGTACGCTTATACATCGGTCATCGGCACTTCGTGCCTCGACCGATGCCTATGGAGCGTGCATCCTTCGGATGCGGGAAAGTCGCCTATGTAGCGGTCTTCACATGCGCTCCTGTCCGATGACCCTAAGGAGGTCGGCAGGAAGAGCACCCCGACAGGCGTGCTCGTTTTTTTACCCGGGAGACCTCGGGCAAATCCAAAAACGTCACCCCTGCAGGCAAAAGCTCGAGGGGTGGGTGGGGGTCTGCAAAAATGGGTACCTTTACGGGCTAATGACCTATGGAGGTCCCGGCTGATGTCGGATCCTCACCAGCAGCATCATCTATGGCGAAAAAGACTTTACACGAAGACCCTCAGACAGACCCCATCGACACCGAGGAGTACATCGTGGCGCATGGCGTCCGGGTCAATAACCTGAAGAATGTCTCCCTCTCGATCCCGAGGGACCACTACACCGTATTCACCGGTCTGAGTGGCTCGGGAAAGAGTTCGCTCGCCTTTGACACCCTCTACGCGGAGGGTCAGAGGCGCTACGTCGAGAGCCTGAGTGTCTACGCCCGACAGTTTGTCGCCAAGATGGCCAAGCCCGAGGTGGACTATATCCTCGGCATCCCGCCCGCCATCGCGATCGAGCAGAGGATCCCCAATAGGACCCCCCGCTCCACCGTTGGCACCTCGTCGGAGATCTACGACTACCTGAGGATGTTCTTCGCCCGGGTGGGGCACACCTTCAGCCCCATTAGTGGGGAGGAGGTGAAGCGTGAGACGACAGAGGACGTGGTCGACTTTATCCAGTCCCTCGGCGAGGGCACGCCCTACATGATCTGCGCCCCGCTCCTCATCCCCGGCGACCGGTCGCCGATGGACCACCTCGCCATCCTGAGGGCTAATGGCTACTCGCGCGTGCTGGTCGGGGACGAGGTGCAGCGGATCAATGATCTCGTAGAGGGGAAGGAGGAGCTCCCCTCCGCCCGGCAGCTCGGTGAGATGCTGCTGGTGATCGACCGCCTGAGGGTGGAGAGTGATGCCGATGCTGCCCGGGGTCGGGTAGGGGACTCGGTGGAGACCGCGTTCTTTGAGGGACATGGCGACTGTCGGATCGTCTGGAGAGGCGGGGCGCGCTCATTCAGCGACCGCTTCGAGGCGGACGGGATCGTCTTCGAGGAGCCGACGGACAAGCTCTTTAGCTTCAATAGCTCCATCGGTGCCTGCCCCACCTGTGAGGGCTTCAGCATGGTGATGGGGATCGATGAGGACCTCGTGGTGCCCGACAAGTCCCTCTCCGTCCGTGAGGGGTGTGTCCAGTGCTGGCACGGACCCAAGATGTCTCGCTGGCAGAAGCGCTTTATGACCCAGGCAGGGGATCGGGGATTTCCCCTCGACACCCCCTACCACGAGCTGACGAGGGAGGAGAAAAACCTCCTCTGGCATGGCGGGAGAGGGGTCCGGGGGATCGATGACTTCTTTGACTTCCTGCGAGAGAATCAGCACAAGATGCACTTCCGGATTATGCTGGCACGCTATCGGGGTCGGTCGCTCTGTCCCGACTGTCAGGGCCGGCGGCTGCGGAAGGAGGCGTTTTATGTCAAGGTGGGCGGCAAGGACATCGGCGACCTCGTGGAGATGCCGGTGAGCCAGCTGGCAGACTGGCTGGATGCGCTCGAACTGCCGGAGGAGGATGTGAAGGTGGGCGCGCGCTTGCTCGATGAGCTCCGCCGCAGGGTGCGGCTCTTAGTCGACATCGGCCTCGGGTACCTGACCCTCGACCGCGTCTCGGGGACCCTCTCCGGGGGCGAGAGTCAGCGGATCAACCTTGCCACCTCGCTCGGTGGTGGACTCATCGGTGCGCTCTATGTCCTTGACGAGCCCTCGATAGGACTTCATGCGAGGGACAGCCACCTACTGATCGACATCGTCAAGAGACTCACCGATGCCGGCAATACCGTGGTCGTGGTGGAGCACGATGAGGAGATGATCCGCGCGGCGGACCACCTCGTCGACCTGGGACCGCTGGCGGGACGGCTCGGCGGTGAGATCGTCTATGAGGGGAGTCCAAAGGAACTGCCGGCACGGAAGAGCAAGAGCCTGACGGTGGAGTACCTGACGGGGCGGATGATGATCCCGTGGCCGGAGGAGCGGCACCCCTTCTCCCACACTATCGATATCAAGGGCGCCTATCGGCACAATCTGAAGAATATCGATGTCTCCATCCCTCTCGGGGTGATCACAGTGGTCACCGGGGTGAGTGGCTCCGGCAAGAGTACGCTGATGAAGGACCTGCTCTACGAGGGGATGAGCAAGTACTTGCTCTATGGGCTCTCCGGTGTCAAGCTGGAGATGAAGGGGCTGAGAGGGGACCTCAATGCCGTCGACAGGGTGGAGTATGTGGATCAGGATGCGCTGGGCCTCAGCTCGCGCTCCAACCCCGCCACCTACATCGGCCTCTACGACGACCTGCGGTCGCTGATGGGGCAGCAGCCGCTGGCTCGACAGATGGGCTTCGGACCGGGAGACTTCTCCTTCAATCGCGAGGGCGGTAGGTGCGAAAATTGTCAGGGCGAGGGCTATGTCACCGTGGAGATGCAGTTTATGGCCGATATGCGGCTCCTCTGCGAGGAGTGCCACGGCAAGCGCTTCAAGGACGACATCCTTGAGGTGACCTTCCACGACAAGAATATCTACGACTTCCTCGAGATGACGGTTGAGGAGGCGATCGACTTCTTCACCCCTCTCACGGAGGAGGCTAAGGAGGTCCCCTCCATCCTGCAGGGGCTGCAGGTGCTGAGCGATGTGGGGCTGGGGTACGTCCACCTGGGGCAGTCCTCCTCGACCCTCTCCGGAGGGGAGAGTCAGCGGCTCAAGCTCGCCTCTTACCTCGCCGGGGTCTCGGAGAAGTGCCTCTTTATCTTTGATGAGCCTACTACCGGCCTCCACATACACGACATACGGACGCTGATGGGAACCTTCCGGAGGCTGGTGGAGGCGGGGCACACCGTCGTCATCGTGGAGCACAATCTGGAGGTGGTGAAGCTGGCTGATCACGTCATCGACCTGGGACCCGAGGGCGGTCTCGAGGGGGGACACCTCGTCTTTGCCGGCACGCCGGAGGAGCTGATGGAGTGCAAGGAGTCCTACACCGGGCAGTACCTCCGGCAGCTCTACGACCGCCAGCATCCGGCAACGAAGCGCCGCCCCCAGACTAAGAAACCAACGACCAAGAAACAATAAGCAGTACTATGACTTACGAGGAGACACTGGACTTTCTATTTAAGCAACTACCGGTCTATCAGATCGAGGGAGGAAGAGCCTATAAACCGGGGCTGGAGCGGACGCGTGAGATCCTCTCCGCCTGCGGTCGCCCTGATAGAGAGCTGACCGCTCTCCATGTGGCGGGGACCAATGGTAAGGGCTCTACCTCTTACCTCCTCGCCTCCGTGCTGAGGGCGGCCGGGTTGAGGGTGGGGCTCTTCACCTCGCCCCATATCGTCACCTACCGGGAGCGGATTCGGATCAATGGGGAGATGATCCCTGAGGAGTATATCACCCGATTTGTGGAGCAATTCCTCCACGACCTGGGTGACCACCTGCAGCCGTCGTTCTTTGAGCTTACCACGGCGCTCGCCTTCCGCTACTTTGTGGATGAGAGGGTGGACATAGCCGTGGTGGAGGTCGGTATGGGCGGTCGGCTCGACAGCACCAACGTCCTCCGCCCCCTCGTCAGCGTGATTACGAATGTGAGCATGGATCACATGCAGTTCCTCGGCAATACGCTCGGCGAGATCGCTCATGAGAAGGCGGGGATCATCAAGCCTCATACCCCGGTGGTGCTGGGGCGGAGCATCGATGAGCCTGTGCTGGAGGTGGTGCGGGCTAAGGCAGCTGAGGAGCAGGCACCCCTCACGCTGGCGGATCGGTCGGATGAGATCCTGTCGCACGAGGAGATCGAGGGGGTAGGGTACCGTGTGGAGACAAAGACCTTTGGCACCATCGATCTGCCACTCATGGGAGCATACCAGCTGCAGAACCTCGGGACCGTCCTCGAGACGATCAAGCTGATCCGCGATCGGTATGGGATCACCCCGGAGATGGTCCGGGAGGGAGTCGCCCGGGTGGCAGACTTCGGTCTCAGCGGTCGGCTACAGATGATCCGGCAGAGCGACCCGCGGATCTTCATCGACGCCGGGCACAATATCGGCGCCTGGGCTTACCTCGGTCCTCAGCTCGAGACGTGGGCCGGGGACGGAGGGCTTGCCGTGGTGCTGGGTATGTCGGCCGACAAGGATGTCGACCACGTGCTGGAGCGGCTGCCGAGGGAGACGCATCTCATCTGCACTCGGGCTCATGTGGAGCGCGCGATGAGCGGTGCGGACTTTGCCGAGCACGCTCGGTCGCACGGCATCGAGCCGGTGCTGGTGATCGAGGATGTGCGGGAGGCGTACCGTGCGGCGATCGACTACTGCCGGGCGCACTCTGTCCGGACCCTCTTCGTCGGCGGCAGCTTCTTCGTCCTCTCCGACCTGCTCTCCGACACCGACGAGACCGCCCAGTAAGTCTAAATGTAAGGCATGTGACCGGACTCCTCTAAGAGCTCCACTAAGTGGAGGTAGGTGGGGTGATCGACCTTGAAGGTCATCTTCTGCAGGTGGTATCGCTCCAGGATCTCCTCCGTCGTGCCGTACTTGGCGGGCCAGTCGTCAAACATCATCCGCTGCAGGATCTCCACATTCGTATCGCTGATCCTCCGGCAATTGTGGTCATGGAGCCGACCATCCTCTCGCCCCACCAGGCAGTCGAAGAGTATGTGGAAGAATAAGTACACTTCCGGAAACTTCTGATCCTCCTTCCTCTCCCAGTAGAGGATCAGGATATCCAGCAGCGTGCCGATCACCTCCGACTGTGGCTTCGCAAAGATGATCGCATTCTGCACATTGGTCCGATACTCCTCTCGCCAGTCGAAGGCAAAGGGCAGATGATCCCGCCAGTACTTCTTTAGCGGCTCCGAGGGATCTCTCTGAAACATAAAGAACTCCGGCTCCGTATAGTAAGGCTCAAACGGTCCGGCCATAAAGATCGTCGAGTCGAGCCACACGCCTCCGTAAGCGGAGAGGAGTGCCAGCCTCAGTATATCTGAGTAGTAGGCGATCATCATCGCAGGATTGGACTGCCGCACCTGATCCACGATCGGAGGGAGATCGATATACTCGCTGACCGTCTCATCCGAGAGACGGATCACCCGGTAGTCTCCCCTGCGCTGATCCACCGAGGCGTAGCAGAGGCGGATCATCTCCGGGAGCTTACTCTCGTCGAGACCCTGTGCCCAGTACTGCCAGATGATCTTCTCCCCCACCAACTCCGGGTGCTTCGGTATCACCTCGTAGTGCTTAGCCTTCCCCTTGTAGTAATCGTCTATCAGTCCGTACCAGACGGCGGCAGCCCTCTGATGCTTCCGTGGTTGTCGGCGAGACAGCCGACGATGATTCAGTCTCTTGAAATAGTCTATTATCTTCATATCACCGGTGGCTTTGCGAGTAGCTGGCCTGATACTTCACCGCAAATATAAGGGTTATCTCTCTCTTGGTCTCGGTAATCCCGGGGCAAGAGGAGAGGTGACGCATTTGAGAGCCGTCGTTAATCACGCGCCGGATCGATCCTGCAGGGACTTTTCCGCCGGTTCCCCTCTCTGACACCACACCCCCGACATATCCCGCATTCATCCCCTATGCAGGCGCCGGGGAGTATCGTATCGAGCGGGATAGAGGTCTGTGAATTCTAAACCCGGTATTAGTGATCACTATTACCGGGTTTAGTTTGGGGGCGCAGGTCTGAGGGGAACTTCGGCGTATGCCCTCTCGGTAATTATGAGTAACTTGCACCAAAAGTCAGAGTAGAGAGTTTTGAATATAGCGTTTGTCAATTGGTGGACCTTCAATACGGTCATGGGCGGGATCGAAGCGGTCGGTGCCCGAGTTGCCCGTGCGCTTACCGCCCGGGGGCACCACGTCTGTCTGGCAGCCGTGGAGGAGGGCTATCCCTCGGTAGAGGGATTTGAGAACCTCCTTCTGCCGGATAAGCAGCGTATTCGCTCCAAGGCTAACTTTGATGCATTGGTGGAGTACTTCGGAGTCCACGACGTCGATGTGATCGTCTGCCACAATGCCTACCGCCGTCGGCTGGCACTGCTTCTCGCCGAGGTGGCCGACCGACTGGGGGCAAGACTTGTCTTTGAGATCCACACCGATCCGACGATGTACAAGTTTAAGCGCCGGACACCTCCTTTCCTCCACCGGGCGGAGTACCTCTTCCGGCGCCACAAGGCTCTCCGACAGTGGCGGCTCATCTCGAGAGTCGGCGATGCGATCGTGCTTCTCTCGCCCTCCTATGTACCGATCTTTAGAGACCTGGTAGGTAACGCTTCGGAGGGCAAGCTGATCAGTATCTCCAATCCCAACACCTACGACCCGACCGAAATACCGGCAGAGCTTCCTAAGGAGAAAATGCTCCTCTATGTGGGACGCTTCGACTACGGTCAGAAGCGAACCGACCGCCTGCTGGATGTGTGGGGGATGATACAGGATCGCTTCCCGGACTGGTCGCTTTACATCGTGGGAGGGGGAAACGAGCGGGTGGAGCGTGACCTGAGGAGGCGGGCGGAGACACTCCATCTGGAGAGGATCCACTTCGAGGGCGTGCGCTCCCCGCAGCCCTACCTAAGCCGCTCTGCGGTCCTGGTCTCCTCGAGCAGCTACGAGGGATTGCCCCTCGTGATCCTCGAGGCGCTTCAGTATGGCGTGGTGCCGATCGCCTTCGACAGCTATGCCGCTTTCAGGGATGTCACCGATGAGGGGCGGCTGGGGGTGATGGTTCCCCCCTTTGACCTCAGAGCATACGCTGAGAGCCTCTCCCGACTGATGGAGGACGATGCCGGGCGGGAGGAGATGTCGCGGGCCGGCAGAGAGTGGTCGCACCGGTACGACATAGATGCGATCACCGATGAGTGGGAGCGCTTCCTGACACAGATTTTATCAGAGTAGTATGAGTCCCTTAGTCACTGTGGTGATCCCCTGCTATAATGGGGCAAAGGTGGTGGGGCGCTGTCTCTCCGCCCTCGAGAGGCAGAGCTATAGTCCCATGGAGGTGCTACTGATCGATGACGCCAGTACGGATGAGACGGCTGATGCGGTGGCGAAGTATCCCTTTGTGAAACTGCTGCGCAACGAGACCAATCGGGGTGTCTCCTACACACGCAACAGAGGCATCGAAGAGGCGAAGGGGAAGTATCTCCACTTCCTCGACGTCGACGATGAGGTGAGCAGCAACTTCTATGAGGCGATGGTTCGGCGCGCAGAGCAGACCGGGGCAGACGTCACCGCTTGTAGCTTCGTCTACCAGTATGTGCCGGAGAAGTCTCAGATCTTCCGCACCCCTCGGGTCTACACAGGGACGATGGACAAGCTTCGGGTCACCTATGTCTGCAAGATAGGTGTGGTCTGGAGATACCTCTTCCGCACCGACTTTATTCGCCGTCATGAGGATCTTCGATTCCCGGTCGGACGACTCGTGGAGGATCTGCCCTTTGCCGTCCGGGCACTCTTTTATGCCAATAAGGTGGCGACTGCTCCCCGGGCGGAGTATCTCTACCGCTACGAGGCGGACTCTCTGACGGAGTCGGACGATCCGGAGGTGAGGAGAGCCTTTGCCGAGGGATATGATCTTGCGGAGGAGGATGTCAAGACCTTCCTCGCTGCACACGGGGTGCATCGCCGACCGGGACGAGACTCCCACCTCATCTCCTACTTCCTGCACAAGGTCTCCAATCGCCTACGCGGTGGTCAGACCGACCTGACAGAGCGACTGATGCGATGAGTGATACGATACGGATAGCCGCTGTGACGATGGCGCGTAACGACTCCTTCTTCCTCTCCCGATGGATCCGCTACTACGGACGAGAGCTGGGGTACGATCACCTCTATGTATACCTCGATGGGGAGGATCAGGAGATCCCAGTCGGCACACCGGAGGAGGTCCATATCACGAAACTGCCCCATCGGTCTCTCTCTCGCTCGGCAGGCGATAAGTATCGCATCGGACTCCTGACGAGACTAGCTCATCATCTGCTCGATGAGGGGTACGATCTAATCCTCGGGACCGACAGTGACGAATTCGTCGTGCCCGACCCTCGGACCGGTCTCTCTCTGAGGGAGTACCTCTCGGAGCACCGACCGGAGAGCCACGCTTCAGCTCTGGGACTTGACCTGGGACAGCGACTTGACGAAGAGGCTCCTCTGGATCCCGATCGCTCCCTCCTCGAGCAGCGTCGCTATGCCGTGCTAACCGCTCGCTACACTAAGAGCTGCATCCTCACCCGCCCTCTCGACTGGGGAAGCGGCTTCCACAGAGTGAGGGGGCACAACCTCCACATCCTTCCCGATCTCTACCTGATCCATGCCGGTTACTGCGACCTCGAGATGGTGAAAGCACGGCAGGGCGAGCGGGGTGTGGACTGGGGAAATCACCTCTCCCGACGTGCGAGGACCATTCACTTCACCTCCACCCGCACACCTATTGACGCAGATCGAATCCTGAGAAGGGCGCGCCGCCTACAGAGACTCTTTCGCCCCCTCTTTGCCTGGAATAAGCCACTCATGCCCGGTCGCAAGCGGGTAGTCAGGCTGCCCGAGCGCTTCAGATCCATAGATATATGACTCCACTCATCACCGTGATCATCCCCTGCTACAATGGGGCAAAGTATGTGCATCGCTGCCTCGACTCGATCCGGCGGCAGAGCTTCCGAGACCTGGAGGTGCTGCTGATCGACGACGGTAGTACGGATGACTCTGTCGCCCTCGCTGCGGAGTATACGGAGGTGACGGTGATCTCCAATGACTCAAATAGAGGCCTCGCCTACACCCGAAATAGAGGGATACAGCTGGCGCATGGGCGGTACGTCCACTTCCTCGATGTCGACGACCGGGTCAGCTCCGACTACTACCTCCGGATGGCAGAGTCAGCACAGGCTACCGGTGCGGATATCGTGATCGGCGGTGCGGTCTTCCAAGGGCGGTACTACCATAATCAGCGTTTCTCGCAGATCAAGACCTATACCGGGCGATCCAAGTACTGCATTACCTATCCCGGTCGCTGGGGCTACTCGGTGCTCTACCTCTTCCGCACCTCACTGCTACGGGAGCATCAGATAACCTTCCCCGAGGGACGCCTTATGGAGGATATCCCCTTTACCATCCGAGCCTTTTATTTCGCACAAAAGGTCTCCACCGCCATTGATGCCGAGTATCTCTACATCCGCAACGAGGGCTCGATCCTGACTACCCGGGACGAGGCTCATAAGCTGAGGCGAAGGAGAGACAGGCAATTGTCACGGGAGGAGGTTCGCCGATTTGCGGAGGAGAAGGGCGAGCGCATACCGGGGGTGAATGGTGGCTTCCTCCGCTTCGGACTCGAGTACCTCCGCCGCAGGCTCTTTGCCTCTCGTCAGACCGATCTTACAGAAGAACTCAAGCCATGAATCCCAAGCCACTTGTCACGATCATCATCCCCTGCTATAATGGCGAGAAGTACGTCGACCGCTGCCTCGACCGCATCCACGAGCAGGACTATGAGGAGCTGGAGGTGCTCTTCATCGACGACTGTAGCAGTGACGGCTCCGTAGAGAGGGCTTCGCGCTATCCCGGGGTGACCGTCCTCCGAAATGAGCAGAATGGTGGCAGCTCCTACACCCGCAACAGAGGGATCGGGGAGGCAAGGGGGAAGTACATCCACTTCTTCGACGTAGATGACCAGATCAGCAGTCACTTCTACGAGCGACTCGTAGAGGCGGCTGAGCGGAACGATGCCGATATGGCTTTCGCAGGTATGGTCAATGAGGCGGCACCGCAGTACACACAGCTCTTCACCAAGGAGCGGGTCTTCTCCGATGTGGAGGAGAAGATGCGCGCTACTTATGTCGGCAAGTGGGGCTACGCCTGGCGCTACCTAATCAGGACCGATCTTATCCGAGAGCACGAGCTCAGTTTCCCTCTTGGGCGGTACTGCGAGGATCTGCCATTCTCCTTCCGAGCGGTCTACTACGCTGATCGCATCGTCACCGTCCCCGGGGCGGAGTATTTCTATAGGCGAAATGAGGGATCACTCCTGCTAGATCCGGATCGACACAAAGCGGTACAGGCAGATCGGCAGGAGATGATAGCCGATATCCGTTGCTTTGCGAGAGACCACCACTTCCGTATCCCTGGGCTGGAGGTGGGGCGTCTACCGTATCTCCTTCGCAAGATCCGCTATCTCCTTTTTCCGCCAAGACGCGGCTGACGAGGGAATTACTTATTGCGGGGATGGTGGGTGAGGATCTCGTCGCGGAGGCCGGTCAGCTCGACGTGGGTGTAGATCTCCGTCGTCGCGATGTCGGCATGCCCGAGCATATCCCGGATGGCGGAGAGGGAGGCGCCACCCTCCAGTAGGTGGGTGGCAAAGGAGTGGCGTAGGGTGTGCGGGGAGATGGGCTTCTGGATGCCGGCCTCCTTTGCCAGCTCCTTGATCACCATAAATACCATCTGCCTCGAGAGCGGTCGCCCGAGACGGCTCAGGAAGAGGTAGTCCCGGTAGCCGGGCTTCTCGTGGATCTCCTGCCGGATCGGGATGTAGTCCTCTATCCGCGCCACCGCTGTGTCGGACATCGGTATGAGCCGTTCCTTGCTCCCCTTCCCCATCACTCGGAGGTACTTGTGCTCGAGGAAGATGTGCTCGTACTTTAGCTCGCAGCACTCGCTGACCCGCAGCCCGCAGCTGTAGAGTAGCTCCAGCATAGCGGCATTGCGTACGCCGTGAGCCGTACTCAGGTCGATGCTGTCGATCAGCCGGTCGATCTCCTCCACCGTCAGCACCTCCGGCAGGCGCCGGACCGGCTCTGACAGAGAATACTATTGCCTACGTGCTATGCGCACAGTTGTGTACGTCTCGGTGGATAGTTGTGGCGGGTGACTGTGGTCAATACAAGTCAAAGCTTTCCTCAAATGAGTAGAGGTGTGGGAGGAGGTGTAGTTGCGGTTACTCCCCCGTAAGATCGGCTACCTCACCTACTCTCATTTCATTAGCCACACGTGCAGATTCGCCCATCTGAGGAATAGTGAGGTGAGGGGATCTCTAAATACATCAGATGGTACTCTTATACCTACGATGAGCCATCAATGGGTTGTTATTCTGGGATCTCATTTGTGGGGAATGAAAAAAATAGTAATATTGCGAGCACATACTCTGGTGTCGTCTGCCTTATGTCTAAGGGTAAGACGATGAAAAGGGAATCAGGTGCAAAACCTGAGCAGACCCACTGCCGTAAGCTTCACTATGAAGCTCCCCGCACACTCTATTAGATCCACTGTTGCCACTATGGTAATGGGAAGGATGTGAGGGGGAGGAAGCAAGCCGGAAGACCTGCCACGAGTATATGAGATGTGAGCTTCGGGGAATGAGGAGCTCCATCATCGGTGTGTTTTTCCCGCTTTGACGTAGAGGGTGCTGATTGTACTCAATCGCTCACCGACCACATCCTCACCCCACACAGGAGGAGTTTATTTAACTTTTATATCATCTTACTGAGTAGAGTATGACAAAAAACACAGGTCGAGTCTTGTCGCTGTTGGCTGTCCTCGTGATAGCCTTGGGTTGCTCCTATGACGACAGCGGTCTCTGGAAGGAGGTCGACAAGATCAAAACAGAGCTCAAGCAGCTGAGAGATCAGATCACATCTGCACAGACTGTAGTAGACGCCCTCTCCAAAGGGAATGTGATCACGGGTGTGACACCTCTTCCCGATAATGAGGGATGGAGAATCACTCTGAGTGGCAATGCACAGCCGATAGAGATCCGGAATGGGAAACCGGCTGAGGTCAATATCGCCAAGGAGGGAGACCGCTTCTACTGGGTACTTATCCAGCCTGATGGGACTCAGGTCTTCCTCACAGATAAGGAGGGCAATAAGATCCCCGTCACAGGCAATGATGGAGCTCCCGGTGCCACCGGGGAGAAGGGTGAGCCCGGTGCCCCGGGAGAGAAGGGTGAGCCCGGTGCCCCCGGGGAGAAGGGAGAGCCCGGTGCCCCCGGGGAGAAGGGAGAGCCCGGTGCCCCGGGAGAGAAGGGAGAGCCCGGTGCCCCGGGACACTCTCCCTCGATTGCCATTGATAGTGATGGCTTCTGGACTGTTGACGGAGAGAGACTGAAAGACCCTGATGGGAAAGAGGTCAAAGCTCAGGGAGACTCCTTCTTCAAGGATGTCAGGGTTGACAAGAGAAAGGGCGTGGTTGTCTTCACGCTCGCCGGAGGAGAGTCCTTCACCCTGCCGATAGCCGGAGCCACTCATCTTCATATCAATGAGCCTAAGGGAGCTCCGTACCACTCCTTTGAGTACGGAGAGAAGACACGATCCATCAAGCTGGATGCTGAGGGCATCCAAGACCTGACGATCGCCAAGCAGCCTGACGGCTGGACAGTCCGCATCGGTCAGAATTTCCCCCTCGCCATAGAGGTAACTCCTCCGGCATCGGGCTCCTACTGCTCTGGTGGGATCATCGTCGTGGAGGGAGTGGATGCAGACGGGAAGCTCTATCGAGCCTCCACAGATGTGAGAGTAGCCGACTTTACCGACCCGAGGGGTGTCTTCGTCGTCGTGGAGGGCAATATGACCGACTCCAATGGGATGCTGATGTACTACGATGGGGAAGGGAGAGAGTACCGGCACATCTTCCGCAACGCTAATCCCGGCAAGACGATTGGCAATGTGGTGCAGGATATGTTCATCTACAAGGACAAGGTCTATCTCATCACTCAGAATGGTACGCGTAAGGATCTTGGCGGAGAGGGAAGGCTCGTCATCTGTGATCTCAAGACGATGAAGATGCTCAGCAAGGATGCCCTTGACATCCCGATCACCGATCCTAAGGCCAATGGTGCCCATGCATGGCCTCAGCACCTGATCGTCACCAGTCCCACTCAGATCTTCATCCAGTATGGCTCGTCTGACTATGAGCGAACGGGCGGTATGCGAGAGATCACCCTGGCAGACGATAAGGTGACAAAGATCTCCGAAGACATTGAGGGAACCTATGGTCTCTGGACAAAAGAGAATGCCATCAAGGCCAGAATGATCCTCTCCAAGGGGAAGATCTACTTCGCTCATGGTCACGGTGTAAGCATCTTGGACCCCACGACATCAAAGGTCATCAAGACGGTGAAGATGGAGGGACGGCAGTGTAAGGACGTGGTCAAGGGTGCCAATGGGAACCTATTTGCATTCTTTGCCGGCACCTTTACCGGAAATATGCAGTGGGGAGCTCAATTCACTTCTAACCCGCTGATCGTGGAGCTGGATAAGGAGGGGAATATCATCGATCAAGCAGAGGCTCCGGCACAGATCACACTCCCCATTGCCACATGGTCACCCAACATAGGTGCCTGTGCATCCTTCACTGATCCTTACCTCTACTTCAGGGGTACCTCAGACTTCAATTCCTATACGGCCGCTCGGTACAATTATGAGGCCGACACCTTTGACAGTCAGTACATCATCACCCCTTATGTCAATTACGGATATATGGGTGTCGATAAGTATACCGGGAAGCTGTGGATAGGGACCTCCAAGGACTATACCACAAGTACGGTATTCAATTACACTGTCGGTGACCAGCCTGCTCCTGTAGGGGAGTTCTTCTACGGCTCGAGAGAGGGCGCTAGCCCGGCGGGCGTGGACTTCTACTACCGGTTCACGAATGAGTGGATCAATAAGTAACCGATAGATCAATAGCCTGCATTCCTTTGGTTAGGAGTGCAGGCACAAGTAGAGCGAAGAGAGTCAGAGTGGTGATAAAGAGAAGGTCTATAGGTGCCCTGCTTTTCCTACTGTACGCTGTCACCTGCTCCTGCCGTCTCTCGGCACAGAGCAGTCTCTCGGATACGCTCTTTCGCCTCCCCGAAGTGGTCGTGCAGGAGACTATCCGGAGACAAGAGGTGATCCGGGGACAGGTGCTTGAGGGACCCTCACTGCAGCGGATGAGTACATTCTCTATAGCGGATGCGGTGCGCTTCTTCTCGGGTGTACAGATCAAGGACTATGGAGGTATTGGCGGACTCAAGACGATCAATATCAGAGGTATGGGCTCCCAGCATGTCGGGATATTCTATGACGGGATAGAGGTGGGAAACGCCCAAAACGGACAAGTCGACCTCGGGAAATTTTCAATGGACAACATCGCATCCATTTCCCTCTACAATGGTCAGAGGAGTATGATCTTCCAGCCGGCTAAGGACTTTGGCAGTGCCGGCTCTGTATACATCAAGACACGTAATCCGAGCTTCATTGATGGCAAGGAGAGTAATCTCCGACTTACAGCGAGGGGTGGCTCATTCGGCTACCTATCATCCTCCATCCTCTGGGAGCGTAAACTGCCTCGGCACTATGCCATAGGTGCCAACGCCGAGGTTATCCGATCTCGCGGCAATTACCCCTTCAAGTACCGACGACTGTTTCAAGACGGAGTGACGGCATACGACACTACTGCATACCGAGAGAATAGCGATATCACAGCTTATCGTGTAGAGGCATCTCTCTACAAGACCCTCGAGAATGGAGCATGGGACATACACGGATACTACTACCAGTCTCACAGAGGTCTGCCCGGTCCCATCATCAGAAATGTCTTTAAGCACGGGCAGCGGCTCACTGATGAGAACGCTTTCGTCCAGAGTAAATACAGTATGGACTTCTCCGATCTCTATGCCCTGAAGCTTAATGTCAAGTATGCCAATGACTACACCCGATATGTCGATGATGAGTGGACCAGCCCCACCTATGTGGACAACGAGTACCTGCAGCATGAGGTGTACCTATCAGCGGCCAACTTACTCCGTATACGCCCCTGGTGGCATATCAGTCTCTCGACGGACTACCAGTATAATATGATGAAGGCCAATCTAGTCAACTTCTCCGAGCCTACACGACACACCGCCCTCATCGCCTTGGCGACACAGCTCCGCTGGGGATCCTTGCTGATACTCCAGCTCAGCGGTCTTGAGACGATTGTCCGGGAGACGGTAAAGAGAAATGCAGCTGCCCCACCGAAGGACATTTTCACTCCCTCCGTCTTTCTCTCCTACAAGCCGTGGGAGGAGCACGATCTCACCATCGATGCTTTCTACAAGCGCATCTTCAGGATGCCGACCTTCAATGACCTGTACTACACATTTATAGGCAATGCTGCCCTTAGGCCGGAGTACACCAGACAGCTCAGTCTCGGGGTACACTACGATCTGGAGCGCTCCGAGGGGTGGCTGCGGAAAGTCGATCTCAAGGCAGAGGCGTACCTAAATCACGTCACTGATAAGATCATCGCCGTCCCGGCAGGGAATATGTTTCGCTGGATGATGCTCAATCTCGGACAGGTGGAGGTCACCGGTCTGGAGCTCAATGCCTCTCTCGGGACAATGCTCCTACCGGACTTCGCCGTATCTTGCCGAGCCGGCTACACGTACCAGAGTGCCATTGATGTCACCTCGAGTGAGGACAAGAACTATCGACACCAGATCATCTACATTCCCAGGCACAGTGGCTCCTTCACGACGATGATGGACTACAAGAGTTGGGGCGTGAATTACAGCTTCATCTATACCGGCATACGATACAATGCTAAGTACAACGATGTGAATAGTCGTATGCTCCCATGGTACACAAGCGATCTCTCCTTCCGGAAGGCCTTCACCGGCTTTGGCGGGAAGGGGCTTATCAGGACCTCCGTGGATATCAATAACATCTTTGATCAGCACTATGATGTGGTGCTGAATTACCCGATGCCGGGACGTAATTATAAGCTTACTATTGCGCTGATCCTCTAAGAAATACTGCCATGATCCGGAGACTTACACATACTATCGCACTACTACTTATCTGCAGCCTGACTCTCGTAGGCTGCCGAGGGGAGTATGAGATCTTGCCCGTCGTCTCCAATGAGCTCAATATCCCTCACGAGGACTACAAGGATCTGAGAGGTTTTTATCTCCTAAACGAGGGTAATATGGGGAGTAACAAGGCGACTCTCGACTACTGTGATCTGAGCACCGGGGTGTACCATCGGAATGTCTATGCGGAAGCTAATCCTCATATGGTCAAGGAGCTGGGTGACGTCGGCAATGACATTGGGATCTTCGGTAGTAAGCTGTACGCCGTGATCAATGTCTCCAATTTCATCGAAGTGATGGATGCACGCACAGCCAGGCATATCGGGATGATCAAGATCCCCAACGTGAGGTACATCATATTCAATGAAGCTAATGGTAAGGCCTACGCCTCGTCATATGTGGCACCGGTGAAATTTGACCAAAACGCCCGTGTCGGCTATGTCGCAGAGATCGACACTGCTACGCTGGAGGTCACCCGGACCTGCAATGTAGGCTATCAGCCGGAGGAGATGGTGATCTGGTACGACCGTAAGGAGAATAGGCAGAAGCTGTATGTAGCCAACTCCGGTGGCTATATGTTCCCCAATTACGACCATACGATCTCCGTCATTGATCTCAATACCTTTACTCAAGAGAGGAAGATTGATGTGGACATTAACCTCCACCGACTGCGTAAGGGGAAGTTGTCTGAGGATAGTAATGGACCACAGGAGCTAATCGTCACCAGCAGAGGAGACTATTATGATCATCCATCGAGGCTTTTCTTCATCGACCTTAAGACCGACCAGGTCATCGATACTCTTAGCAAGGCGGTCACCAATCTCTACATCGACTACGAGACAGAAAAGGCCTACTTCTATGCCGTTGACTGGAGCTATAATACCCAGCAAAATACCATCACCTATGGGACATTTGACATACGCACCCACGAGCTCACCTCCACCAACTTCATCAAGGATCACACGGAGGAGGACATACGCATACCTTATGGTATAGCGGTCAATCCTATCAATAAAGATATATACATCACAGACGCCCTTGACTACGTAACGCCTGGAGACTTGCGTTGCTACGGCAAGGACGGATACCTCAAGTGGAAGACCGACACCGGGGATATTCCCGGGCACTTTGCCTTCCTGTATCACAAATAACTCATTCATGCCCATGAAACACACTCTTCAAGCCAATCTGCTGCTTACTATGCTCCTACTCTTAATAGGCGGCCTCTCTGGGTGCAGGGACATCGAGTCAAAGATGCCACCTACGATCACTATGGAGAAGACGTACACCATCAAGCCTGATCGCAAGCTGCTGATCACACCTGAGGTGTCTAATGACAACATTAATGCGATCTACTCCTGGAAGCTGGACGGTAGGGTCATCTCGACAGAGAAGAACCTCGAGTATTCCTTCCCCATCACCGGAGACTACACCATTAAGTATAGCGTCTCGACAGCAGACGGAACAGCATGGCAGGAGATCGTTGTAAAGGTTATTGACCTCGAGCTACCCATCATCGGGATGAAGGAGGGCAATGACATCTTGGCTGAGATAGGGGAGCTTCTGACGCTCACCCCCGAGATAGCCAATACGGAGAATATCAAGTATACCTGGGAGCTTGATGGGAAGGCGGTTTCCAGCGAGCCGGTCTTTGAGCTCCGACCAGACAAGGAGGGCGTACACTTCGTCCACCTCTTTACTCAGAATGATGATGGTGAGGACGACTACTTGGTCAAGGTGGTGGTGGTCCCCTCCATACCACTAGAGATAAGCTTCCCCTATCCGCAGCACTCCGGCACGGTAGGTCGTCCGCTCCGTATAGAGCCCCGGATCAGCACCACGAAAAACATCTCCTATGAGTGGTCCGTGGACGGACAGGTGATTGAGGGTCAGACCGGGCCGATACTCGTCTATACGCCCACCCGGGTGGGGACCCTGCAGGTGAAGGTCTGCGCCTACAAGACAGATCCAAGCGGAGCGAAGAAAGAGAGAGCGGGAGAGTCGATCATACCGGTGCAGGTGGGAGAGCCCGATGCACATTTCCGAAGCTTTAATCCTGCGAAGAGTAGTAAGTACGGGGGCAAGGTCTACGAGTTCCTCGCCGCTCCGGGACAGTTTGTCAACGAGGGATACAGTGCTCACACCATGGATGATGCTATCAAGTATGCTGAGGAGCGACTGTCACAGGATGTCTATGTCTCACTGGGTGGGTTTGGAGGATATCTCGTCATTGGATTTGACCACAGTATCCCCAATACCGGCGCTTTCAAGGGGTACGACTTCGCTGTAATGGGCAATTCCTTCAAGGGTAGCTCTGAGCCGGGCATTGTGTGGGTTATGCAGGATGAGAATGGAAATGGTCTCCCGGATGACAACTGGTATGAACTCAGAGGTAGTGAGACCGGTAAGGAGGGGACTATACAGGACTATGAGGTGACTTACTTCCGTCCTGCAACGGCCCGATCAAATGTCCTCTGGGCAGACAATATGGGCAACACTGGAGAGATAGACTGGCTCAACTTCCACCAGCAAGACTCCTACTATCCAATATGGGTCAAGCCGAATAGATATGTCCTCAGAGGGACTCGTCTTAAGAGTGCCAACTTTGACCAGTCCGGTCAGGGCACCTACTGGATCAATCCTGAGTACGAGTGGGGGTATGTGGACAACTTCAGCCCGATAGATCGACTGACCGATGATATCAATTACGGCGCAGCACCTAATGCCAATCACTTCAGGATCAAGGATGCCATGGACTCCAACGGGAAGCCCATACATCTGGAGTATATCGACTTCGTCAAGGTCGTCACGGGACTGAATACCAAGTCCGGATGGCTTGGGGAAGTATCCACCGAGTGCTTCAAGTTCATTGACATCCAAGTACCATCAAGCAAGTAAGAGATATGAGAAATAGATTCATCACAAGTGGCGGGATCCTCCTTTTTACAATCATTATGCTCCTCATGTCCGGTTGCAAAGAGGATATGCCGGACTTTGAGGGAGACAATCGCATACTCAGCTTTGCCCTCACTCTGGGGGGGGAGGAGTATCCGGCTTACACTGAGGGTGAGAGCAAGCTGGTGATCACCATCCCGGTCGGAGTGGATCTCACAGACGCTAAGCCGAGGTATCTACTGAGTGAGAACGCGACCATTTTCCCCGCTCCGGAGAGGGTCCGCGACTGGAGGGAGGATCAAGTCTTCAGGGTTACCTCGGCCTCCGGCAAGGGACGCTCCTATATCCTGAGAGTGATCACCGATCATCCCACGTCCCAGTATGATGTACGTCTCACTACCGATGCAGAGGTGAGGGTCTTTGGGGCAACTCACACCGGTGTGGTGAGAGGAAATCTGATCATTGGAGCTGCTACAGGGCGGGACTCCATCTCAGACATTACGCCGCTCACAGCGCTGACCAAGGTGGAGCAAGGCATTGTCATCAATCCTACATTCAAGGGGACAGACCTCACGGGGCTCCGAAATGTCTCTGAGGTCGGCAGTCTCGTCATACGGAGTGCCAAGGAGCTCAAGAAAGCTGAGCTGAGATCCTTGCGGGTGGTACACCGGGACATATCTCTTGAGAGTGACGTCCTTGAGGAGGTACACTTCCCTCTTCTGCAGCAAGTCGAGGGTACACTTAAGTTGCAGAGTAAGTCGATGCGCTCGCTGCTACTACCCGGTCTCTCCACTAGCGGGAGCCTCATCGTCATGAATTGTCCTATCCTCAGCTTCGTCAATCTGCCGGTACTTAAGTCGGTAAGTAAGGATCTGACTATCTCCACAGCGCCCATGCTCTCTGATCTCAAGGTGCGTCGTCTTGGGCGTGTCTCCGGGACCCTTTCCATCAAGGCCTCTGAGTCGCTACAGAATGTATCATTCCCCTCCCTTGAGGAGGTGGGCTCTGTCTCTATATCCTCGCCCAAGATGACAGATCTCTCGCTACCCCTTCTCGTCACGGCGGAGAATGTGGAGCTGTCCAATGTGCCACAGCTTGTCCGTCTCTCCCTCCCAAAGCTGAGTGAGGTGACAGGGGACTTCTTGATCTCCCAGGCTGGTCTTAAGAGCCTGTCAGATATACCCTTGACTAAGGTCGGAGGGAAGCTGAGTGTTATGAAAGTCTCCAATCTCTTCAATCTGGGATTGACGCTTGAGGCTCTTACGGCCGTCAAGAGTATTGTGATAGATACTTATCAGGGACACGAGGGGATTGATCTCTCCCATACGGGGATTACGGAGCTCGTGATCACCGATGCCCCTCACCTTACCTCCTTAGCTCTCCCCGAGTCGATGGACGTGGTGCGCCTCAAGGGCTTCTCTTACGTTAGCAGTGTTGAGGATGCCGGGACAGATGCATTTACTGCAGTCACGGGACTCAAGCATGTGGGGGAATTCTCTTACAATAATTACTGGACGAAAAAGAGTACTAAGGAACTCTCCTTCCCCGGCATTGAGACGATATCTCGGAAGCTTGAGGTCAGTGTTGCGATGGTAGAGAAGGTCTCCTTCCCGGCACTCACGACCGTCCATGCTCTTGAGGGTGACAAAACCCGGAAGAGGGCCAATATATACCTGAGTTATATCACTCAGTTTTACCAGCAGGAGGACCTCCATCCCGTGACGGATGTCCACACTCTCTCCTGTCCCCTCCTGACAGAGGCGGATGGTGTGGGAGCCAATAGTGTCACCCTTAAGACTTTGGATATGCCCAAGCTCCGGAGGGTCGATGAGCTCAAGCTTGACTGCATCTATTACACTGTCCATAATGACGCTATGGAGGATCTCAGCTCTCTTTCAAGCCTCAAGGAGGTACAGAGGGTGCATATCAGTAAGTACCGCGCCTTTAGAGACTACAGCTTCCTTAAGAGGGCGGTAGAGAGCGGATCCCTCACCTCCCTCTCTATATCCAAGTGTGGATACAATCCCTCCCTTGATGATCTCAAGGCGGGTCGGTTCACTAATAGGTAATGATGCGTCTCACTATACACATATATAGACAAGAATAAGATGAATGCACGATATACACTAAGTCTCTGTGCCTCCCTGATTGTATCGCTGCTCCTTCTCACTGCATGTGAGAGAGACACTCCATTCTCGGGAAGTGACGACTACCTATTGGACTTCTCGCTTCAGTCTGCTGATGGCGAGATCTACACAGCCCGTATTTCAGGTGAAGAGATCCGCATCGATCTCCCGCCGAGCTCGCTTCAGTCCGGTCTCAATCCGGTCTACCACATCAGCGAGCATGCTACCATTGCTCCCAGACCGGAGACAGTAAAGGACTGGTCTCTGGAGACAAAGTTTGAGATCACCTCTTACTCCGGGGCAAAGCGAGCCTACACCTATCGTCCCACACTTCTCTTTAAGGAGGCTACCGAGGATGTCCTCCTGAAGTCTGATGCTGAGGTGGAGGCCTTCGCCGCACGTGGAGTAGAGATCCTCAATGGCAGTCTGATCATCGGTGAGAAGGTCAAGAAGAATAGTCCGTCAGAGGAGAATTCACAGGTCACAAGCCTTGCCCCTCTTGCAGGTCTCCGCGAGGTGAGAGGAAGCGTCATCATCAGAGACAGCTATGTTGGGGAGCTCTTTGAGCTCAGCTCTTTGGAGCGTGTCACGGACATAGTCTTTGAGACAGATCGTATCAACCGGGTGAGGGCTGTCAGACTTCCCTCGCTTAAGTATGTCGGTGGGGACATTAAGTCTACCGGCTATGGTGGTAAGATCCGCTCAGATAGTCTGCGCATCATTGACCTGCCGGAGCTACACAGCCTGGGGGCTCTGCTACTTGAGGCCGACTCTGTGAGTGCTATCAAGCTTGGATCGCTGGTTGAGGCGGAGATGCTGAGTCTCAGCACATGTCGCTCGGCGATCCTGGACCTGTCTAGCCTCGAGAGGGTGGGTAGCCTCTACCTTGAGGACGAGCCGGCCTATGGTCAGGAGGAGCCGGGACCCATCACCTCCCTCAGTCTCCCCAAGCTAAAGACTTGCGAGGGTGACCTCGCTATAGAGGGTTTCCAAAAGGTGACTCAGGTTGATTTCTCCTCTCTTACTACTGTCGGAGGTGAGCTGAGTCTTGGGGGACTGCCCGGTCTCACCTCCCTTGAGCTACCGGAACTCACCCGGGCGGGAAGCTTACTGTACGCCTCCTACTCCTCCTCTCCGTCCCGCCACAACGAGCTGATCCGATCCATCACCTTACCTAAGCTGACAGAGGTGACAGATCGTTTGAGTCTGATGAGTTTCGTTGCTATGGAGGAGCTCTCTCTTCCCTCGCTGCGGGTCGTAGGGAACTTGGTGCTGTCAGCCACACTCCGATCCTATAGTCTGCCTGCACTGGAGGAGGTCAGGAGTAGCATCTCTCTCCCCTTCTTCAGTAAAGAGTCACTCCCTAAGCTTAGTCGTGTGACAGAGGTGGTCTTAATGCCCGTAGACGAGGGCAAGGGGCTCACCCTTGATCTCTCACCACTTAAGGGAGTGAAAAATGTGAAAGTCGTTGGTTGCACAGATGAGTGCACCATCCTCCTCCCGAGCGAGATCGAGCAGCTCACCTACGCCCAGTCCGGTAAGACCTCCATTCCGGTCATCAAGGGGCTGGAGCGATGCAAGAAGATTATCTTTGACAATCCCTTCCAGCTCACCAGTGCAATCAGCCTCCCTGCCTCACTTAGGGTAGTCACAGGCGAGATCTCCCTCGCTTCCAATAACTATGGTCCCTTTTCCGCGCCCTCACTTGAGGAGGTGGGTAAGCTCTCTGTCATTGGTGGTGATGCGATGGTGTCTGTCAGTCTACCGAAGCTGAGGAAGGCAGAGTCCCTCACGCTCTGGTCGGGCGGACTTAAGGAGATTCTCCTCCCAGTGCTCTCTGAGGTCCAGACTTTGGCACTGGGGTACAATTCGTTTCCCAATTATGCTATGACTACTCTCCCCGACCTCTCCTCCCTCACGCACGTTGGGAAAATCACGATTTCCGGCTTTAGTCAGTTAACCGACTACACAGGGGTCAGGACTGCAGTGGAGAGTGGCGTGATCCCAGATAATGGCTGGACGGTCACCAAGTGTGGGTACAATCCCACTCTTCAGGATCTCCGAGAGGGGCGCTATAAGCGGTAGTCACATCACACATTATTATCTGTCCGGTCCGGCAGAGTAACCTGCGTTGACCGGTCTATGGAGAGGAGCTGTACTGTCCTATAGATGTACAGCTCCTCTTCCCCTTTCAGACTTGACTGCCGGTGTGGCCGTGAGTAGGGGGGTACGGATGAGGATCACGCTTTATCGGACAGCAATAATCCGGATCCGGACTTGGCTACTTATTGCGGGGATGGTGGGTGAGGATCTCGTCGCGGAGTCCGGTCAGCTCGACGTGGGTGTAGATCTCCGTCGTGGCGATGTCGGCATGCCCGAGCATATCCCGGATGGCGGAGAGGGAGGCGCCGCCCTCCAGCAGGTGGGTGGCAAAGGAGTGGCGTAGGGTGTGCGGGGAGATGGGCTTCCGGATGCCGGCCTCCTTAGCCAGCTCCTTGATCACCATAAATACCATCTGCCGCGAGAGCGGTCGCCCGAGACGGCTCAGGAAGAGGTAGTCCCGGCAGCCGGGCTTCTCCCGGATCTCCTGCCGGATCGGGATGTAGTCCTCGATCCGCGCCACCGCCGTGTCGGACATCGGTATGAGCCGCTCCTTGCTCCCCTTCCCCATCACTCGGAGGTACTTGTGCTCGAGGAAGATGTGCTCGTACTTTAGCTCGCAGCACTCGCTGACCCGCAGCCCGCAGCTGTAGAGTAGCTCCAGCATAGCGGCATTGCGTACGCCGTGAGCCGTACTCAGGTCGATGCTGTCGATCAGCCGGTCGATCTCCTCCACCGTCAGCACCTCCGGAAGGCGCCGTCCGATCCGCGGTACCTCCAGCAGGTCGGTAGGATTGGCGGGGATGATCTCCTCTGCAAAGAGGTACCGGTAGAAGGCTCTCACCCCGCTCACCACCCGTGCCATGCTCCGGGCGTCAAGCCCCAGGTCGGCGAGGTAGGCAAGGAAGTGCTCCAGGTCGGGGTAGGTGAGCTGCAGCACCTCCAGTCGCCGGTCAGCGGCGTACTCGTAGAGGTGCTTGAGGTCAAAGGTATAGCTCCGGATCGTATTGGAGCTCAGGTTTCGTCCCAGTGTGAGGTACTGCCGGAAGTCCTCCACCAGCTCAGGTAGTTTCTGCTCGTCCGTCATATCGTCCTTTCGCCACAAGCGAGAGTGTAGTAGGAGACACTCTCGGCGCCCGCCTCCATCAGCGCCAGCGCGCAGGCGGAGAGCGTTGCACCGGTCGTCAGCACGTCATCGATGATCAGGATCCTTCGGCGAGAGACCTTGTCGGGATCGGGGACGTAAAAAGTCTCTCGCATCGATGCCCACCGCGCCTCTCGCCCTCTGTGGGTCTGGGTGCCGGTGCTGTCGCGTCTGGCGAGGAGCGTCTCATCAAGGCGGATGCCGAGGACATCCGTCAGTCCGCGGGCGATGTAAGCCGACTGGTTGTAGCCACGCTGGCGGAGGCGACTTGGTGTGAGGGGAACCGGTACCGCCACTCCTATGTCAGCAAAGTGTCCCGCCCTGAGGTGCTCCGGGGCGAAGAGTCGCCCCAGTCGCTCTCCCAGCTCGGGATGACCCTCGTACTTGATCGTATGGATAAGGTCTCGCACGGGATTGTGGTGCGTAAAGCCGAGGTCGCTCCGATACTCGGTGAAGGGGGCGTGTCCCTCGATCCGCTTCTCCGCATCGTAGAGCGTCTCGGATCCCGGGTAGCGGGGCAGGAGGTCGAGACAGGCGGGGCAGATCATCAGTCGGTCAGCGGATAGCCGCTCGCCACAGACGAGACAGTAGTGAGGGAAGAGCGTGCTACCCAGCTCTCTCGCCGCCACGCTGAGCCACTCTGCTACTCGTACCATCGCTCCTCATCCTCGCCCTCCACCGTGAGGTCCATCTCCCGCAGCACCTCTTCGGTGATCTCGGAGGGGTAGCCTCGACCATAGGCTGCGGTCATCAGCCGTCCGCGGAGGTCGTAGGCGGACTTAGACTTCTTGCGGTATCGCTCGAGCTTAGGCGCTAGGTAGCGCTCGAGGAGCTCGATCCACTTGGCGTCAGGGATCGTCGCCAGCTCACGCTCGATCGCCTCATCGGAGACCCCCTTGCCCCGAAGCTCTCGCCTTAGCATAAAGGGTCCCTTGCCGAGGAGCTCCGTCTTATCCGCCACGAAGTGCCTCACATACCGCTCCTCATCGATGAAGTGCTGTGACCTCAGCCACTCCAGTATCTGCTCCACCTCCTCTGCGGAGATGGGCTCGAGAGACCATTTGTAGAGCTTGTCGGTCACCTCCTTCGCCGACCGCTCCGCCTTGGCGCAGTAGGAACCCGCCTTGGTCAGCAGTCGCTTCCGCTCCTTCTCGTCGATCATCCCTTCTCTGCAAATAAGAATCGCCTCTCCCTCCTGTAGCCGTAGCCAAAGGTGACCTCGTACTCCCTTCTGTGGAAAAGCTCCTCAAGGCGCACGGCGGCAAGAGGATTGATCTCCAGAGCGTACCGAGGGGCGGGGCAGCGAGTGAGGATCGCTTCGTAGAAGAGTGCCGGCTCATCGTCCGGGACGAAGAGTGCCTCCGCCGGCTCCCGCTCCGTTACGTGTGGTGCCATCTCCTGACGCTCCCGCTCGAGGATGTAAGGTGGGTTGCTCACCACGAGATTCACAGGGTGGGGAAGGGCAAAGGTGTTGATGAGCAGGTCGGCCCGGAGGATCGTCACCCGGTCCGAGAGCCCGGTGGTCTCCGCATTTTGCTGTGCCAGTCGGACGGCATCCGGGCTGACGTCTATGGCGGTGACACGGATCCCAGGGTGGCGGTGGGCAAGGAGAAGGGCGATGGCACCGGTGCCGGTGCCGAGGTCTGCCACCCGCTCATTACCTACGAGCCAGCCTCGTCGGTCGATGAGGTCGCAGAGGGTGGCTGTCTCGGGCCGTGGGATCAGTACTCCGGGGGCGGTCGCCAGGGTCAGCTCCCCGAAGTCGGCACGACCGAGAATGTACTGCAGCGGCTCGTGCTCTATGAGCCGATCGGTGTAGTCCGTGAGGGTCTCGATCTCCTTTTTCGTAAGTTTGTAGTCGGAGAGGATCATCTCAGGGTAGCCCCTCCCCGTCACCTCCTCGAGGAGACGACGGGAGAGACCGATCGCCTCGCGTCGGTCGGTGTAGTAGCTCGCGAGGCGGTCTGCGATATGGCGACTATGCGACTGGATATCCATCTGTAGCAAATATACAAGCATTTTCCCTAATGAAATGATGAGTGACGAGAGATATATGTGGCGAGCCATCGATCTCGCTCGCCGTGCAGAGCTGCAGGCTGTCTGCCCCAATCCCCGGGTCGGTGCGGTGCTGGTCTGGCAGGATAGGGTCATCGGTGAGGGGTATCATCAGCGGTGTGGAGAGGGGCATGCGGAGGTGAATTGTCTCGGCTCTGTCGCCCCCGAGGACGAGTCGAAGATCCCCGACAGCACACTCTACGTCACTCTCGAGCCCTGCTCTCATCAGGGACGAACCCCCTCCTGCGCCCGTATGCTGATCTCAAGAGGCATCCGGCGGGTGGTCGTCGGTTGCCTCGATCCCAATCCTCTTGTCTCCGGACGGGGGATCAGTCTCCTGCGCCAGTCCGGTATTGAGGTCTCCACCGGCTGCCTCGAGGAGCAGTGCCGGCAGGTGGCGAGAGTTTTCCTCACCAATCAGGAGCAGGGAAGGCCATATATTATACTGAAGTGGGCGGAGTCGGCCGATCACTTCCTCGATCGGCTGCGGCAAAGCCCGGAGGAGCGCCCGGTCGCCTTCTCCACCCCTCATACGCGTATGCTGGTTCATCGGCTCCGGAGCTGCTGTAGTGGGATTGTGGTCGGGAGGAGGACCCTTGAGCTGGACCGGCCGTCGCTCACCAATCGCTACTGGCCGCTCTCGCCCTACTCGCCGAAGCGCTTTCTCCTCTCCTCGCAGGAGGTTGACCTGGATCCCGGCTGGGAGCTCCTCCGCAGCGTCTCGCCGGAGAGTATGTCCTACCTCCTGATGGAGAGTGTCACCTCGCTGCTCGTCGAGGGTGGGGCAGAGACGCTGAGGGCGTTCCTGGAGGCGGACCTTTGGGATGAGATCTACGTGGAGCAGGTGCCGGATGTGACGCTCGGTGAGGGGGTGAAAGCTCCGTCGCTGGACGCACTGACACCTGACCAAGAGCTTGTGAGGGACGGGCATCACCTTTACAGATACCGCAGATGGGCGTGACAGGATTTTCCCTGTGTTTGGCGGGTATACCGGTATATGACTTTGCTAATTGAATGATAGAGTAACCTTATTGTTATAAGTGTTTTATGAATTGGCGACCTTTATTTCCTCTGGTTATTGGTCTTTTGGGACTTGTCCTGTACATCTCTAACTTGATCGAGCTAGAGAAAAAGAAAGACACATACCAAAATCCTCCTTATGTATCTGCGCGTCGAAGGGAGATCTATCTCTGGATTGTGATCTTCTCCTATCTTTTCATTGATAATATTTGTCCGGTTTGGGGACTGCTTTTCAATACGTAGACTAAGGAGTAGTTGAGAGCATCCGCACCTCGCTCGTCTTTATGCGAGGTGCGGGTGCTCTTACCATATCTTTTATGATCCTCCACTACTTCAATCCCGGGTACGAGCTCTCCGCAAAGCGGCGGCAGGCTCACTACACGCCGACGAAGCCGGTCCGGCAGCTGCGGCATGACCTCGCCACCCTGCCGATCTACTACGCTGCGGAGGGTGAGGGGGTGCTGGTGCCGCAGGACCTCCCTACGGAGCTGCGGACGGAGCAAATGGTCAGCCGGGCGGAGACGGGCGACCGGATCGTGCCGTGGGGGGCGGCACCGGAAGTGCCGGGGATCGGGTATGAACCGGAAGTGATGCGCCGGCTCGCGAGTCGGGAGCGGTCACAGGAGTTGTGGAAAAAACTGTACGAGCCGTCGCTCTTCGGTCCTATGATGCCACCTCGACGCATCTCGGAGGAGAGCGAAGTGCCCAAGGAGGGACGCTGGGTCGCCAAGCTCGACTTCAGCAGCTCCGGTCGTGGGGTCTTCTTCCCTAAGTCCATACCGGAGCTTCGGGAGGTGCTCCGGAGGCATCAGGAGCTCTACCTGGAGCCGTGGCTCGATCGGGTGGCAGACCGAGGGTACGAGTTTGTCCGCCACCCCGATGGCGGGATCGAGTACGTGGGTGTCCATCTCTTCACCACCGGTCAGGGTCGCTATGGCGCCAGTCTCGTTGCTCCTCAAGCGGTGGTGCTGGAGCAACTCCGCCGTCAGCCTACCACGCCCACGCACGAGGAGTATGTGGCACACCTGCTGGAGCGACTGCGAGGCTACGACTTCCACGGCTACACCGGTCCCTTCGGTATCGACACTGTGGTATGGAGGGATGGCGACCACCTACGGCTCGCCCCCTCTGTGGAGATCAATCTCCGGCGGACGATGGGGCACGTCGCCCTCGAGTTGTCGCGGCGGTATGCCGAGCCGACCGGACTGACCCTCCTCTACGAGATCACCTCCCCGCAGGGTCTTACCGACCTCCCCCTCTACCTCACCGGGTCACTCCACACGTACGCCCCCACGCTGCTCACCCCGATCCTCCCCGACACCCGATTTGTCGCTCTCCTCCGACCCACCCCAAAGTGGTAAAAAATGGTTACTTTTGCCCAGCGAGAGAGAAAAAATCATTACAATCAATACGTTCATCATATCCTATGAAACTACTGGAGTCTATTGCCGAGAAGGCAAAGAAAAATGTCATGTCGATCGTCTTCCCAGAGGGCGAGGAGGAGCGGACGCTTAAGGGCGTCGATATGCTCCTTCGGGACAAGATCCTCACGCCTATCCTGATCGGCGACCCGGAAGTGATCCGGAGGAAGTCCGAGGAGCTCGGGCTGGAGCACATCCATGAGGCTCAGATCGTTTGTCCCAAGAGCAACCCCAAGAAGCAGGAGTACGCAGACCTCCTCTACGATCTCCGCAAGCATAAGGGCATGACGCCCGAGCAGGCACTCGCCAAGGCTGAGGACCCGCTCTTCCTCGGCTGCCTTATGATCAAGAGTGGCGACGCCGACGGAGAGGTATCCGGTGCGATCCACTCCACCGGCGACACCATCCGCCCCGCCCTGCAGATCCTCCGCACCGCTCCCGGAGTCAAGGCTGTGAGCGGTAGCTTCATCATCCAAATGAATGACCAGATCACGCCCAAGTACGGCTCCGACGGCCTCTTCGTCTTTGCCGACTGCGGCGTCATGATCTCACCGAATAAGGAGCAGCTCGCTCAGATCGCCATCTCCTCCGCCGAGACCGCACAGTCTGTCCTCGGTATGGATCCCAAGATCGCCTTCACCTCCTTCTCCACCAAGGGCAGTGCCAAGGATGAGAAGGTCGACCTCATGGTCGAGGCTATGGAGTACACCCGCGAGATCGCTCCCGAGCTGAAGATCGATGGCGAGCTCCAGATCGATGCCGCCCTCGATCCCACTGTCGCTGAGCTCAAGGCTCCCGGTAGCGAGGTGGCCGGTCACGCCAATGTCCTCGTCTTCCCCGACCTCCAGGTGGGCAACATCGCCTACAAGATCGCACAGCGTATCGGTGGTGCCACCGCCATCGGCCCGATCCTGCAGGGTCTTGACGGTGCTGTCAACGACCTCTCCCGCGGCTGCTCCCCCATGGACATCTACTACCTCGCTGCTGTCACCGCCCTCCAGGCTGCTCATCGTAAGTCTCAGAAGTAATATCAGGATATGAAGGTTTTAGTCCTCAATTGCGGCAGCTCGTCTGCCAAGTTTCAGCTCATCGACACCGAGTCGGAGCAGGTGATGATCAAGGGGAATGCTGAGCGCATCGGCGACAAGGAGTCGTTCCTCAAGGTCAAGACCCCGGACGGCAAGTCCAATACCATCGAGCAGTACTTCCGCGATCACACCCAGGCGGTGGAGCTGATCCTCAAGCAGCTCACCGACCCGCAGTACCACTGCATCTCCAGCCTTGATGAGATCGGCGCTGTCGGTCACCGCGTCCTGCACGGTGGCTCCGTCTTCACGAAGAGCTGTCTCGTTACCCCCGAGGTGATTGAGGGGATCAAGAGGTGCATCCCCCTCGGGCCACTGCACAACCCCGCCAACCTCAAGGGTATCGACGCTGTCTCACAGGTCCTGCCCAAGGCTCCCCAGGTGGTAGTCTTCGACACCTCCTTCCATCAGACGATGCCGGCGAAGTCCTACATGTACGCCATCCCTCGCCGCTTCTACGACGAGTATCAGATCCGTCGCTACGGCTTCCACGGCACCAGCCACCGCTATGTCAGCCACCGCACCTGCGAGATCCTCGGGCTTGACCCCGATCACAATCGCCTCATCTCCTGCCACATCGGCAACGGAGGCTCTATCTGCGCTGTCAAGGATGGCAAGTGCATCGATACCACGATGGGGCTCACCCCGCTGGAGGGACTGATGATGGGTACCCGCTCAGGCGACATCGACCCGGCTGCAGTCCTCTATATCATGAAGAAGGAGGGACTCACTCCCGATCAGATGGACCACCTGCTCAATAAGGAGTCTGGCGTCCTCGGCGTCACCGGCAAGTCCAGCGACATGCGCGACATCGAGGCTGGTGTGGCTGCAGGCGACAAGGACTGCATCCTCGCCCTCTCTATGTACGATCAGCGGATCAAGAAGTACGTCGGAGCCTACCTCGCTGAGCTCGGTGGTGCCGATGCGATCATCTTCACCGGCGGTGTGGGAGAGAATCAGGCCATCACCCGTGAGACCGTCTGCTCCGATATGGAGTTTTGTGGCATCAAGCTCGACAAGGAGCTCAATGCCAAGGTCCACGGTACCGAGACCGTCATCTCTGCCCCCGACAGTAAGGTCAAGGTGATCGTCGTGCCGACCAACGAGGAGCTGGTCATCGCACGCGATACCGTCGCCATCGTCACCGGCAAGATGAAGTAAGGCCATCGCCTTTCCCTAATAGAGAATCAAAAGGGTCCCCACAGTCGCACCGGCTGTGGGGACCCTTTTCTTTTGCTCAGAGGATGAAAGGTCGGAGCCCAGTCCTAAGGGAAAAGTCTAATACCGATATTAGGTAACTCTAATATCGGTATTAGACTTTCCTAATATCGGTATTAGAATCACCTAATATCGGTATTAGACAAGCGCCTGTTTTTCGTCATGGGGCAGGCGCATTAGGGATGGGCGGATGATCCCTTTTCTCCATACTCTCACACCGGCTCTTGAGAGGCAGTCAAGACGAGTAAAAAATGGTATCTTTGGGGTACTCAAAAAGCGAATCCTCAGTAGAAGACACTTTTAATCATCTCTATACACAATCACAATCTATGTACGACAAGTATAAGAAGCACCTCGAGGAGACTCTCCAGGCGATCAAGGATGCCGGCACTTACAAGCGTGAGCGCCTCATCACCAGCAAGCAGAGCTCTGCCATCACCGTGGATCAGAATGGCAAGGAGATCCATGCACTCAACTTCTGCGCCAATAACTACCTCGGTCTCGCTGACGATCAGCGCCTGATCGATGCCGCAGAGAAGATGATGGCCCGCCGTGGCTTCGGTATGTCCTCTGTCCGCTTCATCTGCGGTACGCAGGATGTACACCTGGAGCTGGAGAAGGCTATCTCTCGCTACTTCGGCACCGAGGACACGATCCTCTACGCTGCCTGCTTTGATGCCAATGGCGGTCTCTTCGGCTCCCTCCTCACCGAGGAGGATGCGATCATCTCCGATCAGCTCAATCACGCCTCCATCATCGATGGTGTCCGTCTCTGCAAGGCACAGCGCTACCGCTACCTCAATGGCGATATGGCCGACCTGGAGGCGAAGCTCAAGGAGGCTCAGGCTCAGCGCTTCCGCGTCATCGCCACGGATGGTGTCTTCTCTATGGACGGCAACGTCGCTCCGCTCGATAAGATCTGCGAGCTGGCTGAGAAGTATGACGCTATGGTGATGGTCGACGAGAGCCACTCTGCCGGTGTCGTCGGCAAGACCGGTCGCGGTGTCACCGAGCAGTATGGCGTGCGTGGTAAGGTGGAGATCATCACCGGTACCCTCGGCAAGGCCTTTGGTGGTGCTGTCGGTGGCTTCACCACCGGTAAGAAGGAGATCATCGAGCTCCTCCGCCAGACCTCACGTCCCTACCTCTTCTCCAACTCTCTCCCCCCATCTCTCGTCGGTGCCGGCATCGAGACCTTCCGCATCCTCGAGGAGTCAACGGAGCTCCACGACCGTCTGATGGACAATGTCGCCTACTTCCAGGAGAAGATCAAGAAGCTCGGCTTCGACCTGCTCCCCACACAGAGCGCCATCGTCGCTGTGATGATCTACGACGCTGCCAAGGCTGCTGAGTTTGCTGCCCGCATGCAGGAGGAGGGCATCTTCGTCACTGGCTTCAGCTATCCGGTGGTACCGAAGGACAAGGCACGCATCCGCGTACAGCTCTCTGCTGCTCACACCCACGAGCAGATCGACCGCTGCATCGCTGCCTTCGATAAGATTGGCCACGACCTCGGGATCCTGAAGTAATCCACTTCCACTTCATCCAAACCTATGGCGCCCCGGCGGACTTAGATCCCCCGGGGCGCCTTTCCTTTGGTGCCTGACGATCTTTTTTTTGGGGAAAAAAGAGGGGGCGACAAGTCAGTAGTGACCTGTCGCCCCCTCTCTGTGGGCTCTCTCTCGAGGGAGAGATTACTTCTTGCGGCTTACGCGGCAGTAGCCGTACTGAGCCTTGTCACCCAGCTCCTCCTCGATGCGGAGCAGCTGATTGTACTTGGCGATGCGGTCGGTGCGGCTGAGAGAGCCGGTCTTGATCTGGCCGCTATTGGTGGCCACAGCGATGTCGGCGATGGTGGTGTCCTCAGTCTCACCGGAGCGGTGGCTGGTGACGCTGGTGTAGCCGGCGCGGTGAGCCATCTCGATGGCGTCGAGGGTCTCGGTGAGGGTACCGATCTGATTGACCTTGATGAGGATCGAGTTGGCAGCGCCCATCTCGATGCCCTTCTTGAGGTAGTCGACGTTGGTGACGAAGAGGTCGTCGCCGACGAGCTGGCAGCGGTCACCGATGCGGTCGGTGAGCTTCACCCAATTCTCCCAGTCGTTCTCATCCAGACCATCCTCGATGGAGTCGATGGGGTACTTAGCGATGAGCTGCTCGAGGTAGTCGATCTGCTCCTCAGCGGTCAGCTTCTTGCCATTGGGATCCTTGGGCATACCGGTCTTGAGCTGGCGGTAGTCGTAGTACCACTTGCCATCCTCCTGTACAGCAAACTCAGATGCGGCGCAGTCCATAGCGATGCGCACGTCCTTACCGGGCTCGTAGCCGGCGTCCTTGACAGCCTGGATGATGGAGTCGAGGGCGTCCTCGATGCCATCGAGCTTGGGGGCGAAGCCACCCTCGTCACCGACAGCGGTGGAGAGGCCACGCTTCTTGAGTAGCTTGGCGAGAGCGTGGAAGACCTCAGCACCCATACGGAGACCCTCACGGAAGGTCTCAGCACCCACGGGGCGGATCATAAACTCCTGGAAGGCGATGGGCGCATCGGAGTGAGCGCCACCATTGATGATATTCATCATCGGTACCGGGAGGACGTACGTATTGGTGCCGCCGATATAGCGATAGAGGGGCAGGTCGAGTGCGGTGGCGGCAGCACGGGCGCAGGCGAGGGAGACGCCGAGGATGGCGTTGGCTCCGAGCTTGGACTTCGTCTTGGTGCCGTCGAGCTCGAGCATCTTCTGGTCAATGCCACGCTGGTCGAGGACGTCCATACCGATCAGCTCGGGAGCGATCTTAGTATTGACATTCTCCACAGCCTTGAGGACGCCCTTGCCGCAGTAGCGCTTCTTGTCGCCATCGCGGAGCTCGAGAGCCTCGTTCTCACCCGTGGAGGCACCACTGGGGACGCAAGCGCGACCGATGATGCCATACTCCAGCTCTACCTCTACCTCTACGGTGGGGTTGCCGCGAGAGTCGAGGATCTCGCGACCATGTACGTTCTGAATTTCCATTCTTCTCATTATTCTATAGGATTAGTACTAAAAATCTTTCTTTACCGACCACAAATATACCCAAAGTGTCCGACTTAAGTGGTCCGCTTGACCTCTTTTATAAGATCTGAAGTGGAGGAAGAGGGCCACGGGATGCTCCATAGGGCGTATCTCGTAGGTGACGACCTGCTCCACGAGGCCTCGTACTATAGCCCTCTCAGATGGCAGACGGGGACTTACGGGATCAGGAGGCGCTGCCCGGGACGGATGTTATTGGAGCGGAGGTTATTGGCTCGCTTGATCTTGGTGACGGTGACGCCCTTGTACTTCGAGGCGATCCCGGAGAGGGTGTCGCCTCTCTTCACGGTGTAGTAGCGGGCATTATGCTGCTGGGTGCTGCCCTTTTTCTTGCTCGTCGTGCCGGACTTGGCTGCGGAGACTGAGGCTTTGTCGCCTGTCCGGATCACTAACCGCTGCCCGGGGTGGATCGTATTTGACCTCAATCCATTCCACTGCTTGATCTGAGCTGTGGTGACGTGGAAGCGGCGGGCTATGGAGCCGAGAGAGTCGCCTCGGCGGACGCGGTAGGTCACCTCTCGCTCACTGTCGGCAGTCTGCTGCTCGTCAATGTCATCAGAGTCGGACGTGCTGTCCTCCTCCCTCGCCTCGCTCTCGTGGTGAGTGGCGAAGTACTTCTCCCTCTTGGAGTCAAAGTCGATCGCTGCCTGCGCCGGCAGCACGATCACCTGCGATTGCTGGTTGCCGGGGATGATCCCCTTCTTGTACATAGGATTGAGCAGCTCGATGGTATCGAGGGAGACGCTGGTGATCTCCGCCAGCTCTCTCGTGGTGCAGCGACGGGCGAGGTGGACTGTGTCTGTGGCGAGCGGTATGTGGATCGCTGAGGGTCGTATGTCGTGCTCCCGGTAGTACTCCATGCTGTAGAAGGCAGCGATGAAGAAGGGGACGTAGGAGCGGGTCTCGCGGGGGAGGTAGGGAAAGATCTCCCAGAAGTCTCTCTTCCCCCCTGAGCGGCGGATCGCCTTATTGATATTGCCGGGACCACAATTGTAGGCCGCTATGGCGAGCATCCAGTCGCCGTAGAGGGCGTACATGTCCTTGAAGTACTCGCACATGGCGCGGGTGGACTTGCGGGGATCCATCCGCTCATCGATCACCGAGTTGATCGTGAGACCGTAGATCTTGCCGGTGCGGAGCATAAATTGCCAGAAGCCTGTCGCTCCCATCCGGGAGACGGCGGTGGGATTGAGTGCACTCTCAACGATGGCGAGGTACTTCAGCTCGAGGGGCAGCCCCTGTCTGTCGAGCTCCTCCTCGATGATAGGGAAGTAGTAGGTGGCCCGACTTAGCATCAGGCTCATAAGGTTGCTCCGGCGATTGACATAGAGGTCGATCGCCTCCCGCACAGCGGGATTGTAGGTGAGCGGTATGGCGCTCTCCATCCGTGCCAGCCGGTCGCGGTAGAGCTGGTCCTTACCCTCCAGCTCTCGCTTGCTCGCCTGTCGGTGTGGCTTGCTGAGGGAGTAGTATTCCTTGTACCGAGAGTTGAGGAGCGAGTCGAGAGCCATATCGAAGCTCTCCGGCAGACGTCCTAGGTCGGGCTCCTCACCATTGCTCTGACCATAGGCCTGAGGTAGGGCGAGTGCTGTCAGCAGGAGGAGTAGGAGGAGTGGGAATGGGCGTCTCATATAAGGTCAAAAGGATAGAGCTACCTGGACGGCAGGTCCTCCCGATGAGGGGAGAGTGGTCGAGGGGATGTAGGAGGGGGTCGCCCGAAGTGTCAGTTCCGGGGAGATGTCGAAGTGTGCCAGCTCCGCATCGACGTAGGCATCGACGATCGAGAGGGCGTAGACGCCCACGGCAACGATGATGGAGAGGTCGCGATTGCGCCGATAGAAGTCGCGTCCATGGCGGAGGGTCTCTTGGAAGGAGCCGTTAGTCCGGTAGCTTTTGGGGTCGGCACCGGCGGGGACAAAGGCGATCCACGAGTCGTTGGTCATCGGGTCGTCGCTCTTGATGTCGCTGTAGGCCTTGGCGTACTCGAGGAGGTTGTTGTTATTCCACGAGATGGCGTAGTAGAGGGCGGTCATGCCCCCGATGATGATCGGGACCTTCCAGTACTTCCTATTGTAGACCTGTCCGCCTCCGGGGATGATCGCCCAGAGGACTGCGGCGCGGGGACTGGGGGAGAAGGTCTTCTGCTCCACCTTCGTCACCTCCTCCTCCTCAGTGGGGACCTCGGTCGGTATCAGCCGAGTGCTATCCTGCTGTACTGCCAGGGCGTCTGTCTTGGCGGGTGTGAGGATGGTTGTGTCGGGCTGCAGTGGTGGGGCAGAGGGGATGGTGTCGCAGCCGATCGTCTCGCGCCCATACGCCAAGCTTGTCCCCAAGCCGAGAGCCAAGAGGAGGAAGAAAAGGTGTGCCAGACGATGACTCAGGCGGTACATACGCTACAGCTTGCTCAGCATCGAGAGGATCTCCTGCAGCTGATCATCGCTTGCGAAGGGGATCGTGATCCGACCCTTACCGGCGGCGTTGCAGCTCATCTTCACTTTCGTCCCGAAGATCTGTGAGATCTGGTCGGTGGTGCTGCGGTACTGTGCCAAGCGCTCCTTGGCGACCCGGCGTGCCTCCTCCTGCGATTTTGCCCGGTCGCTCGGCTCAGCAGTGCTGTACTCGCGAGCCATCTGCTCCACGTCCCTGACGGAGAGATCATCGGTGAGGATCTGCTTGTAGAGCGCCAGCTGCAGCTCGGTGTCCTCTATGCTGAGGAGGGCGCGGGCGTGCCCCATGGTGAGCTTCCTATTCTTCAGCCCCAGCTGTATCTGCGCCGGGAGCTTGAGGAGCCGGAGGTAATTGGCGACCGTGGCGCGCTTCTTCCCCACGCGTGTCGCCAGCTCCTCCTGCGTCAGCCCGTCGGCATCGATCAGCTTGCTGAAGGTGAGGGCGATCTCGATCGCATTGAGGTCCTCGCGCTGGATATTCTCGATCAGCGCCATCTCCACTACCTGGTCGTCATCCACGGTGCGGATATAGGCGGGGATCGTCTCCAACTCTATCAGCCGGGCAGCTCGGTAGCGGCGCTCACCGCTGATGATGATGTACTTTCCCTGCCCCTTACCATCCTCCCGCACGGTGATCGGCTGGACGAGCCCGATGTGCTTGATCGAGGAGGCCAGCTCCTCGAGGGTCTCGGCATCGAAGTCTCGCCGTGGCTGGTCGGGATTGGGGTAAATGGCATCGAGAGGTAGCTCAGAGATGGAGGAGGATCCTCCGGTCTCTACCTTCTTTATATTGACGAAGTCATTGGGGAAGAGGGCGTCAAGTCCTCGCCCGAGAGAGGCGCTATTTCTATTGCTCGTACTCATGAGATGGTTCGGCGGATCGGGGTGTGATTATTCTCCATCACCTCGTGAGCCAGCTCGAGGTAGTTTTGACTCCCCTTGGAGGAGAGGTCAAAGTCGAGTACGCTCTTGCCGAAGCTCGGTGCCTCGCTGATGCGGACGTTGCGATTGATGACCGTGTCGAAGACGAGGTCCTTGAAGTGCTTCTTGACGTCCTTATAGACCTGCGTGGAGAGCTTGGTGCGGCTGTCGTACATAGTCATGAGGAAGCCCTCGATGTCGATGGGGGGATTGAGCCGCTCCTTGACGATGCGTAGGGTGCTGAGGAGCTTACTGATCCCCTCGAGGGCGAAGTACTCGCACTGGACAGGGATGATGACCGAGTCGGCGGCAGCGAGGGCAGCGATGGTGATGAGACCGAGGGAGGGCGCGCAGTCGATGAGGATGAAGTCGAAGTCCGGCTTGAGTAGCTCCGTGATGCGCCTGAGGACATACTCCCGCTGTGGGACGTTGACCAGCTCCACCTCAGCCCCAGCGAGGTCGGTGTGTGATGGGAGGATCTCCAGTCCCTCCACGGAGGAGGGGATCAGGCACTTCCTCGGGTCGGTATCCCCGAGGATGCAGCCGTAGGTAGAGAGCTCGGCGGACTTGGCCTGAGCACCGAGACCACTGGTAGCATTGGCCTGCGGGTCCGCATCGATAAGCAACACGTGGCACCCCAGCGCGACCAGTGCCGCAGAGAGGTTCATCGCCGTCGTTGTCTTGCCGACACCGCCCTTCTGATTGGATATAGCTATTACTTTGCCCATAGCACTTGCCTGATAATGATCAGGGACAAAGTTAGGCAAAATCTATCACATACTTCCCGGCAAACTGCCTACCGGATCAGCGGCTCAGTCGGCGTACTCGCTGATATCGTCTTGTGTGGCGGCGTTGTAGTAATCGATGAGGTACCACTTGTCGTCCGGAGATTTCCGGGCAAAGGTGTACTGCTCAAGGATGTCAGAGTCGATGTATCCGGTGCAGAAGGAGGCAGTGTCCCTCTCGATGATGATCCATGAGGCAAAGTAACCGGTGCTGTCAGGCGAGATGATCCGGAAGGGATCCTCGACCACATGAGGTGGAGTGACTCCGCTTGGGAGGAGGGCGCGCGAGCGTACCACTCCGGCGTCCTTACGGAAGCTTACGAGGAAGGAGGTCAGTGGCTCGGTCCCCTGATTGCATGGCGCCTCGATGCTCTCAAGGAGGGAGTTATTGGACTGGTACACCGCAAAGGTGCAGGGCTCCTCCACCTCCGTCGCCATCGGGACGCTCTGCTCAGTCGTGAGAGGGGCGGGGGTCGCCTCTTCCCAGCTCTTCTCCTCGCTCTGCCGCTTACTGCCGCTGCAGGAGAGAGAGCCCACCAATAGGAGCACCAGAGTCATACTCCCCACTCCCATCCTCATCACGCTCATATATATTGTGTGTCTACTTATCTATTCGTCGTACGCATCCTCCTCGTACTCGTCCACCTTGGAGCGGGTACGACGGTGCTTCTTCCGACCCTTCCTCAGCTCGCGACTCTTGGGGTCCTCGTAGCGCTCATCCTCCTGTCGAAATTGCTTTCCCGAGCCGACCTCGGTCCGCCCAATCTCCTGACGCTCCAGTCGGCGGAAGATCCCCTTGAGGGGTATGGAGACGTCATCCAGTGCGACGATATCGCCGGAGCCGGCCTTGTCGCCGATCTGAATCTTCGATCCATTGACAGTGACGCGCCCCTGGCGGATGTAATCCTCGGCCTCGCGTCGGGTGTAGTCGTAGTATTCAGCAATAATGCGACTTACTCGTACTTCCATGATGAAGTAAAATGATTAGAAAGTATTTCCAATGATTAACAATAGATTAGGGTACAAAAGTACTCTTTATTCCCATTAAAACAAGCGTCTATGCCCGGGGGTTGCCATCGTGGATCATAAACGGTGATCTGAGAGGGCAGTCTGCTCGTCTACCACTCCGTAGGGTAGGATGCGGATTGCGCGTGAAGGTAGCACGGGATGTGCAAAGTGCAGTAAGCAATTAGCACTACTTGCCATCAGCTGAGATGCGTCTCCCTCAGATGATTGTCGGCGGCTCTTGTGGGATGTAGATCTCTGTATATTAAGTATGTACGCGATCTTCTTGGTGGCTCTTTTTATTAGCGAGTGAGTTAATGTGAAAATTTAGTATCCCCGAACCTCTATTTTTCTTGTTTGGTCCGACTCTTTTTTCCATACATTTGTCTCAGACAAGACAATTACAATCACCTTTAAAACCAAAACCAACCACTTATCATCTATGATTATAAGCATTCCGCGTGAGATCATGCCCGGTGAGAGTCGCGTCGCAGCGACTCCGGAGACCGTGAAGAAGTTTGTCGCTGACGGCTGCGAAGTCCTCGTAGAGGCCGGTGCAGGAGAGCCCTCCTACCACCACGACAAGGACTACGAGGCTGCCGGTGCCAAGCTGATGACCGATACTCAGGCACTCTTCGACAAGGCCGACGTGATCCTCAAGGTCAAGGAGCCGCTCTTCAATGAGCAGCTGCAGAAGAATGAGGCAGACATGATGCACGAGGGTCAGGTGCTGATCACCTTCATCCACCCCGCCTCCCCCGTCAATCATGAGATGGTGAAGAAGCTCGCCCACAATGGCGTCGTAGCTCTCACCCTCGATGGTGTACCCCGTATCTCTCGCGCTCAGAATATGGACGCACTCACCTCGATGAGTACCTGCGCCGGATACAAGGGTATGATCATGGCAGCCAACGACCTGCCCTACTTTATGCCCCAGATGTTTACCGCTGTCGGCCAGATCGTCCCCGCCAAGGTGATGGTCATCGGTGTCGGCGTTGCCGGTCTGCAGGCTCTTGCCACCGCCAAGCGTCTCGGTGCGATCACCTACGCTGCTGATATCCGCCCGATGGCTGCTGAGAATGCAAAGTCTCTCGGCGCTCAGATCGTCGAGACCGGTGTCGATCCCAAGCTCGCTGTCGGCGAGGGAGGCTACGCTATGCGTCTTCCCGACGATGTGCTGGCTGCAGAGCGTGAGAAGCTCTATCCTACGATCAAGGAGATGGACATCGTCTTCTGCTCCGCACTGATCCCCGGTAAGATCGCTCCTACGATCATCACCGAGGAGATGGTCAAGGGGATGAAGAAGGGCGCTGCCATCGTCGACATCTCTATCGACCAGGGCGGTAACTGCGAGTGCACGCCTCCCGGAAAGCACGAGCGTGTCCACGATGTTATGATCAATGGTATCAAGAATATCCCCGGACTGCTCGCCAATAGCTCCACCTGGATGTTCTCTCAGAATATCTACAACCTGACCAAGTATCTCACTCACGACGGCAAGATCGTCCTCGATCCTCAGGATGAGATCTGCAAGGGTATCACCGTGACCAAGGACCGCAAGATCGTACATGCCGGCTGCCTCGAGGCGCTCGGTGCAGACGGTCCTCTGGAGTGCTAATCATCTAATCACCATGAGCCAAATCGATTTTCCTGGATAGGGAGACCGGTTTGGCTCTTTTTTATCTCTTATGATATGGCTTCACCACTAGTCTTAGTCCTGGTCTTCATAGTGTCCGCAGTGGTCGGATACTTCATCATCCGGCAGATCCCCAGTCTGCTCCATACGCCGCTGATGTCGGGTATGAATGCACTCTCCGGCATCACCATCGTCGGCGCGATCATCGTCGTCTGTGAGACGGTGGAGTGCATCGATGCCTACGGGGGCGACTTCCGCTACTACCTCGCCCTGATCCTCGGCGGCATTGCGCTCATCCTGGCGATGATCAATGTCGTCGGTGGCTTTGGCGTCACGGAGCGGATGCTCAAGATGTTTCACCACAGCAAGTCCTCCAAGGGGGGTAAATGATCGGTATTATGATATCTGTACTCAATATTATTATCCCCCTCTTAGTGCTCGCCGGCCTCTGGATGATGAGCCGTGTCTCTTCGTCTGTTAATGGTAATCGGACCAGTATCCTGGCGATGATCCTGGCGATACTCGTCGCCTTCTGGGGACACGGTATGGTGCCACTTCTCTGCACCCTCTTCTTCATCCTCATCGGTCTCGTGATCGGCTTTATGATGGCTCGTAAGGTCAAGATGATCGAGATGCCTGAGATGGTCGGACTGCTCAATGGTCTCGGTGGTGGTGCCTCCGCCCTCGTCGGTATCGTCACGCTGATGGGCATCACCTCGCCCGAGGTGTCGATTACCTTAGTCGGTATGCACGCCGACTCCTTCTCGCTGGGGGCCTTCGAGTCCTCCACCGGTGTCCTCGCCGTGATCGTCGGTATGATCACGCTCGTCGGCAGTCTCATCGCTGCCGGTAAGCTCCACCGCGTCATCGATGGTCGACCCAAGGTGATCAAGAATCACAGCCTCTACCTCACTGTCTCCCTCGCCCTCTGTGGCATCCTCTTCATCTGGAGTTTCTTCGGTGTCAATGACGGCAATGCCGCATGGATCGTCTGCCTATCGGTCCTCTTTGCTGCCCTCTTCGGTGGGCTCTTCACCATCCGCGTCGGTGGTGCCGATATGCCGATCACGATCTCGCTCCTCAACTCTCTCTCCGGTGTCGCCGGCTCGATCGCCGGTATGGCTATCGGCAACGTGATGCTGGTAGCCATCGGTGGTATCGTAGGTGCCTCCGGACTCCTCCTCACGCAGATCATGTGTCGGGCGATGAATCGCTCCCTCGGGGATATCCTCCTCGGCAAGACCGCTGCTCCTGCAGGGAAGAAGAAAGCTGCCCCCAAGGCTGCCGCTCCCGCCGCCGCCCCTGCTGCTCCGGCAGCTAAGAAGGAGGCCTCCCTCCCGGAGCTCCTCCACGATGCGAAGAAGGTGATAATCGTCCCCGGCTACGGTATGGCGCTCGCACAGGCACAGCATCAGGTGAAGCAGCTCGCCGACACCCTTCGTCGCAATGGCGCAGAGGTTCGTTTTGCCATCCACCCCGTTGCCGGTCGTATGCCGGGCCATATGAATGTCCTCCTCGCCGAGGCGGATGTGCCTTACGATGACCTCTTCGAGATGGAGCGGATCAATGACGACTTCAAGTCGACCGACCTTGTCGTCGTGATCGGAGCGAATGACGTCCTCAATCCTGCCGCCCGTGAGGCTGAGGGCACACCGATCTACGGCATGCCGGTGCTCAACGTCGATCAGGCGAAGCACATCATCATCTGCAACTACGACCTCAAGCCGGGCTACGCCGGAGTGGAGAACCCGCTCTACACCCGCAAGGAGGGCGTGACGATGTGTCTCGGTGATGCCAAGGAGACGGTGGCTGACCTCGTCAGTGCCGCTACCCAGGCACCTGCCAAGGCGGATGCCGCTCCCGATGATACCGCCAAGCTCCTCCACGAGGCTAAGGAGGTGATCATCGTCCCCGGCTACGGTATGGCACTCGCACAGGCGCAGCACGAGGTGAAGCACCTCGCCGATGCGCTGACCCGCAATGGCGCACACGTACGCTTTGCGATCCATCCCGTCGCCGGTCGTATGCCTGGCCACATGAATGTCCTCCTTGCCGAGGCGGACGTGCCCTATGATGATCTCTTCGAGATGGAGCGGATCAATGACGACTTCAAGTCGACCGACCTTGTCGTCGTGATCGGGGCAAATGACGTCCTCAATCCTGCCGCGCGCGAGGCTGAGGGTACACCGATCTACGGCATGCCGGTGCTCAATGTTGACCAAGCAAAGCACATTATTATCTGCAACTACGACCTCAAACCGGGGTACGCCGGAGTGGAGAATCCGCTCTATACCCGCAAGGAGGGCGTGACGATGTGTCTCGGCGATGCCAAGGAGACGGTCGGCGAGCTCCTCGCCAAGACGACCGCACCCCTCGCCACTGCATGTGAGCCGACGGAGCTCTCCGATGAGGGTGCTCTCCTCCACGAGTCCAAGCGGGTGATCATCGTCCCCGGCTACGGTATGGCGCTCGCTCAGGCGCAGCACGAGGTGAAGGGGCTTGCCGACACGCTTCGGCGCAATGGCGCTGAGGTTCGCTTTGCCATCCACCCCGTTGCCGGTCGTATGCCTGGGCATATGAATGTCCTCCTCGCCGAGGCGGATGTGCCCTACGATGACCTCTTCGAGATGGAGCGGATCAATGACGACTTCAAGGATACCGACCTCGTGATCGTGATCGGAGCGAATGACGTCCTCAATCCTGCCGCCCGTGAGGCTGAGGGCACGCCGATCTACGGCATGCCGGTGCTCAACGTCGACCAGGCGAAGCACATCATCATCTGTAACTACGACCTCAAGCCGGGCTATGCCGGAGTGGAGAACCCGCTCTACACCCGCAAGGAGGGAGTGACGCTGAAGCTTGGTGACGCCAAGGAGACCGTGGCTCAGCTCGCTGCCGAGGCTGCCGCTGCACCCTCGGAGGTGAAGAAGGCCACCGGTGGTCCCGACCTCTCCAAGGTGCTCACTGATGCGAAGAAGGTGATCATTGTCCCCGGCTACGGTATGGCGCTCGCCCAGGCACAGCACTTGGTGAAGCAGCTGGCGGACACCCTGACCCGTAAGGGGGCAGAGGTTCGCTTTGCCATCCACCCCGTCGCCGGTCGTATGCCGGGCCACATGAATGTCCTCCTCGCCGAGGCCGATGTGCCCTACGATGACCTCTTCGAGATGGAACGGATCAATGACGACTTCAAGGAAACCGACCTCGTGATCGTGATCGGAGCCAATGACGTCCTCAATCCTGCCGCCCGTGAGGCCGAGGGTACGCCAATCTACGGCATGCCGGTGCTGAACGTCGATCAGGCGAAGTACGTCATCATCTGCAACTACGACCTCAACCCCGGCTACGCCGGTGTCCCCAACCCGCTCTACGAGCGTGAGTTCGGTGTGACTCTCCTCCTCGGCGATGCCAATAAGACGGTAGCTGACCTCGTCGCCGCTGCCAATGCCTAAGGCACAGCTTTAGAGTATAGATCAATCCCAAAGGGGCTGTCTCACCGAGAAGTGAGACAGCCCCTTTGGCGTATCGTGTGAATGTTGTTTCAGTCAGGAGATAGTATGAGTCTCGATGACACTACGCCCTCCCTTTCTTCTTGTGCCTTTGCACCACGTCGTGAGGGATCTGGCAAATGATCTTTAGAGGGACGGAAAATCGGCTCTCACTTGACGACCTTGTCGGGATGGTTGCGGAGGTAGTCGCGCCACGAGGAGGAGCGACCGCCCGTGACCGGTCCGCGACCTGCGGAGAGGACGTGACAGACCGCTGCACCGGTGGCATCGGTGGCATCGAGCGCATCCATCATCGCCTCTGGGGGGATGGAGAGCATCTTGCGGAGGTAGTAGGCGACCTGCTCCTTGGAGGCGCTGCCGTTGCCGGTCACCATCTTCTTGATTGTCGATGGGGGGTACTCCGTCACCGGCAGGTCAGCGAGCTGAGCAGCGACGATTGCCGCCCCCTGGGCGCGCCCCAGCTTGAGCATACTCTGTACGTTTTTTCCATAAAAGGGTGCCTCTATCGCCAGCTGATCGGGGTGGTAGCGGGCGATGAGCTGAGAGACGCCCTCGTGGATCTTGCGCAGTCGGCGGTACGGGTCAGCGTAGCGGTCGAGCTTAAGCACACCCATGGCGATAAGGCGCATCTTGCGCCCCCGGGCGGCGATGATGGCGTAGCCCATCACGATCGTCCCCGGGTCTATCCCGATGATGATCTGCTCACGTGCTCTTTGGGCGACAGGCGTGCCCATTGGGTCAGCCGAGGATCCGCTTCATCGCCCGCTCCGTCAGCTCGTGCGTGGAGAAGCCGGAGAGGCGGAAGTAGCCCTCGCCCTCGGGACCGAAGCCGACGCCCGGCGTACCCACCACGCCCTTCTCCTCGAGGAGGTACTGGAAGAAGTCCCAGCTCCTCGGGTGGCTCTCCGGGGTCTTGATCCAGATGTAGGGCGCCGAGATTCCGCCGAAGACCTCCATGCCCCGCTCTGCAAAGACGGTGCGGATCATTCGGCAATTCTCGAGGTAGTAGTCGACGTGGTCGCGGATCTGCGACTGAGCCTCAGGCAGGTAGGAGGCGGCGGCACCGACCTGAGAGATGTAGGAAGCACCATTAAACTTCGTCCCCTGACGCCGCGCCCAGAGCCGATTGAGCTCCACCTTGGAGCCGTCCTCGAGGTGCGCCTTCAGAGCGTGCGGGACCACCGTGTAGCCGCAGCGGACCCCGGTGAAGCCGGCAGACTTGGAGAAGCTGCGAAACTCGATCGCGCACCGATCTGCTCCCTCCAGCTCGTAGATGCTGTGGGGCACGTCCTCCTCACGGATGTAGGCCTCATAGGCGCCGTCGAAGAGGATCACCGCATCCTCAGCGAGGGCGTAGTCGACGAAGCGCTGCAGGTCGGCTCGCTTGAGCACCGTTCCGGTCGGGTTATTGGGGTAGCAGAGGTAGAGCAGGTCGACGTGCCGGGAGGGTAGTGGGGGGATAAAGTCATTCTCCTTATTGCACGGCAGGTACTCCAGCCTCGTCCACCGTCCGTCGCGGTACTCTCCGCAGCGGCCCGCCATCGCATTGGTCTCGATGTAGGCGGGGTATACCGGGTCGGTCACGGCGACCATCACGCTGTCGTCAAAGATGTCGACGATATTGGAGGCGTCCGGTCCCGCACCATCGCTGATGAAGACCTCCGACCAGTCGACCGGAAGCCCCTTGCTGCGGTAGTCCTTGGCGATGCGCTCCCGGAGGAACTTATGCCCCACCTCGGGGCCGTAGCCGTGCATCGTCTCGCTGTGGCCCAGCTCTTCCACTGCCTTAGCCATAGCCTGTAGGCAGGCATCCGGCAAGGGAAGCGAGACATCGCCGATGCCCATGCGGATCAGGTCGGCATCGGGGTGGTGCTTGAGGTGGCAGTCGATGCGGTCATTGATCTCCACGAAGACGTAGCTGTCGGGGAGCTTGAGGTAATTGGTGTTGATCTTATGATTCATACGGATTTATCTTAGCTGAAGTGTGCCATCAAATACCCGGGTGGCGGGTCCGGTCATATAGAGCGGCCGGCTCTCCTCCCCGCTCCACTCGATCGTCAGATCACCGCCCGGCATGCGAACGCATACAGGGGAGAGCGCCAGCCCGAGGCGGATCGCCACGGCGGCTGATGCGCAGGCTCCGGTACCACAGGCGCGGGTCAGCCCGGAGCCTCGCTCCCAGACCCGCATCTCAAGAGTGTGCCGGTCGATGGGGCGGATCACCTCCACATTCGTCCCCTCGGGGAATCGCCGGCTCTGCTCCAGCATCGGCCCCTTGGTCTCGAGCGGGAAATCTCCCTGTGCGAGGATGACGAAGTGGGGGTTGCCCATACTTGCAATGCAGCCCTCGACTCCCTCGACCGTCTCGGGGGTCGCGGTCACCTCGGGGATGCCCATCTCGACGCGCGCCCCGGTAACCTCTTTTTCTTTATCAAAAAGGAGGTCCACAGTCAGGAGTCCCGCCCCGGTATGGATGCGAAGGGAGGTCTCCTCGGTGCGCCCCTCCTCGTGGAGGAGCTTCGCGACGCAGCGGATCGCATTGCCGCACATCTCCGCCTCGGAGCCGTCCTTATTGTATATATGCATTTCGAAGCTTTCGGCGTCGTGCCGGGAGTAGGTCACCACACCGTCGCCCCCGATGCCGGTGTGGCGGTCGGAGTAGTGCCGGGCGAGTGCAGGATAGTCGAGGGAGGGGTAGCGGTCACGATCGATGTAGATGTAGTCGTTGCCCAGTGCCTCCATCTTGGTGAAGTGCAGGATCTCGGTCATTGCTTTGCTCTCAAATTCTTGCTCTGATGCCCAAAGTTACCCATTTTCGCCTCGTTCGCTCTTCCAGGGCAAAAGCATCAGGATACGGAAGTGATGCTGAAGCGCCCCGCAAAGGCCGGTATCTCACGGCTTGGAATGTGCAGCCTTGTTGCTATTTCTTGCCATCCCCTCACGGCGTCAGTCACCTCGCTGATGATCTGCCGGGCTACGTTCTTCTCGATCATATACTCCTCAGACGCATCTGCCAGGTATCCTATGTTGGCCTCACTCGTGACGGAGTTGATCAGGAGGCTCTGATGCTGACTGAGAGTGGGGTTGAGATCATAGGCCGGTGACAGGGTCCAGCCCTTTGCCGTCAGCAAGAAGCCGTGGTTGCGGAAGTGGTCATCGCTATTGCCGATACATATATTGAAGGCTACTCGTCTGTATAGTTCCTGCAGATTGGCTTGCACGTCCGTGCAGTGCTGGATGATGAAATCAACTATGTCGAGGTAGCCATAGCCATTGGAGGCATTGTCCCCATCACTCAATCCTAAGAGGGTCATCGCCGAGGCAAAGTGGATCCGCTGCCCCTCCTCGCCCCGGTCAAACCTTCGAGATAGTAGGGTGTGGTACTTAGGTCCTGAGGCAATCACCTTAGTCTCAGCCACATTAATACCAGCCTCTATGGCTAATTGGTGGCAAAAGTGCTCCCATAAGCCCACATCGTAGTCGTCCTTTCGGGAGGGAAACTTAGCGATATATAGCGCCCCATCGGTGTCTACTACACTTGCCTTCGGTCTGGCTCCTCCGAGCGAAGAACCCGGCTGTAGAAGTTGGGTCAGCCACTTCTTGTCAGGCAACTCGTTTGCCTCCTCGCTCTGCTCTATGGCCCGGCTGGCAGCCTCCAGTGCCCTTATGTCCGTCAAGGGGGGTATCCTCAGTACCGGACTGCTATTGATGAACTCACCACCCGGCGACTCCCTGATGCGGAAGCCGCCCATACGAGAAAAGTCATCGATGCCCAGGAGGTAGTCAAAGGAGGAAATATGGCGGAGCGGTCGCCCCTCCTCCACGGCCAGGATCTGCTGCTTACGCATAAAGAGCATCCTACCCCAGCGATCAGGCAGGGCATCAGAGAAGCACCCGAAGATATCCTTTCCCTCCTCGGTATACTGCATCCCGGGATAGGGATTGAGGTCTGCACTCAAGAAGAGACTTCCGTAATCCCGAAGCCACTCTCTGTCGAAGGAGAAACCATAGGTGTCACTCCCTCGAAGCGACTCGTAAGAGAGCTTCCCGACCAACCTCACCTCCTTAAGCCAATCGAAATCGGCATATATCAGCAATGTCTTCATGGCTATCCCTTCTTCGAAGCCCGCTGCCTATCCACCATGCTTAAGTCTTGTAGGCGTCGCCCCAGCTCGTCCTCCTTGGCTAACCATAGGATGTCATCATCGAGCTGAAGCGCATACAACACTCTGAGGTAGATGCCGATGGCAACGGTTGGGGTCCCCCTTTCGATCCGAGATACCGTGAGGGGGGAGCAGGTGGCTCGCTCTGCCACCTGCTCCATTGTCAGATTGCGCCTGAGGCGAGCCAGCTTGATCTGTTCGCCTACAGTCTCCATCTTTTGCTCTAACTTTCGGGGCAACTTCGTCCCCATCGTGTTCTTTGCCATCTCACTCAACCTATCATATAGTATGCAAATGTAGGCAATATTTATATTTAATGATAGGTTGAGATGGTCTGTCACAGTGTGTCGCGCTATCAAGCCTCTCCGTGGAGTGCAACACGCTTGCTGGAGGGGGGCTTTCTGCTCGGCGACCCGCCAGGGGTCGAGGGTGTTGGGGCGGGTCTCGGCACATCGGTCACCGCTTTGCGGATGACCGATGCCTAAGGAGCGAGCACCCTTGCGGGTGCCACACGGGTGAGCACACCTTGGTATATGATTACCCTAATGCTCAAATGCGTAACCCCTGTGATCTGTGACTCCCTGTTCAAGCAGCTCGCTTCTCAGAGAAATCTCTAATACCGATATTAGTGTCGCCTAATACCGATAAAAGAATTCTCTAATATCGGTATTAGATCAAGCGCCTATCCATCGGGCATTGGACACCCCTCCCTTTGGGCTCCACGGCAAAGGCAGTAGATAGTAGGGGAGGAGGTAGTTAGGATCCATGGAAACAACAGAGGTAAGGGGGCTGATCTCGGCATTTCTCCCCTATGACAGAAGTGACCGATCCGTGCACCCCGACGACCCATAGCTCCACTTGGGGTGGGTAAAACTGAGGGAAGGAATGGGTACCTTTGCACTATGAAGAGAAGCATCGAAATACTGGCACCTGCTTCGTCCCTCGAGGGCGGACGGGTGGCTCTCTCGGCAGGGGCGGACGCAGTCTATATCGGGGCACCGAAGTTTGGCGCGCGCGCTGCCGCCGGGGTCTCTCTCGAGGACATTGCGACGCTCACCCGAGAGGCACACGAGGTGGGCGCACGGGTCTATGTGGCGCTCAATACGATCCTGACGGATGAGCAACTCCCCGAGGCGGTCTCACTAGCGTGGGACCTCTATGGTGCCGGTGCCGATGCGCTAATCATACAGGATATGGGGTTGCTGATGGAGGAGCTGCCTCCCATTCCCCTCCACGCCAGTACGCAGTGCCACAACGACAGCAACGCCAAGCTCCGCACCCTCGAGGCGCTGAGTATGGAGCAGGTGGTGCTTATAGAAAAATAGTCAGTGATACCGCACGACTGATGGGCAAGATAAGAACGGAAAGGAATTTCTCAATTTTATAGATCAGAAAACCGAACAACATTATTATGAATAATCGATTTCTATTTTGTACTATATGTGCTATCATACTATTGATGGGTAATGTCTGCTCTGCACAAGTTATCGGCACAATAGTTAATAGGGAGAAACAACCTGTCGGTGGTGCCTCTGTTACACTGACCTGCAAGGGGAGTCCGGCTAAGAATATTTCTATTTCAAATATGAAAGGAGAGTTTAGGGTGGAAACAAAAACACTTGAGGGACAAGACTGCATTCTTGAAATTAGACATGCTGCCTATGCTCCCTACCTCCTTTCTTTACAGAAAATGCCGAAAGCGATAGAGCTTGATACAATAAGATTGGAGGATAACGTCCTCGAGGAGGTGACGGTCATGGCTGATAGAATTATCCATAAAGTAGATAGAAAGCTACTGTTTCCATCCCAAGATGACATCAGGCTTTCGAGCTCTGGCTATGATCTCATAGATAAAGTCAACTTGCCCGGAGTTTATGTTGATACGGCAAACAAAAAAGTGGAGAGGCGAGGGTCGGGAAGTGTTCCTGTTTTTATCAATGAAAAGCGTGCTTCACAAGCCGATGTCGTTGCCCTGCGACCAGATGAGGTTGTGCGTATAGAGTACATTGATAATCCCGGTGTTGAATTTGGGCTGGAGACACCTACTGCCATCATCAATTTTATCGTTAAGCCTCGAGTGAAAGGTATGTCCATCGGTTTTAATCTGAATGATGCTGTGACTACGTTGAATGGACAGAATTATATCTATGCACAATATAATCATCGCCTGTCCAAGTGGGGCATTTACTATCAGAATGATTTTTCAAAGTTAGGCCGAAGACACATCGACCAAACGGATAGCTATATCTTATCTGATGGAAACCTTCACGGAATACGCCGTGAGGGAATGAATACAATGCTGGCATACGCAAACCATGATTTCGGCATTACCTATGATTGGACAAAGAAGGGATAGTATACTTTTATGGCACAGGCAAGCTGTCACTTCTATAATAGTCCGGACAGAGGCCACCGCCAGCGCATTTATGAAACGGGCAAGCCTACATATTACGCTTTGACCGAACCTACAGAGCATTATTTCTCGCCAACGATAGATTTATTCTTTAGGCGCTATTTTAAGAAAAATCGCACATTGACCTTCAATTTAGTAGGTACCATGTACGACACGAAATATGGATATAGCTTTAAGACCTTTGACAATGAAGATTTTGACTTGCCGACATCACAATATGGCTACGATACAGACGGCAAACGCTATTCCCTTATAGGTGACGTCAAGTTTAGCCAGCCTTTGGGCAAGTCCAGCTGGACCTCTGGCGTCAGTCACCTGCAGGGCTATACCAAAAATAAATATACAGGGACTTCCGACATCATCAATGATATGCACAACAGCAGCACCTATCTTTATTCCCAGATTTCAGGAAGATTCAGCAACTTACGTTATATGCTTGGTTTAGGAGGAAGCTATCAATATTATTCGCAAGGGACAGAGAGCTATCATTACTTCCTTTTACGCCCATCTCTAAGTCTCAGCCACCCTTTTCTGGACAAGGGAAACATACGATATGTCTTTAATATATCTCCCAATGCACCATCCTTGGCTAATCTGAGCAATAACAGACAGCAGTCAAATGAATACGAATATCATGTAGGTAATCCTAACTTGAAACCTTACAGCAGGTATACACAGACGCTGACCCTTTCTTACGAGCATAAATACTTCTATACTGAAAACACAACGGGGTACACGTATAGCCGGAATCCTATCTTAGAAGAAATAACGAGACACAGTGACGCAAATGGGAGGACATGGTTTGACTTAGGCTATGAACAGCAGAAGTCAGCAGCAGACTTTTGGAATTATACAACTGTTCAACTCTATATAATACCCAATGTTCTGACTTTGGATGGCGGATTTTCGTACCTGCTATCTCGTTACGTGGGAAATAATTATACCCACGACTTCCATCGCCTATGGGGATATGTTGGCTCGAAACTTTTTTTTGGCAAATGGAGCTTTAGAGCTTCTTGGTCTGCAAAGGAAAGAAACTTTAGAGGAGAAAGTGAGAACACCACCGGCCAGAATATAGAAGCGCAAGTGAATTATAAACTGAGCCAAAACCTCTCCATTGGTCTTTATGGCTCTCATCTATTCCTGAAAAATGGATCTACCTTCGGGGAGGCAACGCACTCGCAGTTCATCAAGAAAGATCTAACTGTATATATTCCGGAGTGGGGAAATATGATCTCTTTGAATCTGACATGGAATCTTTCACGCGGACGTAAATATCAGTCAGATCAAAAGGGTGTATGGAATCGAGACAGCGAAACGGGCATATTTAAAGGTAAGTAATGGTTGTGTTATTGGGGTGGCAGAGGTAGAGCTGGTCGAAGTGCTGCAAGGGTAGAGGGGGGGATTTAGGTTCATTCTCTTTATTCACGGCAGGTATCATAGCCTCGCCCACCGTCCGTCGCAATACAAGCCGCAGCGACCCGCCACCGCGCTGGTCTCAATGTGGGCGGGGTTTACCAGGTCGGTCACGAGGATAATCACGTGTAGACGTAGTCGTTGCCCAGTGCCTCCATCTTGGTGAAGTGCATGGTCTTGGTCAGTGCTTTGCTCCCAATTCCTGCTCTGATGCCCAAAGTTACCCATTTTCGCCTCGTTAACTCACCGCATCGAGTTTCATGCTGAATTCAGGGGGGCGAACTGAGGGGAGGAATGGGTACCTTTGTGCCATGAAGAGAAGCATCGAAATACTGGCACCCGCTTCGTCCCTCGAGAGCGGGCGGGTGGCTCTCTCGGCAGGGGCGGACGCAGTCTATATCGGGGCACCGAAGTTTGGCGCGCGCGCTGCCGCCGGGGTCTCTCTCGAGGACATTGCGACGCTCACCCGAGAGGCACACGAGGTGGGCGCACGGGTCTATGTGGCGCTCAATACGATCCTGACGGATGAGCAACTCCCCGAGGCGGTCTCGCTCGCATGGGATCTCTATGGTGCCGGTGCCGATGCGCTGATCATACAGGATATGGGGCTGCTGATGGAGAAGTTGCCTCCCATCCCCCTCCACGCCAGTACGCAGTGCCACAACGACAGCAATGCCAAGCTCCGCACCCTCGAGGCGCTGGGCATGGAGCAGGTGGTGCTCCCGCGAGAGGTGAGCACGGCGGACCTGCCGAGCCTGCTTGACGGGGTAGGGATGCGGGTGGAGAGCTTTGTTCACGGAGCCCTCTGCGTCTCCTACAGCGGGCGCTGCTTCATCTCCGAGGCGTGCCGTGGCCGCAGTGCCAATCGAGGTGCCTGCGCACAGTACTGCCGCATGAGCTACGACCTGGAGGATGCAATGGGGCGAAAACTTCTCACCGGGCAACACCTGCTGTCGCTGCGGGACCTCAATCGGACCGAGATCATCGAGGAGATGCTCGACCGGGGTGTCTCGTCGCTAAAGATCGAGGGGCGGCTAAAGGACATCGACTACGTCCGCAACGTGACCGCCCACTACCGTCGAGTGGTGGATGAGATCATCAGTAGACGCAGTGAGGAGTACTGCCGCAGCTCGTGGGGCGAGACGGAGCTTACCTTTGCTCCACGACCGGAGCAGACCTTCTCCCGCCGCTTCACCGCCTACAATACCCCACTGCATACGCCGATCCCGACGGAGAGCATCACCCCCTATACCAATAAGAGTGTCGGGGAGGAGCTCGGCACGCTCACTGAGTGTCGGGGACGGGAGATGGTGCTGCAGCTCCGCGATATGGGGACTGAGCTGAGTAATGGCGACGGCCTCCTCTTAGTCTCCTCTGATGAAACAACGACAGCCGGTGCGCTGGTCAATCAGGTGACGCCCCAGGGCGATGGGACCTACCGGCTGAGGCTCTCCGCCTCGGTCGAGATGACGCCAGGTGCGACGGTCTTCCGCAACCTCAATCATCGGCTGGACCGGCTCCTGAGGCGCGATGATGCCTCGAACCGAAAGGTCCAAATAGGTATGGAGTGCGAGGCGACGGAGCAGGGGATTATCCTCCGTGCCTCTGTGGCCGAAGCGCCCTCCATAGCGGTGGAGGTACAGAGGGAGATGGCCCTGGAGCCGGCAGAGAAGGATCCCACAGCGAGACTCATCGACACGCTCTCCAAGCTTGGCGACACGCCCTACAGGGTCGAGCAACCTGAGCTGAGACTTCGGGGGCTGTACCTGCCGCCCTCCGTGGTGACGGAGCTGCGGAGGGAGCTTGTGGAGCGACTGAGGGAAGCCTGCCGGAGGGTGATGGTCGAGGAGCGTGACCACCGGGGTGAGCGGCTTCGGGAGTGGCGGAAGGACTTCCTCAGTCGGGAGCACTCTCGGGAGGAGTCCGGTCTGCCGGAGAGCCTTGACTTTACCTACAACGTCGCCAACCGGCAGGCAGAGCGGCTCTACCGCCGTCTCGGTGTAGAGGGAGAGATCGCCCCCGCTATGGAGGTGGCGATGCCGGAGGGGTCGGTGCCGGTGATGCAGACCCGTCACTGCCTGCTTCATCGGCTGGGCTACTGCACCCGGGAGGGCAAGCGGCCACCCTTTGCCCTGCCCCTCTACCTCGTCCGTGGCCAGGAGCGCTCCCGCATCACCACGGACTGCCGCGCCTGCCAGATGACCCTCTGGCTCGACCGATAGAGATCCGGGTAGGGTCCCTCCGGCGGAGAGGATCCACTGAAAAGCGTTACATTTGAGCAGTCGGGTGGGCGGTGTCGCTCACGGCTGTTTTTTTATATGTACCGAAATTCTCTTTTTTTCTATGTCCGATATCGATCTGCAGCGTCTCTACGAGCGCATCAAGTCTATTGCTGACCAATTGGTCGCCCGGGACGACCACTTTACCCGTGCCGACCTCGCCTATGAGCTGCGGGGTGACGGCATCTCCGGGGACTCGTCCGAGGTGAGCCGGCTGGTCTGGGAGGCGTATAGGTCGATGGGCGACGACCCCCACATCCGGGAGGCTTTCCTCAATAACAGCAGCAGCAAGAGCCTCGTCGATGAGTACCGCATCATCGACCTGATCGAGTCGAGCGAGAGCGCCAAGGCGGTGAGCGTGGTGACGAAGCTGCTTGAGGAGGGGAAGAGGGCTATGGACCGGGTACTCCTGCAGGTGGACGAGGCGTCCCGAGACTACCGCCCGGGTGTGAAGCCTCAGCTCTCTCAGCAGGCGGTCGATACCATCGTCGGCACCGCCGGCATCAAGACGATCCAGGCGGAGTCGGAGGATCTCCTCCGGCGCTATGCCGGTCTGGTAGAGGCATATAAGGAAGCAAAAGGGGATATCAAGGGGGCCATCACCGCCTATGGTGAGCTGCGGGAGCAGGTCCTCTACAGCTATCGGGAGTGGGTGGCGCTGCTGAAGGATCTCTTTGGTGATCGGATCCATAGTGTGGCGCCGGAGCTCTTTGACTTTGATAAACTTCGCTGGATCGATGTGGACAAGATGTACGGCCGGGCGAGGCTCTCTTATGACAGCCTCTCGGGGCGTGCCTCGGAGCTGCTCAGCTCTATCTCGGAGGACTTCCGCTCCAGCATCTCCGACTCGGTGCGGGACTACAGCCACTCCTCCGGTCGTCGCTTTGCCCTCGTGATGGCGGCGGTCAATCTCGTCACGCACTACAGCAAGACGGTCGGCGACACCGCACGACTGAAGGGGCAGCTCCTCGACCTCCGGAGCGATGTGGTGCGGGATGCCTCCTCGATACAGGCGGATATGGCGCGGTTGGTAGAGGTGTATCGGACGATAAACGACCTCTACCTCTCGAGGGCGGACCTCTTCTATCAGTATGGGGAGAGCGTCTTCTCGGGTGAGTGGAGGGCGCTGCGGGAGGCGCTCTACTCTGATCCCGAGGTGAAGCAGATCGTCCACGAGCGGGAGGAGATCCATAAGCATATGAGAGGGCTGGAGGAGAAAATGCTCGACGCCCGGCTCAATATCACTTACTATAAGGATCAGGTGGAGACGACAAAGGTGCTCCTTGACTCGCTGGAGGGGCGCTACCAGGAGGCTCTACAGGCTAAGCCAAAGGAGCCGAATTGGTTCCGCCGTATGGTCACCTTTGGTAAGGCTAGCGAGAGCTACGGCCGAGACCTCACCGAGTGGGATAAGTACGATGGAGAGATCGTGCGTAAGTACGAGGAGCTGAGAGTTGACCTGAGGGTCTTCGGCGAGGAGATCGACTCGCTACAGCGCATCTACGATGAGTCGCTCAAGGAGTACCACCAGTCGCGTATGGACGCCGGTGACCTGACGGAGCATATCCATGAGCTGCAGACCCTCTCACCGACGATGCTGAGCGATGCGGCCGCCCACCTTACTCCGGTGCTAAAGCTCCTCTCCATCGCTCGGGACATCATCGAGAGTCCGCTGGAGGATCGCTTAGTGGCTCCTCAGTCTCTCAGGGAGCTGGAGCAGTCCCCGCTCCCTGCCGAGATGACGGAGCGGATCGATCGCCTCCGGCAGCGCCTGCAGGGGGTGGAGCAACAGGCGGCGCCGGTGATCGCAGAGAGGGTCTCTCACTCTGTCACTCCCTCGAGACCGGCCGACCCTCGGGATGAGCAGCGTGCCCGCCAGCTGGCTCAGGTGGCGGCAGCCCGCTCGCGTGTCGCCGCTCAGCGGTCGGCGGCAGCTGTCGATGAGCTCCTCCTGCTGCGGCAGAAGGAGGTGGCGAGTAAGGTGACCGAGGACCACTACCGGCGTGAGCTGGAGCGGATCCGTGAGACCTTTCAGTATAATATGCGGCAGATCGATGATAAGTCCGCCTTCCTTGCTGAGGTGAGGCGCCGTGTCCACACCGACCTGACCGATGAGCGTGTCCGTGAGGACCTGTTGCTCCTCGCCGGAGAGGGCAAGCAGGACCTCGGGCCGGACGACCTCCGTAAGCTGCTCAGCGGCGAGGCGACTCTGGACGTATAAGGCGATGCACGAGGGACGACGAGAGCAGTTGCGGCGTCAGCTCCGGCTGACTGACCCCGAGGAGCAAGCCTCTATGGATCGCGCTCGGGCGGAGGAGGCAGCGCGCCATGCGAGGAAGGAGGAGCGCCAGCTGGAGCTCCTCAGCGACCGCGACTACAGGATCATCCTCTGGGCGGATAGGTATATGGACCGCTACGGGATCGATGCACTCATCGGCCTCATCCCCTATGCGGGCGACGTGGTGGGCTTCCTCTTCGTGATCCCCGGCCTGAGACTCTCGACCCGCAAGATCAAGTCCCTCCCGCTGACGCTGGCGATACTCTACAATTTTCTCATCGATGCCTGCGTCGGGCTGGTCCCCTTCATCGGTCCGGTGCTGGACTTCCTCTTCCGAGCCAATAGCCGGACCGCCAAGCTGGTTCGGGGCTTTGTCGAGGATGACCGCGAGACGATCCGTGAGGTCAATCGCCGAGCCCGCTACTTCGTCGTGGCCATCATCGTCTTGATCCTCCTCATGGTCCTCTTGGCCTACCTTTTCCTCCTCTTTTGTCGCTGGCTGATCGAGCTGGGTGGCGGTGGTGTACAGTAAATTATTTGCTTATCGGTGGGGTGTAAGGGTAAAAAAGTGTACATTTGATGACGGAATATCGTCCGGGAGGGTTTCTCTCGGCTCATGCACCACTCCAACCAATGCTTACGTATGAACTATTATAGAAAGCCTGTCGCGATAGACGCAGAGAAATTTGACCGCAACCTCTGCGGTCATCCCACCCACCTCTACTGCCTCACCAATGGGGCCGGGATGGAGATGCTGGTGACCAATTATGGCGGCAAGATCGTCCAGCTGCTCGTCCCCGACCGAGAAGGCAAGCCGGTAGATGTCGTCCTCGGACACGACAGCCTTGATGACTACCTCGGGACGGAGGAGCAGTACTTCGGCTCTATCATCGGTCGCTACGGCAATCGGATCGCGAAGGGGAAGTTCACGCTTGATGACATAACCTACCGCCTCAGGATCAATAATGGTCCCAATAGCCTCCACGGCGGACCCACCGGATTCAACTTCCGTGTCTGGGAGGCCGAGCAGAGGGATGACGCCACGCTCGTGCTGCGGTACACCTCTGCAGACGGCGAGGAGGGCTTCCCGGGAGAGCTGGAGGTGGAGGTGACCTATAGCCTCACGGAGGATAACACCCTCGACATACGCTACAGGGCGACTACGACCAGGCCGACGGTGGTCAATCTCACCAATCACTCCTACTTCAATCTCTCCGGGGAGGGCGACCCCTCCGTCCACGACCATATGCTGCGGCTCTTCGGGTCGAAGTACCTCCCGACGGACGACACGGCGATCCCCTTCGGCACCGCTGAGGCTGTGGAGCGGACGCCCTTTGACTTCCTCGACTGGCACGAGGTGGGCGAGCGGATCGACAGAGAGGAGAAGCAGCTCCTCCAGGCGCGTGGCTACGACCACACCTGGGTGCTGGATAAGGAGCCGGGTACCTTCGGACCCTGCGCCATCTGCTTCTCTCCCAAGAGCGGCATCTCCATGGAGGTGCAGACCGACCAGCCCGGCGTGCAGATCTATACCGCCAATTGGCTCACCGGCAATATGAGGGGCAAAGGCGACAGCCGCTATCCCGCCCGCTCAGCGATCTGCTTCGAGACACAGCACTTCCCCGACTCGACCAATAAGCCCGACTTCCCCTCTACGGTCCTCCGCCCGGGAGACACCTACGAGAGTCGGACCACCTTCGCCTTCTCCACCGTGGAGATACAGGACGAGGAGCTCTGACCATACGCTTACTAACACTTTCCACAATATCTTATGACTAAAACGTACAATCAGACGAAGCCCAATTACTTGGTGCCCTTCATCATCATGGTGGTGCTGATGGCTCTGATCGGCCTGATCACCAACCTCAATCAGCAATTCCAGGCCCCGATGCAGGCCGCCTACCTCATCAAGGGAGGTAGCATGACCAATACGCTGACGACGGCGCTCAATTTCGCCTTCTTCCTCGCCTACTTAGTGATGGGTCCGATCAGTACCCGATATATCGAGAAGAATGGGTACAAGAAGTCACTCATCCTCGGTCTCGGCATCCTGATCGTTGCCTTTGCGATCTATATGTGCTCCGCCTGGTGCTTCGACAGCTTTGACCTGCCTCGCTTCTCTGACGCGATCAGTGAGGCAAAGTCTATCGAGGAGCAGGGCAGTATCGCTGCCATGCAGGCATCTGCGGCTGAGACGGGCAATTTTGTTATAAATACCGCCAAGTCCGGTGACTTCACCGGTCTCACCTGGCAGGGTCCCGTAACCCTTCCGATCGCTTACTGGATCTTCCTCATTGCCGCCTTTGTCGCCGGTACGGCACTCACCTACCTCCAGGCTGTGGTCAATCCCTACCTCGTCGCCTGCGATGTCCCCGGCACCACCGGTGTACAGCGGCAGAATATCTCCGGTACCGGTAACTCCCTTATGACCACGCTCGGCCCGCTCTTCGTCGCCTACGTGATCTTTAGCGGAAAGAGCGGACTCGAGGTCAATATCACCTCCCTCTACCTCCCGATCATCTGCCTGATGGTCCTCGTGGCGGTGATCGTCTTTGCCCTCACCCGCATCAATCTCCCCGAGATCGAGGGTGTCTCCTCGGGTGACGAGAAACTCCCCGATAGTGTCTGGTCCTTCCGTCAGCTCTCACTCGGGCTGGTGACCCTCTTCTTCTACGTCGGCGTGGAGGTCTGCGTGGGTGCCAATATCGTCCTCTATGCGATGAATGACCTCGCCATGGCCGCCAAGCTCGGCGCCACGCTTGCCTCCTTCTACTGGGGTGGTCTGCTGGTCGGTCGCTTCGTCGGCAGCTTCCTCAGCAAGGTGAGCGCCCGCACGCAGCTGATGATCGCCGCCCTCGCCGCGCTGATCCTCGTGATCCTCGCTATGGTGACGGAGAATCCCTACTTCCTCTGTGCCATCGGTCTCTTCCACTCCGTGATGTGGCCCTCCACCTTCACCCTCGCCCTCAATGGCCTCGGTCGCTACACCTCCAAGGCATCCGGCATCCTGATGATGGGCTGCTTCGGTGGTGCGCTCCTCCCTGTGATCCAGGGCGCGATGGCTGATGGTATCGGCTGGAATATCTCCTGGATCCTCGTCGCCATCGGTGAGGCATGGATCCTCTTCTACGCCCTCTGGGGGTGCAAGCCCAATAAGACCGACGTCCCTGCCACCCACACTGCAGCCTGAGTCCTTATGAGAAATAGAGAAAAAGTGAGAGCTGCCTTTGGGCAGGCCTTTGACCACACAGACGGGGTGTGCCTCTACTTCGCCCCCGGCCGGATCAATGTCATCGGTGAGCATACCGACTACAACGGAGGCTTCGTCTTCCCCGGCGCCGTCGATACCGGTATCATGGCGGCAATCCGTCCCAATGGTACCGACCGCATCAACGCCTTCGCCATCGACCTCGACGAGAGAGCTTCCTTCGGTCTCACGGAGGAAGAAGCCCCCGAGGAGCAGTGGGCGCGCTACATCTTCGGTCTGAGCCGCGAGATGCAGAAGCTCGGAGTCCCGGTCAGGGGCTTCGACACCGCCTTCTCCGGTGATGTGCCGCTCGGGGCAGGTATGTCCTCCTCCGCTGCTCTCGAGAGTTGCTACGCCAGGGCGCTCAATGAGCTCTTCGGTGACGGCAAGGTGGACGACTTCGACCTCGCCATCGCCGGGCAGATGACCGAGCACCACTATGTGGGTGTCAATTGCGGGATCATGGACCAGTTTGCCAGCGTCTTTGGCAAGGAGGGGCACATCATGCGCCTCGACTGTCGCTCGCTGGAGTACGAGTACTTCCCCTGGGAGCCTGAGGGCTACCGCCTCGTCCTGATCGACACGGTGGTGAAGCACAACCTCGCCTCCGGAGCCTACAACCAGCGCCGTGCCTCCTGCGAGCATGTGGTCAAGGCTCTCCGCGAGGCCTATCCCGACCGCAAGATCGAGTATCTCCGCGACGCTGACCTCCACATGCTGGATAGCATCCGGGACAAGGTCTCCGCTGAGGATGCGCTCCGGGCCGAGTACGTGATCGAGGAGATCGATCGTGTGCTGGTGGTCTCCGATGCGCTCAAGGCGGGGGACTACCCCACCGTGGGTCGTAAGATGTACCAGACCCACTGGGGCCTCTCAATGAAGTACGAGGTGAGCTGTGAGGAGCTGGACTTCCTCGTACTCGAGGCACTTCATCACGGCGTCACCGGCTCACGTGTCATGGGTGGAGGCTTCGGTGGCTGCACGATCAATCTCGTCCGCGAGGAGCTCTACGACAGCTTCATCGCCCACGCCACCAAGGCGTATGAGGAGAAGTTTGGTCACGCACCCAAGGTCTACCCCGTCATCATCGGTGACGGTGCTCGCCGCTTAGAGTAAGGTCGGCGAATCGATCATCCCTCTATGGAGAGAGAGTCCTACCCGGGCTTTCTCTCCTTTTTTTGCCCAAAGGGGGAGTCGGGGGGGTCGTTATGTGAGAGGAAATCAGTATCTTTGCGTGCTTTTCTTATGGAAAAGGCCTATCAAGGTGTGATGGGAAATTAGGAAGAGCTAATTTTGAGTAACACAACTAATAAGCAAGTATGAAGACGTACAGTCTAAGTGCCACTCTCCGCAAGGAGGTGGGTAAGAAGGCGACCCGCGACCAGCGTCGCCAGGGTCTGATCCCCGTAGAGATCTATGGTGGTGAGAAGAATCAGAGCCTCCTCGTATCCAAGAAGGATGTGCGCAACCTGATCTACTCCCCCGATGTGCACACGGTCGAGCTCTCTGTAGAGGGTGGCGACAAGGTGATGTGCATCGTGCAGGACCTGCAGTTCCACCCCGTCACCGACGAGGTGCTGCACATTGACCTCCTCCAGATCTCTGAGGATAAGCCTATCGTGGTCAATATGCCCATCGTCCTCGATGGATTCGCGAAGGGTGTCCGTGCCGGTGGTACGCTGATCACTCGTATGCGCTACCTCAAGGTCAAGGGTCTCTATACCAATATCCCCGATCGTCTCCACATCGACATCACCAATATGGGTGTTGACCAGCCGATCCAGGTACGTAGCCTGAGCTTCGACAACCTCGAGCTGCTCAACGCCGGCAACGCCGTTGTCGCCACCATCAAGTCCTCCCGTGAGATGGCCGCTATGGCTGCTCAGATGGAGGCTGAGGAGGAGGTTGCAGCACCCGCTGCTCCCGAGGCTCCGGCTGAGGAGGCTGCTGAGGGCTCCGCAGAGTAAGCTACCCACGCCCCTCCCTCCCGCACTATATGCAGGAGACGACGGGTCGCAAGATCTAAGGAGAGTCACCCCGTGCCGGCATGGTAGGGATGGCTCTCCTTTTTTTTATGGCAAAGAAGAGTAAATACCTCGAGGTGGGAGAGATCCTCGTCAGTCCGGAGGTCATCACCGAGTACTTCGCGTGTGACCTCGAGGCCTGCCGGGGCGCCTGCTGCGTGGAGGGCGTGGAGGGTGCTCCCGTCGCGGAGGAGGAGAAGGAGCTCCTCCTGGAGACACTACCCCGGGTGATCGACACCATCCCGCCTGCCAACGTCGATTATATGACGACCCATGGCGTGCTCTACAGCCCGGCTCCGGGAGCCTGGGCGACGATGATCGTCGACGGCGGGCGGTGCGTCTTTACCTGCAATGAGGAGGGCGAGTGCTGCCGCTGTGCCTTCGAGAAGTGCTTCACCGAGGGGTCGCAGTCGCTCTTCTACAAGCCAATCTCCTGCCACCTCTACCCGGTGCGTACCCGGCGGACCGATGCCGGGCGGACGATCCTCTACTACGACGTCTGGTCGCCACTCTGCGATGCAGCGGTGGCACGGGGACAGCGAGAGGGAATTCGGATCTACCGCTTCGTCCGCTCCGCACTGGTGCGCGCCTACGGAGCCGAGTGGTACAGCCGGCTGGAGGAGGTGGCAGATCATTATCTATCAAGTCATGAGTGAGTCAAGCAAATACCTGATCGTGGGGATCGGCAATCCCGGCCCCGAGTACCGTGATACGCGACACAACGCCGGCTTCCGCGTCCTCAGCGCGCTGGCGGAGGAGGGTGGTGTCGCCTTTGAGGACAAGCGCTACGGCATGGTCGCCCAGATGAGGGTCAAGAATAAGATCCTCATCCTCCTCAAGCCCTCCACCTACGTCAATCTCAGCGGTGATGCCGTCCGCTACTGGATGAAGAAGGAGAATATCCCGCAGGAGAACCTCTTTGTCGTCGTTGATGACCTCAATATCCCCTTTGGCGAATTTCGCATCCGCGCTCAGGGTAGCTCCGGCGGGCATAACGGTCTGAAGCACATCGAGGCAACGCTGGGGAGTGCGAAGTACGCCCGTCTCCGATTTGGCATCGGCTCCCACTACGCCAAGGGGGGGCAGATCGACTATGTCCTCGGCTCCTTTGACGAAGAGGAGGAGGCTCAGTGGCCCAACCTCGCCATCCTTGCCGCCGAGGTGATCCGCAGCTTTGCCCTGCAGGGCATCGAGCGGACGATGAATACCTACAACGCCCGCACCAAGGACGAGACGCACAAGAAGAGCCATCATCACTAAGAGAGAAAAAATCGACCCATGGAAGACCTACGTATAGACCGCTGGCTCTGGGGCGCCCGAGTCTTCAAGACCCGCTCCATAGCCGCCAAGGCGTGCAAGATCAATCGTGTCACCCGCGATGGCGTCTCCCTCAAGCCCGCCTCCAAGGTGAGGGTGGGCGATCGCATCGAGGTGAAGAAGCCGCCGATGACCTTCTCCTTCGAGGTGGTGGGGCTCCCCAAGGCTCGCGTGGGAGCCAAGCTGGTGCCCGAGTATCTCAAGAACGTCACCCCACGGAGCGAGTACGAGATCCTCGAGACGATGCAGGCCGCTTATCGCCAGGGGCGGGCGCGGGGCACGGGACGCCCGACGAAGAAGGAGCGGCGCGATCTCGAGCAATTCATGGACCCGACGCAGTATATCCCCGACTGGCTCGATGACGACGATCCCGAGCTGAGTGAGGATGCTGCGGACGCTGAGACGGACGACCTCGAGCAGCTGGAGCGCGACGAGCAGGAGATGCTCGACGACCTCGGCTTCTGGGACGACTGACCTTGTAGCTCTCCGATACGGCCCTGGAGAGAGATTTCACTAATACCGATATTAGGTGCGCCTAATATCGGTATTAGTGTTTTCTTTTATCGGTATTAGATTATTGCCCCTTTTTTGAGGCGCGCGCTATCTTGTGGGACGAGTCGGACGGTGCGAAAGGCGAATGTCCGGCGGGTGGGCTGGACGGGACGCAGGGCACCCCGGAGGGGTACCTTTTCCTTGGCTGTAACCCGGGGTCTTCGAGGCTATGCCTCTTCGACCCCGGGCGAAAAGACGGCTACCCTACGCCTACCGGGGGATTTTCTTAACTTTGTGGCGGGTAGTGGATTGGGCCACT
>OASD01000034.1_pt1 | contig 104734 bp, 95 predicted proteins | sample 1475531 | NCBI WGS metagenome assembly OASD01 (sample SAMEA3360668, study PRJEB22359) | human gut metagenome | biome: ENVO:urban biome; feature: ENVO:human-associated habitat; material: ENVO:feces | place: Bangladesh | collected 2011
AATTTTTGGTGAATGAACTCCCCTATTAATACATCTGATATTGTGCCCAGTTTTATCTCTTCCCAATCTTTCGGATAGTCTACCATGAATATCCCATCCTTTCTAAGGCTTTTTTCACTTCAACTCTTGATTTGTCTGTTTCTTCCTCAAGCTCCGATAAGGTGTTTTCGTATCTTTTTGATATATCTACAAGTCTTGATGCTAAATTATTTATTTCGTTATCAACGGCATCCTTTATGTCACTGTTGATTCTTGCCATCCATTTCTTGTTAAGTAGTAGTTCTTTAATTTCTTCTAATGATAGTTCTCCATATTTTTCTACTACTTTCTTGTCAAGAGCCTTTATCATGTCTTTTTGAGCTTTGACTCTTTCATCTTTTTTATCCATTAAGTCTTTGTAGCTTGTTAAAATTTCATACTCATCTTTATAGACTTCGGGAATTTTTGCCGATTCTTGTGCAAGTTTAAGGCTTTTATCAATTTTCCCTTTTCCAAATTTACCATTGGCATTTCTAAGTTCATAATTAGCTAGGCTACTGGATGATTTGAATATTTCTTCCATTTGCTCTTGAGCTTTTGCATCAAAAACTTCTAACATTTGTGTAAGACTCTCTACATCTTTAGAGACTTTCTTTGATTCTAATTCTTTTAATCTATTATTGAGATTTGTCTTTGTTATGGAATCGCCCTTGTCATTAAGCACTTCAACTAATAAACCATCATCACCGGTATTTTCTTCAAAAATTTCATTCATTTTTTCATCTAATTCTGAAATTTCCAGATTTATGTTTTCTATTTCATCTAATTTATCTTTGAAATATTCTTTTTCTATTATAGTTTTTGGAATTAAAAGCCCGTCAAAGGATTTGAATTTGTTTTTGTCGTCTATCTCAATTTCAACTCCTTGTTCGTCCTTAATTTTTTTCTTTCCATATTCTCTTTCGATTTCCAGACCCGCTTCGTATCCCGATGCTTTTATTATATAAATATCATCCTGAAGTTTCTCATTCCAATAATTTAATAAAAAATCATAGACATCGTAATTGTCTAAAAGTTTAGCATCTTCATAATATTTAAGTATAGAAAATCCAAGCTCTCTTATGAAGATTTTAGGTTCCACTTGTTTGTCTATATTTTTTAATTTATCCTCAATACTATTCTTCCAAGATTTAAATATTTCTTTTGATTCTCTATCTATCTCTTCTTGAATTTTTTTATCTTCAAGAATAAGAGCCTCTATATTATCTGTATTAACCTTTAAGTCATAGACATTGGAATCTTTTCTTTGTACAAATATTTCTCCTTTCAGCTCATTTGAAATATTCCAAAGTTTAAAAACCGAATCTACATCTTCCATAGGAATACCGCCATTAAGATGGGCGCTAATATTTTGAGGTAAAGTATTATCGATTTTTTTAATATATCTTGGAACATTTAAGTTTCCATCATGCTCTTCTATGATTTCTTTATAAGTGATAAATCTTGAATAGCCTTTAATTTCTATCTTATTTGTAAAAACTTGGACTATTCTTTCAATATCTTGTTCTCTTAGCCTATTTTTATCCCCATCTTTTTTATAGCCGTCGCTTGCATCAATCATAAACAAGCCTTCTCTTTTATCCGCATTTTCTTTATCGATGATTATGATACAAGCCGGTATTCCTGTTCCATAGAATAGATTGGATGGAAGCCCCACAATTCCTTTAATATATTTTCTTTTTAAAATTTCTTTTCTAATAGTTTCTTCAGCGTTTCCTCTGAATAAAACTCCGTGCGGTAAAATTATTCCGGCTTTCCCATTTTCATTCAAAGCTTTTAAAACATGTAAAAACCACGCATAGTCTCCATTTTTTTCCGGAGGTATCCCATATCCGTCGAATCTATGGTAGATGTCTTTATCTGCTTTTATTCCATCTGACCAATCTTTATCTGAAAAAGGCGGATTCATAACTATAAAGTCGAATTTTCTTAGTTCGCCAAAATCATCAGTATAGTAAGGCATCGACAATGTATTGTCGCTGTGAATTTCCCCTGTCCCTTTGTTATGGAGAATAAAATTCATCTTAGCAAGACCTGCTGTGTCAGGATATTTTTCTTGTCCATATATAGTTACTATAGAATCACCATTGCTATCAACCGGTGCTTCATCTGCAGCCCTAATTAATAAACTTCCACTTCCGGCAGCGGGATCATGCAGAGTCCATTTCTTATCTAGTGTATTTTTTATCTCTCCGATTCCAATAAGTCTTGATATTGCTCTTGATACCTCGCTTGGTGTATAGAATTGACCCTTGCTTTTTCCGGATTCTTGAGCAAACTTCATCATGAAATACTCATAGGCATCTCCTATAATGTCATCCCCACTTGCCCTATTTTTCTTAAAATCTATAGCCGGATTTTGAAAAATAGCAATTAATCCATATACCTTATCAACTAATTCCTTTCCCTTGCCAAGTTCATCAGGATTATTAAAGGAAACGTCTGGAAGAGCCCCTTTTAGATTGTTTGTTTCCAAGAATTTTTGTATAATTTTATCTACACGTTCACCAACATCGGGTTTCCCTTTCGCCAATATTAGATCTTCAAAGGAAGATCCTTCTGAAATTTCAAACTCTCCATATCTCTGGTCCTTATATCTATCTGATACATATTTAAAAAATAAAAGTAGTAGCACATAATCCTTATATCTTGATGGCTCTACTCCACCTCTCAGTTTATTAGCTGCTTCCCATAACAGAGAATATAATTCTGATTTTTTAACTGCCATCGCCTCTCTATCTCCTTACTAATTCATCATTATTTTTATTAGGCTCGTATTCTAATATCTCACTTATATTACATTGAAAATATTCACATAACTTACCTAATGTATCCATATTAACATTCTCATCTTTTCCCATTTTTGCTATGGTTCTAGATGTTATTCCTACACATTCTTGTAAATCAGTCTTATTCATCTTATTATCTATTAATTTTTTCCATAATTTATCGTATGAAAATCCCATCTTTTCCCTCACATTCAATATGGCTTTTTGTAAATATTTTCTTTATTATTATAGCATATTTTTGCCTTTTTCTCAATCTATTAGGCCTCAACTCTTATTTAAAATGAATTAATTTATTTATAATCCTAACAAGATACCCATTTTTGTCTTAGGGCTAGTAGGAGGGATAATTTATAATCACTAAACTAATACAAGCAGGATATAGCTATAAAGAAATTGTAGACGCATTAAAAATATCAATTAATACTGTGAAAAGTTTTTGCAGGAGAAATGGATTAACTGGTACTTCTGAAAAGAAAAAAACAAATATGTATAAACTGTGGTACTGAAATTAATGATGGTAAAAAGTTCTGCTATTCTAAGTGCAGACAAGATTGGTGGAATAATAATTTAGATAAGGTTAATCGTAAGGCTTTCTATAATTTCACTTGTTCATATTGCCATAAAACTTTTAATGCTTATGGAAATAAAAATAAGAAATATTGTTCTCATGAATGTTATATCAAGGATAGGTTTGGCCATGAATAATGAGTTTAAATTCTATACCTCTTATCTATTTTTCTTAAAATTAAAAAAACGAAAGCACAATTACTAACAAAGAATTTAAGGAAATCACAAAGAAACTTATCGAAAAATACAAATCTACATTAGTTCCCTTTATCCTTTAATTTACTTGACTTATAGGCCGATAGTATTGATATATAGTAGTGAATGGAGGAACTCTTATGAAAAGAATACAAAAGATTGAGGCCAAGCTACCAGAACTTAAAAATAAGAAAAGAGTATCAGCTTATGCCAGAGTTTCTGTAGCAAATGGTAGAACCCTAAATTCACTTTCACAGCAAATAAGTTATTATAATAAATTAATAACAAATAATAGGGATGGGAATTTGCTGGAGTTTTTTCAGACCTTGGTGTTTCTGGAGCAAGTGGAAATCGTGAAGGATTTCAAGAAATGCTTAGTGCTTGTAAGGAAGGAAAAATCGACTTAATCCTAACTAAATCAATATCTAGATTTGGAAGAAAACACTGTCGACTTGCTGAAAACTGTAAGAAATCTGAAAGATATAGGAGTTGAGGTTCATTTTGAAAAAGAGAATATAAAGACTTTCTCTGGAGATGGAGAGCTAATTCTTTCAATTCTTGCATCTTTTGCTCAAGAAGAGGCAAGGATAATTTCTAACAATGTGAAATGGGGTATCAGAAAAAAGTTTCAAGAAGGAAAAGTTAATTCTTATATACTCTACGGATACAGGTGGGATGGAGAAAAATTCAATTTAGCCCCAGAAGAGACTTAGGTTATTAAATACTGTTTTGCAAATTTCCTTGCAGGAAAATCAGCTGAGACAACAGAAAAAGAGTTACAAGAAAAAGGAATAAAGGGACTTACAGGTAAACCCCCTACCTGCATCAAGTATAAGGGCTATTCTAAGGCAAGAAAAATACACAGGAAATTCACTCCTTCAAAAAAAACATATACAGATTTTATAACCAAGAAGGAAATGAAGAATGAAGGTGAACTTCCTATGTATTGGAGTGAAGATACTCATCCCAAGATAATAGACCTAGAAGTTTATGAAAAAGTTCAAGACGAACTTGCCAGGCGAAGACAACTTGGATCTCGAGCAAATATGTCCTTAAATGTTACTTGCTTTACTAGCAACATTCACTGCTCGTGTGGAAGAAACTTTCAAAGAAGCCAAAGAAATAAAAGAGACGGGAGTAAAGAAAAATATGTGGTTTGGATGTGCGCTGGAAAAAAAGATTCCAATAGAAAAGGTTGTATCAATCCGTCAATTACAGAGTACATCCTCAAAAATAAATGTTGTGAAGTCTTAGGAATTGAAAACTTCTCAGAGGACATCTTCTATAAAAATATAAAAGATATCAATGTCTTAGAACCAGGGCTTCTTGAATTTGTTTTTAAAGATGGCAGTAGGAAAAAGTAAATTGGAAATCAACTGCTAAGAAAGATTGGTGGACAGATGAGGCAAGACTTAAATATGCAAAATTAAGACAAAACCCTGCGTTCTCAAGAAAAATAAAAAGATTTAATCATTTTTCAAGTTTCATAAAATGTGAAAAGTGTGGTAAAAGTTATAGACGACAAAAAGATAAGTATGCAAATGGAGATGAAAAAATCTACTACTACTGTTCAACTCCATCAAGCAAATGTAAAAACTCAACTATACATTTGTCAGTCCTTGAAAATTTAATATCTGAAGAACTAAAACTAGACTCGTTTGATAGCAAAATAATGATTGATAAATTATCTAAAATTGGAATAAATGACAATGTGGTTTACTTCTATTATAAGGACGGAAAAATCACTAACAGAGAATATAGTAATCCAATACGTCCAAAGCCTAAACATTCAGAAAAAAACAACAGAGAAAATAGGTAAAGCAAACAAAGAAAGGTGGCGAGAAAAACGTGAAGAAAAAATTAACGACCATACCAGCAACAAAGACTAAATATTCATCAAAATCAAGAGTTCAAGTAACTAAAAGACGAGTAGCTGGATATGATAGGGTTTCAACTGATTCTAATTAACAGTTTACTTATTATGAGGCTCAAGTCGATTATTATACTAACTATATTTCTAATAGAGCAGATTGGGTTTTTGTTGACATCTATACGATGAGGGCATTTCTGGAACCAACAGAAAACACAGAGAAGGTTTCAACTCTATGGTTAAAGATGCTTTGGACGGAAAAATAGATTTAATAATCACAAAATCTGTATCAAGATTTGCTAGAAATACTGTCGATTCCTTGACAACTGTACGTGAACTAAAAGATGCAGGGGTTGAAGTATACTTTGAAAAAGAAAATATATGGACCTTTGATTCCAAGGGCGAGTTATTAATAACAATAATGTCTTCCCTTGCACAAGAAGAATCCAAATCCATTTCAAAAAATGTAACATGGGGACATAGAAAAAGATTTTCTGACGGCAATGTTAGTATTCCATTTGGTAACTTCTTAGGCTATGACAAGGGCCCAGATGGCAATCTTGTTGTAAATAAAGAACAAGCTAAAATAGTAAAGAAAATTTATAGATACTTTCTTAAAGGAAATACCCCTTATAGAATAGCTAAAACGTTGACAGAAGAAGGCATTCCTACTATCCAAGGTAAAAAGAAATAGTCAGCAGGTCCTGTAAAGAATATACTTACAAATGAAAAATACAAAGGCGATGCACTCCTTCAAAAGTCTTTTACTGTAAATTTCCTCACAAAGGAAAAGAAAATAAATGAAGGTGAAATACCCCAATACTATGTAGAAAAGAACCACGAACCTATAATTGACCCTAAAATTTGGGATTTTGTACAAGATCTAATCGAAAATAAACCTAGATATAATAATGATGTATTCTCATCAAAAATCGTTTGTGGGGCATGTGGAGGATTCTTTGGCCCTAAGACTTGGCATTCTAATTCAAAGTATAAAATGACCATTTGGAGGTGTAATAACAAATATAAGAACAAAGAACCTTGTAAAACACCTCACCTTTATGAAGAAGATATTAAAAATGCCTTTATTGATTCAGTAAATAAAGGTCGTATCATTGAAGATTTAAAGCTTATTGAAGACACTTTTGATACAAGTAGTTTAAATAAAGAACTTCAAATATCCGTTGATAAGATGAATTCTACGAAAGAAAATATAGAAAAACTTATCGAAGAAAACTCAAAATCGAGTCAAGACCAAATTGAATATGCTAAAAAATATGAAAAGCTAGTAAATAAATTTAATGCTGAAAAAGATAAGTACGAAAAACTATGTGCTCAAATCCAAGATAAGGAATCCAGGAAACTCAAATATAACTTCTTTATTGAAAAATTAGATTCTCTTAATCCTCTAGATGAATTTTACCCTATCCTTTGGAATTTAATGCTGGATAAGATGGTGATAAACGAGATGGAAGTTTTAAGTTTAAATATACTGAGGATTTATAAAGGCAAACCCCTTATGAATTAAAATTCAATAAGGGGTTGTTTAATAATTGGTTCTTTGCTTAAAGTAATATTTGACATAGCTTATTTTTAAAAGTTCTCTTCTTTTTTCAATAAACTCTGGATAATTTTCGTAGGTATATTCCATATTAGGTAGATAGTTAACTACCCTATAATTAATTTTACCATCTTCTGTAGGTTGGTGAGAATTAAACCACTTATCAAAATCTGTATCAAGTTTTTCTTCATTTAGTTGTGCTGCTAGTAACTGAAGATTTGTAATATCATTAACGGAATTAATATACTCATCAATTTTATCTTCTGATATACCTTGTTTTTTTTAGATAGCTCCTCTTAAATTTGCTCTTTGGATAGATATGATCCATGTGGAACTTATTCTTAAAATCAAGTGAAGGATATAGTAGCATGAGTGTAGATAAAGTATCACTTTTTCCATACTTTAGATTTAATAAAAACTCATTTATATCATCTTCAGTGAATAGAATAGATTTATTTGTTCATTTAAATCTTTCTTGTATTTTTTTAATAGGAAATTCATTATTAGAATTTTCTTTTATAATTTCTCTTATTGGTCTTAATACATTGTCTGGTTGACCACTAAACGCTCTCTTAAGAAGTGATGAAATAAGCCACTTCTTTATTTTTTCTTTATCACTTCTATTATTTCCTGAATCAACAAAATTATCTGGGTTACCTTTTATCATAAGGTAATAGGCTATTGGAATCAATGCATTATTTGAAGATAGAGTCTCTCCAGAATATCCAAAATAAGATACCAATAGAACTGCTTGCCTAATAGATTTCTTTATAGTTTCCCATTTAGTTTCTATATCTTCCATATTCTTTTTATTAAAGTTATCAACTTTAAATGCTATATCTGGTAAATCGCTTAATACTAAGGCAGATTTTAGAACAAAGTCTTTATTAATTCTAAATCCATCACCTATCTCATTTATTTCATTAACAAAGTCTATTATTTCTTCTCTGGCATCATGATTGTCCCATTGAGCTGATGCAATTGATAAAAGTAGATCTGAGTAGCTTAGTTTTGTTCCACCGCTATTAACCCTTATAAAGATATTTAAAACTTTGTCCAATTCTGTAGAATCTTCTTTGTAGTAACTTATTGTTCCTGCTTTGTTTATTATATTATAAAGTTTAGATAAAGCATTTATTGCAAACCTTGATTGATTCTTGGTATATGAAAATTCTTCAGAAAAACTTATATTGTCATTAACATAGAGTGAAACATCACCATCTTCAGTCATATCTAATATTTTACCAACTTCAAACCAATAGTTGTTTTCATCATTTTCAACTTCATATTCAGCCAAAAATTTGAAATTATATTTATTGTCGCTATTCTTCGGTTCTTCTAATAAGTTTAAGTATAGTTTTCTCTCTGGATATGCATTTGGATTAGTTCTTGATATGTATTTACGTTTGTAAGCATAAGTTCCTTTAAGTCCTAAGTAAATTGAGGTTAGTCTTTGTTGACCATCTAGAACAGCAATTACTCCATCTGATCCTTTTAAATCTACTTTTTCATTGTGTCTATTTTTAACCTCATGATAATTTTTCATAAAGGCATAAAAATCATAGTCTCGTACATGTTCTTTATCTATTTGCCAAAATAAAAATGTCCCAATTGGATACTCTCTCATCAAAGAGTCAAATAGTGTTTCAATTTGTTCAGCATCCCATACATATTCACGCTGTATGGATGGTAATACATATCTATTTGATGAAATATCCTTAATTACCTTTGCTATAGTGAGTGGTGTTTGATAAGCCATTATTCTCCTCCAAATAATAAGTACTTAGTTAAATTATTTTAATTTATTTTATGTATACCCTTTTATATCATAAAACACTCCAATATCAAAATCATTAAAAGGTATAGGTTTAAACTTTATATTCTGTGTGCATTAAGATGCAATTCTAAAAAAATGAGCAATAAAAATAGACCTCTTCTTTATGGTCTTGGAAAATCTAACATCTTATAAAGGCTTGAAACAGCCACATTTCAAGCTGTTAAATTGTATCATTTACGCTACAGTTTTTTCGATATAGATGAGCTTTACGCGACCTGCGAAATTTGATTTTAGTGTGTGAAGTGCTAAAAGATTGTTGCCTTTTATGATGAGATTGTCACAAATCGTATCAAGTGGTAAATTTCTAGCTCTGTTTAATTCTGAATTTCTACTGAATTTAAGAAAATTTTCAGCCACATTTATTGCTGATTGCTGATTGCTGATTGCTGATTGCTGATTGCTGATTGCTGATTGCTGATTGCTGATTGCTGATTGCTGATTGCTGATTGCGCGCCGTAAATTTACTAAAATTAATTAAAGTTTTTTTGTCAAAAAGTCTATTTATTTCATCTCTAGCTAAGATTTCATTAAAAAATATCTCTTTGCTCTTATCTTCATCTTTGCTTTGATCTCCTTTTAAAACACAGTCTTTAAATGGAAAACTAAGCACTACATCATCATTTCGAGATAGAAATTTATTTGAAACGCTAAGACCGATTTTGTTACTGAATTTTGTATAGCTGTCAAGCAGGAAATTTTTATCATCTATGTAATCGATAAAAGTTTTTTGTTTGAAAATCCAAATATCATTTTGCAGTTTTTCAAAAAACAGCTCTTTAAATTTGCTGTTTATGAGTAAATCTATCAAAATTTTATCATATTTGAGCGCCGACTCTTTTATTTTTGATTTTAAAATTTTGTTATCATTACTTAAAAAAGCGGGTTCTTCTTTAAGTAATTTTTCTAAATTTTTTATATCCATTTTATTTCCTTTTTAAAATATGCAAATTGTATCAAAAATTTCAAAATTATTCTCACTTTTCATATCTGACGAAAACTATTTAAAATTTAAAACAAAATTTAAGATACTGAATTTTAAAATTTAAAAATCCGATCATTCAAAATGGTGTTTTTTTGATAAATCAATAAATTTCGTATCGGCGCTAAGTTCCGCTATTTCGCCGAAAATTGTGATTTTAGTCGCTGTTTTTTTAGCGATTTTTAGAATTTTATCTCTGTTTTTCTTTGCAAAAGTAAATAAAATTTCATATTCTTCGCCGCTAAAAAGCTCATCTTTGCTTAAATTTTTTAAAAATTTTATTCCGGCGCCGTTTTTTTCTAAAAGACGCGAAAGATCCTGACTGAGTCCGTCACTGATATCCATCGCGGAAGTAGTGAATTTGGCAGCTTTATAAAAAAAATCAGCTTTTAAATCAGGTGTTATAAATTTTGAGTTTTCATCTATTTTTCCGCCATTTTCCAAAATTCCGAAATCTTTAATCACGCTTCCCAAATTTCCTGTAAAAGCTATAAAATCACCTATTTTGGCGCCTTTTCTAAAAACAGCTTTTTTTGTCTTTGATATAATTGTAACCGAAATAGAAATTCTATCGCCGCTAATCGTATCACCGCCGATAATTTTTATATTAAATTTTTTGCAAATATCCAAAAAACCGCCGCAAAGTTCGTCAATCTCGCTAACGCTGATGTCTTTTGGCAACTCAAGTCCTAAAAGTGCATATTTCGGGCGCGCATTCATAGCGACGGCATCCGAAATATTTACAAGCATACTTTTTACGGCAATTTGTCTTAAACTAAGCCAAGATCTCTTAAAATGGATATTTTGAACAAATAAATCTTTGCTAAAAACCCATTTTCCTACGAGAGCCCCGTCATCTCCGTTTTTTTTGTCTGAAAATTTCTCAAATATATATCTTTCTTTGTCCAAATTTTACCCTTAAAAATGCTAAAATGCTAAAAAAGCTTGCCGTAAAAACGCCGATAAAACTATAAATTTTATCGCCGCTGATTGCTGCTGTAAGCCCGCAAGCTCCACCGCAAACCATAGCAAGCAACATTATATTTTTATCCGTTTTACCATTAAAAATAATGGCAAAAAACAGTGCCGTAACAACGCCCGTCGCAAAAATATCATTTGCAGCGAATAGATAATCCAGTATGCCGAATTCTTCACCAAAAATAGTTAAAACATATGAAATCGCTCCAAAAATCAAAACAAATACTCTGTGAATTTTGATATTTTCGCTTTTTAAAACATCATAACAAAATATGCTTGAAGCTGTAATCAGACAAGTATCAGCCGAACTTATAATGGCACTAAGAAGTCCTAAAAGAAGCAAAATTCCAAGAACCGGCGGAAGTGCATTAAAAAGCGTCGTTGTAAGTAATTCTCCGCTTTTTGAATCATTTAAAGAAATTGTTCCGAAAGCGATAATAACAATCAAAAATGCTGAAAAAACCATTCCGGCTACGCCAAAAATCGCGCCTTTAAACGCGGTATTTTCGTCTTTTGCACTAAAAATGCGCGAAAAAAGCGCAGGATCTATGATATAAACAAGCCCTTGAATCAGCAAATAGTAAAAAATCAAATCGTAGCCGAATTTGTCATTCACAAATTCGATTTTTAAATTTGAAAAAAGATTAATGGGCTGCATAAACATCCAAATAAGCACTGCAATCAAACTTATAATAACGATTAAATACTGATAAACGTCGCTTTTAATTACGCTTTTTTGACCGCCCAGCATCGTGTAGATGACGATAACGATAGCGCCTATAATTACGCCGTTATTTACATCAAAAGCCGCTAAAATTTTACCTGTTGCGATAAATTGAGCCGCTAAAATAGCAAACCACGCGATAGTTATAATGACGGCGCTTATTTTTCTCGCCTCTTTTGAAATATATACTTCGCAAATCTGTGGAAGTGTCAAAGCGCCGGTTTTACGAAGTTTTTTAGCAAAAACAAATGCCAAAATGCTAAGTCCGAAAGCTCCTGCTAAAAGCCACCAAATAGCAGGAAATCCGAATTTCGCCACATTGGCCACAAGTCCTATCGTAGCGCTGGCTCCGATACAGCTCGCCATAATTGAAAATCCGATTTTAGTGGCATTTGCACTACGATTTGCCACTAAAAATCCCTCAAGCCCGTCTTTTTTTCTAAAATCCCAAAAACCTATACCGAAAAGAAAAACAGCATAAATAATCAAAATAATCATATTTTGCCTTTTAAAATTGAAATTTTTTAAGTTTTATAGCTTCATAAATTGCGTTACAAAGTTTTAAAAGATCATTATTCGGCGTGATAAAAGGTGGCATTATATAAATATTTTTAGCAAACGGTCTTATAAAAACGCCTTTTTGTATGAAAAATTCCTGTAAAGCTTCGACATTTACACACTCTTTCATCTCTACAACGCCGATAGCACCTAAAACACGTACATCGGCAACGCTACTTATTTCTTTGCATTTGGCTAAATTTTCTTTTAAAATTTTTTCTATTCTTGAAACGTTTTGCTCTAAATTTGAGTCTTGCAGAATTTCTATATTTTTAACCGCAACGGCGCAAGCAAGAGGATTTGCCATAAATGTCGGTCCGTGCATAAAAACGCCGCCGTTTTTACTTATACCATGAGCCGTCTTTTTGTTCGCCAAAGTTGCGGCAAAACTCATAAAACCGCCCGTCATCGCCTTTCCGATACAGATTATATCAGGCACTATATTCGTATAATTATAAGCAAACATTTTACCTGTTCGTCCAAATCCTGTAGCAATTTCGTCAAAAATCAGTAAAATACCGTTTTTATCACAAATATCGCGCAAATGCTCTAAAAATTTCGGATGATAAAACCACATTCCGCCCGCCCCTTGAACGATTGGCTCAAGAATAATCGCAGCGATTTCATCTTTATGAGCGCTGAAAATTTCATCAAATTCGCTTAAACATTTTTTATCAAAAGGCTTGTCAAAAGGACAATTCGGGCGCGGTGCAAATAAATTTTTCGCTAAAAAATCTTTAAATAAAAAATGCATTCCATTTACCGGATCACAAACGCTCATAGCTCCAAATGTATCACCGTGATAACCACCTAAAACTGTTAAAAACTTCGTTTTGTTCTTATCAAAATTTTGTTGGTATTGAAGCGCCATTTTCATCGCAACTTCCACGCTTACAGAACCGCTGTCGCAGTAAAAAACATAATCGAACTCAGGCAAAATTTCAAGAAGCTTTTTACCTAAATTTATAGCCGGTGCATGAGTCAGACCGCCAAACATAATGTGAGAAAATTTGTTTATCTGAGAAATCGCAACTTCATTTAAAACCGCGTTATTATAACCATTTACAGCGCACCACCAGGAACTCATTCCATCTATTAAACAACCATCATCCGTGTAAATTTTATTTCCTTTGGCAAATTTCACGCCATGCGCTTTAAGCGGGTTTAGAGCCGAAGTATAAGGATGCCAAAGATGATTTTTATCGAATTCTAAATCAATTTGCTCTTTTTTTGGAACACTATCGGTTAAAATTTTAAATTTTTCGCTTGCACTTTTTAGCGTTTCGTTTTTGTTTAAAACAACGATAATACCGTTAAAATGCGCCTTTAAATACTCTAAGTTCGATTTTGCAATCGTATCTTGTTCATCGTGAAAATTTACAACCAAAACGCGAATATCAACGCCGCGCATTTTAAGTGCCTCAATGCTTAAAAGCGTATGATTTATCATTCCAAGCACATTTTTACATACCAAAACGGTTTCATAATTTAAAATTTGCATTAAATCTATAAAATTTTCGTTCTCGTTTAATGGCACAAAAAGTCCGCCCGCACCTTCGACAAGCAAAATTTCGTGCTTTTTTTCAAACTCTTTTACATAAGTTAAAATTTTATCAAGTTCAATTTTTGAATTTTCAAGAGAGGCACTAAAATGCGGAGAAGCCGGAAATTTAAATGCATAAAGCGGCTCATAATCATTGTTTTTATTCGCTTTTTTATAGACGCTTACATCAGGTACTTCCATTTTACCATTTTTAATTTCACAGCCTGTTTGAACAGGTTTTATGGCGACGGCTTCAAATTCAGCATCCAAAAAAGCTTTTAAAATCGCCGTTGTAACGAAAGTTTTACCCATATCGGTATCAGTTGCCGTTATAAAAATTTGTCTCATTTTTACCTCTAAATTTTATTTTATTAAAAAATATTTATAACCATAAAAACGCTATAAAATAGCTATTTACAATTTTACACACTGTGCCTGATGCAAAATAATTTTTTTACGAAATAATTTAAATTAAACAATCTTCTGTTTTTAAGAAATATATAGATTTTATCATTCCAAATAAAAATGCACTATTTTATTCCTTTTAACAAATTGAAATTTCAAAATTTAAATAAAAACTTTTACATATTCAGCAAAATTGAAAAAATAGCTTAAATTTTCTTGCGTCAAACATTTAAATTTCATTAAAAAAACGTATCCGCATGCAAATTTTCAAAAGCCGATTTTAAACTGATAAAAAATTTCGGATTTTCTTTTTCAAGTGCTTGTAGGCGAAGTTTTGTATTTGCCCTATTTGTAGGCATTTTGCCACCGTAAAGTTTAGCAGGGCAACTCTCTTCTTCGTTTATTATCGGCATTTCATTTTTTATGGCGCAATCTCTGATTTGTCTTTCTCTTGCCAAAATGAGAGGACGGATAATCACTATTTGGTTTTCCGCTTTATATTTTGGCGCCAGTGTCCTTAAAGCACCATTGAAGCCTAAATTCATAAAAAAGCTCTCCGCCGCGTCATCTAAATGATGAGCCAAAGCCAGTTTGTTAAAGCCGTTTTTAAGCGCGTAAGAGTAGAGATATCCACGTCTCATACGGCTGCAAAAACTGCAAAATGTTGTGTTTGGGCGAATTTTTTCTTTACCGAACTCAAAAATATTGCTTTCGATGATATCGTGCGGAATTTCAAATTCTTTAAGATGTTTTTTTAAAGGTTCAAAATTTTCATTTATCCCGTAGCTTAAAGTAACTGCTTTAAATTCCCATTTTAGCGGACTTACAGAGTTAAAATGCTTTAAAATATGCGCTAAAACCAAACTGTCTTTACCGCCACTTAGCCCAAGCAAAATTCTATCGCCCTCTTCAAACATTTTATATTTTGCATTTGTCTGTCCGACTATTCTAAGCAATTTTTTGCTAATCATATTTTTTCTATCATCTTTAAAACAAAATCAGCACTTGTTTTTGCGGAATTTTCCATAAATTCATCATAATCAATCTCAGCTTTGTGTCCTGCTACGTCGCTGATAGCTCGCATAATAAAAAACGGTACTTTAAAAGCGCTGCAAACTTGAGCCACGCTAGCACCCTCCATCTCTACTGCATCGGCGCCGAATGTCTTTGCAATCCACGCTTTTTTATCGTCATCACAAATAAATTGATCGCCGCTTGCTATAACACCGCTTTTTAATGTTAAACCTAAATCTTTTGCCGTTTTTACAGCGATTTTATTGAGTTTTTTACTGGTATTTACAAAAATTTCATTTCCCGGCACATAACCTACCGGGTGACCGAATGCGCTGATATCCAAATCGTGTTGAGCAAGTTTTGTGGCATATAAAAGCTCGCCTATTTTAAAATTATCTTTCAAAGCTCCTGCAACGCCCGTAAAAAGCAACGCCTCAACTTTAAATTTTTCAATTAATAAGGTAGCTGTTATTGCAGCATTTACCTTGCCGATTTTGCTGTATGCGATAAAAAGTTCGTGCCCTGCAAACTCAGCCTTGTAAAATTTATTGCCTGTGTAATAATCTATTTGGGTTGGAATTTCTACAATAAACGGATCGATTTCTTCAGGCATTGCCCCTAAAATCGCTATTTTCATAAATTTTCCTTTCTAAAATTTAAAAATTTATCCAAAGAATCAAGATCATTTATCGAAAAAGTCGGTTTTTTCGTAATTCTGCGGTTTATGCCTTTTAAAACGCCTGCGCCGAATTCCACAAAGCAATCAACCTTGTCTTCGATATTTAAAATACTTTGTTTATAAAGCACAGGCAAAATAAGTTGCTCTTTAAGCAGCGAAATCGCTTCATCTTTTGTGCTATAAGGTTGCGATGTGACATTTGAAACAACAGGGGCAAATTTAGATGTCAAAAGCGGTTTTAAAAACTTAACCAACTCTTTGGCGGCGCTTTCTAATATCGGACAATGGCTTGCTACGCTCATATTTAAAAGCATAGCGCGCTTTGCGCCTGCTGCTTTAAACTCACTTTCTAAATTTGAAAGATCGTATCTGTTTCCTGCAACAACGATTTGTCCATCACAATTAAAATTTGCAGCCCAAGCAGATTTACCGTCTTCTCTTGCGTTTTTGCAAATTTGAGTAACTTTTTCATCATCAAGCCCGATAACAACCATCATAGATGCGTTTTTGCCTTCGCACGCTTCTTGCATAAGCTTTCCGCGTATATTTACAAGTTTAATTGCGTCTTTGAAATCCAAAGCTTTATTTACACCAAGTGCCGAAAATTCGCCAAGAGAATGTCCAAGTGAAAAAACAGGCGAAATTTCAGCTGTTTTTTGTAGTGCCAAAAAAGCCATAAAAGAGTTTAAAACAATCGCAGGTTGAGTAAATTCAGAAATATTGAGCTTCTCATTTTCACTAAAAAGCAAATTTTTAAAATCAATTTTGCAAAATTCACTTGATTCGTCCAACAGTTCTCTGCATTCTATAAAATTTTCATAAAATTCTCTGCCCATTCCAACGCTTTGAGAGCCTTGTCCAGGAAAAATAAATGCGTATTTCATAATTTATTCTTGGTGCTTGCCGCAACATTCGCCGCTTTCGTGATGATGAGCGTGGCAACATTCGTGATCTTCGTGATGATGTTCGCCACATTCGCAAGTATGAACGCCCTCAGGCACGCCCATTGCAATTTCATCGGCAGTGGCTTCTCTATTTTCCATGATTTTAACGCGAAATTCCAAATCGCGACCTGCAAAAGGATGATTATAATCAATTGTAACATCATCTTCACCGATTGATTTTACACTTACACGCACGGTTTGTCCGTCTTCGCTCTCACCAAAAAGTTCCATTCCCTCTTTTAAATCAATACCTGCAAATTGCTCTTTTGGTAAAACTTGCACTGCACTTTCATCATATTCTCCAACACCTTCTTTTGCAGAAATTCGAACGATTTTTTCAGCGCCTTCAGCAAGATTTATTATCTCATCTTCAAGTTTGCTTAAAATTTGATCTTTTCCCGTTAAAAACGATATTTGATCCGCCTTAAAATTACTCTCTAAAAATTCACCGGAATTTGCATCTTTTAGTTCATAAAACATCGATATTACACGATTATTTGCCATTTTTTTCTCCTAATTTAAAATTCAAAACGAAAAATTCTATCATAAATAAGTAAATTAAAACTATCAGTAATCGGCATATAAGGCTTTATTAATCTTTAAAACAATCTGTATAATATTTTTCAAAATTTTATACTTATTTGTAATACTGTTTTTTTTAATATTTTTAAGATTGTATTTTATAAATAAAAATTGCGATTTTTTGTACCGTTTTATCGACATTATAAACGGATAATTTTAAAATTTTTATGTAATAAACTTAAAAATTTCATCGCAAAAAAACTGATATATTAATTTCTATTAAAAAATTGTAGTATCAGATTTAAATTTTAGTTATTGTTTTACTAAACAAAAATTTTTAAATTTTTTACCATTCAGCTGAAATCTAAATTTCAGTAAGTAACACTATTTTCTATTTGGTGAAGATTTTGCTTCTTTTGAATCAGGGTACGCTGATTTTAGCGCATTATAAAATTTATTGGCGCTGTTTGTATCACCAATCTTGTCAAAACTTATGGCTGTATGATATAGAAGTTTTGGCGTATATGGTTGTGTTTGACTGTGAGAAATGCTTGTTTGATAGTATTTTATTGCTTCACCATAAGATTTATCGAAATAAGAAATCTCGCCTAACATAAAATTTGATTTGGCAGGTTGATAATTTTTAGAAACTAAATATTTATAACGCTCTTTTGCGCCGCTATAATCTTTTTTTGAGTATAATTTTTCAGCTTCTTTTAAAATTTCAGTTTCTTTTTTAGAAACAAAATTCTGTGTTTTTATAGAATTCTCATTGTTTGAAACAGACTTTTCTACTTCATTAGAGTTTTTTTTTACGTTAACGCCGTCAAGCTTAGCATTTATCTCTTTGATTTGAGATTTTAGCCATGCGATATCTTTCTTTATACTTTCTAAATCGCTGTTTTTGTTTACTTTGCCTTTTGTGCGAATTTCAAGATCGGCTACACGATTTTCCAGATTGGCAATTTGAGCGTTTGTGCCTTCTAAAACGGTTTTAAGTCCTTCAAGACTTTCATTTGTATTGTCAAGTCCTGTGGCTACATCAGCTACTTTTTGGCGATTCTTAAGAAGTACCTGTTCATTTTCTGTAAGACCTTGAGGATTTTCATTGTTAATATTTCCCATATCAAAAACGGAAACTTCCTCTGAATTTAAAAAGGTCGCGACAAAAGCTGCCACGACCAAAATTTTAATAAATTTCAAATTAGAAACCTACTTTGAATTCATCACGTCTGTTTTGAGCATCGCAAGCTTTAGTTTTGTCTGTGCAAACTAAATTGCTTTCGCCATAACTTACAACTGATAATCTATTCTCAGCTACACCTTGTTTAACCAAAGCGTCTTTTGCAGCTGTTGCTCTTTTTAGACCAAGAGCGTAATTGTATTCATCAGTTCCCCACTCGTCGCAGTTTCCTTCAATTTTAACAGTTAAAGACTCTGCGCCTGCTTGATTGAATAGCGCTGCATTATTGCTAATTTTGCTTTGTTCGCTTGCTTTGATATTAAATTTATCAAAATCAAAATAAACTGTATTTACTTCACTTTGAATTTTTGAAGCCAAAGTAGCAAGTGCATCTGCTGAATTTGAATTAACCTCAGGGGTTTTTTTAGAACAACCACTCACCATAAGAGCGGCAACTACTGCTGATAATAAAACTAAATGTTTCATTTCTACATCCTTTTCAATAAATTTGCGCGTTATTATAACATATTTTTTTGAAAATTATATAAGTTTTACCAATCAACCGATTGAATTTGCCCGATTTTTAGTGGGAATTGAAAACTTTTATTTTCATTTATTCTGATTATTCCAATAGAACTGCCAAAATTAGAATGTTTTATAAACATTACACTTCCACCGTCACTTGAAAATCTTGGAAACATATTTTTGCCGTCTGCTGTAAGTTGACGAATAAGATTTGTGCCTGTTGAAATCAAATAAATATTAAAGCTTCCGCTGCCATCGCGACTTGAATAAACTATATAATTACCGTGTGTGCTGATTGAATTGTTATTTTTACCTTGAAAAACCATTTGCTCGACATTTCCGCCATCTATACTTTGCGCGAAAATATTCGGATATCCAAGTCTGTCACTAACAAAAACAATTCTGCTATCATTATCAACAAAATTTCCATTTACATCAATTCCGGGATAATTCGTAATTTGTTTCATAGAACCGCTATTAAGATTATATAGAAAAATATCCGGTTGGTCTTTTGGGGCATTTGTAATCAAAAGCTTGCTTCCATCATCGCTTACATCGCTTGCTATTGTCATACCTTTACCTGTGAAAATTTTACTTTTACTTCCGTTTGAAAGATTGTATTTAAAAATAGCAGGTGTATTTTTATTTATATAATATGTATAATAAAACGCATTTTGTGCTTTATTTGCCCATTTTGGGAATATATTCAATCCACCTCTTACAACTGTTTTTTGATATGTCAATGTATAATCAGCTATAAGAATTTCGCTCTCTTTTGCGCTTGTATAACGCGAAAAAAGTATCATTTCTCTCATCCAATCAACATTTGAATATCCTAAATTTTTGACTATTTCACTAACGGCGTCATGAGCAAGAAATGGAAATTTGGATTTATCTTCTATCGAAAAACTGTTTTCATATAAAATTTTTCCTGTAATTGCATCCAAAACTTTTGCTTTTAAACTCATAGGTGAAGCATCACTAAGAGCATATCTAACTATTAATGCTGTACCGCTATCACTTGATATATTTGTGCGAAAATCGCCGTCATAGCTGCTTTCAAAATATTCATCACTTACTTCAAATGTAGCGCCGACTTTTAAATCTCCTACCATAAGTTTAAAAAATTTTTGATTTAAAGACGAATTTGCAATCATTGATGAATTTTGAACTACAATCTTAGGCAAATTTGAGCCTTTGTTTGTGATTGTCATCGTAGCATCATCAACATACGCAAATAAACTCACACAAAATGTAAAAAGCAATAATAACTTTTTCATTCTATCTCCTTATAATTGTGTATTTAATTTTAATTTGCTAAATGTATATTCTTCGTTATTTGGCGGCTTTGGAAACTCCTGATTATAAAGACTTTCCATAAAGTCACGCAATTTCTGATTAAACTCGCTATCATAAGATAGCTCTAAAATTTCATAACTTTTAAGCTTTCCGTCAGCGGAAATAGTGATACTGACAAGCGCATCATTATTGCTTCCGCCATTATATCTTGACCAAAGAGTCGTTAATTTTTTGCGAACACCGCCCTTAAAGGCATCATAAATTCCTGTAAGTTGCGATTTACCGGCATCTTTATCAGAAATCGCTCCTTTACTTTGTTTTGCACCTGTTTTTTTTGATTTTACTTCAGATGTAGCCTTAGTAAGTTTTTCATTATTAGATGTTGTCGCAGCAAAAAGATCATTCAAATTTTGTTTTTTAGATTCCTGGTCTTTTGCTTCTTCTTTTGATTCAGGCTTGATTTCTTTTTTTTCAGGTTTAATTTCTTCAATTTCTTTTTGTTCAGGCTTAACAATATTTTCTTCAACTTTTTCTATAGGTTTTTGTTCTACTTTTGGTTCCGGCTTTTTTTGAACTTTTAAATTTTCAAGTTCTATTTTTTCTTGTGGTAAAGTTTTAACGGCTTCACTTTCTTGTGAATCTGCAACTTCTTTTGCTGTTCTGGTTGGAACGCCTTCATCTATATCAATGGCTATAACATCCATAAATGCGTTTTTATCATCGGTAAAATTTTGATTTAAATCATGAAAAGTCGCTTTAAATATCAGTAACAAAATTGCCAAAAAATATATAAGCGTAGCGAGCAAAAATGATGTAAAATTATCAAATTTTACACCGATATTACTAAAATTTCGCAAATTTTTATCCGTTTGTTTGAAGTGCTATTTTAAAAAAGCCCATTTGTTTGAGCGTTTTAAGCACAAACATAACATCGTCGTAAGACAATTTTTTATCAGCTTGAATATATACAGGTTTTTCTTTACTGTACATACCAGAATTTGCGATATGAAGCAAATTATCCGAAAGCTCGCCAAAACTCATTGAATTTTGATCTATATGTATGATTTTATCATCCCCGACTCGCAAAATCAAAAATTCTTTCGTACTTTGTGAAGTTTCCGTTTTAGAGCCATCAGGAAGATTTATTTTTTCTTCATATATGATAGCAGGAGTAGTCACCATTAAAATAGCAAGTAACACAAGCATAATATCAACGAGCGGCGTGATATTAAGCTCAGGCTTTTCATCATAATTCCACATTATTGTTCTTTTTGTTGTGCCGAATAAATAATAATGTCAGCTGAACGATTTATAATACTCATAATTTCATAAGCTTTGCGCTTTATAAGTAAATGTGCCGTATACGCAGGAATCGCCACAAAAATTCCACAACCTGTAGCAACAAGTGCCTCGCTTATAGCAGGAGCTATAACAGCTATACTTGAATTTCCGGCTCCCATTTTAGAAAACGTATCAAGTATACTTATAACCGTTCCAAAAAGTCCGATAAACGGCGATGTAGATGAAATAATAGAAAGCCATGTAAGTCCGCTTGTAGCATTCTTTTCTGCCATACCTTGACAAATTGCAAGTTTTTCTTTTGTAACGCGACCGGTTAAAAATTTCTTTAAAACCGTATTTAAAGTACTGATTTGTCTTCCCATAAGCAAAGATTCCAAGGCATTTTGCTCACGTTTTTGCCAACTGTTTAATCCAAAATACCTCGAAATCAAAATTGTAAGCGTAAAAATAAAATAAATAGATAGCCAAGTAAGTACAAATAGTGTAATAAAAGAGCTTCTATTTATATAACTCAAAAAAATATCTAATGATTGCACTTATTTTTGCCTTACTTGCTCATCTATTTTTGCTATAGTAGTTGCATAAACTATTGTATTTGATGACATTGATTTTACCAACTCTTTTGCTTTTTGCAAAGAAATTGCAATCTCGCTTTCATTACTACCACCGATATAAACTGCGCCATTAGCTAAAATAGTAGTTTTATCTTCAGCAACCTTGATACAACCGCCATCATCAATAGCAATCATATCTTTTGTGCCATCTAAATTTACAACTTCAATAACGCCGGCATTTAGAGTAGTCACCAAAGTAGCGTGTCTTGGTAAAATTCCAAACTCGCCTTCACAACCTGGAACTTGTACCGATTTTACATCATTTGCAAAAATTTCACCTTCAGGTGTAACAATCTCTAAGAATAACTTATCCATAAATTTTGCCTTTTATGCTTTCATTTTTTCAGCTTTGGCTAAAACCTCGTCAATACTTCCAACCATATAAAAAGCATTTTCAGGTAAATCATCATATTTGCCTTCCAAAATTCCTTTAAATCCTGCGATTGTATCTTCAAGGCTAATATATTTTCCAGGACTTCCTGTAAAAACTTCAGCTACGAAAAATGGTTGTGATAGATATTTTTCTATCTTTCTTGCACGTTCAACTACAAGTTTATCTTCTTCACTAAGTTCATCCATACCTAAAATAGCAATAATATCTTGCAAATCTTTATATTTTTGAAGCACAGCTTGAACTCCGCGAGCTATTTTATAGTGTTCTTCACCGACAATTTGAGGATCAAGCATTCTTGAAGTTGAATTGAGCGGATCCACAGCAGGATAAATTCCCTTTTCAGCGATGCTTCTATTTAAAACGGTAGTTGCATCAAGGTGTGCGAAAACAGTTGCAGGAGCAGGGTCTGTCAAGTCATCTGCAGGAACATATACAGCTTGAACCGATGTAATTGAACCTTTTTTAGTTGAAGTAATTCTCTCTTGAAGTTTTCCCATCTCACTAGCCAAAGTCGGTTGATAACCAACGGCTGACGGAATTCTTCCAAGAAGCGCAGACATCTCCGAACCGCTTTGTGAAAATCTAAAAATATTATCAATAAACATAAGTACATCAAGCCCAAGTTCATCGCGGAAATATTCAGCCATTGTAAGACCTGTTAAAGCGATTCTATTTCTTGCTCCTGGTGGCTCGTTCATTTGACCATAAGTTAGGGCAACTTTATCCAAAACACCGCTTTCTTTCATTTCATTATAAAGATCATTTCCCTCTCTTGTTCTTTCACCAACGCCTGCAAATACCGAATATCCATTATGCTTAAAAGCAACATTATGAATAAGCTCCATAATAATAACTGTTTTTCCGACACCTGCACCACCGAAAAGTCCGACTTTTCCACCTTTTGCATAAGGTGCTAGAAGATCTACAACTTTAATACCTGTTTCAAAAATTTCACTTTTTGTACTTTGATCTTCAAAACTTGGCGGATCTCTGTGAATTGACCAGCGAGTTTCGAAATCCTCAGGCTCGCCCTCATCAATCAAATCACCTGTTACATTAAAAATTCTACCTAAAACTTTTTTACCGACAGGCACGCTGATAGGTGCACCCAAAGCTTCAGCTTCAAGACCTCTACGCAAGCCGTCACTCATATCCATAGCAATTGTGCGCACTTTATTATCTCCCAAATGCGCCGCTACTTCAAGTACGAGTCTTTTTTGAATGCCTTCGACATCATATTTGACTTCAATTGCTTCGTTAATTTTTGGCAAATAATCTTTAAAATCCACATCTACGACAGGACCCATTACTTGCGAAATAATACCTTTCATCAATTCTCCTTTATTTCATCGATTCCGCACCACTGATAATTTCTATAAGCTCAGTGGTAATTGAACTTTGTCTAGCTTTATTATATTCCAAATTCAATTGACTTAAACGCTCTTTTGCGTTGTTTGTCGCATTTTCCATCGCATTCATTCTGGCGCTGTGCTCAGCTGCAAGCGAATCAATAAGCGAATAATACATACTGTATTCGAAATATTTTTTCGTCAAAGTTCTTATTATATTGTCTCCGCCATCACTTGGTTCAAATTCCATATTTGAACCTACATAACTGTTTTCATTGGCAGTAGGCGGCTCAACAGGAAGTAAAACATTTACTTTCATCTCTTGCGAAATCATATTTTTATAGCCGTTATGTATTAAAACAATTTTATCAGTTTTTCCGTTTTCAAAATCATTAATAGCTTCATATATCACTTCAGCAGCCTTTTTAGAACTTGGAGACGAACTTAAACCTATATACTTTTTCAAAAGTTCTACACCTTGAAAATTAAAGTATTCAATACCTTTTTTTCCTATAGCTCTAAGACGAACTTTTATTTTTTTTGATTTATACTCTTCAATAGTTTCCTTAACTTTTTTAATTGTATGAATATTAAAACCGCCACAAAGTCCTTTATCGGCTGTAACAAAAATAATATCCACTATTTTCACTTCTCTGTTTGTATCAAAAAATTTATCATCGGCAAAACTTTTAATATTTACCTGAATTTTAGCTGAAATTTCGCTTAAAAGTTCGTTAATTTTAATAGCATAAGCTTTCGATTGTTTAGCGAAATCTTTAGCTTTTTTAAGCTTGACATTAGATACAAGCTTCATAGCCTTTGTCGTTTTTTCGGTATTGCTTACACTTTTTATCTTTAACTTTATATCTTTTAAATTTGCCATAATTTAACCTTATTTGACGGAAAAAGTCATTTTAAAATCATTTAACGCTTTTGCTAAATTTTCCTCCAAATCTTTTTCAATCGTTTTTTTGGTTCGTATGTCTTCAAATATATTTGGATACTTTGCTTCAATAAATGAATAAAGCTCATTTTCAAATTTTCCTATCGCGCTAACCGGTATATCATCCAAGAATCCACGACTTCCTGCAAAAATAATAACAACTTGATTTTCAACCGGAAGTGGACTGTAAGGTGGTTGTTTTAAAATTTCAACCATTCTTTGACCACGATCAAGTTGTTTTCTACTGCTTTCGTCCAAATCACTTGCAAATTGTGCAAATGCTTGAAGTTCGCGGTATTGTGCAAGATCAAGGCGGAGTGTACCGGATACTTTTTTAATGGCTTTAATTTGAGCGGAACCTCCAACACGGCTAACTGAAAGACCGACATTGATAGCAGGACGGATACCTGAGTTAAATAATCCGGATTCAAGGAAAATTTGCCCGTCTGTAATTGAAATAACGTTTGTAGGAATATAGGCTGAAACATCACCTGCTTGTGTTTCTATTATAGGAAGCGCTGTTAAACTTCCAGCACCTAGTTCATCACTAAGCTTACTTGCTCTTTCAAGCAATCTTGAATGAAGATAAAAAACATCTCCTGGATAAGCTTCACGTCCCGGTGGACGGCGCAAAATCAAAGACATTTCACGATAAGCTACGGCGTGTTTACTAAGATCATCATAAATAATCAAAGCATGGCGTGAATTATCCCTGAAATATTCACCCATTGTACAACCTGCATATGGTGCAAGGTATTGAAGTGCAGCAGGCTCACTGGCTCCTGCGCTGACAACTATAGTATAATCCATAGCGCCATACTCTTCCAATTTTTTCACAACTTGAGCAACTGTCGATTGTTTTTGACCGATTGCTACATATATGCAAATTACATCTTGTCCTTTTTGGTTTATGATAGTATCAACAGCAACTGTTGTTTTACCTGTTTGACGGTCTCCGATAATTAACTCTCTTTGACCTCTACCGATCGGAACAAGAGCGTCGATTGCTTTAAGACCTGTTTGAAGCGGTTCATGAACCGATTTTCTAGCCATAATGCCTTTAGCTTTTTCTTCAACAAATCTGGTTTCACTGTATTCTATAGGACCTTTTGCATCAATCGGCTCACCTAATGCATTTACAACACGACCTATTAAAGCATCTCCTACCGGAACTCTTAAAAGTTTACCAAGCCTTTTTACACTTGTACCCTCTACTATTCCGCTTATACTACCTAAAATAACGACACCTACACTATTTTCTTCAAGATTGAGAGCGAGACCTTTTACGCCATTTTCAAACTCAACCATCTCATTTGCCATTACATTTTTTAGACCGTATACGCTTGCCACGCCATCTGCGACATTAACGACTTTGCCTGTTTCTTCGATATTGATATTTAGCTCAAAGTTTTCAATTCGTTCTTTGATTATACTACTTATCTCATCTACCTTAATTTTTGCACTCACGCGCTCTCCTTTAAATTGCTTTTAATATATATTCACTCATTGCTGATTTTAATCTGTCAATTGAAAAACTTATCTCGTACCCAAGATCGCTTATATCAATTTTCACACCTGTATAATTTCCCGCAATACAAACAAATTTTATATTTGCATTCAATTTTTTAGAAAAATTCGTTTCAAGTAATTTAATCGTAGGTTCATCTAAATTTTCTTTTGTGTAAATTTTACCTTGATATTCATTATTTGACAAAGCTATGCTTTCTTTGATACCATCATAAATTTGAGGCAAAAGAGAAATTCTGCCGTTTTTCATCAAAATTTTAAGTAAATTTTCAATTTTTACATTAGGTTCTTTCAAAAAAGAAAGTATAAGTGAAATTTTATCTTTTTTGCTAACTGTAGGTGATTTAATTATATCATTAAATTTTGCAACGCTGAAAGCGGATACTATAGCTTTTAGCCCTTTTAAAACATCATTTAATTCATCTTTTTTGCAAACTTCAATCAATGCTTTTACATATCTTTTTGCTATATTTTCAGACATTTCAAACCACCTTTTTTTGAACTAAATTTATCAGCTCGTTTTGTGAAAGATTTACACTTTTTTCACTGAAAAGTTCGTCCAAAATTTCAGCGGTAACACTTTTTTTGAGACGTCTTATTTCAAATTCTTTTTGCTCTGCAAAACTTTTTTGCATTTGAGCAATATCAATTTGAGCCGATTGTTGAATTTTTTCATCCAATTGAATAGCCTCTTTTTTAGCTGTTTCAATAAGCTCAACACATTTTTGTTTAACATCTTCAAGGTTTTTCTTTGAAGCTTCCTTTTTTTCTTTTGATTCTTTCAGCTTTGTCTGAATCGCTTCAAGTCTGCTTGAAATTCTGTTTATTCTTGCATTGTAAGCATTTTTTATAGGCCCTTTTATCAAATAAAATAAAATTCCGAAGAAAATTGCAAAATTTATTGTTCGCCAAACTATATCATAATCTTTTGTTGCCGTATCATCTCCTGCAAATGAAATTCCGACAAAAACAAAAATAAAAAATAAAAATTTATTCATCGCTTTACCTTAAATCTTTGACAAAGTCGCTTTTAAACTATTTTGAAATTCAGGTATTTTACTTTGTAATCCAGCTTTAATTTCATCTTTTTGTTTAGCAAGATCATTCATAAAATCATCAAAATCAGCTTGTAATTCTACTCTTTTTTTAGACAGAATTTCGTCAACTTTATCTTTTGCTTTTTGAATTGCTTCATTTTTAATTTGACTTGCGCTCATGTTTGCTTCACTCACAACTTTTTCGAGCTCCGCTTTGTCTATATTCAGATCCAAAGTGTTTTGATTTGCAAGTTCTTCATCTTTTTTAATAGAATTTTCTCTTTCTTCCATAAATGCAAGCAGCGGTTTATAAAGCTTTTGATTTAAAAAATATATCAAAGCCAGAAAAACCACAATGGTCATTACCATTGCCGGAAAACTCACTTCAAACATTATCTCTCCTTTAAAAATTTTACGAAACTTTGTATTTTACAATATGAATTCAAAAAATTTGCTAAATTTTCTCAATAAATTTTGAAATTTGCGAAATTTCATCAAATTCTATTGAAATTTTTCGATTTCTTATACTAATTTTGCCGAATTTTTCAAGTTTAGTTTTAAGTTTATCAAGTTCTATTTTAAAATTTTTAACTTCATCATTTATTTTTTTTGCAACTTTCGGCGAATTTTTTTCTTTAATCTTTTTGACTAAATTTTCAGTTTCTCTTACACTTAATTTTTGTCCTATTACCGTATCTACAACAAGTTTTTCCTGTTCCGGATTTAAGCCGACCATTATTTTAGCGTGCCCTTGAGAAATTTTATTATTTGCTATCATTTTTTGTGTGAAATCACTAAGTGAGAGTAAACGAATAGTATTTGTTATTTGGGTGCGGGATTTTTTAATTATATCTGAAAGTTCTTCCTGCGTAATTTTATACTCATCTATCAACTCTTTATAAGAATTTGCCAGCTCAATTGGATTTAAATCCTGTCTTTGGATATTTTCTATTAGGGCAAGTTCTCTTAAATTTTGAGATGCGAAATCAGCAACAATCGCTTTTATAGTCTTATCGCCTAAAATCTTTGTAGCTCTTAGACGACGTTCTCCGGCTATAAGAAGATATTCATCTCCTTTTTGCATAACTATAATCGGCTGAATAAGTCCGTGTCTTTCAATACTTTCGCTAAGTTCTTTCAGAGCTTCTTCATCAAAATTTTTGCGCGGTTGATACGGATTTGGTTTTATTTTATCTATTTCAAGCTCAATTACTATATCGTTTCTTCCGCTTTGAAGCTCTTTTGTATATGTAAGCTCGACATCGCCTAAAATAGCATCAAGCCCACGTCCAAGAGCTTTTTTTCTTCCACTCATTGAAATTTCCTTATTATTGATCTTGCGAGGTTTTTATATGTATTTGCACCGACTGATTTCGGATCGTATAATATTATAGGTTTGCCGAAACTTGGGCTTTCTGCAAGTTTTACATTTCTAGGAATAACTATAAACTCATCTTTTTGGTTCATATTTTTAAAAAGCTTATCGCCAAAATGCTCTTTTAAATTTATTATAGTTTCTTTCGCCAGATTATTATTACTATACATCGTAGGCAAAAATCCTAAAATTTGCAAATCTTTATTTTCTGTTTTTTTGATAAATTTTATGGTATTTAAAATAAGCGCAAGACCTTCCAGCGCATAAAATTCGCATTGAATCGGAATTATTACACTATTGCTTGAAATAAGCGCATTTACAGTTATATTTCCAAGTGTCGGCGGTGTATCAAGCAGAATAAAATCATAATTTTTTTCAACTTCCATCAATGAATTTTTAAGAATTGTTTTATAATTATTATCCATATCTGAAAATTCTTTTTCAATGCCTACAAGCCCGATATTTGATGGAATCAATTCAAGATTTTCTATTTCGGTTTTTAAAAGTATTTCAGAGATTTTTTTAACGCCCAAAAAAACATGATATATATTAAATTCATAATCGTTTCTGCTAAATCCAAGTCCGGTTGTAGCATTAGCTTGCGGATCCACATCTATAAGAAGTACTTTTTTGCCGCTATTTGCCAGACAAGATGCCAAATTTACAGCAGTTGTAGTTTTGCCGACTCCGCCTTTTTGATTTGCAATTGTAATAATTTCACTCATCTTAAAGAATACACCTTTTTGTCATTAATCAAAATCGAGCCGTCATCACACAAAATAGCTTCACTTAATGGTACTTTTTTGCCGTTAATCGTAGCTACGAATTTTTTTGATTTTTCAAATTCTATCAAAAGTTTGCTAAAAATTTGCTTCCATGAAATTTGTTTTTCCACCATTTCCAAAAAGCCGTAAATTATGGCATCCCGCTTCATTTTTATATCTAAAATTTCGGCATTTTCCGGTGCATTTATTAAATTTAATCCTATGCCGCAAACTATAAAATTTCTAACTATTGAAGTTAAAATTCCGCCGCATTTATTTTCACCTATATAAATATCATTCGGCCATTTTAACCATGCTTTAGAACCGTTTTTATTTAAAAATTCCTGCAAAATCAAACCGAAATAAATGCTAAGAGATTGTTTTTGTATATCACTTGCAATTTCGCAATCTTTCAAACAAAACGACAAAAAAAGATTTCCTTTGCCGCTTACCCACTCATTTTCACGGCTGCCAAAACCGGCACTTTGTTCTTCCGCGACAAGTGCATATTTGCCGAAAACTTTACCGGATTTAATCCGTGAAATGAGCTCGCTTTGCGTAGACGGCAAAGTTTCAAGAAATTCTATCACCAATTTTAAGCCTCTTTCCATTTATAAAATCTCGCGCCAAAATAGCTTTTTTGCTAGGTTCCTGTAACTTCAAAATTTCAATTTCACCGTCTTTTACAGCAAGTGTGAAACCATCTTTTGTAATATGTGAAATTTTGCCGAACTCTTTTTTTTCATCTGAAAATTTTCGAATTTCAAGCAGTTTCGTGCCATTTTCCAAAAAAATTCCTGGCCACGTTTTAAAAGCTGAAAATTTTGCCAAAATTTCATCAGCGCTATCGCTAAATTTTACAAGTCCGTCTGTTTTTTTTATTTTTTTGCATTTGCTTGAAAGAACGTTTTTTTGTTTTAAAGGTGCTATATCGTAAAAATTTTGCAAAATTTTAATACATAATTTAGCGGCAACGTTTCCGAATTTATGAAAAACTTCGCTCTCATCAAGCTTTTGAATTTCACAAAAACTAAATCCTAAGATATCGCCGTCATCAAGCCCTGCTCCCATTTTCATAGCAGTTACGCCGCTAATTTTTTCACCTTCTAAAATCGCGCTTTGTATCGGGCTTGCACCGCGAAATTTAGGCAAAATAGAAGCGTGTAAATTTATGCATGGACAAATTTCTAAAATTTCAAGCGGCAAAATTTGTCCATAAGCCGCCACTACAATAAAATCAGGCGAAAATTCACCGATTTTTTTTGCAATTTCCGGTGTTTTAATGTTTGAAGGTTGAAAAATCGGTGTGTCAGCGTGACTTTCAAGTAAAAATTTTTTCACATCCGGCGGAGTTAAAATTTGTTTTCTGCCGACAGGTTTATCAGGCTGCGTAAAAACAGCTGAAATTTTAAAATTATTCTCAAACAAAGCCCTTAAAATAGCAGTTGCATACTCTGGCGTTCCCATAAAAACAATTTTCATTTTTTTCCTTTAAGCATTAAAAAGCGTGCCGCCGATTTGGCGATTTTCAAGCAAAAACGCTCTTGCCACGCTTAAATCAAAACCGCTTGCTAAAAACATCGCTTTGCCGTTTTCAAGTAAAAATTGCGCAGCTTTCAGTTTTGTCACAATACCGCCCGTGCCAAACTCGCTTCCGGCTTCAGATGTAAGATTCAGTTCGTCTTCGCTTATTTCAGATACTTTTTCGCGTATTTTAGCATCACTGAATTTGCGCGGATTTTTGTCGTAGTATCCGTCGATATCGCTTAAAATCACAAGCAAATCGGCACCGAAAAAATGTGCCGCAGAAGCACTAAGTCTATCATTGTCACCAAAAACAATTTCTGCAATTGCAGTCGCGTCATTTTCATTTATAATAGGCAAAATTTTATGTTTTAAAAGCCCTTCTATGAGATTTTTCGCGTGATTTGTCGATTTTCTGGAATCAAAATCGCTTGCGGTAAGCAAAATTTGAGAAGCCAAAATTCCATTTTTAGAAAGAAAACGACTATAAATTTCCATTAAATAAGGTTGTCCTACAGCGGCTAAAATTTGGCGATTTACAAGATTTGTTTTTTCCAAATCAAACTTTATTTTACCGGCACTTTGAGCGCCTGAGCTTACTAAAATCACTTCAAATTTATTCATAAGTTCGCACAAAAAATCGCACAAACCGCAAACGCGACTTTCACTTATTTTATGTTCGTCACTAAGTATGTGAGAGCCAACTTTTACTACAATTCGTTTCAATTTTGCGCCTTTAAAATTTCAAGAAGGGCAAATTTTAACTCTTTTATATTTTTATTTGCTGCGCTTGAAATTTGCATTACAAAAACTGGTTTTGTTTTATCAAACTCACCTTTTTCATTTGGAATTTGCCTGCTTTCAAATCCGAATTCATCACAAAATTCAGTCAACATTTTATCGGTGTTTTCTACCGCATCAGCCTTTGTAAGCGCAATCGCATACAATTTATTTGCCAAATTTTTAGAAAATTTCGTGCTTTCTTCTTTTAATGCATTAAATTGTTCTTTTAAAGTGCGATAATTCGACATATCAAGCATAAAAAGTAAAATTTTCGTGCGCTCAATATGTTTTAAAAACTTAATTCCAAGCCCTCGCCCCTCGCTTGCTCCTTCAATAATTCCAGGTATATCCGCCATCACAAAACCTGAAAACTCATCAACTTCAACCATTCCAAGTTTTGGTGTAAGAGTTGTAAATTCATAATTCGCAATTTCAGGTTTGGCATTTGAAATCGTTGAAATAAGAGTAGATTTGCCGACATTCGGAAATCCTACAAGTCCAACGTCAGCTATCAGCTTAAGCTCCAGTCTGATATCTTTTTCTTCACCTGAAAGTCCATGTTGCGCATACTCAGGACGTTGATTTACAGGGCTTTTAAAATGCACATTTCCAAGCCCGCCTTTTCCGCCTTTTAACGCCAAAACTTTCTCGCCGTCTTCTTTCAAATCAAAAAGAAGTTCGCCTGTTTTATCATCGTAAATAGAAGTTCCGGGCGGCACGATAAGCACCAAATCAGCACCTTTCTTACCGAATTTTTTACGCCCTTCTCCGCCTGCACCGTTTTCTGCTTTTAGAAGTTTTTTACCTTTATATTTTGAAAGTGTGTGAGAGTTTTTATCCGCTTTAAAATAAACGTTACCACCATCGCCGCCATCGCCGCCATCCGGTCCGCCAAACAAAATAAATTTTTCGCGTCTGAAACTGACGCATCCGGCTCCGCCTTTTCCGGCTTTAGTGTGAAATTTCACATTATCTACAAACATTTTTAACCTTAATTTTATTTTTTGGAGATTATATCAAATCAAGCTGAAAATTTAAAATTATACAATGACTGTTTAATATTACAAACTTTAAAATACGGCTTTAAATAAAATTTTATTTCAAATCTTTATGAATAAATTTTGATCTTGTTTTTTTAAACATTTATAAAAATCTTTAAGTAAAACTCATGCGTTTTTGTTTTACTTGTAGAATTTTAAAAAATTAGCCTTTTATCGTTATTTATAATTTTTTTAGCAACTTCGTAAGTTTTTGCCTTTTTCAAAAATAACTTTAATATCAGCTATATTTAAAATTTCATCTGAATCATTTAGTCCGTAATTTTTTTAATTAAAATTCGTAAAGTCTTTTATATCGGCACTTTTACAGTATCATAAAGCACGATTTTTACGTAATATCCGATATGAAATTAACGATATTTTTACAGATAAACGGTTTTAAAACAAAAAATAGCGAATTCAAATTTAATGTGCAAAAAAAATATTGATAAATTATATTTTTTAAAATGCCTTATTATGGATATTTAAAAATGCAAAATAAAAATGCTAAAATATTTATTAAATATTCTTATTTTTTAAATGTAATGTTTCAATTATTTTTTCTGTTATTTCATCCCAACTTAAAAATTCCACATTTGCGTCAAACCATTCACAAAATTTATGCGCGTCATCAATAACTTCTAAATTTAAATATTTTTTAATAAAATTATCGGTGAAATTTAATTTTAAATCTTCTCTGAAATCACTGTATTTATCTATATTTTTGCATTTTTGCGCTACACAAAGTCTTGCGCGGCAATGCCCGTAGTAATCTTTTTGGGCTTCAGTTTTGAATTTTAGAGCATTTTCAGGTGTAAGATTAAGCATTTTTCCCCTTTAAAAATCGTTTTTCTTATATTTAAAACTTCAGACATTATACCGTTTTTCAGTAAAATTTCTTTTTCTTAAAATTTTCTGTATTCAGTAAAAAATCGCGAATTTATAATATAAAAAAAGCAAATAAAATATGAGATACTGATAGTTTCAAACTTGATGGTTAAGCCATTTATGATTGCGGTTAAAATCCGGAGATTATTTTATTCTTATATATTCCGCTCCATTTTTTTTATAATGTTTTTAAAATTTTTAAACACATATAAAAAATATTATAAAATAATAGCCGAAACAATAAAAATTAACATTTTAATTAAATTAAGAAAGATACTTATGAAAAGTAAGATTTAAAAAATTTCTCGCGCCGTTTTTTTTTGACGCAAGAAATTTTAAAATATATTAAAGATGAAATTTCAAAAAATAATAAAATTTCATCTATCTTTAAAAAGACTAAATTTTTAGTGCATTGTCGGCTGAATATCGGCATTTGAAGCTAAATTTTCTTTATCTATTTTTTCCAAAACCGCGATAAGTTTTTCGGCGATTTTGGCATATCTTTCGCTGCTGACGGAATTTGGAGCATAAAAGCTAATCGGTTTTCCATCATCGCCTCCTTCTCTAATCGCCATTTCAATAGGAATTTCGCCAAGAACTTCACAATTATATTTTTTTGCCAAAATTTCAGCACCGCCATGACCGAAAATATCATATTCTTTGCCGTTGTCCGGACAAATAAAACCGCTCATATTTTCAATAAGTCCTGCTAACGGAATATGAAGTTTTTCAAACATATCAAGCGCTCGCGCTGAATCATCAAGCGCCACAGTTTGCGGCGTCGTAACGCAAATTCCTGCTGAAACCGGCACACTTTGAGCGATTGTAATTTGCGCATCGCCTGTTCCTGGCGGCATATCGATAAAAAGCACATCCAAATCACTCCACGCTACATCCTGTAAGAGTTGTTGTACAGCTTTCATTATCATAGCGCCCCTCCAGATAAGACCTTGACCTGCTTCAACCAAAATTCCCATACTCATCATCTCAACGCCATGGCTTAAAATCGGTTTTAATTTTTGTCCGATAATAGTAGGTTGAACGTTGTTTTCTCCCATCATTCTAGGAATATTAGGTCCATAAATATCAGCATCAAGAAGTCCTACTTTTTTGCCTAGTTTTGCCATTGAAATAGCTAAATTTAACGTTGTCGTGCTTTTACCAACTCCGCCCTTTCCGCTGCTTATCATAACAAAATGTTTAATTTGCGGCGCGATATTGCGGCCACTTCTGCTGTTTGAATGTTCGGGCTCAATTTTCGGCTTATTTATAATAACATCGGCATTTGGAATTTTGCTTAAAATTTCATCTTTTAAATCTTGAGATATTTTAGGATTTGCTGATACGATTTCAAGCACGATTTTTATGCCGTCTTTACAATCAATCTCTTTTACAAAACCATACTCAACTATACTTTTTTTAAAACCCGGGTAAATTACACCATTTAAAATTTCTAAAATTTCATCTTTATTCATTTGTATTCCTTATAAAATTCGCATGAATTTTTTGAGATTTCACGACTTATTTTGTAAGCACAGAATTTCGGTCCGCACATAGAACAAAACTCAGCATCTTTAAAAACCTCTTGTGGCAGCGTTTCATCGTGATATTCTTTTGCTCTATCCGGATCCAAACTAAGCTCAAACTGTTTATTCCAATCAAAATTATATCTTGCTTCACTCATCGCGTGATCTCTTTCGATTGCGCCTTTTTTGCCAAGAGCCACGTCCGCTATATGAGCTGCGATTTTATGAGCTACTATACCTTCACGCACATCTTTAGCATTAGGCAAACCTAGATGTTCTTTCGGCGTAACATAACAAAGCATTGAAGCGCCTGAAAATGCAGCCATAGTCCCGCCAATCGCACTTGTGATATGATCGTATCCTGCTCCGATATCAGTAGGAAGCGGCCCAAGCACATAAAAAGGCGCATCATCACAAAGCACACGTTCAAGTTGCATATTTGAAGCAATTTCATTGAAAGGCACGTGTCCCGGGCCTTCTATCATAACTTGCACATTTTTTGTCCAAGCTCTTCTTGCCAAATCGCCAAGAATTTTCAGTTCGCTTATTTGAGCGGCATCACTTGCGTCATATATACATCCCGGACGTAAACTGTCTCCTAAAGAAAGAGAAACATCGTATTTTGCGCAAATTTCCAAAATTTCATCAAAAGCCGTAAAAAAAGGATTTTCTTTATGATTTTTCATCATCCAGGTAGCCATTAATGAACCGCCTCGACTTACTATTCCCATTTTACGCTTTGCTACAAGCGGCATAAACTCAAGCAAAAAACCGGCGTGAATTGTAAAATAACTGACGCCTTGAATCGCTTGATTTTCAATCGTTTTAAGCATTTGAGGAATTGTTAAATTTTCGATGGAGCCGACATCATGAATGATTTGATATATCGGTACAGTGCCGATTGGAACGGTAGAGTTTTTGATTATTTGCGTTCTGATTTCATTTAAATCACCGCCTGTACTTAAATCCATAACCGTATCGGCGCCGTATTTTATGGAAATTTTAAGTTTTTCAACCTCTTCTTCAACGCCCGAGCTTACACTTGATGAGCCGATATTTGAGTTTATCTTACATTTTAAACTTCGTCCGATTCCCATAGGAACGAGATTTGTATGATTTATATTTGCAGGAATTATAGTTTTACCGCGAGCAACTTCACTTCTTAAAATTTCAGCGTCCATTTGCTCTATTTTAGCTACATAACGCATTTCTTCCGTGATTATGCCGTTTTTTGCATAATACATCTGAGTTGGAGTTTTATCATTTTTTCTGTTTTTCAGCCACTGGCTTCTCATCATTTTATCCTTCTTAAAAATTTTTATTGATAATAACTAAAAAAATTAAATTTTTGAGCTTTCATCAGCCTTAATTTCGCCTAAATCTTGCTTTTTCGGCTCTTTTTCACGCGAAAAATTCATAAAAAACAGAAAAACCTGAGCTATCATCATTATTTTCATACACCATTCGCTGGCCTTGTGAATTTGCAAAAATTGCGTCGTAACAGTTGCAGCTGCGCCGTTATTTTGAGCTGAAAGTATATAATCTGTAAAAAACAGCACAAATAAAAGCCCCAAAATAAGATTTAACAAAGCAATCATAAGCGTTGAAAAGCGGTTGTAAAATGAAAGTTTTTTGTTGTTATTAAACTTTACCATTTCAAAAATCAGCGAAATCACACAAATCGCAATCAAAAATTTATTGTATTTTACAAAAATAGCACTCATTAACTGTCCGCTTTGAAAATGCGTAAGCACGCCACTTCCTATAAGATTGTCAGGGAAAAAAATCGTAGGAGCCACGAACGCTCCGATACTAATCTCCACGCCGACCAAAGATGCAATCAAAAAAAGATAAATTGCTTTTATCATAAAATTTCCTTTTTCAAAAAATATAAAATTTTATCAAAAAATCACTTTGCAAAAACTTACTGATGCTCTATTTTGAAATATTTAATTATTTTTTTAACTTAAAATTTAACTTATTTAATGTTTTATAAAATTTTGATGTAAATTTTACTAAATTTTAAAAAATAACCAAGCGAGTAATATTAAGTTTTTTAAAATTTATAGAAAATACAAAATTTTATACACTGAACTTTATTTTTCAAAAAATCTTGAAGCGGTAATGAATAGTTTAAATTTTGGTTTAAAGTTAAAAAATAAACAGCCGAAATTTAATGAAATTTCGGCTTAAAATTTAGTGTAAAAAGTGTCTTATTCCGGTAAAATACATAGCCATTCCAAAGCTATCGGCAGCTTCTATGACTTCATCGTCCCGTATGCTTCCACCAGGTTCTATAACGGTTTTTACGCCGACTTCATTTGCAATTTCAATGCTGTCTTTGAAAGGAAAAAACGCTTCGCTTGCAAGTACGCAACCGTTTAAATCTATTCCCATATCTTTAGCTTTTGCCACAGCAGCACGCGCCGCATCGACTCTGCTTGTCATTCCCATTCCAATCGCAACTAAAGCGGAATTTTTTACATAAACAACGCAATTGCTTTTAGTAAGTGCGGCAAGTTGCCAAGCAATTTTCATATCATTTATTTCGGATTCACCGGCTCTGCGCTTTGTAACGCATTTTGCGTTTGTAACCTCATCTGATTTTACAAAATCTCTTTCTTGATATACAAATCCGCCGTCAACATGTTTGAAGTTGAATTTTTCGTCGGGTCTTAGTAAAAATTCGCTGTTTTGAGTAAAAATTTTAGTTCTTTTCTTATCGCTAAATACTTCCAACGCTTCATCAGTAACGTTTGCAGCGATTATTACTTCCATAAAAGTGCCTTTTTTGTGAAGTTCCAACGCCAACTCTTTATCTAAAGTTCCATTTATCGCTATTACACCGCCATATGCGCTAACAGGATCGCATTTTAAAGCTTCTTTGTAGCTGCTTAGCAGGTTTTCTTTTATAGCAAAACCGCAAGGATTTGCGTGTTTGCAAATAGCTATGGCAGGAGCATTTCCAAAACTTGCAGCAAGTAAAACGGCGCCGTTCATATCGGTTAGATTATTAAAACTCGCTTCACCTTTTAGTGCTTTGAAATTTTTGCTGAAAAAGTCTTCAAACTCATACAAAGCGCCTTTTTGATGAGGATTTTCGCCGTATCTTGTATCAAAAACCTTTTTTCCAAAAATGAATTTTTTAGCTCCGAAACCGCCATTGAAGCGCTCATTCATATAATTTGCAATCATAGAATCATAACTTGCTGTATGTTCATAAGCTTTTATCATCAAATTCCTGCGAAATTCGTAATCATCGGCTTTTGCAGCTATTTTTTCAGCTACCGTATTATAATCGTTTTTGTCTGTTACAATCAAAACATCTTTGAAATTTTTAGCCGCACTTCTTACCATTGTAGGACCGCCGATATCGATATTTTCGATAATTTCATCAAAATCATCTGTTTTTTGAATGGTTTCTTTAAACGGATAGAGATTAACGCAAACTAAATCAATAGATTTTATTTTGTTTTCTTTCGCCTCTTTGCTTTGTGTATCTCTTTTAAACAAAATTCCGCCGTGAATTTTTGGATGAAGAGTTTTTACGCGGCCTTCAAACATCTCTGGACTTTTCGTATATTCGCTAACTTCTGTCGCTTTGATTCCATTTTTTACAAGTAGATTATATGTGCCGCCAGTACTTAAAATTTTAAAACCTAAATTTTCAAGTTTTTTAGCAAACTCTACTACGCCGTCTTTATCGCTTACGCTGATAAGTGCTCTCATTTTGTCTCCTTTAAAAATTTATAAATAAATATTTTTATAATTGTCATATTTTTATTTTAAAATTTATTAAATTTTTTTAAATTCCATTTTTAACTTTTAAACTTTCTTTTTTGAAATTCAAACTGTTTAACTATACTTTCATAAACTGCAAATTTCAACAGCTTTTTAATAGGCAAATAAATACTACTGTTTACAATATTTTCGAATTCTTTTTTTCTCTCTTTTTTAGTCACGACATAAAAATTTGCTTTAAAATCCTGCAACTCAAAAAATTTATTGATTGAATTCTTAAAATCAGTAGTGTGTTCAACTTCAAAAAAAGAATTAGGCATTTTTCTATCGTTAAACCAGATAACGTCAACAGTTTTAGCAAATTTTAAAATTCCTATTTCGGTAATTAAGCCTTGATAATAAGTATGTGTAAATTTATTATCAACTATTTTTGTTGTATTTTTTATACATATTTTTTTTAATATTTCATTTTTTTGACTGCTAAGTCCACAAAGACCCGGTTGAATTTTAAAAAACTCGCTATTTGTTTGCAAAATTCTTCTAATTGTAGCAAATGGAGTTTTTGTTCCCCATTTTGATATGTCAGTTTTATCATAAAGTTCGCCAAGCGTAGCCATTGGACCGATTTTTTCAAAAGCTTTTAAAACAAAATCTTTTTGCTTAAAACTATTTCCCATATTTTTCTTTCAAAATTTCATACGCTTCATTGATTTCTTGCAGCTTTTTAGTCGCTTCCTGGATAGTTTGCTCGCTTGCACCTTTTCCCATTAAAATATCCGGATGATATTTTTTCACAAGTTCTCTATATTTAGCCTTTATCTCGTTAAAATCGGCATTTTCGCTAACACCTAAAACTTCATAAGGCGATTTTTGGTGCGATTTATAATCATCATAACCATTTGAATTTTCATAATGCTTTTCATAACCGAAATTTCCAAAATTTCGCGCCCTAAAAAATATCTCGAATCTATCAAAAATTTCTCTTTTTAAAATTTCATTAAATTCAAATCCATCACAAATTTCATTTAAAATTTCGCGCTCCGCGCTGCTGAATTCACCATCCACATAAGCAAGATTAAATAAAAAATTTAAAATTTCAAGCTTTCTTGATTGTGAAATTTTGCAACTTTTTTGATACTCGAAAGCGATATTAAAAGCTTTGTTATTGCTTGTTTTCTCAAAATTAAAAATTTCTTTAAGCGCGTCCCGTTCAGTTTTTCCTCCGCCAAAATGAGAGATCAAATCATCCAGCAGCGCGCTAATCAAATCGGCTTCTTCATGGTTGATTCTACCGTCGCTTTTAGCGACTTTCGCTACCAAAGCGATAATAAATTTCGCTTCGTTAAAGTTTAAATTTTCATAATTTTTTTTATCGAAATTTCCATTTTCAGCTAAATTTTTTAAAAAACCGGAAACTGCGCTGTAAAAAATAAAACACAGAATTAAAAAGACGATAAAATGCATAAATTACCTGAAATTTAAAATATCTCGCCTTTAATTATTTGTGAAAACTTATTAAAATAAATCTCGGCAAGTTGTTTTATTTGAACGCTGATTTCATTAATTTTAAATGTTTCGCCGCCGCTTACACCGAGCTTTGCAAACTTTAAGCCGCTATTTTTAGCAAGTTTTAAAAATTCAGTTTCATTTTTTACACCGACAATTGCGCGCGAAAAACTCTCATCGAAAATATCTCTGTCATCATCGACAATCATATCGAAATTTCCGCCGATTTGCTCTATACAAGCCATTTTAGCTAATGTTATAGCGACACCGCCAACGCCTACGGAATTTGCAAATTCCAAAATTTCACATTTGTTAGCTTCTATTACCAAATCCCACAAAGCGCGCTCTTTTATAAAATCAATCTCAGGTAAAGTTCCTGTTATGCGATTTTCTACAACTTTCATATATAAAGAACCTGCAAAAACTCCCTTTGTATCACCGATCAGATATACATTTACGCCGTTTTTTGTAAAATGGCTAGGCAAAAGCGCATTTTTAGCGGTTCCAACCGTAACGATAGCAGGAGTTGGCTGAATGCTTACGCCATCGGTTTCATTATAAAGACTTACATTTCCACTGACTACAGGCGTATTTAGAGCTTTGCAAGCCGCTTTTATACCTTCGCAACCTTGCGCGAATTGCCACATAACCTCTTCATTTTGCGGATTTCCGTAATTTAAGCAATCCGTAATTGCTAACGGCACAGCGCCGCTCATAGCGACTTTACGACCGCTCGCGGCAACCGCCAAAGCAGCTCCTATTCTAGGATTTATATAGTTCATTCTACTGTTGCAATCCATCGCCATACAAAGATTTACGCCGTTTTCTTTGACACGAATCGCGGCCGCTCCCAAAAATCCAGGCTTTTTAATTGTATTTGTGCCGATGTTTGCGTCATATTGATCATAAATAAAATTTTTATTTAAAATTTCAGGTTCTGCAAAAATTTTATCAAAAGCTTCTTTATTACTAATCTTACTTACACCGCAACCGCACAAATTTCCACTTGCAATTTTATCCAAATAAGCAGGTTTTTTAACGGGACGATCTAAAATCGGTGCAGCTTCACTAAGTGGCGCGATAGGCACGTCGGCTACTTTTTTGCCATACCAGAAAAGCTCCATATTTCCACTATTTGTTACTTCACCGATAACCTCAGCGTCCAAATCCCACTTTGCAAAAATCTCTTTAACCTTTTCTTCGCATCCTTTTTTTGCGCAAATCAACATTCTTTCTTGGCTTTCACTTAGCATAAGCTCATAAGGCGTCATCTCGTTTTCACGCATCGGAACTTTATCAAGGTGCATTATCATACCGCTTCCGCTTCTACCTGCCATTTCAAAACTGCTTGATGTAAGACCTGCCGCACCCATATCCTGAATTCCTATAATATAGCCCTTTTTAAATAGTTCAAGGCATGCTTCCATTAGAAGTTTTTCGGCAAAAGGATCGCCTACTTGTACAGTTGGACGAAGTGATTTGTTTTCTTCGTTAAAGCTGTCACTTGCCATAACGGCTCCGCCAAGTCCATCACGACCTGTCTTACTTCCCACATAAATCACCGGATTTCCTGCACCTTCAGCTTTACCGTAAAAAATTTCATCGCTTTTTACGATACCAAGAGCAAAGGCATTTACCAAAATATTTCCGTTAAAACTGCTGTCAAATGTCGTTTCGCCACCGATTGTCGGAATTCCCATACAATTTCCGTAATGCGCAATACCACCCACAACGCCTTTTACCAAATATCTTTGATAACGATTTACCTTACTGTCTCCAATGACATCGCCAAAACGAAGCGAATTCATATTAACTTCAACTCTTGCGCCCATTGTAAAAATATCTCTTAAAATTCCGCCAACGCCAGTAGCGGCTCCTTGAAACGGCTCAATATAGCTTGGGTGATTATGACTTTCCATCTTAAAAACAGCCGCCATACCATCACCGATGTCAATAACTCCTGCATTTTCTCCAGGTCCTTGAATTACCCAAGGCGCTTTTGTAGGAAAACCGTTTAAATATTTTTTGCTTGATTTATAAGAGCAGTGCTCACTCCACATTGAAGAAAAAATTCCAAGTTCCAAAAGATTTGGCTCGCGTCCTAGAATTTCTAAAATTTTTTTATACTCGCTATCGCTTATTTTATGCGCTTTGATTGTTTTTTGATCCATTTTTTTTCCTTTTATAATCTCCAAGTCGGCTTATTTACAATACCTTTTATATCAATTATGATATGTTGATTTAAAATTTTATCATAATCGCTATCTTTTAAATTTTTAAACTCATTATGAGCTACAGCTACAATTATAGCGTCGTATTTTTTGCTATTCTTGAAAGGATTTGCGATAATTTCGTGATTGAAAGTGATATTTGATTCATTTGTATCTACCCAAGGATCATAAATATCTACATTTATGCCATATTCTTCCAAATTTTCCACTATATTTAAAACCTTTGTATTTCTTAAATCAGGGCAATTTTCTTTAAATGTAACACCCAAAACAAGAACGTTTGAGCCTTTAATTTTAATATCGTTATCTATCATTGTTTTTATAGTTTTGTTTGCTATAAAACCTGCCATTGAATTATTTATGTGTCTTGCGTTTAAAATTAAATTCGGTTTATATCCAAGCTCTTCGGCTTTATATGTGAGATAATACGGATCTACACCTATGCAGTGACCTCCGACAAGCCCTGGTTTTAACTTGATAAAATTCCACTTAGTTGAAGCCGCTTCAATAACTTCATTCGTATCAATATTCATCGCATCAAAAATGAGAGCAAGCTCGTTTATAAGCGCAATATTTACGTCTCTTTGAGTATTTTCTATGACTTTGCTCGCTTCTGCTACTTTTATGCTGCTTGCTTTTAAAGTTCCTGCAGTTATTATACTTTTATAAAGCGTATCTACAACATCGGCAATTTCAGGCGTGCTGCCGCTTGTAACTTTTAAAATTTTAGATACAGTGTGTTCTTTATCACCAGGATTTATTCTTTCAGGCGAATATCCGCAAAAAAAGTCAATATTAAATTTAAGTCCTGATGTTTTTTCCAAGCAAGGTACGCAAATTTCTTCAGTAACACCAGGATAAACTGTACTTTCATATATTACTATATCACCTTTATTTAGCGCTTTTCCTATGCTTTCACTTGATTTTATAAGTGGTGTAAGATCCGGCTTATTTTTAGAATCGATCGGCGTAGGAACCGTCACGATAAATATATTTGCACATTTTAGATCATTTATATCAGTAGTATAAAAAGTATCCATTTCTTTTAACTGACTGTTATTTAATTCAAGCGTCCTATCTACGCCACTTTTAAGCTCTTCAACTCTTTTTTGATTTATGTCATATCCGATTGTTTTGTATTTTTTGGAAAATGCGTTAAGCAAAGGCATTCCAACATATCCAAGCCCAACAACAGCTATGATTTTATCTTTTAAATTTAACATATTTTTCCTCGTTTTCGCCGAATTTTAACAAATAAATGCTTAAAATTTATCATTTTTATTATTAAAAATAAAAACAGTAATTAAACAAAAAAATTACCGTAATATTTTTATTTTTTATCCAAAAATTCATTGTTATACATTTTGCTTCGTTTCGAAATTTCTTTATTTAAATCATCAAAATCATATTTTTCAAGCAGTAACGGAGTATTTTTTGTAGGATTTCTACCAAGCCCGAATGCTTCGACACTTATGTTTATACTCTCTAAAATCGCAGGCAGCATATCAAAATGATTAACTTTTCTATTTGTATTAACACTTTTAAAACCGGAATTTAAAAAGAGATTAAAAATTCTTCTATCACTGCTTCTTTTAAAATATCTTTGCACTTGTGATAAATGATCACCTAAAACAATTACGGATGTGTTTTTATAAAAATCCTGTTTCATTATCCATTTTAAAAATTCGCTTAATTCCTTGTCAGTACAAGATATGCTTTCAGTATATCTATCGTCCATTGACTTGCAGCCAGGGCTTTTATTTCCTGGAAAATGCATATTTATAGTAGAAATATAAAAAGCAAAAGGTTTATGCAATGTTGCTTTTTGGTTTAGTTTTTCTTTTGCAATTTTAAAAATTTTATCATCATAAATTCCCCATCCAAAATCATTTTTTAAATTCATAGATTTTAAATCACTAACTTTTATTTTATGAGTTATAAAAAATTCTTTTGCATTTGCAAAAGTCGCATCACTTCCTAAAAGATACTCCTGATCATATCCGAAATGATCAAGTACATCTCCAAGACAAGTCATTTTTTTATATGTTTCATTTTTATCTCCGACTATTGAAAGTGGAATACCGCAGTTATAAGCTAAAAGCCCTGCTGCTGTCCAACCGGTATTATTCAACATTTTATGACCGTTATTAAACACCACTCCATTTTTTGCTATCTCTTTTAAATTTGTAATATCTACTTTTCTGTTTTTTCTAAGTTCACTGTAATTTAATTCTAAACTCTCTGCATAAACGATTATCAAATTTTTAGGGTTTTGCAGTGAAATTTTACTGAAATCAGGATTTTTATACTCTTTTTCATAAATATCCGAATAAACAAAAAAATATGAAAAAATGTCATAAAAACTCATTTTAGCATTTGCTACTATTAAAGAAACAATTAAAAAAACAAAAGAAAATTTCAAAGAGTGTTTTTTAAAAAATTGACTGAATTTAATAGCCAAAAACCAAAGCAAAGCCACTACAAACGCAGGAACTATAATTTTTTCCCTAATGGAAGTTTTGTATTCATTAAGCGTATCACCGATATCGCTGACAAAATGAAAAATCATTTGAGCAGCTGTAAAATTTCCGAAATGACGATAACTGAAATATGTAAGACCAAGCAAAAATCCTGCAAAAAATACTATTAAAATGGAAATTATGTGTTTTTTTGATATATTATTTCTTTTCATTTTTTTCCTTTAAATATGAAATTTCATAAAGTTTCGCCTCTTTTAAAAAAGCATAAAAAGCATTTATTACAGACGTTATGAAGCCTCTTTTTCCATTAAAAACAGATCTTCTTAAAAAATAAGATTTAAAAAACATAAACGGAAATATAAAAATAAGCTTTAGAAAATTCGGTTTTTTGCCTTTTTCAAAATCGCTTTTCGCTCTTAAAGTAGAATAATTATTGTTTTTTACAACGAGCTCATGAATAAATTTATCGCTAAAATGATGTATTGAATATTTGCTTTTTTTTACTTTTCCATTTATTGTAATTTGAGCGTGAACACCCATATTTTCATATTTTCCACTACTTTTTTTAAAAAATCTTATATGTGTGTTCTTTTTTACAAACGGCGAAACAATAAAGCCCATATTATACTCTTGAAATTTTATATCCAGTCCGTTAAATTCGCTTTGATTTATAAAATTCCCGATTTCGATTTTTAAAGCCGGTTCAATCTCTTCATCAGCGTCCAAATTTAATACCCAATCATTTTTACAAAGATTAAACGCGTAGTTTTTTTGAAAGCCTTCACCTTGCCATTTATGAAAATAAATTTTATCCGTGTATTTTTTCGCAATTTCCAGCGTTTTATCGGTACTTCCACTATCTACGATGATAATTTCATCAAAATCAGCCACGCTTTTGAGCATTCTTTCGATATGCTTTTCTTCATTCATCACAATCGCATAAACAGATGCTTTTATCAAATTTAATCCTTAAAATTTATTTCTAATACGTGTAAATCTAAGCCAAAAATCAAAAAAACTTTCCGTGCCAAGAATCCCTATTCTTTTAATTTTTAAACGCTCGTCGTTAATATCAAAAACTCCGCGCCTTACAATTACAGCATTTTTAAATCCAGCTTCATCTACCAAATCAACGATCTCATTATTAAATTTACCATAAGGATATGCAAAGCTCAAACAAGGTTTTTTTGTTATATTTTCAACTTCTTTTTTGGAATTTTCTATTTCACTTTTTGCCTGCTGAATTGAAATTGCAGTAAGATTTGCATGCATACTTGTATGAGCACCAAACTCAACGATATCTCTCATCTGTAAAATTTGCTCTTTATTTAGCATTTTAGAAATATGTGATGTATTTTTAGCCTCCCAGTAATTTTCATCTTGATTTGGAATAAGAAAAATGGTTGCTTTTGCACCGTATTTTTTTAAAATTTTATAAGCATTTGTGAAATTATCACCATATCCATCATCAAAAGTAATGCAAACTGATTTTTTTGGAAATTCTTTGCCATCTAAAAATTCACAAATTTCACTTAAGGTAAAAAATTTATAACCTTTTTTACTCATCCATGCAATCTGTTTTTCAAAATCTTTTGGTTTTACTCGCCATTTATCAAACTTATCGCCAAAATGCTCATCAATGCTATGATACATCAAAACCCTTACTTTATCATTTCCAGCAGGCATTCGCCACCAATTATAACGAAGAGAAAAAGTTATGAAAATAACAAAAAATAAAATATAAATAAATATCATTTTTTACAATCCTCTATCAAATTTTCATATGCTTTTATATATTTTTGTGTCATTTTTTCTATACTAAAGTTATCTTTTTTTAATTTTACCTTTGCAAATTCATCTTGATACTCTTTATAGTTTTTATAAATATCATTTAGTTTTTGAGTTAAATTTTCTTTATCAAAAATCAGCTTTTGCGGAAAAATTTGTCCCGCTATACCGGTTTTTGTAGATATCACAAGCGAAGAATAATAAATTCCATCAATTGTAACAAGCCCAAAAGGCTCAAAATGAGAAGCAATAATTTGCAAATCACAACTTGCTAAAATGCTGCCTATATCATCGTTAAATCCGCAAAATTTTACTTTATCGTTTAAATTTAACTCATTTACTAAATTTTTAAGTTCATTTTCATATTCGCCCCAGCCGTAAATTTCAAGCAAAAAATCAAAATTTACTTTTGATAGTGCTTTTATTATGTCTTGGTGTCCTTTTTCTGGACTCAATCTACCTGATGAGACAATGTAAAAAACACCAGATTTTTTTAATTGGCTTGGTTTTTTATAAGCCATACCGTTTTCAATTACAATGCTATTTTTTGGCAAAATTTCTAGCATATTTTCTAAAATTGCAACTGACAAATCAGCAAGTTTATATTTTTTTTTAAAACTTAAATCGTGTTTTGTAGCAATTATTGGAATTTTTTTATCCAGAAAAAATTGTGCATAATGCATAATCTCGATAACTTTTGTATTGTGAGCGTGAATAATGTCAGGTTTTATTTTTTTTAAAAGCTCGGCTGTCTTATATAAAAAAAATGGATTAAAACGATTTTTATCAAAATTAAACTCTATAAATTTGACATTTTTATCTAGTTTTTGTGTTATATCTTTATTTGAAAGTAAAATTACTTCATGATTTTTACTCATCTCATTACATAAATCCACACAAACTTTTTCAGTTCCGGCAAACTGAATCCATTGAAGTGTTTGTAAAATTTTCAAATTAATTCTCCATTTTTATATATAAATTCTTTCCACTCATAGTCTTGACTAAAATTTTTATTAAAAAGCAATTCAAGCATAAATTTAGTTACGCGTTTTGCATTTGCGATTTTTAATGTTTTTTCTCTGCCATTTTTACCAATTTGCTTCCATTCTTCATTTTTTAAGATTGCTAAAATCTTATCACTACAATCTTTAAAATTTTTAAAATAAACTATATCTTTATTGGGCTCGTAAAGTTTATCAAATCCTGTAATAACCGGCGAAAAAGTACATACCCCACAACCTAAAAATTGTGCCATTCTATCACTTGCACCCAAAAGTTTGTTTGAGCTCTCGCAATCTAATTCATCATCTCTGTTAAAATTTATAGCAATTTTACTCTCATTTATGGCTTTTAAAAAATCATATCCAAAAATTGGTTTATTTCCTAAACTTGCATAAATTTTATGCTTTATACTGTTTTTTTTACAAAACTCATGAAGCATTAAAGCAAATTTATAACGGTTATCTTCTTTATAATCTCTTGCTATATAGATGATATCATTTGTTTTTGATAAATTTAAATCGATCTCAAAAGCCTCATCTGAAATATTTGGAAAAAATGAAAAAAGTGTATTTTTATACTTATTTGAAAGCTCTTTTAATTTAAGTGCATTTGCATAAAAAAACAGATCAATTATCTTAAATTTTTCAAAAAATTCAGCTTTTTCTTCTAGGTGATCAACATACCACATCGCAATTTTTATATTTGGCAAAACTTTTTTTATCTTAGCAAGCGTATCGTTTTCTATCTTTTCAGCCTTTGTGATAAATAAAACATCGGCATTTATATTTTTACATATTTCAATTAGCTTTTGATTCATTTTTTTTAAACCACTATTTTTAACGCCAAAAAATCTTAAATTTTTCTCCCAATCTCTATAACTAAAATCATATACAAAATGACCATTTTGATGAAGTCCATGCGAAATTTTACGCTCTAAGCCATAAAAAAAATTTCCATTATCAAATTCATTAAAAATACCACAATGAACAATTCTAAGATTTTTCATAAATTTCCTCATAGTAATTTTGTAAATTTAAAATATATTTCTCAAATTTAAAATTTTCAATTATCTTTTTATTTTTTTCTTTAAAAATTTCAACTTTTGCATTATAATTCATATAAATTTCATCTATTTTATCACTTAAATTCTCATGGTTTATTAAAAATTCATCGTCTAAAATTTCAACTATTCCGCCAACTGGTGTAGAAATTACAATAGGAGCATAAAAAAGACCTTCTAAAAGCGTAAGTGGAAAACCTTCTTTTATGGAACTAATAACTTGTAAATTTGAATTTGCTAAAATTTGCGGAATGTTTTGACAAAAACCAAGAAGTTTAACTTTGTTTTTTAAATTAAGATTATTTATTAAATTCTGCAAATTTTCCCTTTCGAAACCATCACCTACAATTTGTAAAACAAAGTTAAATTTAAGCTTCTTTACTTCATTTATCAAAATATCAAAACCTTTAATTTTATCAAGCCTGCCAACAGCTGTAATGGTAAAAGTTTTTGATAAATTCGGCTTTATATTTTGCTTATCTATACCAAAATAGATAACTTTTGATTCATGATTTATAGTATTTGCGACATTTTTTGAAACAGCTATAACATTTTGAATTTTATTAAAAATTTTACCTTTTCTATTGTTGTGCTTTGTAGCAATAAACTTAAATTTTAAAAATTTACTTAAAATAAAGCCCATTTGCGTAGCTTTTGCCCCGTGAGTGTGTAAAATATCCGGCTTAAACTCGTGTAAAAATTTTGTAATCTCAAAATATAAAAATATATTGTAACGTTTATCGTAGCTTTTATACTCATAAATTTTTACTCTTTTATCAAATTTATTTAAAAAATTAGCACCTTTTGGTAAGATAAGAGCCACTTCATAACTTTTACAAAGCTCGTTTAATGTTTGCAAAATGATATTTTCAACACCGCCAAAAATATTTGAACAAGAGAAATAACAAACTCTCACCTACTTCTTCCTTTTTTTATTTTTAAAATAAAATGAAGTATATTTCCTCTACCACTTATCATAATTCTAGGAATTTCATAATTTGAGTATCTGTTTTTTAAAACATCATTGTTTGTCGTAACAGAAAATTTATATCCGGATTCTTTAGCTAGTCGCATACTTTCTTTATCATAAAAACCAAACGGATAAGCAAAGCTTTCACAAGTTATACCAAATTTTTTTTCAATTTCTAGTTTTGAGTTTAAAATTTCATTTTGTTTATCTTTATAGCTTAGACTCGGCAAATTTGCGTGATTTAAAGTATGAGAGCCAATTTCTATAAGACCGCTTTCTAAAAGTTTTTTAACATCTTCGTCACTTAACATTTCTTCATTGTTTAATTCATCGCTTGATTTTTTAAGATCTTTATCCGTCGCCCAATTTTTATCAAAGCGGTTACAAACTATAAAAATTGTAGCTTTAAAACCGTATTTTTGAAGTATTGGCAAAGCATTTGTGAGATTATCTTTATATCCATCATCAAAAGTTATAATTACTGATTTTGGTGGTAGATCATCTGATATTTCACGCACAAAATAACTTTTAAAACCATTTTTGCTAAGCCACTTGATTTGCTTTTCAAACTCTTTTGGCTCTACTCTTAAACGGTTAAATTTGCTTTTATTTTTAGGCAAATGCTTACTTACCATATGATACATTAAAACACGAGGATATTCATATGATATATCTTTAAGCCACCATTTTAAGCGAATAGAAAAAACAATAAAGCTAATTAATATTGTAAAAATTAATAATATAATAACTATTTGCAAAGTTTAGCCTTAAATTTATCCGAATACACTAAAAACATAAAAATAGTTACAGCGCTAAAAAGTTCTTTTGAGTCAAAAACACTAAAATCAAACTGTGTAATAACTACAAAATATACAAGTAAAGACAAATATATATAATTTTTATCTTTTAAAATTTGATAAAATACGGTTAAAACAGCACTAATCCATGCCACCAAACCAAATATTCCAGTAAAAAGTAATATTTCTAAAGTAGAATTATGAAGTCCTGTATGTGCTGCTATATCAACCGGTAAATTTAAATTTCTCCAACAACTAACACCGTGGCCAAAAAATAAATTATTTGGTATTTGAGTAAGTCCAAATTTCCAAATATCAGTTCTATGGCTGGAATTTCCTTGAAGAAGCGAATTCACTCTATCTTGAAAAATATCAATGCTTAAATATAGTAGTATTACTGCCAAAATACAAATTCCAAAAATTATAAAAAATCTTTTGTCAAGTTTTTTATAATAAAATATATAAAAAACCATGTACGCTACAAAGCTAGCAACCCAACCTGAGCGTGAAAAAGAAAATAGCATACAAAAACCAAAAATTGCAAGCAAGACTAATCCTATTTTTATATTGTCTTTTAAAATAAAAAGAGTAAAGACAACACCTAAACTCATAGCAAGCCCCATAGCATTTCTATTATCAAAAGTCCCCTTAAGTCCGCCATAAATAATATCTGGATTTAAAATTAGCATAAAAATTGCGATGGCTGCTACAAACAAAAGTCCGAATAAAAAGATATTAACTAATACTTTTTTATCAAAATACTTAAGCCTGTAAAAATACGCTAAAGCTATAAAAACCAAAACATATCTATAAAAAAATGAAATTATATAATGCCAAGATTTTTTGGCTAAAAGTTCAGGATTTAAGATGTTTGCTAGACACATACTAAGCAAAATCAAAGCAATAAAAACAGTTAAAACTTTAGTTTTTTTAAAATTCTCAATTAAAACAGAGTAGTTTTTATTTATAATCAAATGCACTACAAAAAATAATAAAACCAAAACAGTTGAAATTTGATAAATGGCATTCTTAAAAGGAATGCTACAAAGCCAAATAAAAAGTATAATATTAAAAGCAAGTTTGTATTTATCTTCTTTTAAGCCAATTAAATACTCATGCATTTAAAACCTCCTTATAAATTTTTAAATTTTCGTTGCACATTTTTTCTAGTGAGAACTTACTCTTTATATAAGAATAGCCATCAAATTTAAGATCTTTTGCCATTAAGATTTTTTGTGCGAGTTCTTTTTCATCAAGTGGAGCAAAAAAATATCCGTTTACATCTTCAATAATTATGTCTTTTACGCCCCCATGATTACTTGCCACAACTGGTCTGTTTAGAGCTATTGCCTCAGCTACGCTTCTTCCAAAGCTTTCAGGCTTTATAGATGCACTAACTACAACATCACTAAGAGCATAAATTTTTGCAATTTCACTAATGCTTCCTAAAAAAATAATACTCTTTTTGAGATCTAATTTACAAATGAGTTTTCTTAAGAACTCAAAATATTTTTTTCTTTTTGAGTGAACTCCACCTACTACTAGAAGTTTAACATTTTTGCTTTCTAGAATTTTTATGGCCTTTATAATTGTTTCAATGTTTTTTAAATTTGAAATTCTACCAACACAGCTTATAATAAAATCATCTTTTTTTAAACCAAACTCACTTCTTAATTTCTCTTTGCTCTCAAATTTTGCAGCATCAAAATTTTCTAAATTTACACCTCTAAAGATAACTGAAATCCTACTCTCATCGGCATTAAAATTTTTAATAATATACTCTTTTATAAAATTACTAGGCACAATGATTCTATCTGCTTTTACCATTATTTTACTATAAAAATTTACTGAATTAGCTCCATGAACCGTACTTATAATCTTGCATTTTGGTTTTGCAAAATGCACCATCCAAGCAGGCACGCGCGATCTTATATGCACAATATCCGGCCTTATTTCTTTTAAAATTTTGCGAAGTTTTAAAATCCTTACAGGAGCTGTAAAAATATTTTTTGAGCAAACATCATGTAAAATTACCTTGCCACCGTCTTTTTCTATGATACTAGCTAATTTTCCGCCTTTTGTAATCACAAAATTTTCAATTTTATTTTTTACAAATTCACGATTAAGCTCGACTACACCACGTTCAACGCCACCTTCATTGAGCTCTGGTAAAATTTGAACTACTTTCATAAAATTATGCCTTTTAGAACATCTTTTAAATTTAGTTTTTCTGTTTTTTCAAAAGCGTCGTTTGGACTATAGATTTTTACCAAATTTAATTTTTCTAAATTTAATAAAAATTTATCAAATTTAGAATTCTTATTTTTTTTTAGAGGTAGCACATAAACTGAACTTTTACCAGCACAAACAGCTTCGCTTATCATGGATACACTATCTCTAGTTATAAACACAAATTCAGATTTTGTAACAAAATCATAAATTGGGTTGATTTTATTTTCACTAAAAATTATAGAAAAATTAAAATTTCTTTTTTTTAGTTCTTCTTCAAGCCATTTTGGAGTTCTTGGAGATGTGGTTAATAAAACCTCATATCCTTTAAATTTAGCCATAATTTCATCTATCGTATCTAAAATATTAGGTGTTATTTCAAAAATTTTGTTATTTCCACCAATTATAAATGAAATAGATTTGGTCTTAGGAGAATAAAACTCTTTTTTCTCTAAAAAATTTATGTTTACAGGTAAAATTGTCATATTTTCAAGTTTTATTTTAGTATCATTTTTTGTAGAAAAAATATGGTAAAAATCCTTTCTAAAACCTTTTGGCATCATTAAAACTATGTTTTTAGATTTGAATTTTCTAGAAAAAAACTTATTTGCATAATAAGTTGTTGAACCAGCGGAAACTATAAAATCGAATTTATCATTTTTTGGCTTTTCATACATAAAGATTGGAATATAAATTTTTAAAAAATCCAATACATATGAAAAAAGTTTTAAAATTTTAAATTTAAACTTGACATTTATTATTTCATAATCAAAGTTTTTTAATTTGCATAAAGCTACGCTCTGACTTTCATGACCAACTCTTTTGTCACTTATTATTAAAGCTTTCACTGCATACATTAATCTTGTTTCCAACGATTATGCATCCAAAACCATTGCTCTGGCGCACTTCTGACTATATTTTCAAAAATATCGTTGCAAGTTTGAGTAATAAATAATTCGGCTTCATTTTTAGATAAATTTGAAGGAATTTCAGGAAATTTTTCCACAATAATTTCAAATTTCGTTTTATCTATACGTTTCGCAAAAATCGGAATTATCATAGGATTAAATTTCAAAAACAATGTTGCGACGGATTTTGTAGTATAACATTCCCGTCCAAAAAATTCAGCTTTAAAATTTCCTGTTTTTTGATCGGTTAAAATACCTAAATTGCCGTGGTTTTTAAGCAATTTTATCATATTTCTCATAGCGTCATCTTTATAGATCAAATCATTGCCGAACTTATGACGAAACGGAAATGTGATATTATCTTCAATCAAAGAATTGTTTCCATATCTTCCTACAACCGATACAGGAAAGCCTTTAGTCGCAAAATAATGCGCCAAAAATTCCCAGTTTCCGAAATGAGCCGTCACAAAAATAATTCCGTTTTTGTTATTTTTAGTAAGCTCTTTTACTTTTTTTACGGCCGATTCGCCGTTTTGCATAACATCATCTAAATTTATACGATCATTTATAAGAAGCAAAACCTCTGCTACGGTTTGTGAGATACTGATAAAATTTGCTTTTGCCAAACTTTTCGCTTTTATAAAATCAAAATCTTTATAAGCTGCTAAAATATTGTTTATGGCGAGTTTTCTGCGAGATTTTAAAACCCAAAATAATATTACCGCAAAAAATTTTAATAATGCAAAAACCGCAAATTTCGGTAAAAATTTTGAAATTTTAATTACGGATAAAACTATAAAATATTCAATTTTCTCTCGCAAAACTTAACCCTTATTTAAATTTTATTATTTTACTACTTTTATGTTTAATTTATTATTTACCAAGACAAAAGTTGCTAAACATAGACTCAAGTATTTCGTCCCGCTCAAAAGGCTTGTAAATGCTTGCAATTTCTTTTATAGCGATGTTCAGCTCAAATGCAAAAAGTTCAAGAGAATTTTCATTTAATAAATTTTGCGCTCTTTTTAAAGCTTTTTCGGCATTTGAAAATGCCATTATTTGACGATTTGAACTAAGCATTATACCGTCAAAATTTTGAGAATTTAAATAATCGTTTAAAACTTTTGTGATAATTTTTGTATCATTTTTAGCTGAAATTTTCAAAAAATTATCTAAATTTCCGGCTTTAAATTTTAAAGCAAGATCAATTTTATTTAAAATTTTAATAATCTTTTTATCTTTTTGATTTTGTAAAATTTCAAAAATTTTCTCGTCTTCTTTATCAAATTCTCGCGAAGCATCAAAAACAGCTAAAATTATATCAGCTTCATTTGCGGCTTTTATGGAATATGAAATACCGATATTTTCGACACTGTTTTCACTTTTTCTAATGCCTGCCGTATCGATTATGCGAATTAAATGTGAACCGATTTGCAAATTTTCTTCTATTCTATCGCGAGTAGTTCCGGCTTCATCACTTACAATAGCACGAGAAAATTTTAAAAGCGAATTTAAAATAGAACTTTTTCCGACATTCGGTTTGCCTATAATGGCTACTTTAAAGCCTTCTATCAGTCCGCGTCTTGACGCACTTATTTGAGTAATTTCATCGATTTTTGTTATATTTTCACTTAATAAATTTTGTATTCTATCTAAAATGTCATTTGGCAAATCGTCGTCGGCATAGTCAATGCAAGTTTCAACAAATGCCATAGTTTTAACTATTTCTTCACGCAAATTGATTACAAAATTTTTAAGTTCACCGTGCAAATTTCTGGCTAAAATTTTAGCGGCGCTTTTTGAACGCGATAAAATAATACTTTGCATAGCTTCAGCTTTGCTTAGATCCATTTTGTCATTTAAAAACGCTCTTTTGCTAAATTCTCCAGGCATTGCAATTCTTGCGCCGTTTGTTATCAGTTCGTCCATTATCAGATTTTCAAGCGTAAATCCGCCATGAATTTGAAATTCCACTATATCTTCGCCAGTAAAGCTATTTGGGGATTTGTAATATATAACAATACTCTCGTCCATAAAATTTCCATCATTGTCATATAGTTCGCAAAGTGTAGCATAACGTGGTTTTAAATTAATTTTTTTAAAATTTTGTATCCTGTTTTGAGAGCTGGAAACGGAATTTTGAGTTTTATTTTTTTTGCGGTTTTTATTTATTAAAATATCACTAAGGCTCAGTGTATTTTCTCCACTGAGCCTGACGATACTTATTCCGCCAATTCCATGAGCGGTTGCGACGGCTACAATAGTTTCACTCATTTTTATTTTTATCGTTTACTACTATAAATTTTCCATTTCTTCCAAGTTTGACGGATACATATTTTTCAGGAAATTCATCACGCAATTTTTTAAGCGCAAACTTCAAAAATACACCTTCAAGCGGTTTTGTAATGCCTTTGCCGTCCATTTTTATTTTTTCGGTCAAATCGTCAAGATATTTTGTAAGATTTATAAGTTGATTTTTGCAAAATTCCGAAATTTCAAGAAAAAGATTCAATGCGTATTTTGAATTGATCCAATTTTGAAGTATATAAGCAAGCGCTTTGTATCTATGAGCTTCTTTGCCGATTAAAAGTGCAGCGTCGTTGCCGTCTATTTTAAGATAAATCGTATTATCGTCATATTTGCTTACTTCAATCACATTTATTTCAAAAAGCTCATTGCTGAAAAGCTTTATTGCGCCATCTTTTACTTCAGCCAGTAATTCATCGGTAATTTCCTGTCTTTCTTTTTTGAAATGATTTTTTTTATGTTCCGCAGGAATTTTATGCTCATTTTTATGTTTTTTTTCGGTTGAAATTTTAGATACTTCCCGCACTTTATCTTCAACTTTTACATCTATAATCGCATTTTTTTTAAATAATCCCAAAACACCTTTATTCGGATATTGAATCACTTTTATGTCAAGCTCTGTTACGGAACAATTCAGCTTTTCAGCTGCCTTTTTATAAGCATTTTCTAAATTTTCAGCTTCTACTTTCATTTTTTCTCTTCCTTAATTGCCGCTTTGTGTTTAGCAAACATTTTGTTTATTGTATATTGTTGTATGATTGATGCCAGATTGTTTACCGTCCAATATAGCGTAAGTCCTGCAGGAAACGCCATAAAGAAAAACGTAAAAATCAAAGGTAAAAATTTCATAATTTTTTCTTGCATAGGATCTGTAAAATTTGTAGGCGTTATTTTTTGTTGTAAAAACATAAGAATACCCATTGTTATAGGCAATATAAAATAAGGATCTTTTACAGATAAATCGTGTATCCAAAATGCCCATTCAGCGCCTTTTAATTCAATTGCATTTAATAAAACACGATAAATTGCAAAGAATATAGGAACTTGAAGCAAAATCGGTAAACATCCGCCCATCGGATTTACATTATTCTTTTTATACAGTTCCATCATCGAAGTTTGCAGTTTTTTAGGATCACCTTTATAGCGTGCTTGAAGCTCTTTCATCTTAGGCGCAAGATCTTTCATCTTATTCATAGAAAGCATACCTTTATAACTCAAAGGATATAAAATCGCACGCACGATTAAAGTCATAATTACGATAGCCCAACCCCAATTTCCTGTATAATTATGAAGCCATTTCAAAAAGCCGAACATCGGTTTGGAAATAAAGGTAAACCAACCATATTCGATAACATCGCTAAGACGTTTATCGATTCCTGTTAATAAATCATAATGCTTCGGTCCTATAAAACCGCCCGCCTCAAATGTTTTGTCCGCTTTGGCAAAAATTTGAGATACTTTGTCACTATCTGAACTGATTACGAGATTTAATTTATTTGTAAAATCATAAAAAAACGTTGTATAATATCTGTCCGAAGCGGCGGCTATATTTGCATTTTGAATATTTTCATTACTATCCACATCGCCGTCTTCAAACATTTTAAGACTTTCATCGTCTTTTCTTATCAAAACTCCATGAATTGTATAACCGTCCACAACTATACTTGGACGAGAGCCCGGAGATATAAAAAATTCCGCATTTTTATTAAGTTGAACTGAAATTTTATAACTTCCGTTAGGATAAAACGTTATATTTTTAGTAACTAATACATCACCCAAATTTTGAGTTAAAACTAAATTTTGCTCATTTTTTGTTATATCAAGATTTGATGCGCTTGCTACGTAAGGAGTTTTAAAAGCAAGCTCATTTAAATCAGGATTGCTAAAACGCATTTCAAGAGGAAGCGGACTTTTACTTAAATCAACTAAATCTATTTGCATTTTATCATCGTTTTTATATTTACTTTCATTTAAAACATAAGAATTTATACGTCCCAGGTCATCTATGCTGAAATTTGCGATTTTGCCTTTAATTTGTGTTATTACATTTCTTTTATTTACGGCTTTAGCAGGCGCTACTTTATCATTTTTCGCATTTGGTGCTTCATTTACAAGCGCTTCAGTATTTCGGCTCTGTTTATCTATAAGTGCACCTGTAGCATTATTTTCAGGTACTTGAAATTTTGAAAGATAAAAATAATCATAAGCTATAAAAAATGCGAAAGTTAAAAGTACGGCTATAAAAATTCGTTTTTGAACTGAAAGTTGTTCCACTATTTTTCCTTTTTAAATGATTTTATAACATAAAATTTGCCGCTTTTGCACGGAACAAACCAAAATTTTACTTCACTTCGGCAAATTTTAAAAATTGCTTTCTGGTGCTGAATTTTAAGCCTTACAAGCGGATAATCAATACCGCCTCTAAATAACGGATTGCAACGCAAAATACGTAAAACAGTGGCAAAAAATGCACCAAAAAAACTATTGAATTTAAATTCATGAAGCGAATACTCGGAACAACTGGGATAATATCTGCAACTATTCGGTAAAACAGGCGAAATAAAACGTTGATAAAATTCTATAACAGCCATAAAAATATTTTTCATTTTATTGCTCCTAAGCGTTTTAAAGCCCATTTTAAAGATTTTTCAATTTGTGAAAAGTTTGTTTGTGAAATTTTAGATTTCACTATAAAAATGTATTCTCCACAACTAATTTCATTTCTAAGGCTATAAAATATAGATTTTATAACTCTTCGTGAATGATTTCTTACGACTGCATTCCCTATTTTTTTACCGGTAATCACAGCCAATCTTTTATTTGTATTTTCTAAAAAATATACAACTGCAACATCGCAATGCCACTTTTTAGCAAGTTTATAAATCTCGTTGAAGTCCTTTTTATCGCTTATAGGACCGAATTCACCTAAGCTGCCAATCTTTTTCTACCTTTTGCTCTACGAGCATTTACTACACGTCTGCCGTTTTTAGTTTTCATGCGCTCGCGAAAACCATGAGTGCGCTTTTTTGGCGTAGTATGCGGCTGATAAGTTCTTTTCATTTTTCATCCTCTTTTGTTGAAATAAACTTCGCATTTTACAAAAAATCCGCTTAAAATTTGGTAAATATAAATCAAATTTTTAAATAATAAATTTTTAGATATAATTCAAAAAAATTCAAACATTATTTTAAAGAAAATAAAGAAAATATGAAAGAGCTTTCGTTATTCAAACTCTCAATAGCAATGTATATCGAGATGTCACTCAGGCTTTTGACAGTTGTTATAAATACATATATGATTTCACGCGTAAATGTTCATTTAGTAGGCGCTCTCGGCGCGGGAAATCAAATTTTTATGCTTTTTATTACAATTTTCAGTTTTTTAGGTGTCGGCTGTTCCGTTCTCGTTTCGCAAGCTATTGGCGCAAAAAACAAATCTCTAGCTTTAAAAGCAATTCATATGAGCATTGCATTCAATGCGGTTCTAGGCTTTTTTTGCGGAATTTTTGTGTTTATTTTTTCCGATTTGTTACTTAAAATTTTGCAAGTTCCAAATGAACTTTTATACGAAAGTAGCGTATATCTGCGTGTTTTAAGTGTAGTTTTTACAATTGATGCGATAGCCATTGTAATTTCTGCGATAATTCGCGTATACGGATATGCAAATCACATTATGTTTGTAGCGATATTTATGAATATCATCACAATAATAGGAAATTATGTAGCACTTTTTGAACCGTTTGGAATGCCGTATCTAGGACTTTTAGGTATAGGGCTTTCTACTGTTTTCGGTAGAATTTGCGGCATTATTTTATTTTTTATAATTGCCGTAAAAATAGCGCGCATTCGCTTTTACTTAGTTCTTTTTTTAAATTTCAACAAAAACATTTTACGTAAAATTTTATCAGTAGGATTACCGAGTGCCGGAGAAAATTTGCTTTGGACAGTTCAATATATGATCGCTTTCGGCTTTGTAGCAAGTATGGGGAAATCAAGTTTAACGGCTCAAACAATATATTTTCAAATTTCAGCTTTTATATTTTTTGCAGCAAGCGCGATAAGCATGGCAAACGAAGTCATCGTAGGACGTTTAGTAGGAGCCGGCGAAAGTGAAAAAGCATATAATCAAACATTCAAAACTTTAAAAATTGCACTTGCAATTACCGCACTTTGCATATTTTTAGTATTTATTTCAAAAGAAAAAATAATGCAAATTTTAAATTTCACGCCTGAGCTTGCAAATACGATGAGACCGCTATTTTATCTAACAATAGTGCTCGAAATCGGACGAAGCTTTAATATCATTTTCGTAAATGCGCTTAGAGCAAGCGGGGATGCCAGATTTCCATTTTATATGGGATTGATTTTTATGATTGGAATTTCCATTCCTTTGGGATATTTTTTAGGAATTCATTTAGGGATTGGAATTTTGGGCGTTTGGATAGGATTTTGCGCCGATGAATGGTTAAGAGGAATCGCTCACACTTGGCGCTGGAAAAGCAAAAGATGGATAAGCAAAAAATTAGTTTGAAATTTAAGAACAATGAAGTTTACGTAATTTTTAAAAAAATAAAATACGCTCATATCAGAATTTCACAAAATGGAGAAATTATAATAAGCGCACCGAAATTTTACGATAAAAACGATATTTTAAAAATATTGCAAAAAAATGAAAAATGGATAGAAAAAGCACTTTTAAAATTTCAAAAAAATATACTTGAACCAGGTAAAACGCGTTTTTTAGGAAAAACTTTTGATGTGAAATTTGGTCATGACGGCTGCAAAATTTCAGAAAATAAAATTTTATGCTTTGATAAAACAAGCCTGGAAAATTTTAAAAAAGAATTTTTACGCGAAAAAATTTTAAATTTCATACAAAAATTTCAACCATTTATAAATAAAAAAATCAATCGCGTAACACTTCGCAAAATGAATACACGCTGGGGAAGCTGCAATACTAAAAAAGGCTATCTGAATTTTTCAACAAAACTTGCAGAAAAACCGCTTGATTTCATAGAATATGTAGTCTTGCATGAAATGGCACATTTAATTTTTCCACACCATAAACCCGAATTTTACGACTTTATAAAAAAAATAATGCCTGATTTTAGAAAAATTGAAAAAATGAGATAAATTGCAGCAAAACATTAAATTTTAATCCATCAAATTTTTAAAAATTGTTTGCAAATTTTTATTTTTTTAAATAGTAATTTGAAAATTTAACAATACAGGATAATAAAAAATTAGTGCTATTTAAACAATTTCAAAGCGAAATTTAACTAGAATAGTGTGTTTTAAATTTTGAAACTTTATTAAAGGATGAGATGTGAAGAAAATTCTTGTTTTATTTTTTGCACTAGTTGGCATTGCCTTCGCTGCTGATGGTGATATGATCGGCATTTATGCACAAATTGCTTCATTTTCAGCAATAGGCGTTGGTATAGCTATTGGCGTTGCCGCATGCGGCGGTGGTATAGGTATGGGAATTGCAGCTAATGCTACAATTTTAGGAATGGCTCGAAATCCAAGCATTTCAAGCAAGCTTACAACTACAATGTATATCTCTCTTGCGATGATTGAAGCACAAGTTATCTATGCTCTTGTTATCGTATTTATTTTGCTTTATGCAAACCCATTGCTTACAGAAACAATCGCAGCTGCTGCAAAATAAATTTTATGCCCCGCAACGGGGCTTTTATTTTTAATTCTTTTTATTTTTTAATTGCGACCATGGTGAAATTGGTATACACGCTATCTTGAGGTGGTAGTGCGCTTCGCGTGTGCGAGTTCAAGTCTCGCTGGTCGCACCATTTAAGCTTCTTTTAATGTATAGTAAGTGTTAATGATATCAACTAAAACAATAACTAATCACTTTAGTTAATGATTTGAGTATCATATTGAAAAGCGATAATAAAAATCAATAAAAACACTATATAAGTTTAAATTAACTAAAAAATCTCCCAAAAAAATTATAAATTTGATTCATTATCTCTCATAACCTAAAAAACTTGAAATTTAATTGCAATTTTTATTAAAGTTTTATAAAAATGAAACTTAAATGATAAAGGTGACGATTGATAAATAATTAACGATCCAAAATATTATAAAGCCAAATACAATAAAAAAGATTTTAAAATCCTAATAAACTCCGAAGTAAATCTATGCTTTAGAAGTAGAGTATCCAAAAAAATATAACAATCTTCAATAACAACCGGTTTTAGAAATATGGGCAAGATAGTAAAAGCATTGGAAATTGTAAAGAGATCGATTACTCCAAAGCCTACCAAATTGCTAAAAAAATATCTACAGACTTTCAAAAGCCTACTAAAAAATCACTTAAACTAATAAGTGATGAATATTTAAAAGCGAAGGCTTTAGCACCTGCAACAGTTAAAAAGCATAATCATATGCTTAAAAATTTCGATTTATATCTAAAAAAACAAACCGATTAATTCAATAAATAATCTAAACCTGGTTAAAAACTTGCTTACAGCCATTAATAATAAACAAAAGATATAGTTATTTTAAAGATTCGCTTCTAATGATTAGAAGTTTATTAAGGTATGTTACCGTTAATGGTTATATAAAGCAAAATTCTTTAGGTGAAATAAATTATAGCGATATTTATAACATAAATAAGGTAAAAGCTACATCTAAAACAGTATATGAATTAGGATGGATAAATCATATAAGTGATTTACGAAGTTTAATATATTTTACAGGAAATATAACTGAATGAAATTTGTAAAAATGCTTATAAAATGAGCTTTTACATGAAATTACACTTAAAAATTAATAAAAATAAAAAGTATTATTTACACTTTAATTAACTGAAAAGGAAAAAAGCACAGACAATTTGATTTAAGAATTTCCAGCGATTTAGCACTTTTTATAATAAACATATGCAATAAAATCTTGGTGATAAAATGTTTTGAATAATATACCAAAACAGCAACGACTGCTTTAAATAATAGGCTTGTTAAAAAGGTTAATATTTTATTAAAGATTAACATAAACAAAGTAAAAGTCATACAAGTTTTAGAGAAACTTTCAATGCTTTTATAAATAAATATTTCAGATTAAAAATATAACAATTTTTAAATTTGTATATCCAGTACATAAAATAGACACATTGAAGCCATATTTAAAAAATGTAAATACAGATAAAAGCAAGAAAATGATTTTAAAATGGCGGTAATTTGTAAAAAGTTTAATTTAAATGCAAAATTATCCATCACTTTTTTATATATAAGAATAAATGATTTAAAAATTTATTTAAATTATTATTACTTAGTAGTCTTTTGTATATTGCTTTAAGGTTTTATAAGTTTCTTTAATTTATATTTTTTGGTTAAATTAACTTGTTAAACTTTGTATTATAGCTATGTGTGATTTTTATTTTTACAATACACTGATAATATAAAAATTCATCTCGATATTTATCTACTAATAAAATTTTAGGAAACTGATTTATTTTCTTTTTTTTACCTACGACTTGCTAAATCTATCATTTTATTATACAGACTTTAAGTTTACAAAATGAAATTAACCAAAATCTTATCTATACAGCGTATTTTTCTAAAATTTTATCATAACTATAGAAATAAGTTATATATTTTCCTGCTCTTAGCATTATATCCTTCAATAAAATTTGAAATATTTACTTTATATGATTGTTAGATTATTTGTTTATTGGATTTTATATAAATACTTTTTATTTTTTAACTCATTATAAATTAATTATAATGACAAGTACCATGCGAGTAAAATAGTTCAAATTTTTAACATGTAATTTATTATTCAATTATCCTAATCATTGTAATAATAAAATTTGACTAATTATAAATACTTTTCATAATTATGATGTAACAGGCTTGTATTATATGAGTATTCATGTCCCTAGCGAGATTCGAACTCACGGCCTCAAAATTAGGAATTTTGCGCTCTATCCAGCTGAGCTATAAGGACAAATATATAATAAAATTTTATGATATAAATTTAAAAATATAAACTAATTTTTAATTCCTATTGAATTAAAATAATAAAAAAAGCCTCAAAAAACTATATTTTTTTGAGGCAAATTTTTTTAAACAAAAGTTAAAAAAAGCTGTTTTATTCAATAATGCTCATAACATCATTAAGTTTTTGATTCAGCTCTTTATCATAAACCGGCTTAGTCATAAAATCATATGCACCTTTGTTAAAAGCTTCATGTTTGGCAGTTTCATCTGTTGTTAAAACAATAACCGGTATATGTGATATTTTTTCACGTGAATGCATATTATCCAAAAACTCAAGCCCGTTCATAACTGGCATAACAATATCCAGTAAAATTAAATCAATATCATCTCTTTGATCAAGTATGCTAAGAGCCTCAAGACCATTTGAAGCCTTAATTATTTCATCAATTTTACCGGTTTTTTTTAGCATAACTTCCAACAACTTCAAATTAATATTATCGTCGTCAACGGTTAAAACTTTAATATTTCTCATATTCTCATCCTATATATTTATTTACAATGTTTTCAAGTTGTGTTTTGTTAATGCCATATTTAATAACATCATTAAACTTACCTTTAAGTGTATTTTTACTTACATTATCGGTAAATACAACAGACTTAATGTCACTTGGACTTAAATCAATAGAATTTTGTAGTAATGAAGCATCAAAATTTGGCACCTTATCGTCAATTAGTGATAACTTGTAACCACTCTCTTTGACTTTTTTAACAAATTCATCAAAACTCTCAACCATATCTACGCTAAGTTCCATATGATTTAATATACTAGCAAAAATACGATTTTCAATCGGATTATTTTTATAAAGTAGCACGTCCTTAAAAATTTCAGCATTTATAGGTTTGCTTTCAACTTTTTGCTCAATATCCGATTTAATATTTAAAGTTTTATTTAAATTTTCGCTAAAAGTGTCTATTGTAGATACTTGCTCTACCGGAATTTCTACTACTTTTTGAACAGGAACTTTTTTAGTTATCTCTTTTTTTACAACTTTAGGAACTTTTTTTACAACTTTTTTAATAACTGTTTTTGGAACTTTAACTTTTTTAATAACTGTTTTTGGCACTTGTTTTTTAATTTTGCGTTTTACTTTTATTTTCTTTGGTGGTTCATTTGTAGCAGCAGCCGCACCTGCACCATCAGAACGTTTATTTTTAATAAACATATCAAGCATAGAAGCTAAAATATCCTTTTTAATCGGTTTAGTACAATATTCATCCAACCCTTGTGACATAAATCTTTCTCTGTCGCCTTTTAATGCATTTGCAGTAACAGCAACAATTGGAATGTGTTTTAAATTATTTTCCTGTTCGTATTGTTTGATTTGTTTTGTAGCTTCAATTCCATCCATAACAGGCATTGAAATATCCATAAATACTAAATCAAAATCACCGCTTTTACGAGCTTCTAAAGCCAAAAGACCATTTTCAACTATTGTAAGATTTGCTTTAAAACTGCTCAATGTGTGTTTCATAAGTTTTTGATTTATTTCATTATCTTCTGCAATTAAAATATTTGCATTGTATGTACGTTTTAGAAGCGGTACATCATCTCCTCCACCTGCTACTCCTGAAGATGCCGCATTTGGATCGTCTATTTCTTCTATTACTTCCTCTTCCACTTCTACCATCACAGTTTCAGGTTTTTCAACGATTTCATAAGTAGTAACAGGCTCTTCAAATTCTTCATCTACCATTATAGTTTCTTCAACTATTTCAGTTTTATCCACATATTCTGTAACTACTTTAGTTTTAGGTTTTATCGTTTCTTTTATTGCAGGTTCAGACTTAATTATTTCAGGTTCCGGAATTTTTTCCTCGACTATTTCAGATTCAGCTGCAACTTTTTCAACAGGTATTTCAAAATCAACAGGTTTAACAGCTTCTTCAGTAACAACTTCAGGTTCTTGTGATTTAACAGATTCAACAACAGGTTCAATTTCTACTTTAGAAGTTTCATCCGGAACAACCAAACTAATAGGCTCATCAAATTTAGCTGCTTCTTCTTCGTCACTTTGTACTTCATTTACTACTTTAATTTCAGGTTCATGTACTACAGGTTCCGTAACAACAGGTTCAACTGGAATTTCAATTTTCGGTTCACTTTCAGCCGATAAAGTCTCAGGCTCAGTTTCAACTGCTTTTTGTGAAAATAAATTATCATCTAAAGATATATCAAGAGGCTTAATTTCTTCTTGTGCAACAGAAATTTCAGGCTCAGACACCTCTTCAATAACTTGTTCTGTAACCGGTTCACTAATTTTTATTTCAGGTTCACCTTGTTTTTTAAGACTATTTTGAATGATATCTTTTAAATTACTGCTTTCAAATCCACTATCACCTCTTAAACCTGGAACTGCGCCTGCTTTTGAAATTCTACCTACGACTTTTACAAGTTTAGATACATTTACAGGCTCTGAAATTGTAAATACATTCGGATTTGTTATAGTTATACTTTGAAGTTCTTTCGGTTTTAAAGATAATAATAATGGCAATTTTACGCTATCTTTAATACTATCAAAATTTTTAAATCTAGTTGCAAGAACATTGAACTTTCCACTATCGGCACTATTTAAAAATTCATTTTTATCATAGAAAATTGAAATTTTAGCACCGAAGTGTTCAATATAATTTTTGAAAATATTATTAAACATTACATCGCTTTGCTCAGCAAACATAGCACAACTAAGTTGTTTAATACCATCAAACATATTTTCAGCATTTGTCTTTTGTGTTTCTTTAAATGTAAGTGTAAAGTAAAATCTTGTTCCTTTTCCTAAAGTCGATTTAACTTCTAGCTTTCCACCCATCATAGCAACATATTTAGATGAAATTGTTAATCCAAGTCCTGTTCCGCCATATTTTCTTGTAATTGTAGAATCGGCTTGTGAAAAAGCATTAAATACATTAACCAATTTATCTTCCGCAATTCCAACTCCAGTATCTTCAACACTAAAATTTACAGTTGCCTCATTTGGATTATCACTTTTTACTCTGACAATTTCTACTGCAATCATACCACCCTCAGGTGTAAATTTTACGGCATTTGACATCAAATTGATTAAAACTTCTTTAATCTTTGTGATATCGCCGTATAGGTGATGAATCAAAGTAGGATCAATGTATAATAAAATATCTATATTTTTCTCAGTTGCTTTTGCAACATAAATTTCAACCGCACTTTCAAAATCTTGAATAGGATTAAATAAGATATCTTCAAGTTCAACTTTGTTACTTTCGATTTTAGAAACATCCAAAATATTATTTATAATTGTAAGTAGGTTTTCAGATGATTGTTCGATAGTATCCACATAATCTTGTTGCTCTTCATCAAGCTCTGTATTTCTTAAAAGCTCTGTAAAACCGATAACACCGTTAAGCGGAGTTCTGATTTCGTGCGACATATTGGCAAGGAAAATAGATTTTGCTTTGTTTGCATCTTCGGCTGCTTCTTTTTGATAAGTAACCAAGTCCAAAGCATCTTGTATAAGGCCGTAAGCCTTTGTAATTCCTTCGCTTGATTGAATATCAATATTTTGCTCTTGATTTGAAAGCTCACCGATACGACCGATAACTTTACCGAGCTCTTTAACGTTCTTAGAAAATTTTCTTGACACACTAGCTGAGAAAAATATAAGAATTAATGTAAAAGCCCAAATAACAGCGGAAATATATAGTATTTGTTTTCCTGCCGCCACATTTGCAATGGCAACTTTATTAAGCTCGGAATCGATTTTTACAATAATTTCTTTTGTAATATTATATTTTTGTGTCATAATAGTAAACCACTCAATAAATGACATTCGGTATTGACCGCTAAGCGCATCTTGTTGCAAAAGCAAATCAAGTCTATCAGTATCATTTAAAATATTTTTAGTTTCTACATTGTCAAGAATTTTTTGAATTTCATTTTTTGCGTTAGATGCAGGCAAATATGTATATACAGGCAATCTGCTTGCATTACTGAAATCTTTCCAGCGTTGAATTGTTTTTGTATTCATAGATCTGCTTGCAACGATATTTTCTATTACATAATCTCTTTCTGAAATCGTATTCATAAGACTTGAATAAGTATTAGCAAGCGTTGTAGCCCACGTAGAAATATCAGGTTGAGTAAAAAATTTAGAAATAGCTTGTTGCGAAACAGCGTATTGAATGTCAATATTTCTATAATATTCGTCATACAAATTTACGAAACTTGGTTTTTTTTGATCTATAACCGTTCTTATTTCAGGCAATTTCCCAAGAAGTGATAAAATTTTTGCATTATTATTTTTCAATTCTTCGTTTTTATAACCAAGTAATTGGCTCAAAAAATTTCCACGTTCTTCAAATTCGCTTGCTTTACGCTTAAACGTCGAAATAGCGGTATCTGTAGTAACTCTTTGTTTTTTTAGAACTTCGCCGCTTCCTATAGCGCCGCCGCTACCCAAAAATGCAGCTGTCAAACCACGTTCACGACCTAATTCCTCAAGAACTTTATTTAATTCTCTAGAATTATCAAACTGAGTTGTAAGACTTTGAATTTTCGAATAATCTGCGAAAGATTTATAAAAGAAATATGACGCAAACACGAAAATCAACAAAAGCGGAACCGCACTTATTATAAAGAGCGAACTATTTGTGCTTAATTTCATGGACTTATCCTTAAATTTTTTTTTAAAAAACTAAAATCAAGCCATACCTAAGCTAGGTAAAACTTCTAATTGGTAATTTTACTCATTTTAAGTTTAAAGCAAGCTTTTATTTGGGAATTTTTAATAATTTTTAAATAAAATTTCGGCAGTTTTTTTATTTGTAAGATTTTTAATTTCATCATAATCCGCTTCATAAATCTTTTCAAAAGAGCCGAAAAAATCAATCAGTTTTTTTAAACTTCCTGCACTCACACCCATTTTTAATAATTTTGAGCTTGTGAGATCCTGTTTTCGCTTGCTTTTTTGATGAAATGAAATTGCAAATCTATGCGCTTCGTCGCGCAGTTTTTGAAAAAATTGCAACTTTTTGTCGCAAGTTGAAAGTGAAAAAGTTCCGTTTATTGTAACTATTTTATCTTTTGCAGCGCCTTTTGCCCGGTGAGCTTTGGCGTCTATTTTTTCTTTTGAAATAGCTATCACATCTACATTTACACCGACACTTTTTAAAATTTGACCTGCCAAATCCAAAAGTGCTTTTCCACCATCTATCACCCATAAATCAGGCGGTGAAATTTTATCAAAACGCTTAACCCTAAGAGTTAAAAATTCAATCATTTGATCGTAATCATTATTTGATTTCAAATGCGCATGGCGATAGTTTTCCTTATAAAAATTACCGTCTTTAAAACAAACCATCGCCCCGACAGGTGTATTTCCAAACATATGAGAATTATCAAAAATTTCTATATTTACAGGCAAATTTTGCAAATCAAAATAATCTTTCAATTCAGATAAAAAACCGTAATCGTGCGTTTTTAAATGTTTTTGAATATTTATTTCGCAATTTTTAAATGCAATTTCGCAAATTCTTCTTTTTTCGCCTATCTTCGGGCTGTTTATTTGAAATTTGCGTCCGTGTTTATTTTCTAAAATTTTAGCAACAAGTTCTTTGTCTTCAAAATCATCATAAGTATAAATTTTATTTGCCCCGACAGGAGCGCCTTCCGGATAAATTTCCAAAATCGCCTGCCTGTAAATATCATTGAAATCGTCTTTTGTAAGGTTTTTAAAATTTATAATATTACATTTTGAACCTGAAATTTTGCCGTCTCGCACGCTAAAACGAACAACAGCAACCAAATTTGCATATGAGTTTATTGCAATTACTTCAAAATCTTCAAGCCTTGCGAGATCAACTTCCACACGAACTTCTATATCTTTTATCGTATTTATCATATCGCGAATTTTAGCCGCCTCTTCAAAATTTTCACCAAGTGCGTAATTTTGCATTAAAATTTCTAAATTCGGCAGTAAAAGTTCAGGATTTTTTATAAATTTTATACTTTCATTAACTATTTTTACATATTCTTCACTTGAAATTTTACCCGTGCAAGGAGCCTTACAACGCTTTATTTGATAAAAAATGCATTCTTTTTTAGATTTTAAACAACCATTTTTTTGCACAAGCGCAAATTGATAATAAAGAGCTTCCAAAATTTCGCGACTTCCTTTAAAATATGGTCCGAAATACTTTATATTTGTTCCTTTTATGACTTTTCTAGTAATTTTAAATCTTGGAAATTTCTCACTTAAATCTATATAAATATACGGGTAAGTTTTATCGTCGCGTAATAAAATATTGTATTTCGGTTTGAGCTGTTTAATAAATGAATTTTCAAGTATTAAAGCATCACTTTCACTTGGTGTTACGATGTATTCCAAATGCACGGCTTCGCTTATCATTTTTGCAATTCTGGGACTTACTTTCGGGTTTGATGGCAACGAACCGTTCGCAGCACTGTTTTTTGACGTAAATGAAAAATAACTTCTAACTCTGTTTTTTAAAATTTTAGCTTTTCCAACATAAAGCAAATGTCCATCTTTATCGAAATACTCATAAACGCCGCTTTGTTTAGGTAACGATTTTATCTCATCTATCAGCAATGATTTTTTTCCTTAAATTTTCAAAAAGTGTGTGAAGCTCCGGATTAATAGCGTTATTTTTAAATTTTCCTTTGCTTTTTTCAACATACACAGGTGCTCTGAAATTTTTTACAATCTTTTCACGCCTTTTTTTTATTATTTTTATTTTTTTACTGACAAAAAATTTTATCTCATCTACGCCTTCAAAAATGGAATCAGGATGTATATTTTGATAAATTTTAAGAGTTTTTTTAAACATATTCATATTGCTGTCAAGTTGAAATTCTTTTTTCGCAAAAGGATGAGTTAGCGCAACCATTAAAACTTTTTTGGTATCATTTTCTTTTTTTACATAGATAAAGTCGATTAATGCTCGCTTTTCAGCAAGAAAACAATTTAAAAATCGCTCTTTATCTTGCCATTTATCATTGAAAGGACCGTTTATAAAATGTTTGATTGCAGTTTTAAGATTTTTCATAAGGCGATTTTATCATTTTTTATCTTAGTTTTCGTTTTTGGTTGCGGTTATAAAAAGCCGCCTTTTTATTCTCAACCTCAAAATAGTGACACAAATCAAACGCAAATGGAAAAATAAAGCGAATTTTATATTAAATTTGCTATACTTTTTCAAAATTTATTTTTAGGAAAATTTATGAAAAATTCTGACATTATTGTTTTAGATTTTGGTTCTCAATACACTCAGTTGATCGCGCGCAGACTTCGCGAACAAGGCGTTTATACCGAAATTTTGCCGTTTAATGCTAAAATTTCACAAATCAAAGAAAAAAATCCGAAAGGTCTGATTTTAAGCGGCGGACCTGCCAGTGTTTATGCAAAAGACGCATATTTCCCAAATGATGAAATTTTCAGTTTAAATTTGCCGATTCTTGGTATTTGTTATGGAATGCAACTTATCGCTCATCATTTTGGCGCAAGCGTAACACCTACAAATAAAAAAGAGTATGGAAAATCAAATTTAAAATTCGTAAGCGAAAATGCACTGCTCAAAGATACAAAAGACGGACAAATCGTTTGGATGAGCCATAGCGACAAGGTTGAAAATTTGCCTGATGGTTTTAAAACGATAGCGGTTAGTGAAAATTCGCCGTTTTGCGCATTTTGCGATGAAAAAAGGAAAATTTACGCTTTACAGTTTCATCCTGAAGTCGCTCACAGCGAATGTGGCGATAAAATTTTAAAAAATTTCGCCAAATATATTTGCAACTGCGAAAGCACTTGGAATATGGGCAATTTTGCCAAAATCAAATGTGAAGAGATAAAAAAACAAGTCGGAAAAGATAGAGTGCTTTGCGCTGTAAGCGGTGGCGTGGACAGTTCTGTCGTTGCGGCACTTTTGGCGCACTGCATAAAAGAAAATTTGATCGTGGTTTTTGTTGATAACGGACTTTTAAGAACTGACGAAGCAAAACAGGTCGAGCAGACTTTTAAACTTAAACTTGGCGTTGAACTTATCAGCATAGATGCAAGCGAACTGTTTTTAGGACGTTTAAAAGGCATAACAGACCCTGAAGAAAAGCGCAAAATCATAGGAAAAACTTTTATTGAAGTTTTCGAGCGCGAAGCAAAAAAACATCAAAATGTAAAATATCTGGCACAAGGCACACTTTATACGGATATCATCGAAAGCAGCGTTGTAGGCAGCTCAAAAACGATAAAATCTCATCACAATGTCGGCGGGCTTCCAAAAGATATGAAATTTAAACTAATCGAACCGCTAAAAGAAATTTTTAAAGATGAAGTCAGAAAACTTGGAACGGAGCTTGGACTTAGTCCTGATTTGGTCTATCGTCATCCGTTTCCAGGCCCTGGTCTTGCAATTAGAATTTTAGGTGAAATCACACCTGAAAAACTTTGCGTTTTACGAAAAGCGGATGTGATTTTGCGCGATGAACTGAAATCAAGCGGTTGGTATAACAAAACATGGCAGGCATTTTGCGTACTTCTAAATGTAAATTCCGTAGGAGTTATGGGAGATAATAGGACTTATGAAAATGCAGTTTGTATTCGCGTAGTCGATGCAAGCGATGGAATGACAGCAAGTTTTTCAAGGCTTCCGTATGATCTGCTTGAAAATATAAGCCGCCGCATCATAAATGAAGTCGATGGAATCAACCGCGTAGTTTATGATATCTCAAGCAAGCCGCCTGCAACGATTGAATGGGAGTAAATTTGTGTTAAAAATGGGTAAATCGACTCGTTTCGAATAAACCTTATTGCGGTGTACTTAGGTATGCCTCACTTCGGTTTATTCTGTATATCACCGATTTCCCACATTTTTCCTCACAAATTATCTTGTATATTTAGGCTGTCCTTCTGCAGCAAAATAAAAAATGGTGCGACCGAAAAGGGAGCATCTTTTTTATTTTGTCGCTGAATGGGATTGAAAATTATGTAAGAATTTTCAAGTATACTTAGGAAATAGTAAACTAAAGATGAAACGGTCAAATATACTCGTTTCGAATAAACGTCATTGTGGCGTATTTGAGTACGCCTCATATCGGATTTCTGTACTTAGTCTATTTCACCATATTTTCTCATAGATTATTTTTGAATATTATATAATTGGGTGTAATTGAGTATTTTCTTTTAGAGATTGAACGAAGATAGATTGGGGAAATAAGCAAGAAAATCACAAAGGATTTTTCAATTATAAAAAGATAAATATACCATTTTATATTGTACAAAAATCAAGTATATGATAAAATAGTTTCATAATTACAATATTAAAATAGGAGGACTGATGTATGTTGTCCAAAATTAAATTGTGGTTTTTTAATCATAAGAATTTTTTAAGGATGTCAAGATTTATAATTTTAACAGTGTCGCTACTTTTAGTTACCTGGATTTTTGATCATCAATATATTTCAATTAAATCTTATATTCCAAAACAATTACTGCTGTCGGTTGAAGTTTCGGTAAATTTCCTTTCTAATATATCTGGAATATTTTTGACTATAAGTATTTTTTGTTTTACAACTATTGTGACTGTACTTAATAAATATAGCAGTAGCATATCGCCTAGATTGCTTCAGAGTTTCATAGATAGGACAGGAGTTCTTGGTTTATATGGTATATTTGTAAGTGGTTTTTTCTATTCAGTAATCAGTATCCTATTATTGCAGGACCTTGGCCCAGACCAACATGTTGTTGCTGGAAGTTTTGGAATTGCCTATGCCATAATTGCAATGCTTAGTTTTATAGCTTTCTCAAAACAGGTTCTTGATAATATAAAGGTATCAAATATCATAGAATATATTTTTAATGACTGCGAAAAACTTATTGATAAAGAGGTAGAACTAAGAGAAAAAGCTAAGCATTATGAAGAAGGCGACGAATCTACAAAGTTATCAATTATAGCTGAGAGTTCAGGTTATTTATTTGAAATAGAATCAGATGAGATTTTTAAAGAGCTTAATGGCATAAGAGCAGAACTTACTATAGACAAGAAAATTGGTGAATATACTACCAAAGGAGAAAGCATAGGAGAATTAAATATATTCCAATGCGAGTTAGATGACAATGAAAAAAAAGAATTAAAAGAAAAATTAAGTCTATTGTTTTTAACAAATGCTTACAATAATAGAGAAGAAGATTATCACCGTGGAATTGTAAACTTAACCGAAATCGCGAATATGGCCCTAAGCCCTGGTACAAATGATCCAAATACTGCAATAATGTGTATAAATAAAATGTCATCATTGCTAGGGAAACTCTTATCTACAGGCAATCATTTTATAATCCTGAAAGAGGACGAAGATGTAAAAATAATTTATCAAAGTTATTCTGTGGAGGACGAACTATATCTTGGTTTTAGCCAGATAATTTCCTATTCAGCAGGTGATCCCTTGGTTACCAAAGCGATTTTACAAGGACTTTATATCATATACACAATGGCAGATATAAGTGCTAAAAAAAGCATAAAAAAATTTTTTGATGATAGCTATGAAATTTTAATAGAAAATTTTACTCACGAAATTCATTTGGATATTTTTAAAAAAATAAAAAACAATATGGAAGAGCACGTAAGCTTATAGGAAAATACATCTGAATCCATTTAAATTTAAATGCATTCAAAATCAAATTAAAAACGTGGTCAATTAGTTTAGTATTTGTGAACCACTTTTCGACAATAACTCTGGGCCCATTTTCGGTTGATATTTACATGATGAAATATTTACGTTTGAGCCTAATGCATTTAATATAAGCAAGAAATAAATATCTTTATATAAAAAAATACGAAAAATTACTATTGAAAAACAATGATTTTGAACCTGTTTCAATATTAAAAGAAAATGGGACATTTTTTTTAAAAAAATAGAAAATGATTCCAAACCAAAAAATCTATATGATAGATTTAATAATTACAGATCTACAAATTATAATTCTCCAGTACTGGGACTAGGACGGGACTAAAAATCTGAAAATGTCCTATAATTAGGTGGATTTAGTGATACTCTAAAAAATAGAATCTAGCATTTTGAATGATTTGGGATAAATCGTACATTTGAAAAAGAAGAATGGGAGTAGTTGAAAAAAATAAAAACCTTCTAAATTTCAATAGCTATAGAGGATTGAAAACTACAACTGAATTTGCTCAGTACAAAAAACAAAGAGGTGGGATTGCTTAACCACCTCTTCTATATTTATTACTTTTCCCATTCAAATAAAATATTTAGCTCCTTATACTCTTCCAAATATTTTTCTTTGTCTATAGCTGTTCTTGTGATATCAATAATTTTACCTATTTTATCAACTGTCTTAAAGCCAAATCATCAAAAGTTGATAGTTCTTGTGAAAAATACAAATTCAAAACTATGAATTTTTCAACAATTAAGCCTAAAACAAAGAGTTAATTCAACCATACAGCGCGACTACTCAATCTCTATCTTTTACTTTTAATTTTTTATTATCCATTCTAATCCTTCTAATAGATAAATTCTTCTGCCATTTTTGTTTTTTCTATTAAATTCTTGTAAACTTTTGATTTTTGTAAAAGCTCTTCATGCTTGCCTTCGCTTTCCACTTTTCCGTTTTCAAGAACTACAATCTTGTCCGCATTTTCTATGGATTTCATTCTGTGTGAAATTATGACAACAGTTTTGTCTTTAATTAAATTATTTAAAGACTCTTGAATTTTTTTCTCATTATCTACATCAAGGCTTGCTGCTATTTCATCCAATATTAATATTGGTGCGTCCTTTAAAAAAGCTCTTGCTATTGATAGTCTTTGTCTTTCACCACCAGATAGCTCAGCGCCATTCTCACCAATAACTGTATCAAAATCCCTGTCCATTTTTTCTATAAAGTCTGTGCAATTGGCAAGTTTTGCTGCTCTTTTAACTTCTTCATCACTTGCTTCTTGCTTACCAATCCTAATATTTTCCATAACACTTTGATTAAAAAGAACCACATCTTGAAAAACTATTGAAACCTTATCAAAAAGTGATTCTGTTGATATTTCTTTGATATCTTTGTCATCGATTAGGATTTGTCCCTCGTCATAATCATAAAGTCTTGATATAAGTTTTAAGATAGTTGTTTTACCGCAGCCACTTGCTCCTACCAAGGCAGTGACCTCTCCCTGCTTTGCTTTAAAGCTAACTCCCCTTAAAATTTTTGCGTCTTTGTTATAAGCAAATTCAACATCTTTTAGATCAATATCAAATTTTTTTAACTTATAGTCTTTGCCCTCTTGGAGATTTTGATTTTGAATTTCTTTTAGTCTTTCAATCTTTGGCGTTAAATAAAATATTTCCATCATACCCTCTTTAGATGCATCGAGAGAGTCTTTTATCTTCATAGCCGCTAGCAAGTATCCTATAAGATAGAGAACACTTATCTCTTTATTAATAATTAAATTTACGCCAACAAATATCACAACAGCAAGAGATATAAAGCTAAATATTGATGATAGTGACATAGTTAAAACAAGTCCCATTTCTGTCTTTAAGTGTACTTTTTCACTTTTATCCATTTTTTCATATAGCTTTTCTTTCATCTCCTCTGATAAGCCATATGCTTTAATCTCCATTTGCATTTCGATATTTTCCTGAAAACTTTCTGAGTTTTCTCTTAAGATATCATAATATTTTTTCTGCCCTTTAACTTGATATTTTTTAGATAAAGGTATGAAAATAAAGCTTAAGAGTGATGGAATAATTACAGCTAAGCCCATCTTGACATTTCCTACTAACATCATTACAGATATTAGTGGGAAGAAGAGTGCCATACCGCCAACTTTTGGTATCGAGTGGCTCATTGCATGTTCTATGCCCTCAATATCAGCCATGATTGTTTGTGAGAGATCAGAAATATCATGTTTAGAAAAGTATGATAGAGGCAGTTTTGACAAATATTCCGCTGTCCTTACTCTTAAATCAGCACTTTCTTGATATGTTGTGCTATACAGTTTATCGTACTCAATAAAAAGTAAAATATACATTGCTATCAAGGTCAAAACTGAAAATACTATATAAAAACCACTGCTTTTGTCGATATTCTCCAATACTTCTTGAGCAAAAAACATTAGTATTATTACAGGAAGCATATTTATACAATAGACAAAAAATGAGAATAGTGTTGCTTTGGTTAAATTTCTAGCTCCCCTATCTGTAAGAGCAAATCTTTTTTTATAAAATTCCTTCATTTGAAACCCTCCATTCATTTGCACTGTTAAACAACTCTTGAAGTCTCTTATATCTTGTATCTCTTGACATTAACTCTTTGTCAGAGCCTCTTTCTATAATTTTTCCATTATCCATCACAAGTATTTCATCGAGATCTTTAATTGTAGATAGTCTGTGAGCAATCATGATAACTGTCTTATCTTTCATAAGATTTTTGAAAGCTTTTTGCAGTTCAAACTCATTATCTGGGTCGATAGCGGCTGACGCTTCATCCATAATAATAATTTTCGAATCCTTTAAAATTGCTCTAGCAATCGCAATTCTTTGTCTCTCTCCTCCAGATAAATAAACTCCTTTTGAGCCTATGACTGTATTTTCTCTATCTGGGAATTTGTCCAGTATCAGATCGCATCCTGCTAATTTTAGGGCTTTCATAACGTCATCTCTTGTGACGTCTTTATTGGCTAAAGCAACATTGTCATAAATACTTTTCTTAAACAATTTCGAATCTTGAAAAACAAAGGAGATAGCTTTAATTAGGGCTTTGTTAGAATATTTAGATATTGGTATGCCACCTATCTTTATGCTTCCTTCATTGACATTATAAAAACCTGATATAAGTTTTGCTACTGTTGATTTGCCTGATCCAGAGGAACCGACTAGTGCATAGGACTTTCCTTCTTCTAATTTAAAGGATAAATTTTCAATGACAGCTTTATCATTATAAGCAAAGCTTACATTGTCAAACTCAATATTGAAGTTTTTAAAATTAGTGAGATTGCCATGCACTAATTTGTCTTTTTGCATATCACTATAAAGCGCCTCCAAAGTATCTACGGCATAATTTCCCTGAGAGATATACATGGAGTACCACATCATTCTCATAAATGAAACGAACATGACTCCTGATAAAAATAAAATCATGATAAGCTCAAGTAATATCATCTTGGCACTACCTAAGCTAGTCATAAAATAGACAACTGGAATAATTAAAATGGCAATTAGACCAAAAAATAACCACTGATACAAAACATAAGGTTTTTTACAAGATAGTGAATAGTCATAAGCATACTTTGAGTAATCTTTTATCGCCTTGTAGAAACTTTTAAATGACTCGACATTTGCTCTAAATATTTTTACAACCTGCATGCCTCTAACGTACTCGACAGTTTCAGCACTTAGCTTAGATAGGGCTTCTTGGTATATCTTCATAAATCTTCCCTCGCCCATCATTGCTCCTAAAATTACGCTTCCGATTATTGTAAGAGCAAGTAAAGTGATGCCTACTCTTATACTTACTATAAAGCCAAGCACAAGCACAAGAAAAGGTGTAATTATTGCTTGAGAGCTATCTGGAATCATGTGGGCTATCACCTGATGAGTTTGCGCGGCATTGTCATCTATGATCTTTCTAATTTTTCCAGAAGGGTTCAAGTCAAAGAACCTAAAGCTTGCTTTCTCTAGGCCATCAATCCCTCTTTTCCTTAAATTTGTTTCAAGCCTAAATCCCAAAACGTGTGAAAACATTCCTGAAACAAAATAAAATATTGCTCCACTTGTTAATGCAAAGACTGATTTTAACGCTAAACTCTCTGCGCCAGATAAATTTGAATTAATTATTAAATTATCTAAAAATTTGTAGATTAAATAATATCCATATACTGTAAGCACTGCAGATATAACAGAAAAAGCTATAGCAAAAGCTCCAAGATATTTTTTGTCTTCTACATAAGCAAATAGCTTTTTATAAATATTCATAATCATCTCCCCTTTCTTTAATATCTCATTTAGATATAAATTTTGACAATAATTATCATTGATTTTTTATTATACATCGATTATAATACGAATACAATAGTTTTTAATTAATAAGGCTAATTGGAATATTGTCTAAAAGGGATAGAGTTATTATGGCTTATTATAATTTTGTAAAAGAATATATGAACGTAGATGAATGTAAAAACAATAAGAAATATTCAAGTGCAGGGCATACATTTCGTTGGAGTAAAGAGGATTCAACCTATGCGGAAGGCCTGTATTGGTTTTATGAAGGAGATGGATTTATTATTGATATACATGATTTTTATATCAGAGAAGAGGTAGTTCAAAATAGCACTTATAGTATGGCAGACTATGTTTCGATATACTCTAGCTACATTGTAAGTGCAAACGGCGAGAAATTTAATCCTTATCAAACTTTGACAGCCAACTCATTATGCACTTTTGATTTTGACAATATAAAAGATGACTTTCGATTTTTATTGCACGAGAACTGTTATTATCTTGCTGTTTCTATAGGCTTTAAAAAAGAACTTCTAGAAAAACACCTATCATCCATTAACATTGACCTAGAATCATTTTATAGGGCTTTACTTCAATCAAATCAAATAATACTTACAAAGTCATTAGAAAAAGTGGCAATGGAAATATTAAATTGTAAGATGGACACTCCTGCTGCTGATTTTTTCTTTAAAGCCAAAGCAAATGAGTGGATAAGTATAGTAATAGATACCTACTTAAATAGAAAAAATTATAAAATTGAGTCTGATGATGATAAAGCACTTGAAGATGTAGCCAAATTTTTAGATGATCATTTCTCAATGAATATAAACCAAAGAACACTTGAAAAAATATCTAAAATGAGTGGAACAAAATTAAAAAATTTGTTTAAAGAAAAATATGGTCAAAGCATTACAGAATACACCCAAAGGAAAAGAATGAATGTAGCTGAAACTCTTCTTTTAAATACTGAGCTTCCTATAAAGGAGATAGCTGAGTCTGTTGGATACACATCTCATAGTAAATTTTCCATTTATTACAAAAGATACAAGGGAAAACTTCCTAATGAAGTTCGTAATTTAGCTTTCAAGCATCACAATTTAAATTGCGATTACTGTGATTAAGCTAAATTTTCTTTTATTCTTTCCTCTTTCATCTCTTTAATAGTTGTTCTATTTTTGATACCAATTAAGAGTGATATAAAAATCCTCTTTTATTACAAAATTATTTTGTATTTTGATTTGATATATTTATAAGTATAACCAATAAATTTAGTGAAATTTAGTATGAAATTTGAACTAATTGAGCCTTTAAGGGAAATTTTTAAAGATGAAGTTATAGCTTTGGGGCTTGAACTTGGGCTTAGTCGAGATTTGGTTTTTAGGCATCCATTCCCTGGACCTGGACTTGCAATACGCATAATGGGAGAGGTTACAAACGAAAGACTTGAGCTTTTGAGAAAAGCAGATGTTGTGTTAAGACAAGAGCTTAAATCAAGTGGTTGGTATGAAAAAACTTGGCAAGCATTTTGTGTGCTTTTAAATGTAAACTCAGTTGGAGTTATGGGCGATAATAGAACTTATGAAAATGCGGTTTGTATTCGCGTAGTCGATGCAAGCGATGGAATTACAGCAAGTTTTTCAAGACTGCCATATGATCTGCTTGAAAATATAAGCCGCCGCATCATAAATGAAGTCGATGGAATCAACCGCGTAGTTTATGATATTTCAAGCAAGCCACCAGCAATGATTGAATGGGAATGATCGAAAATTTTTAAATTAGGCAATAAATTTTTGCCTAATTTAAACTTTCAATTACTTAAAAATTTATAAAAATCGTAATTAATATAATTTTTTGACACAAAATCGCTTAACTAAAATGATGAAAATAAAATTAAAATTTAGAAAAAGAATTAAATTTTCACTCGGATTTACAATTAATTTCAGCAAATCAGGTATGAGCACCACAATTGTAATTAAAGATACTTCTAATAAATACAGGCAAAAAACTGTTATTTTTAAATACCGTAATTCCTGTTAAATGTATTTATGATTGTAAAAAGTTATATGGTTTTTCAATAAAAACAACGAAAAAAATTAAATGATAAAAATAATCGAACAATAAACGAATCTATTGAAATTAAAAATATTAATGCGGATTAATGTAAAAATTTGTTTGAGCTGAAAACAACCATTATTGAATTAAAAAAATCTATTCTAAAATCAACTTATAAAGAACAAAGAACCGATTTTTATATCAAAATTTCTATAAATTTTTATATCCATTAATATTCAGTTTGCTTTATAAAAAGCCGCATCAAGTCACTACAAATAGAAAAACGATATAATTACGGCTAAGTCATGCAGTCCGTAAATAAGATATAAATATTGGTGATGAAATAAAGAAAACTTATAGCAAAATGGGAGATTTTTTATAAACTTATAATGATTGATGATATATTAAATATCACATTACCTCGGTCGATTGATAAAATAAAATAACGTAGCGCTTGCATTTTCCGCTATTTAAAAGATAAAAAAGTTTAAAAAAACGTTGAAATTTATGACGATTTTTGATACTGCTATGGTCTTTCATAATAAAAACGGTTCTGATTGCTATCTTTTCCTGACTTCATCGTTGCATATGAAAATATCGTTAAATCATTGGAATAATTAATCATATGGATTTACGTATAAAATCGTATAATCAAAAACGGAAAAAATCCTAATAATAGTCGATTATACTTGGAAATATGACATAAAAACGGTTACCACACATAAAATGATAATTATAAAATTCCGGTTATTTTACATTATGAATTGAGTATAGCAAGCAAGATAATTAATGATTCGTTTCAATTCGGCAATGCAAAAATCGCGAAAAATTTCTGTTTAACTTTTGAAATTATATTTCCATATTAAAAATTTCAAATTGTAATAAAAGCAAAAATTTTTACACGCAAAGCGAATTTTCAATCAAAATCTATTTTTGCAAAATTTAAAATTTACATAAAATTTTGTATAATTAAGTTTCTATTTTAAGGATTATTTTTTGAAAAAAATTTTACTTATTTTTCTTTTTTCAGGACTTTTTGCGGCTGACTTAAAAATCATCGCTGTCGGCGACATAATGTTTCATTCACCTCAAATTTCAAGTGCAAAAAATGGCAAAGATTATGATTTTGCGCCGCAATTTGAGCAAATAAAGCCATTTTTGCAAAGCGGAGATGTAAGCATAGGAAATTTCGAAACTACAGTAAATGAAAAACGCTCATTTAGCGGTTATCCGCTTTTCAATACGCCGAAACAGGCGCTAAAAGCCCTTAAAGACGCAGGCATTGACGCGCTTGCCACCGCAAATAATCACGCTCTTGATACAAAAATAAGCGGTGTCCTTGAAACCATAAAGTCTATAAAAGAAGCCGGAATTGTGCCTTTTGGAACCGGCGAAGGAGAAAAATTCGCTTTTATAGACAAAAATGGCATAAACTTGGCGCTTTTGGCTTATTCTTACGGCTATAACGGACTTGAAAATTCACTGAATAAAAAAGAAAAATCGCTTTTAAATTTCTTGGATGAGACGCAGATAAAAGATGATTTACAAAAGGTGAAATCTCTTGGCGCCGATTTTATCATCATTTACGCGCATTGGGGAAATGAATATCAAAATAAAGCTAACGATTTTCAAAAAAATTTGGCAAAAAAGATGGTGGATTGGGGTGCAAACGTAGTAATAGGCAATCATCCGCACGTAGTTCAAGAAACTATGTTATATCAAAAAAACGAAAATAAAGATGAAAATTCTACACAAAATTTTCAAAATAACTTTATAAAAACGGATGGAAATTTTACAAAATCAAGCGGCTTTATCGCTTTTTCGTGTGGAAATTTTATCTCAAATCAGCGCCTTGAAACAATGAAAAACATTCACACCGAACAAGGTGTCGCGTTTGAAATTTTAATCTCAAAAGATGAAAATGCCACAAAAATAACCGACATAAAATTTCATCCGCTTTGGGTGAATCCTGTTTTTCAAAACGACAAAAAGGTAATAAAAACATATCTTGCAAATGATTTTAACGCAAGCGCATTTGATAAAAATATAAAATTTATTGCCAAAAATCCAAATCTTAGAGCCAAAAAGGCTTACGAAACGGTAAAAAACAACCTGGAATTTAAAAATTTAAATTAAACGAGCGAGCAAAAATTATAAGCAAAATTTTCAGCTGAAATATCTCATAAAATTACTTTAAAAATTTTAATAAAATTCATTATTCACCGCAAAATTCCAACTAAAAATTTCAAAAAAGGTGCTATTTTGAAATTTTATATTTAAACCGACAAAATTTTACTCATAACTTTATATTTAAATGCAAACGTTATTATTTCATTATGTCTTTTAAACAAATTCTAAAATTTTATATCGGCGGTTTTAGAAATATGAAACTTGGTAAAACGCTATGGCTTATCGTTTTAATCAAAATTGCGTTAATTATTCTTATATTTAAAATGCTTTTCTTTAACGAAACGATAAATACAAAATTCGACTCTAAAAATGAAAAAATAAATTTTGTTTACGAAAATCTTATAAAGGATGTTAAATGACAGAACTTGCGTCGGTTGATTGGTCAAGGGCTCAGTTTGCACTTACCGCTTTATACCACTTTTTGTTTGTGCCTTTGACTTTAGGGCTTTCATTTATGATAGCATTTATGGAAACGATTTACGTAAAAAGCAAAAACGAAGAGTGGAAAAAAATAACTAAATTTTGGCTCAAACTTTTTGCTGTAAATTTCGCTATCGGCGTTGCTACAGGCCTTATAATGGAATTTGAGTTTGGAACTAATTGGGCAAATTACAGTTGGTTTGTAGGAGATATTTTCGGCGCGCCACTTGCCATAGAAGGACTTTTTGCATTTTTCCTGGAAGCTACATTTTTTGCCGTAATGTTTTTCGGATGGGATAAAGTAAGTAAAAAATTTCATCTATTTTCTACATGGTGCGTTGCTATCGGATCAAATTTAAGCGCGTTTTGGATACTTGTGGCAAACGGCTGGATGCAAAATCCGGTAGGAACGGCGTTCAATCCTGATACCGCAAGAAATGAAATGGTGGATTTTACCCAAATAGCTCTTTCTCCGACGGCAATCAGCAAATTTTTACACACGGTTGGCGGCGGATACATTACCTCAGCACTTTTTGTTCTTGGAATAAGTGCTTATTTTATACTTAAAAACAAAAATTTTCAAATGGCTAAAAAAAGTTTTATAGTTGCTGCGAGCTTTGGGCTTTTAAGTTCTTTATTCGTTTTATTCAGCGGAGACGAAAGCGCATATCAAGTAGCCCAAAAGCAACCTATGAAACTGGCCACCATGGAAGGACTTTATGACGGAGAAGTAAATAGCGCGATTGTAGCCGTAGGAATTTTAAATCCTAAAAAAGAAATAGACAATAATGAAGATCCGTTTTTATTTCAAATAGAAGCACCGTATCTTTTGGGACTTATGGCAACAAGAGGAATAAATAATTTTACTCCTGGAATCAACGATTTGATAAACGGAAACGAAACTCATAAAATTCCATCTATGCAAAGCAGAATCGATAGCGGAAAAAAAGCTATAAAAGCTCTTGATGAGTATAAAATTGCAAAAGAAAACGGTGATACGAATTCGGCTAAAAAATATAGAGAAATTTTGCAAAGTAATATGCAAAATTTCGGCTACGGTTATTTAAATAATCCAAAAGATGCCATAGCTCCTGTCGGGCTTACATTTTACAGTTTTAGAGTTATGGCGGCTCTTGGAATATATTTTATAGGACTTTTTTTTGTGGTAATGTTTTTGAGTATGGCAAACAAAATCGAGAATTTCAGGAAAATTCTTTGGTGTTGCGTATTTAGTATTCCGCTTGGATGGATTGCTTGCGAGCTTGGATGGATTGTGGCCGAAGTCGGACGCCAGCCGTGGGCTATACAAGATATTATGCCGGTTGGCGTGGCAGCTACGAATTTATCTTCCGCAAATATCAAAATTTCATTTTTCCTTTTTGCAGTGCTGTTTACGACTCTATTTATAGCCGAAATCAAAATAATGTTAAAGCAAATTAAGTTAGGATTTTAAAATGTATGAAAATTTACAAATTTATTGGTGGTTTATAATAAGCTTGCTTGCAGGAATTTTTGTCTTTATAAGTTTTGTTCAAGGCGGACAAATGCTGCTTTTTTCATTCAAAGACGAGAAAAATAAAGATATGATAGTAAATTCAATCGGTAAAAAATGGGAATTAACTTTTACTACATTAGTAATGTTTGGCGGAGCGTGTTTTGCAGCATTTCCGTTATTTTATTCTACAAGTTTCGGGGGCGCATATTGGGTTTGGATGGCAATACTTTTTTGTTTTATTATTCAAGCCGTTTCTTACGAATACAGAAAAAAAGAAAATAATTTTTTAGGGCAAAAATGTTATGAAATTTTTATGCTGATAAATGGCTTTTTAGGAATATTTTTAATCGGTGTTGCGCTAAGCACATTTTTTAGCGGAAGCGAATTTAGCCTTGATACAAGAAATTTTGTAGCGTGGAAAAATCCGCTTAGAGGGCTTGAAGCGCTTTTTAATCCTTTTAATTTTTTGCTTGGTTTTACATTGGTTTTTGCAGCCAGAGTCGGCGGCTCGATGTATCTTATAAACCACATAAACGAAGATTATATGAGAAAAAAATTCAGAAATTTTCTTAAAAAAGATGCCGCTGTTTTTGTAATTTTCTTCATTGCTTTTTTAGTTTGGATAAGCTTAAAAGACGGATTTTGTGTAGCAAATGGCGTTGTAGTTATGAAAAAATTTCACTATATTTTAAATTTTTTTAATCATTATTTTATATTTTTCGGGCTGATAATTTCCGTTTTAACGGCTCTTTTTGGAATTTATAAAGGAGCTTTTACAAAAAGTATTCAAGGCATTTGGTTTTGGGGTATCGGCGTCATCTTCGCAGTTACGTTTTTATTTTTTAGCCTTGGAATGAGCGGAAATGTATTTTACCCGTCAAGCGCCGATTTAAACAGTTCTTTAAGTATTTATAATGCAAGTTCCAGCTTTTATACACTTAAAACAATGGCTTATATTTCGGTTTTTATTCCGTTCGTCATTGCTTATATAGCTTATGTTTGGAAAAATATGGATAAAACCAAAATGAGTAAAAAAGAACTTGAAAAAAGTGATGTCGTTTATTAGGAGATAAAGATGATAAAATCTATAATTATGCTTGTGATTTGGTTTGTTTTAATAGTTGCCAGTTATAAATTTATAAAACTTAATATTACAGAAATTGAAAGCAGGGAAAAGTAGTTTTTTAAAACATGGCGCAAAAAGCGGCTGAACTAAAGCGCAAATTTTAAAATATGAATAATTTACACGTTTTTAAAATTTGTCGTTTAAAATACTTGTCGCAGTAAAATGATAAAAATACGGCTAAATTTTAAACTGAGCTTTTATTTTATGTTTTAAAATTTATGCCGATGTTTATTTGCTGATAAATAAAAAATGTACTTAAATATCTTTAATAATGAATTAAAAATATTGAACTATTTATCAAAAATTCATTAAATTTTTAATAAATTTTGTGTAAAATAATAAAATTTTTCGTTTAAAAGGTAATTCTTTGGCTCTTGTTGATTTTATTGATGTTTCAAAAAAATTCGGCGCAAATGTCATACTTGATACCGTAAATTTCAGTGTAAATGATAAAGAAAGAATAGCTATAATCGGCAAAAACGGTAGCGGCAAATCCACATTAATGAAAATTTTATGCGGCGAAATGCAAGCAGATAGCGGTCGAATAATCGTGCAAAACGGCATAAATATCCAAATGCTGGCGCAAAATCCGAAATTTGATGAAAATTTATCCGTGCGCGATGCACTAAAAAAAGAACTGCAAGAAATTTTTGACAAAATCAACGAATACACGGAAATTTTAAATGAACTCTCGCAAAATCCTGATAACAAAGAACTTATTCAAAAGCAAAACGATCTTATAAAATTTATAGACAGTAAAGATGGTTGGCAAATTGACGCAAAAATTGAGCGCGTTTTGGAAAATTTTAAATTAAAAGAGTATGAAAATCGCTCAGTTTGCACACTTTCAGGTGGAGAAATTCGCCGCGTTGCTCTTGGAGCACTAATTTTAAAAAAACCCGACGTGCTTTTGCTTGATGAGCCGACAAATCACCTTGATGTTTATATGGTTAAATTTTTGGAAGAAATGCTTTTAAATTCCAAACAAACTATTGTTTTTATAAGTCACGACAGATATTTTATACAAAGACTGGCTACACGAACTGTTGAGCTTGAAGACGGTGCGTTGCGCAGTTTTGAAGGCGGTTATGAAAATTACCTGCATAAAAAACAGGAAATTTTGGCAAGTCTTGAAAAATCACATGAAACTCTTATAAAACAGTTGAGATATGAAGAAGAATGGCTTCATAGAGGCGTAAAAGCTCGTCTCAAACGAAACGAGGGACGTAAAGAACGAATTTTTGCAATGCGGGAAGAAGCTAAAAAAAATCCCGGCACGATTCGCCGTGTAAAACTTGAACTTGAACGCGCAGTAAAAAGCTTTAATAAAGGCGGAACCGGCGGTGAAAACCGCAAAAAAATGCTTTTTGAATTAAAAAATATAACAAAAAGAATTTTTTCAAAGACTCTTATAGAAAATTTCAGCGCACGAGTTTTACAAGGAGAACGGATAGGTATTGTAGGCGCAAACGGTCTTGGAAAAAGCACGCTTTTAAAAATTCTTCTCGGCAGAAACAAAATTGATAGCGGCGAAATAAAAATAGGCGACTTAAAAATCGGATATTTCGATCAACAACGAACAAATATCAGCGATGATAAAAGTTTAATAGAAATTTTTTGCCCGAACGGCGGCGACCATATTATGGTTAGAGGACATTATATGCACGTTTACGGCTATCTTAAAAACTTCCTTTTTCCAAAAGAATTTTTGGATAAGCCGGTGGCTACTTTAAGCGGTGGAGAAAAAAATCGTCTGGCGCTTGCAAAACTTTTTACAGAAGAACACGACTGCTTAATTCTGGACGAACCGACAAACGATTTGGATATCGCTACAATCAATATTTTGGAAGATTATCTGCTATCTTTTAGCGGCGCGGTACTTATCGTAAGCCACGATAGATATTTTGTAGATAAAATCACAAACAAACTTTGGATATTTGCAGGAAACGGTAAAATCGAACAATCACATCTTGAATACAGCGAATATCTTGAAATAGAAGATGAAATGAAAGAGATTGACGATTTCGAAAAAAACGTTCAAAACACTGAAAAACAAGTTAAACAAAAAAGTTCAGATTTTAAACTCAGCTACAAACAAAATAAAATTTTAAACGAATATCCGGATAAAATAGAAAAACTCGAAACGCGCATAAAAGAGCTGAATCACGCGCTTTCTACACCTGAAATCTATCAAAAATTAGGTCTTCAACCGCTATTTGAAGAACTTGAAGAGAAAAAAGGAACGCTAAATCAAATGGAAAACGAATATTTTGAAATTTTGTCGCTTGTGGAAGCTAACAAAGGCTAAAAATGTTGTATTTACTGATTTTTTTATATGCTATTTATTCACTTTATCGCCTTATTTTGGCTATTTTGCAACTAAATTTTGTAAAAGCGAAAATTAACGAACCGGCTGTAGTTTTAAATGAAACGGATTATAAAAAAGCTGCAAATGTGGCGATAATAAATCAGAAATTTCAAATTTTCTCGTATTTTTATGAATTTTTTATAGCACTTTTTTGGCTTTTGACAGGTCTTAAAATTTTACAAAATTTCATTTTTAACCTCGGAATTTTTAAAAATGAATTGCTAAACGAAACACTTTTGGTTTTAGCGTTTTTGATATGCGGCGCGATTTTATCACTTCCTTTAAGCATTTATGAGAAATTTTATAAAGACAAAAAACTCGGCTTTTCAAATATCACACCAAAAATTTTTATACAAGACAGTATCAAATCATTTGTTTTAACCCTGATTTTTGGCGGAATCGTAATTTTTGCACTTTTATTTTGTATCCAAAATTTGGGAAAATTTTGGTGGATTTATGGATTTATGTTAAGTTTTATCTTAGTTTTAATCGTAAGTTTGATTTATCCGACTTTAATAGCACCGATTTTCAACAAAATGTCGCCTTTGCAAAACGGCGAATTAAAAACGTCAATTGAAGGACTTTTGCAAAAATGCGGCTTTAAAAGCAGTGGTGTTTTTGTAATTGACGCAAGTAAAAGAGATAAAAGATTAAACGCTTATTTTGGCGGATTTGGAACGACTAAAAGAGTTGTGCTTTTTGATACTTTGATTCAAAAACTCACACAAAATGAAATTTTAGCTGTACTTGGACACGAACTTGGACATTTCAAACACGGCGATATTTTAAAAAACATTGTGCTTCAATTTTTTGTTTTTGCCATAATTTTTGGTGTTTTCGGAAATTTAAATTTTGATATTTTAAACAGTATCGGTTTGTTTTCAAACGGCGCAAGCTTGCTGATTTTTATGATTTTATTTTTGCCGATTTTACAAACATTTTTAGAGCCGATAATTGCTAAAATAAGCCGCTCGCACGAATTCGGCGCGGATAATTTCGGCGCTAATTCACAAAGTGCCGATGATATGATTTCCGCTCTTAAAAAACTTGGCAGCGAAAATAAATCTTTTCCGCTTGCTCATCCTTTATACTCAGCCGTTTATAATTCGCATCCGAGCCTTTTTGAACGGATACAAGAGCTAAATGAGAATCGCTGACGCTTTAAAAATAGCAAGCGCTCGTATAAACTCAAAAGTTACGGCACGCGAAATTTTAAAATTTGACAGGAAATTTAACGATACGGATTTGATTTTAAATCTTGATAAAGAGCTTGATGAAAACTCAAAATTCTGGGAGTTTATAGAAAAATTTCAAAACGGTAAACCGCTTGCTTACATCACAAATGAAGTTGAGTTTTTTGGAGAAATTTTTTTTGTGGATGAAAGCGTTCTTATTCCAAGATTTGAAACGGAAATTCTAGTAAATAAATCACTTGAAATTTTAAAAAATTTTAAAGCGCCTAAAATTTTAGAAATCGGCACAGGAAGCGGAATTATAAGCATTATGCTTAAAAAAAATATAAAAGATGCTGAAATTTTGGCCGTAGATATAAGCAAAAAAGCTTTAAAAACGGCAATTAAGAATGCCAAATTTCATGGTGTTGAAATTGATTTTAAAATTTCCGATTTATTTGAAAATGTTGAAGGAAATTTCGATCTTGTCGTTTCAAATCCTCCTTATATCGCGCAAGATTATCCGCTTGACGATTATGTTTTAAAAGAACCGGAAACTGCACTGATAGGTGGAAAAAACGGAAGTGAAATTTTAATAAATTTAATAAATCAAAGTGTAAATCGCACTAAATTTTTAACTTGCGAAATAGGATACGACCAAAAAGAAATTTTAAAAAAAGAGCTCGTAAAAAACGGCTTTAAAGCACAATTTTACAAAGATTTGGCAGGCTTTGACAGAGGTTTTACAGCAAAAAATGAATAACAATTCACTTATTTACAGACTTTATTATTACAAACTTTTTGGCTACGATTACATAGATGAGTGTTTTTTGCTAAACCGACCGGAGTTCAGTTTCGATAATTTGGATGAAATGATGAAAGAAATAAAAGTCTGTAATCTTTGCGAACTATGCAAATCAAAAAGTTCCGATATTTTACCACAAGGAAGCGAAAGCAGTGAAATAATGGCTATTTTTTTAAGTCCAAGCGAAGCCGATGAAAAAAACGGCAAAATTTACAGCGGAAATTTCGGAAAAAAAATTCTTGAGCTGTTTGACGAATGTAAATTGAGTTCTCATAAAATTTACACGACTTTTTTGATAAAATGTCCTGCTCCAAATGATATAAGTATGCGAACTATTGTAAATTGCAGTCCGTATATTTTTGATGAAATTAAACTGGTAAAACCGAAAATCGTTTTGCTTTTTGGAGCGATAGTTTCAAAAATCGTGTTAAGAAATGAACAAATACCCGATATTTCACTAATTCACGGCTCTATGTTTATTGATGGAGATGTAAAGTTTATGCCGACTTTCGATATGCATTTTATCGCGTTAAATCCAAGCAAAATAGAACTTTTTAAAGCAGATCTTAAAAAAGCGGAAAAAAGTTTATGAGATTTTTTGTTTTTTTATTTTTGGCTTTTGCGTTTATAAAAGCTGAAGATTTTAATGAAGAAAATTTAACCGAAATTTCACAAAAATCATGGATTATAGATGACAGCTTGAAATTTCAAACAAATAACAAAATAGCGATTTTGATACCTGAAATAACTGTCGGATCTTACGGTGAGAGTGTAAAAAACGGAATTTTTGCCTACATTTTAAGTAATAATTTGGAAATGGATGCAAAAGTTTATTATTGCGGCGACGAAAATGAAAGCTCTTTACAAAAAGCGTTGGACGAAATAAACGAAGATGAAGCTTCTATAATAATAGCGGCAGTAAGCTCAAAAGGAGCGAAATTTATAGATGAAAATGCCGTTTTTGGAAAATTTTATTATATTCCTACTTTACCTAAAAGTTTTGGAAGTTTCGGAAACATTATATACGGCGGAATCGATTACCGCTCTCAAACGAAAATGCTTTCAAAAATCGCAAAAAAGCCTATATACTTTATAAGCGACACAAATTATATAAGTGAAATTTTAAATGAATATTTTGACGATGAGATTAAACCCGTCAAAATTTTACGCAGCTCAAATTTTGATTTCACATTTTTAAAAGAACTTGATAAAGTACCGCAAAATTCCGGCATTGTGCTAAATTTATCACCGTATAATGCCAAAATCATACTTGACAATTTACAAAATCAAAAACTTATCCTTTCTACACAGATAAACTTTACGCCTGAAATTTTAAATTATGGCGAAATAACTAAGAATTTAATTGTTGCAAACTCGATTGATGATGAAATTCCGCCAACAATAGAAAATTTTGCAAATGTATTCAATATCAATCTAAAATATGACTGGATTGCCTATTCATCGATGATTGGACTTGATTATTTTTATAACGGTTTTATAAATTTAAAACACAAAAGCATTTTTAAAAATAAAATTAAAGATCGTGCGTTAAATTGGCCCCCTGCTCTTTTTAAAATAGAAAATGGCGAATTTGTAAAATTTTAGTTATATATTTTTGAAATTATGAATTTTACAGCTTTTCCTTAAAATTTTTTTGATATTATTAACGAAAAGGAAAAATTTTGAAACCTGAATATAATTTTTTTAAAAATACAAAATATGCCTTGGATGGTCTTGCGTGGATGATAAAAAATGAAGTAAGTTTTAAGATTGAAGTTGTTTTAGGAACGATTTTTATTTTTATTTCATTTTTTTTGGATATCAGTTTGAGCAAACATTTGTTTTTAATTTTTGTTATTGTTTTAATTTTTATTTTAGAATGTATCAATTCGGCTATAGAAAGTATTGTAAATATGGTAATGCCGGATTTTAATCCTCTTGCAAAGATTGCAAAAGATACGGCTTCATCGGCTGTGTGTTTGAGTATAATTTTGGCAGTTATAAGTTGGGGTTTAGTGATTTCTGAAGTTATAATTTAAATAAATTTCACTGAATTTTAATATAAGTTAAAATTTCAAAAGTTTCAGTAGACAAATAGGTTTGCCTGCAATTATAATATGCTTGGTAGTTTTTTACTGCTACTGATTTAATGATATTTTATAAATATGGCATCAGTTAAATTTTAACTATTTTTTAGTTTTTTTATGCTTCTTTCATAATTTATTACAGTTATCACAAAAAAGCCAAGCTTTTTTAAATAACATTTTTAACTCTATTTTAAGTTGTATGTTGTCACAAGTTTTTACATAAATTTATTTTGTTAAAATTGTGCCGAAAGATAAAAAATATCCATCTAGAAATACTCTAATTTTTAATTTTTTATAATAAAGTTAATAAATATTTAGTGATTTTGTTATATAAACAAAATTTATGTCTGTTTTTATATAAAAAAATAAGTAAAATTTTTAAATCATTTATTGTTTGATAAAATAAACTTAAAAACGCAATATGTTTAAGAAATTTTACATAAATTTCAAGCAAATTTTGTTGTAAAATCAATAATCTAAACATTTAAATAAAAATACTTTAGTCTCAAGCTAGCAGAATTGAAGATTAAAATGAATTTAAATTTTTACGGATAAACTGACATTTTGTTATTATAAATTATGCTATTTTTTAAATTTTATAATTTATAATAATTTTTTTAATCACTATGGGCGTGAGAAAAACGATTTAAAAATCATTTTTCTCAAAATTTGATAATTAAAAAATAAGCGTCTCACACTTTTTTTGGAGTCACAAGCATGCTTACATATCTGCCTTCTATAATCGGTTCTTTTTCTTTGGTTGCATTTCCTTCAAAATACTCATCCCAAATTTTATTTAAAAGATTTACGCCGATTTCAGGCGTCGCAATTTCACGTCCTTTTAGAAAAACGCGGAGTTTAACATGTTTGTCATCATCTAGAAATTCTTTTGCATGTTTGATTTTATAATTTACATCATTTTGTGCGATTTTAGCGGAAAATTTAATCTCTTTTATTTCAATGACTTTTTGCTTTTTTTTAGCCTCTTTCAGCTTTTTTTCTTGTTGGTAGCAAAATTTTTTATAATCCATAATTTTTGCTACCGGCGGTTTTGCATCTGGAGCTATCAAAACCAAATCAAGTCCCGATTGATACGCTACTTCAAGCGCTTTTTCTCTTGGTAAAATACCGTATGCTTTGCCGTCATCACCTATACAACGAAGCTCTGCGGCTCTAATGTCTTCGTTTAAAAAAACCTCTTTTCCTTTACTCAAAAATTCACCTCGTTTAGTTTATTTTTTACAAATTCCAAAAACTCATCAAGCGATAAGTTCGACTGAGCACGTGCTCTGCGATCTCTTAGAGCCACGCTTCTATTTTTTACCTCATTATCTCCCAAAACTAAAATCATTGGCACACGTCCTTTTTCGGCTGTACGAATGCGTTTATTTAGAGTTTCGTTTTTACTTAAAATTTCACTATCAACTTCCAAATTTGCCAAAGCTTTTTGAACTTCTTTTGCATAGTTAAGATGTGTATCATTTATAGGAATTATACTAACTCCTGTTGGCGCGATGAAAAATGGAAGTTCGCCAGCGGTATGTTCTATCAAAATACCTATAAATCTTTCAAAACTTCCTAATATTGCTCTGTGGAGCATAACCGGTTGTTTTCGTTCATTGTTTTCATCGATATATCCCAAATCAAAACGGCTCGGTAAATTAAAATCGACTTGAATTGTGCCGCATTGCCATTTTCGTTTTAAAGCATCGGTTATTTTAATATCGATTTTAGGTCCGTAAAATGCACCGCCACCTTCATCAATTCCGTATTTAAAGCCGTTTTCATCAAGTGCTTCTTTAAGTGCATTTGTAGCTATTTCCCATACTTTATCATCGCCTATTGCTTTTTCAGGTTTTGTTGAAATTTCCATTTCATAACTAAAACCGAAATTTTTCATTATTTTATCTACAAAATCCAAAATTTCAAGCACGTTTTCTTTGATTTGACTTGGCATACAAAAAATATGCGCGTCATCTTGTGTAAATTCGCGCACTCTAAAAAGTCCGTGCATTACACCGCTTTTTTCATGTCTATGAACAACACCGTATTCAAAAAATTTAAGAGGCAAGTCGCGATAAGAACGAATTTCACTTTGATAAACTTTTATATGTCCGACACAATTCATCGGCTTTATGCCATATTCTTGTTCATCAATTTTTGTAAAGTACATATTTTCTTTATAATTTGTATAGTGTCCTGAAATTTTCCAAGCATCTGCTTTTAAAATTTCAGGTCCGCGAACAGGCTCATATCCACGACGTCTATGAACGCCAAAAAGTATTTTTTCCAGTTTTGAGCGCATTCTTGCACCGTTTGGAAGCCAAATAGGAAGTCCTGCACCGATTTGATCATCGAATGTAAAAAGTTTCATTTCATTACCGATTATTCTATGATCTCTTTTCTTGGCCTCTTCCAAAATTCTTAAATATTCGTTCAGATTTTCTTTATCGGCAAAAGCCGTTCCGTAAATGCGAGTTAGCATTTCGCGTTTTTCATCTCCGCCAAGATAAGCGCCTGCTACGCGAGTCAGTTTAAAAAATCGCAAAAATTTTGTATTCGGTACGTGAGGACCGCGACAAATATCTTTAAAATCACCTTGCTTATAAACACTTACTTCGCCATCAGGAATGCGTTTTAAAACTTCCTGTTTTAAATCATCATTTTTAAATTCATTTGCTATTTCGCTTTTTGTGCTGCAAATTTTAGCTATTTCCTCTTTGGCGTCAATAAATTCTTTCATTTTCTTTTCGATTGCCGGCAAATCTTCTTTTCCAAGCTTTTCACCATTTTCTTTCGTCACTCTGAAATCATAATAAAATCCATCCTCAATCGCAGGACCTACGAAAAATTTGGCATTTGGATAAAGTGCCAAAATAGCTTGCGCCATAAGATGCGCACACGAATGGCGAATAACTTTTAAAGCGTCTTCGCTGTTATCAAAATAAATTTCTTCAGCATTTTTAACGTTTTTTAAAAATTTGAAACTTTGCGTATCGACAATCTCACCATCTACTTTATATGCGATAATATCGCTCATTTTTTATACCTCTTTTTTACCGGAATCGTCTTTTTTACAACAAAAGAACTAGACGTGATTTTATCTTATTATCATTTAAAGCCATCTTAAAGTTTTATGAAATTTAGGATTTTTTAAATCAAACATTTACTAAATTTTATAAACTTATTAGCACTATTATATATAAAGTGCTAATAAATACTTGACAAAATGATAAAAATTGAGTATAATACACTCAATTTTTTTAATAAAACTTATGAAAGGATTTGAGATGAAAATTTCAACTTACAGACCATTTTTTAACTTGAAGGCATTGAATGACGACTTCTTTAATTTCCCGTCATTTGAGAAAAACGGCGTTTTTGCTCCGCTTGTAAATACAAGAGAAGATGATAACGGATACTATATAGAGGTGGATTTACCGGGCGTCAGAAAAGAAGATGTCGATATAGAACTTGACAAAAATATGCTAACAATTTCAGGCGAGAGAAAGTTTAAAAATGAGAAAAAAGAAAACGGCTATCAAAGAACCGAAAGTTATTTCGGTAAATTCGAGCGAAGTTTTACGATAAATACCGATATTGACACCGATAAAATTACAGCCGAACAAAAAGACGGAATTTTAGAAATTTTTATTCCGAAAGTTGAAACAAAAGAAAGCAAGAAAATAGCTATCAAATAGCAATGTTAAGGCGTGAATTTCACGCCTTAAGCGTTTAAAGACTATTTTAATTTATACGCGCCGTATTTTGTAAAAAATACAAAAACGGAATAAAACGTTATCAAATAAATAAGCTTAATTTCTTGCAACTTTTATTTTATTTCATATTTTTTAATAATTTTTGAAATATAATCATAAAAATTTTCACAGTTTTAATTATCTTAATAATAAATTTCACGTTAAATTTCAGCTAATTTTTTATCTTGGCTTACCATAAATTCTGCAAGTTTTCATTTTTACAAGTTATAAAATCAGCTGAAAAAATAAAGTTAAAGGATATTAAAACTTTATCAAAAAATCGCAATTTAAAATAAAAAGAATGAAACCGAAAAAAACTGTAATTATACAAACGGTAAAAATTTAAAATTCTTGAAAATCAGTATTATGTTCGTTTATTTTTTTCTAATGAAGCATAAGTAAAATTTATCAATGTAAATATTTTTTATTTTTTCAGCTTTATATTCAAGTTCTATTTCTCAGGCATAAAGTTTTGATTTATGAAATTTTAAAGCCTTAAATTACCATCAGATTAAGCTAAAACGTTTTTTACAGCATAATTTGATTTGATTATATCTGTCTTATGATATTTTTTTTAATTGTTTTAAACTTTATATATTTGAAATCGGAATTTATAAAACTTATTTTGAAAAAAATTGTTAAAAACGGTGCTTGAAAAATTCATAATATTTTTAAAATTTACACCTTGGACTAAAGTGATTTTATAAAATTCACTTCCGCTAAAATCTACAAAACATTCTAAAAATGTAATCAATAAAAATGCGTATTATCTTTAAATTTTACATTTGAAGAAATTACAGTTTTACTATAAATTTATTTTATTTTAAAAAATCAGCTTTAATTAAAATTCAGCTCTTTTTAAAAATACAGCCTTTAAAATTGGCATCGCTGTCAAACTGGCAATTATAAATTTCTGCACTTTTTTTAAAAACACAACTTATAAATTTTATATTTTTAAAAAATCAAATGATATTTTTATCATAGATTAAAATTTCAAGCATATAAGATTCTACCGAGTCTTACCATATTTGAGCCACATTTTATCGCAGTTTCAAAATCGGCGCTCATTCCCATTGAACAAATCGCAGCGCCGCTTTTTTGTAAATTTTCAAAAATTTTATAAGTTAGCTCAAAGCTTTTTATTATCTCCTTTAAATCATCGCTATGAGCGCCTATGCTCATCACGCCTACTAAATTTAAATTTTTACATTCGGCTTTGATTTTTCTGTAAGTATCTATAGCCTCATCCGCTGAAATTCCGCTTTTCGAATCTTCATTTGCAACATTTATTTCAAGCAAAGTATCAAGGCGATAATCAAGCCTTTTATCAACCGCGACTGCAAGTTCAAAACTATTGCAACTTTGCCATAAAACAGGCTTTAACGTAATCAATTGATTTATTTTATTTTTTTGTAATGTGCCGATAAAGTGCCATTTTAACGGTAAATCTACCAAAATTTCGCATTTTCTTTTTAATTCCTGTACACGGTTTTCGCCAAAATCCATTTGACCTTGCGAAAAAAGATTTTCAACCGCATTTGTATCCACATTTTTACTAACCGCCAAAAGTTTAACATTTTCCCATATATTAGCGCCTGTTCGCGCTTTTTCAATTCTATCCGAAATTTCACTTAATTTCATTCATATACTCCAAAAATTCTAAAAAAATCGTTTATAACAGTAAAAATCATTAACGCAAAAAGTAAAAATATACCGGCATATGTAGCACGTGTAAAAAATTTTTCACCGACAGGTTTCCTAAAAATCAGCTCATAAAGATTAAAAAATATATGCCCGCCATCAAGTGCAGGAATCGGAAATAAATTTAAAATTCCAAGATTCACTGAAATTAGAGCGATTAAAAGTAAAAGCGGCGAAATTCCAAAACTTACAGCTTTTGACGTGATGTCCGTAATCGCGACAATTCCGCCCATTTCTTTTGGAGAAACTGCGCCGCTTACAAATTTTTCAAGTCCAATCACAATGAGTTTCGAAGCTTCAATCGTTTGCAAATAAGCAAACTTTAAAGAGCTGATTCCTGTGTGATAAATCGTTACAAACTCACCGTTTGGCGAAATTCCGATTAGTGGCGTTTGAATTTTTTCTCGCCAGATATTTAATTTTTCACCAATTTTTGGCGTTAAAACTACATTTATTATTTTCCCATCTCGTAAAATTTCCAAATTTAAAGGTTTTAATGCCACGTTTTTGGCGATATCATCCCATTCTTGCACTTTTTCACCGTTTATACTTAAAATTTCATCATTTTTCTTTAATTCTACAGTGGCGGCGGCTGAATTTTCTGCTATATGACCTATTTTAGGTGCAAGTTTTTCAACACCGATAAATCCAAGTGCAATGTAAATTAAAAATGCCAACAAAATATTAAAAAAAGGTCCTGCAAAAAGTATCAAAATACGCTCAAACGGACTTTTTGAATTGTAGCTGTCACTATCAAAATTTTTCAGTTCAGGTTTTAAATCTTCCTGTCCTTTTAAACTGACATATCCTCCAAGCGGAATCGCGCTTATCCGGTATTCCGTGCCGCGCCATGATTTCGCCCAAATTTTTTCGCCGAAACCGACACTAAAAACATTTACTTTTACACCAAGCCGTCTTGCGACGATAAAATGTCCGAATTCGTGAAAAAATATCAGAAAAGAGATAGATAAAACGGTTGCCATAAAGTTGATACCGTAAAAATAAAAACCAACCCCAAGAAGCAGGATTGTAAAAATTATACTTTTCAAAATTATCCTTTTTTTGCTAATTTTTTGCCCGTAAGGTTAGCAAAATTTTCTAAATTTTGACTAAATTCGGTTTTAAAATCCGCCACAAAAAGCCGTTATAAAACGCATTTTTATATAATATGATTTGTTTGCAAAAATTTGCCGCATATATTTTAATTAAAAAATTTTGAAAATTACATACTTATGAGTTATTTTTTGACGATGCTTTTAGCCAAAACGTTATTTATGAAAATTATATGATTTTTTTGATCAAGCTCTTGCAAAAAGCGCGAATATACTTCTCTTTATTCACACCGAAATAATTTAAAAAGTTTGAGAAAAATAGAATATATTTAAAGATAAAGTATAAAAGATATAGACTTTGCAAAAGTAAAAAATGATCTTTTATTAATTGATTATAAAACAAAGCTCAAACTATTACTTTTGAAGATGGTTTGATTACAATCACTTTTGATTATTATGATTTAAGACAAACGGATTATAATTTTAAAGTTTATTTTTGATAAAAGAGTAAAAAGCCGAAATTTTAAAGGCAATAAATGCAGGATGATGAAAAATATAAAAAAATAAAAGAAGAGTTAGATAGACTTCACAAACAAAAGCAAAATTCCAAAGAGAATTTAAATTCTCAAACTTTAGACAATAATAAAACTGTAAATAATCAAAATACAAATTTAAAAGATAAAAATTTAAATTTTAATAAAAATAATAACTCATCAAATTCCATAAACCAAAATTTCTTTGACACAAATGCAAACACAAACAATCCTATCGAAAAGATTATATTTAAAGATAGTTCAGAGTGGAATTTAAATGAAATCCTAAAAAACGCTCCACTACTAGGCACAGACGAGAATGATACATTCTATCTAACTCCAAACGATGATGAATTTGACGCTTTAAGCGGAGATGACATTATTCACGCAGGAAATGGTAATGATATTATATATGCAGGAAATGGTAATGATATTATATATGCAGGAAACGGCGATGATAATGTTGGTGGTGATGACGGAGATGATAACAAATTTACAAATTTAAATTTACTTGTTGCGTAAGTTTAAATTTGTAAATTTGAAAATGGACTTTGTATCGCGTATAAACGATACGACCTGAATTTGAATTTAACAAAATATAAATTTAAAAAAGGATTAAAATTGAATGGCGAAAATTTAGAAAACAAATCAAATTTTAAAAAATTAAATTTACGAAATTATGATGAAAATCCGATTGTTATTTGCGATAAGACCATTGATTGTATAAAATTTTCTATTATAATACAAATAGTAATTATTTTAATACCCTGCATTATTAAGTTTATAGTTACTGGTGAATTTGCTCGTAGCATATATATGACATTTTTTGTAATAGCTAGATTGCGTAGCGATATAAAACAAGATTATTTAAATGCAAAAATATATTTTTATAATGCTAAAATTTGCAAACAAGTTAATGGAGAAATATATTCTGAAATAGATACAAATAAAGTTTCAAAAATTTTAAAAACTATAAATTATTCAATACCACATAATTACACATTGGATATTTTGGGAACAAAATCGGCTATTGCTTTTTTATTGATTTTATTTGTTGGAATATTTGTTAAATTTGGTATTTTAACTTCTTTATTTTTCGTTGGGTTAATTTTATTTTTAATTTTGTTACCACAAATAATTTATCATTTAAATAAAAATATTGACCCATTATTTGATATGTTGTTTATAAAAGATAAAAACAATAATTGTTTGAATTTTATGATTAGCTATGAAAGCGAATATAAAGAATTAAAGCAATATTTTCAAATAAAAACTGGTAAAAATTTAGATAAAGTAGAAAAGAAAATAACAGCACTTTTTGAATTTAAAAAACAAGATTTTGAGTAACAAATTTTTTAATAAGGAGATGAACTATGAGTTCAACAAACAGCAGAATAGCGAAAGCTAATCAAATTTTGGATAGAGCAGAAAAAATGCTCTTAGGTGGTATGAGCAAGCAACAAGCTTTGGATATTATGTCAAAATGCTGAAATGGGCTATCTTTTGCATTGGGTGATATCGATAATCCATTAGGAAATGCACAGAAAATGGTAACGACACTATAAATGGCGGAAATGGTAATGATATTATATATGCAGGAAACGGCGATAATAATGTTGGTGGTGATGACGGATATGATAACAAATTTACAAATTTAAATTTACTTGTTGCGTAAGTTTAAATTTGTAAATTTGAAAATGGACTTTGTATCGCGTATAAACGATACGACCTGAATTTGAATTTGCAAGGAAATTTTATTAAAAGGATTAAAATTGGAAAATGAAAATTTAAATAAAGAGCAAAATATTAAAATGACGAACGAAAGAAACTACGACAAAGAGCCATTAACGATTACAGACAATTCTATACTATTTTCTTGGTCTTGGTTTTTGTTTCTATGGTTTGTATGTTTGGTTTGGCTTTGTTATGTAATATTTACTGCCCAAAATAGTGAAAGATTTTGGCGACAAGTCATAGCGATATTATGTGGTCTTTATTGTATTTTTAGCACTATAAAACAAATAAAAGAAATGATGCAAAAAGAACAACAAAACAAAAGCTACTTTTCTTTCACAAAACAATCAATCACAAGCACAAGAGATTATATAATTTCTGATTTATTTTCTAAAAATAAATACATAAGCGAAAACAAAACTATTCCAAACCCTGCATTAAATTTAGAAAAGGTGTATTTTTGCGTGGTTTGCGAATTGCAGTCAAATTACGGCAGATTTCATTATTTCACACCTTATGAGCTATACAAAAAATCGAGCATAGGCGTTCATATTGGTAAAATAGTGCTTTATATGAGACATTTTATTTTGTATATGCTTTTTGCCTTGCCTTATAAATTTTACAAACTAAAAAAAGCAAATGAACCACTTTGGCTACTTAAAAAGAATTTTGTCATTAGGTGCAAAAATAGAAATTATCTTTTAGTAAATGTCTATTCAACGAAAGAATACAACGAACTTTTACAATATTTTCAATCGCTAAATATTGAGATAGAAAACAAAACAAAATTTATCCCACATATTCAAAATGACGGTTGGTTTCAAGATAAAAACGAAATTTGGAGCGATGATTTTAGCGATACAGAAATTCCAAAAGATACTTTTAAAAAGAAACTTAGGAGATTTTTTAGTTTAGATTAAAATTTGGACTTATAGTCAAACATTGATAATAAAATTTAAAAAGGAGATAGTATGAGCGATACTACACAAAACAATAACACAACAAACAATGAGAATAATAGTTCTTTAACGGCAGCTGATATTGCAAAAAATGCAGTAGAACAAATGTATAATTTGGCAATGGGTGCTGTTAGTGCAGGAAGTGCTTTGATAGATAATAAAATAGCTTCTACAACTATGACATTTTGGTCGGGTGGATTTGATTTATTTAAAAATCAAGTAACAAATCCGAACGATAACCACTACCAAGGAATAGGTAGAGCAGTCGGAGATATGTTAAATCTTGTGATAACTTTTGAGGTGCAAAATAGTAAAAAATTTAAAAATTTTACTTTAAAACAAAAAGCTGGTAGTAGTTTTGCTTTATATGAATTTTTGGCTAACATAAATCTTGGAGAAAAATTTTCAAATTTATTTAACACTTATGTTGCAAATGCCGATAGATTTTATGATGAAATTATTACCAATAGCGACTTTTTCGAACAAGTTAAAAATGGTTTAATAAATAATGGTTTGATGAATTTTGTAGATTATTTTGATCCAGATGGTGATGGCAATGTATCTGCAATAGATATAGTAAATGGTTATAAAAAATTATTTTCTCCACCACCTGCATTTGGGACAATGGATTTTGAAATACAATTTGCATCTAATAAGCCAAAAGAAATAATAATCAAAGCAGATATTTTAAAACAAGAAGAAGAAAAAGAAATCATACAGGCTGTTATGAAGCACGACGAAATCCAAACCCTAACCATAAACTCCCAAACCTACAACATAAAAGAACTCTCAAATCTACAAATTTTAAATGCACTAGATTATATCCCAAAAGTATCTTTCTTGCTATCAAATATACTCATCAAAGTAGGCGAAGAGATAGATTTAGGTAGCAAAGGAATTTATAAAATAAAATCAGGCGACACACTCTCAACAATCGCACAAGATAACGGTATGATTACAAAAGATTTAGTAAGACTAAATTCGTGGCTATGCGACGAAGGCAGAATTAAATTCAATCAAAACAAAGTCCTAATCGAAGGAAATCCATTAGATTTATCAAATAAAAACCACACCCTAATCGGCGATAGTAACGCTGAAAATATCTTAATAGATGCTAATGGCGGGGATAACGAATTTATAGGCGGAAGCAAAGCTGATAAAATGGAGAGTAGAGGCAAGGGATACGATATTTACCACGCAAATGACGGCGATGAGATAACAGACTCCGACCACAAAGGCGAAATTCGCTTTGGGGGAACTACTCTTACCGGTGGCGTATATGATGAAACAAAAGGTTATTATGAAAATGGTAATATAGAATATCATTTAAGTGGTGATACATTAATAGTAAAAAACGGCTCAATAAAAGATAGCGACGGCAAAGGCAGAGTATTTTTATCTTCTACAAACATTCAACTCACAGGTGGCACACAAATAGAAAAAGGCTCTAAAATTTACAAAGGCAAAGACGGCACAAAGTATGAACTCAAAGGCTCAGATCTTATAATCAACGATAGCATAACAATAGAAAATTTCAGTAAAATAAGCAATGATTTAGGTATAGTCTTAGTCGATGTAGATGATATAGTAGTAACCATAGAAAACAATCAATCAACCGAGGGTGACAATGGCAAACACTCAATGGAATTTAAAATAACTCTAAATAGAGCACTAAAAAAAGATGAGTTTTTAGAACTAATCATAAATGAACAAAGGGTTAAATTTAAAGAAAGAGATATAGAACAAACCTATACCCATACTTGGGATGGAAATACAATCAAAGAAGAAGATAGAAAATTTGAAGTAAGTGGCATAGTAATGCAAACTTCTGAAAATTTAAATGTCCAAGCAGTCGTATCAGGTCAAGGTCTCATCAAAGACGACGACAAAGATCCAAACGATGATAAGCCAGAAACTTACGATCCACTTGCAATAGACCTTAATAATGATGGCATAAAAGGCACAAATTTAGACTATAAGATA